>Ga0209723_1000772_pt1 | contig 56389 bp, 50 predicted proteins | sample BiotimSIPDNA_2_FD_185750 | JGI IMG/M metagenome (GOLD analysis project Ga0209723, IMG submission 185750) | Anaerobic biogas reactor microbial communites from Washington, USA - Biogas_R2 time_0 SIP DNA (SPAdes) (version 2) | ecosystem: Engineered > Bioreactor > Anaerobic > Unclassified | place... | reverse complement strand
CTGCCGACGAAATTCTCTGCATATTTTTTATCGACGAGATCCCACGGTATGATCTGCGCCAACTTCACCCATCGATTGTCAGAGAAGATCCTGGCACCATTAAACCCGCCAGGAAAGTCATGGAATGCCACTTGCTTATGTCTTCTACGATTCATCTGCCGCTCCTAGTGCAAGGTTTTTCTAAGATTTCGAGCTTTTCTCATGCACTAATTTTACCATTAATTTCCCTGTAACGTCCTGTTTTTAACGCTTTTCAGGTTGCGCAGTAGTCCCTAATTAGAAATTTAATATTACGAACTATAGAATAATTTTTATGTGCCCTTCCATATCAGACGGATCACCATTCTTTTATGATCCGGAGCAATTCTTTTTACCGAAATAGAAGACAATATCGATATTGCGGACAAAGCTCGATGTTTCACGTGAAACATCGAGATGATTTAATCCGACTTGCGTCTCGAATGAATGAGTGTTTTAAATGATTCGGATTAAAATATCGATATTATGCAGATTGTTTCACGTGAAACAATCGATTGGCGCGGTTTTGTAACATAAATGCCTCTGTTTTTGTCGAAAGGCTTGCGTTTTGTCGAAAATGGTAAAGAAAATGACATGTTAGACCGCCGGTATTTTGATATGATGGTCGTATATGAAAAAGAAAATGAGAGGATACGGCTATGGCGAATGTGATTTCTGTCGTTAACCAGAAGGGTGGAGTCGGTAAAACAACAACCGCAATTAATTTGGGCGCATATCTGGCGCTGAAGAATAAAAAGGTGTTGTTGATCGACCTAGATCCCCAGGGAAATGCGACGAGCGGCTATGGATTCGATAAATCCGGTCTGGATACGTCGGTTTACGATGTTTTGGTCAATGAGGCAGAGATATCCGAGGTGATTCAGTCAACGCAACGTAAAAACATTGAAATGTGCCCGACAAATATTAATTTAGCCGGTGCCGAGGTAGAGCTTGTTTCGGCGATGTCGAGAGAAACGATATTAAAGCGCGCGATTGAGCCGGTTAAGGCAAAGTATGATTTTATTTTGATTGACTGTCCTCCGTCTCTCGGTTTATTGACCATCAATGCATTGGCCGCATCTACCGGTGTTCTGGTTCCGATTCAAGGAGAGTATTATGCCTTGGAGGGTCTGACCCAGCTGATTGACACGGTCAATCTGGTAAAAAAGCATTTGAATCCGGCCATCGGAATATTCGGAGTCGTGTTGACGATGTACGATAATAGAACACAGCTGACACGACAGGTCAGTGAGGAGGTCTCGAAATATTTCGGAGAAAAGGTTTTCCATACCGTAATTCCGAGAAACGTACGTCTTGCGGAGGCTCCCAGCTATGGAAAAACGATAGCGGAATATGATCCGAAATCAAAGGGTGGAAAAGCGTATGCTGAGCTTGCGCTGGAAGTGATTAAGCGTACAAAAGCGAGAGAAAGTGTGACATAACCCCGAACACATAGATGAGCATCGAAGTGATGATTGCAAAGAGAGGTGATTTTTATGGGTCCCGCAGGAAAAGGGCTTGGAAAAGGGCTGGGAGCATTGCTTTCTGTCGAAGGAATACCGGAACAGGCGATGGATTCGGTTGTTGAGCTCAAAATCAATGACATTCATCCGAATACGGATCAACCACGAAAGAATTTCAACGAAGACGGATTGCGTGAACTTGCCGAATCGATCGTTGAAAACGGTATCATTCAGCCGATTATTGTGGCAAAGAGAGGGACCGGTTATCGCATTGTCGCGGGAGAGCGCAGATGGCGTGCCGCAAGACTCGCCGGACTGTCTGTCATTCCGTCCATTATTCGAGAATTAAGCGATTTACAGACCATGGAGCAGGCTTTGATCGAGAATATTCAGCGGGAAGACCTGAATCCGTTGGAGGAAGCCTTTGCTATGGATCGACTGATGCGAGAGCACGGTTTAACCCAGGAAAAGCTGTCGAAGAAGCTCGGGAAAAGCCGGCCGGCCATCGCGAATACCATCCGCTTGCTGAGTATTGATCCGTCTTTGATGGACTTTATTCGGAACGGAGATCTTTCCGCGGGTCACGCGAGGGCCTTACTGGCAATTTCCGATGCCCAGGAACAGAAAAAAGCAGCGGATGTGGTAATGACCAAGGAGATGAGCGTCCGCGAGACCGAGGAATACGTGAAAAAAATCCTTGCTCCGAAGCCGGAGAAGCCGTCGGAGGACGCGGAGCTCTCAAAGGAGGCGCAGGCCATCGCGATCAGTGCCGGAGAAGTCGAGAGAAAACTAACAAAGCATTTCGGAACCAAGGTCAAATTGAAGCTGAAGGATCGGAATGCCGGACGGGGGGCACTGGTTATCGATTATTTCTCCTATGATGATCTGCAAAGGCTATTGGAGATAATTAAGCCCTAGAAATCAAGGTTTGTAACATTGTTACAGGAGGTAAACCGATGACTTATTGGGTCGAGGTCATCATTCGTGCACTGCCGATATTCCTTCTGATCGGTTTGGGAATGATTCTTCGGAAAACAAAGACCATCAGCGAGAATACCATACCGGAAATAAAGAAGCTGATTGTCCATGTTACCCTTCCGGCCATGCTCCTGCTTACGTTTGCAAAGACAAGGTTTCGTGCGGAGTACGGTATTATTTTCTTGATTATGTTCCTTTTCTGCTGCCTGATGCTTTTTGCGGGAATCCGGATCGGACCGAAAATCAGTCCGAAAAACCGTTTTTATCCGGCCCTGTTCACGGGATTTGAAGCCGGAATGATGGGATATGCTTTGTTTTCGGTCTTTTTTGGCGGAGACGGAGAAAACAACTATGCATTTGCCGTCGTTGATATCGGTCAGGTTTTATTTGTTTTCTTTGTTCTTGCATTGTTTCTCCGAAAAAAATCCGGGTCGGATGCATCGCTTCTCGGCTTACTGAAGGGATTTGCGCTTTCACCGATAATTATATGCATCCTTACGGGGATCCTTCTCGGAAGTACGGGCCTTTATGATTCTCTGGAAAAGGTCCCGGGCATCGGTGCGGTTGAAGAAACGCTTATACTGCTCGGTGCAATGACGCAGCCTCTGATTTGTCTTGTGATCGGATATGATTTGCGTTTCCGCTTCTCACGTCTTTTGCGGCCTTTGTTGACGGTGCTGGGCCGGCTTGCCGTCATGATTTTAGCCGCATTTCTGATCAATACCCTTGTGATCGATCGGCTGCTCGGATTGGAACCGATCTTTCAAGTTGCCGTGTTTACGATGTTTATTCTTCCGCCTCCTTTTGTCATTCCCGTCTATTTCGGAAAAGCATCGGATTTGGAGAAGGAGGAAATCCTCGACACACTATCACTACATACCGTAGCATCTCTGTTCGGTTTCATGCTTCTTCTTTCCGTACTGATGCGATAAGGGGGCAAGAATCTTGTAAAACGCTACATTATGAAGTATAATCTGCAGGATTCCTTTGGGATAACAAAACAGATAAAAGAGTGGATTTGCTTACAAGACGCGCCGGATAAGTTCATTATCAGCAGGCGGAAGTTTTTTAGAGAATATCGGGAGGATACAATGAACAGTAAACGTTTTTCAAGAATCATTCGATTGATTTCCGCGGTTACGATTCTGGCCTTTCTGCTGACCGGGTGTTTCACCGTTCGATTACCGTTCCTTGATAAAAAAGAGACGGTAAAAGAAATGACAGAAGAAACGGAACGAATAACGCCCGAATACACGGAGAATTTTGATGATTTTGCGGACGAGGTTTTTGCCGCTTTTGTTTCCATGGATCAGATTACGCTCCGTTCCATGGTCCTTGACGAGAAAAAATTCGGGATCGAGAAAGCCCTCAGCAGCTGGGGAGATTTCAGCGAAGAAACCTCGGAGGAAGAATGGGCACTGATTGAACAGATTTACGAGAATCTTTTGGAGTATGATTACGATGAATTGTCCCGAGGACAAAGAATTACCTACGACATGCTCAAACTGTTTTTGGGCGGAGAACTCGCGTTGAAGGACGGGCCGGATTTTTATGACCCGCTGAATCCGTATTTGGGATGGCATCTGTATCTGGCCTTTAATCTGGACACCTATCAGATCCGGGATAAAGACGATCTGGATGTTTACATGACGTTGGTAAAGGACATAAAGCCCTTTGTGGAAGGTATGTGTGATTACGTGGTCAGAAGATCCGAAGCCGGAATGTTTATGTGTGACGATCACGCAACAACGGTTATCGAGGATTGCGAATCGGTAATCGATTCAAAGGGGCAAGATTTTATCGGAGGATTTGAGGATCGACTGGATGATTTTGATTTCCTTTCGAGCAAAGAAAAGCAGGAATACGCAAAAAACAATAAAGAAAACGTCGAAAGATATGTGATCCCATCCTATGAGCTGATCGTGAAAACCATTGAAGACCGGATGGGAAGCGGAGAAGAGGGCTTCGGCCTGGCAAGGTATGACGGCGGAAAAGAATACTATGAGCGCATTCTGGAAAGAAAGACCGGAACATCGATGAGTGTCGACGCACTTTTTGAGATGTTGGAGGAAACGGCGGTCACGAACAAAGAGATGTATTTTCAGTCGTCGATCATGGTCGATTACACGTTGTTGAATGATGCCTTTTCCGCATACGATGCACCGGAAAAGGTCATCGAAAATAATCTTCGGGAAATGAAGGGAAGATTTCCGGAAATTCCCGACGCGCCGGAAGACTTTTATGTTGTCGAAAAAATGCCCGATAGTTTTGCCCGATTTGCCGCCGGCATGTACCTGATGCCGCAGGTCGACGAGCCATGGGAAAATACGTTTTATTTGAATGAGAGTTATACCGAAGGGATGGATCTGTATGAGGTCACATCACATGAATGTGTTCCGGGACACCTTTACCAGACGGTGTATTTCCTTACGTCGGATAACTCGAACATTCCGCTGAGGTATTTGATTTCCAATTACGGAGAGGGTCTCGGAACGCAAGAGGGATGGACAACGTACATTGAGGGTGTATCGTATGAGATGGCGGGTCTTCCCGAGGCCGAGACGGAATTTGTCGGCTATTACTACCAGGCACAGTACGCATGGATTTCGCTATTGGATATCGGGATCAACTATTACGGTTGGACAAAGGATGACGCAGAAGCGTTTTTTTCCGGCAACGGACTGGATGAATTTATACCGGTTTCGGATGAATTGATCGAAATGGTCGATGCGATGCCGGGGATGTATTTATCCTATACGGTCGGTCGGATTGAATTTCAAAAAATGATGGATCGCGCAAAAGCAACCCTCGGCGACCAATATTCCGAGATTGAATTTCACCGTTTTTATATGGAGGTCGGTCCGAGCACGTTTGATATCCTGAATCGTGAAATGGACGAATGGATGAAGGAATACGAATAGGGATTCTCGCTCGGAAAGGATCGAAGATGCCCGTTTTTATTGCGATCTACTGTGTATTGATCGGAATGACCTGTCGTCTTCACAGCTCGGAACGGCATCGGAAGCGCTATGCCTTTGTAAAGACGCTGACCAGCCTTTGCTTTATCGGTATTGCCGTATATGCCGGAGTGATAAGCGGAGGATCGCAATTATTTTTCTATCTGTTGCCCGGTTTCTGGTTTGCCCTCGCCGGGGATTACCTTCTCGGGTTGGCGCACGCGGAAAGAAATTACAAGGGATTGAAGTTTCTTCTCGGAGCGGCGGCGTTTATGTTCGCGCACATTGCTTTTTATCTCGCGTTCTGCGCCGAGTTCTCATTTAACGTCAAGGAGTTGATCCTTCCGGCTCTTTTCCCCGCAATTACGTTGATTATTATACGCGGCGATGATTTTTCGCTCGGAAAGATGAAAGTGCCGGGATTGATGTACTCTTTTTTTGTTGCACTGCTCTGCTCCAAAGGGGTATCACTTTTCCTTTCGGAGGGGATCAGCGGCGGTACGGCGATGGTGCTTGCGGGCGGAATGCTTTTTCTGATATCGGATATCGTCCTCCTGTTTATGTACTTTCACGTATCGTCCCCCAAAAAGGTTTTGGGCGTAATCAATCTTGCCACGTATTATCTGGCCATGGGTTTCCTTGCTCTGAGCATTCTTGCGCTATAATACTATATATCATAATTAAATACATACGAAAATAAAAAGATGCGGGATATCGTTTGGAGACCGGTCGAAAAAACCGATGGGAAGAGAAAACGCGCCGACGTTTCCGGAGGAGTATTTGGTTCACTCCTCCCGGTCCGAAGAACGATTGAAAAACCGGTGAAAAAGGAGAAGCATAAGATAAAACGGCGCGTTGAGATAGGCTAAGGCAAAATCGCTCACAAAAGCGCTCTCCTCGGATCCGTCGTGCACCAGATAACTGAACGTGGCTCCGGATCGGGCGATTCCGATATCCGGGAGTTCCGCGGCTCCGTCATGGATGCGAAGAGACTCAAAAAGGCTCAAAACGGTTCGGTTCAGATGTTCCTCAAAGTGCTCGAAGGCCTCAATCAGGTGTTGATTGTAGGTGAGGAAGGGATCTCCCCGCAACATGCTGACAATCTCCACGCCGTCCAGCGCGTTTTGCACCGCGACCCAATGATCCGCCCAACAGCGGTTGATCGCGTAGAGTTCCACTTGTTTTCGTATGCGCCGGTACTCGTTTTCGGAAATATCCGAGAGAAGCTTTTGAAGAAGCGGCGAATCACCGGTTTCAAGCACGCGAAGTGCATCCTTGCCGCGAAGAATATTCATGCGCTTATTCTCGACCAGCTTTCTTTGCTCGTTTGGCATAAACGAATATTTTTCCAGCGTCGTTTTGGTGTCAAAATTTTGACCCTCGACAACGCGTTGGGTATGACGGATTGCGGATCGAACGGATCGGCTGTCGATTCGTGTTTCCGACCGCACGAGTCGGAACTTTTCGGATAGTGCCTCTCCGATACGGTATTTAACCAGCATCGGATCCTCGAGACTGATGAAAAACCGGCTTTCTCCGGGATCTCCCTGTCGTCCCGCCCGTCCGCGGAGCTGATTGTCGATGCGAACGCTCTCGTGCCGGTTGGTTCCGATCACATACAGGCCGCCGAGAGCACAGACCTTTTCGCGTTCGGATTCGTCATGTCCGCCGAGACGGATATCGACTCCGCGACCCGCCATATTGGTTGAAATCGTTATGGCTCCGGGCTTTCCGGCATCCGCGATGATTTCGGCCTCGCGTTCATCATTTCGGGCGTTTAGCACTTCGTGCGCGATTTTTTCTTCACGAAGAAGGGCGGATATCCGTTCGGATTCCTCCACGCTTGCCGTTCCGACGAGTATCGGCCGGCACGTTTCCGAAACGTGCCGGATTTCATCGATCAGTGCGCGGTATTTCACGTCGGAGTGTGTATAGATATAGTCGGGGAGATCCTTTCGAATACAGGCTGTGTTCGGAGGAATCACCGTGACTGCTTTGTCGTAAAACTGTGCGAACTCGGGTGCGGCCGAGCATGCGGTTCCGGTCATGCCGCAGAAATCGGGATACATTCGGATGAAGTGTCGAAACGTGACCGAATTCAAGACAATTCCGCCCTTATGTCGATGGATGCCCTCCTTAAGCTCGACCGCCGCCTGAAGTCCGTCCGGCCATCGCCGGAAGAGGGAAACCCGACCGGTGAACTCATCCACGAGACGAACTTCTCCGTCCCGAACGATATAGTCGACATCTTTTTTCAGAAGAAAGAGTGCGGGCAAAATTACATTTGCCTGCGTGAACAAATCGACCGACGGGTTTTCCGAAAACATCGGATCAATCGAATCGGAACCGGCAGGGAGGAGAGACTCCGATAAATCTTCCCCGGGTTCGAAAAGATTCGGCACGCCCAAGCGGACTTCTATTTCACGAATCCCGTCCTCGGTAAGAAAAATGGTCTCCGAATACTCGTCCGTTTCAAAATGAATGCCCGGTGTAAAATCGCGAATGGTTTCGAAAAGGTCGCGCCGAAGCGGAATTTTATCGGTCTGCTCGCCCGCGATGACCATCGGGACCCGGGCCTCGTCGATCATAATGGAATCCGCTTCATCGATGATGGCGTAATGAAAGGGACGGTGTACAAGTTCGGATTCGTCCGAGACCAGAAAGGATCGAAGATAATCAAAACCCGCCTCGCGTGCGGTAACATAAGTGATATCACAACGGTACGCGGCTTTTCGCTCCTCCGGGGAGGAGGCCTCGCGAATGAAGCCGACCGATAAGCCCAGAAGCGAGTAAACCGGTCCCATCCACCGCGCGTCACGTTCCGCCAAATAATCGTTGAACGTCAATATGTGAACGCCTTTTCCGTCTAAGGCGCGCAACGCGGCGACAAAGACGGCGACCAGGGTTTTGCCCTCGCCGGTTAAAAACTCGATGATGTGCCCCTCGTTCATGGAAAGAGCGGCGAGAAGCTGCGCATCATAGGGGGAAAGGCACAGAGATCTTCGGATCGCTTCCGCGAGCAACGCGAAGGTTTCGGGCGCCAAACAGGACCATGCCGCTCCGTCGGCACGGCGCTCCCGAAGGCGCAAATAATGCGCGGATAAATCCTCCGCTTCACAGCCGGAGAAATCAAACCCGCGGATCAACGCGAGTTTTTTTCGAAAAGGGCGGAGGTTTTGATTAAGATATTTTTTGCTCATGAAAGCATCTCCGTCAGATATATCGGGCGGCGACCCGGATCGCTTCCAGAAGGCCGGTCGCGTCCGCGATGCCCAAGCCTACGATATCCAGAGCGGTTCCGTGATCGACTGAAGTACGTAGAAACGGCAGACCCAGTGTAAGCGAAACCGTTTTCTCAAAGTTGAGGGTCTTTGTCGCGAATGGCCGTCCGTCCGAATCGAGTTTTCGTAGCTCGGCGACACATCAATGCTCTTGCGATATCGCCGGATCCGAGCGCGGTTTCACGCGCCTCAACGCGACCAATACCGCTTTAACCACTGCGGTTCCGACGACTAACGAGACCAGAAGCTCGATTAATGCATTGGTGGATAGAATGAGAAGAAGAATATTCCGGACCGATCCGAAAATACTTAACACGTAGGAATCTCTTCCGAAAAACAGTATCAGCGCGCCGAGAAACAGGACCGTATTGAGGATAGCTCCGCTTGCCGAGGCAATCATATGGGGTAGAATCACCTTTTCGTTCAATTTCATTAATGCTTTGAAAATCAATCCGACCAGAAGACCCATCAGAATACGAGGGATGAAGCAAAGGATAAATGTATAAAGCGGATTAATGGATAACAGAGCGGTTCCGAAAGGATCCAATCCGAAACACTGAGCAAAACTGGTCGCTCCGAAGATGCCGCCGAGAATCGCTCCCGCCGCCGGTCCCATCAATATCGCGCCGATGGCGACGGGAAGCATCAAAAAAGTAATCGACAGTGGCCCGATTCTCAGATACCCGAGCGGCGTAAAGGCCATAATTATGATGATTGCCGTAAGAACAGCCATCTGGGATAACCACAATATTTTATCTTTACGATCGTTTTTCATAAGAAAGAGCCCTCCTTCCCCGATACAATCAAAGGGGTTGAGACATTATACTTCGATTTTCAAAGAAATACAAATATCGGTGCGAAAAGTATCGAAATTCTTTTGCATTTTATTCGATTCGGCGTTATGATGGTTCGCGGACTCAATCGGAGGCGATTTGTCCGCCTCCATACGGAAAGAGGAGAATAGACGATGGAAAAGCCGATGCAGCTTCTGGTTTTAATCTTAAATAAGAAAGAATGTTTGGAAGAGCTTTTGGATGTATTGATTGATGCGGGCGTCAAGGGGGCGACGGTCATAGAAAGCACCGGAATGGCCCGAATCGTGGGTGAGGACACACGAAGCCTGTTCGGGTCCATCCGCATGCTGGTTGATCCGGATCTCGAATCGAATCGTACCGTACTGATGGCCGTTGATGAGCACTTGGTCGAAAAGGTTCGTTTTACCGTTAACGAGTTGCTCGGCGGGTTGGACAAGCCGGATACCGCTGTGCTTTTCGGTCTGCCGATCACCTTTTTTGACGGAAAGGTGTCCAAGGAATGACCGACACGCTACTTTGCCTTTCGATATTGATTGTCGTCGGCTTCATCGGCTCGGCGCTCGCGCACCGCATTCGCTTTCCGGCAGTGACCGGTTATCTGGTCGCCGGGCTGATTCTCGGCCTGACCGGACTGATTTCCAAAGAGACGCTTTCGCATTTTGATATTCTTGCCGATTTGGCGCTCGGATTTATCGCGTTTTCGATCGGCAGTGAATTCAAGTTGGATTTTTTGAAAAAGGTCGGAGCCGCGCCGTTGATCATTACCTTGTTTGAGGCGTTCGGAGCGGTTTTGGTTCTGGATATTCTGCTGATTGCCGTCGGTGTTCCATTGCCGGTCGCACTGCTTCTCGGAGCGATCGGTGCGGCGACCGCTCCCGCCGCGACGCTGATGGTCGTTCGTCAGTATAAGGCGGACGGACCGGTTACGAGAATGCTCCTGCCGGTTGTCGCGATGGATGATGCGGCGGCATTAGTCGCTTTTTCGATTTCCGCCGCAATCGCTCAAATGATTGCTTCCGATCACGGAATTTCTTTAGCGCCGATGCTTTTGCATCCGCTTTTGGAGGTCGGTGGCTCTCTTGCGCTCGGATGTGTAATCGGAGCGCTCGCCGCACTTTTCCTGAGAAGATTTAAATCGGACGGAGATCGACTCGGTCTGGCCTTTGCGGTTGTCATGGGCGGTGTGGGACTGTCCGTGATCTTCGGATTGTCGGCACTGCTTGTATGTATGATGTCCGGCGCGATTTTTGCGAATCTGAGCCGTCAGTCGGTTAAACTTTTTAAAGTGACCGATGCGGTAACGCCGCCCTTGTTTTTAATGTTTTTTGTGCTTTCCGGTGCCGAACTTGAAGTCGGAGTCTTAAAGAGTATCGGCCTGATCGGTGTCGTGTACATTGTTGCCCGCGTTTTCGGCAAGGTGATCGGAAGTTACGTCGGCGCGCGGATTGCACGCGCGGAGCCGGTGGTTCGAAATTATCTGGGTCTCATGTTGGTTCCTCAGGCCGGTGTCGCAATCGGTCTGTCACTGGTTGCGCTGAGGATTCTGCCCGAGTACGGATCGACCATACGAGCGGTGATTCTTTGCGCGACCCTGATTTACGAGTTGACAGGACCTTTAATTACAAAGGCCGCATTGGTCAGGGCAGGTGAAATTCCGAAGGAGCGGGGCTGTGTCGAGCGCAGAAGAAAGAAGCCGGACGATCCTCGTTCTCCGGATGAAGTGTCGACGGTTACCGAAACCGCAGATACGCAATCGGAGGTGCCTACGCTTCCGTCTCCGACGGAGTCGTCCGGCTCCGTCGAAGATCCGCAACCGCCCAAGGGAAATAAAGAAGAATCCAAACGACAATAATCAAGAGAAACAGCGGAAGGATATAGCCGGGGTTTCCGCATAAGGTCTCGAACAGCTCCAGCGGAGTATCCTTCGGGGCCTCGCGGAGGAAGAGATAATTACTGCCCAGGAGAAGATTGATTCCGAAAACCGGAATCGCGAAAAGCATTAATATTCCGAAACACTTCGGAAGATTTCGGAAGTTCGGACGGAAGCCTTCGCTGACGACCCAGATCAGGGGAATCAGGAACAAAAGCGAGTGCACCGTTACGGAGTGCAAATACTGAAAACTGAAGAACGGATACGCGCTCCAGTCCGGCGTCAAAAGAGCGGCCAAAGCCCCGGGCATACACAGGCAATAACAAAAATCCCGAAGGAGTTGTTTTCCGGAAAAGACCGCCGCCATCTCCATCCAGATCGATAAGGAGCAAAGGTGCAAAGGAAGCATCTCGACGACGGTATAGTGGCCGATGATCGCCGCCCAGATCCAGCGGGAAATTTCAAGAACGGCCGCGACGATGATTAATACGCGCTGTGTTCCTTTTCGCAAAGGAGTCCCCGATTTTTTCATAATAAGAACCGCAATAATAATGATCGCGATGCTTACGGATAACCAGGTCAGGTGCGTCGGGCTGAAATTCGGAGTGCCCAGGACACCCTCGGGGAAATCGGATTGATGCGTCCAAAAAATTTCGTCCATATCCTGTCCTCCCGCGATTATATTACTGTCATTCTATCGTTCGCCGGTGCGGATTGTAAAGACCGCGGTCAACCCCGATCGTCGGGATCGTATTTCGTACGGTAGCCGGGATTATCCTCCGGTCGCATCGCGTTCGGATAGGCGATATCGGTTTGGATATCGAGAGACATGTGCTTTACGCGCTTGAATACCTCGTACGGCTCGGGGACGTGAAGGAGCGCGCCGGCTTGCGTCGAAACCACGGTGTTTCCCGAGTGGGCTACCCGTGAGAAGGGAGTGAGACGTACGGTACCGCAGTTTCGGAGCTTTTCGATGAGACCGACCCGGACGCTCGGCTCCCGGACCTGTGAAAACTCGACGAGTTTGACATCCCGGCCGATGATGCCGGAAGCGATGTAAATGCGCTTATCCGTAATGGCATATTCGATGTAATTCCAATGTATGAAACGATAGAACGGTCCGATGATTGCGATCCAGACCGGCAGGAGGTGGAGAAGAAAGAACGGAATGATGAAAAAGCCCATCGAACCGAAACCGTCTTCCCGTGTGAACGCGAATATAAAGATCGAATCGAAAGCGCCCCAGACCAGGGCAATCAGATACATGAACGGCTGGCCGATGACATAGGTGACGCGATCCGGCTTTCCTTCCCAGATGATATGTTCATTGATGTCCAGCATTGATCGAATCATAATCAATATTCCTCTTCGGAAAATCCGATAACATTATTGAATTGATTATATCATAATTCGATCGATCAGAATCCCAGATAGAACATGTAAAATCCGATGAAAAGGACCGCGGTCCCCATAACGAGGTTGATGATTTTCGCTGCGGCTCCGTACTTCGGACTGGCGGAAAGCTTGCGAACAAAGCCGATCGAAGTTCCCGCGATGACGGCGAGTACGCCGTGCCCGATTCCGTAGAGAAGAAGAAGAAGAATCCCCCAACCGAGGTTTCCCTTTCCGGCAACAATCGCGAGAAGCGCGACCAGTACCGGTGTTGAACAGGGAGAAGAGAAGACGCCGCCCAGAATCCCGGCCAGAAAAGCGCCGATATAGCCGGTTTTTTTATTTTTGGAAAGAAGATAACTGGAGGGGATCAGATTGAAAATCCCCCAAATTTGTAAAGCCATCAAGACCATCAAAACCCCGAGCACCAGGTACCACCAGGATGCGGCATTACCGAGCAGTCGGCCGGCAAGAGAGGCGATGACACCGAACGCTGTAAAAGTCAAAGCGCTTCCCGCCGCGAAAACGACGGAAATACGGAAGGCCTTTCCCGGATTTTTCTCGCCGATCCCGCCGACATAACCGATGACCAGAGGGACGCTCGAAAGCGAACAGGGGGTAAACGACGTCAAGACACCCGCCAAAAACGCCAAAAGCGGTGCCAACCAAAGGTATTGACCGATCAGACGGGAAAGTGTATCCAGAATCTCGGTCATCGACTATACCCCCATATCCTCAAGAATCAGCAGCATTTGTTCTTCCGTCAACATGCCCTCGTGCATCGTCAGGGCGTGCTCGCCCGTGTCTTTCCGGTTATACATCATGAAGTCGATCCCGAGATCGTAGCTCGGAACATACGGGGTTCCGTCCGCGTTAATAAACATCTGCGTCGGAATCAGGGTGATCGGGTAACCGGTCGCCTCATCGGTGTGCTCCCAGACATCGATATACTTGATGATCGCTTTTCCCTGCATCGCCGCATTGACGGCAATCAGGTCGGGCTTCATCCTTCGGCACGGATCACAGGACTCCGATCCGAAATCAAAAATAATCGGCAGTCCGTAGGCGGAAAGCGTTTCGATATTCACCTCGTCGGTTTCCAGAATAAAATCGTTGTTGACCGGCCCGGATTCTTTTCCGTCAGCGGAACTCTCCGTAACCTTCGGCTCAAGCGTTTCGGTATTCTTATAGATCCAAATTGCCCCGATGGAAAGAACGATCAAAGCGGGTATCAATATTTGCGCAAGTAATTTCTTATTCATCGACGGTCTCCTTTTTGTCCGAACAACATCCGCCTTCAACGGTCGGAATCGTTTCGATCAGTCCGGCCGCAAACAAGCAGCCGGAACGGTTAATTGAGTAATAGGTCCATTTTCCGTCCCGTCGGCTGTTGACCAGCCCCGAGTCGCAAAGAATCTTCATATGATAGGACAGAGAGGACTGCGGGATGCAAAGGTCATCCTTTATATCGCATGCACATCGCTCACAGCCCTTGAGCATACCCAGAATTCGCAGGCGTTTCTTGTCCGCGAGAGCGTTGAAAATCAGTGCTTTTTTTTCAACAGACGGTTGCATCGTTTTTCCTCACATCCAAAAAATTAGATATGTATAGTATGCAAAACATATTCAAAAAAGTCAATATGTAAAAAAGACAGGCTCTGCGGCTTTTTCGGAACAAGATTACACCACGATGGATCGGTGTGCCCCGTTTGCCGGTATTTTGGGCTTTTCGGGCGGCTCGGATCCCGGCAAAACCGCCGAAAGTAGACCGTTTACCGGTATTTTCGGCTTTTCGGACGGAAGAATCCTCACGGGGACTTCTCTTCGAGATTCAGGGCGGATTGATCATTTTGTCTCTGTCCCGAAAAAAGTTCGTTTTGCCCGGGGGTTCGGAGCGTAAACACGCATGGGGCAACATGATCGAACGACCGGACCGTACCCTACCGAAGTTGTTGCTCTTTATTGAAGAATGTCCGGATCCCGAGCTGAATCGTCAGAATGACGCACAGCGCGACCGATCCGAAAATCCCGAGCATGATTGCAATCTGATACGCAATGGCCGTCGTCGGCAGTGTACCCGAGAGAATCTGACCGGTCATCATTCCCGGCAGAAAGACGATCCCCATCCCAAGCATCGAATTAATCGTCGGCATGATCGCCGAATCAAAGGTCGTGTTGAGAATATCCCGGACGGCTTCCTGCGGGGCGGCTCCGAGAATCAGCGCCTCCTCGACGGATGCTTTTTGAACGGTCATTCCGTCGGTCAGCGATTTGACACCCAAAGAGATTCCGGTCATCGAATTGCCGACAATCATCCCCGCGATCGGTATGAAATACTGCGGATCATACCACGGCGAGATACGGACGACCACCAGTAGAAAATAGAAAAGGCACAAGAGCGTACCCGAAGAAATCGAAACTGCAATCACTCGCTTCAGCGCACCGGACAGCCTGCCCTTGAATTTTCGAAAAACGGTAAACACCGCAAAAACTTCCATCAGGATAATGATGCCGACGGTAATGAACGGATTCGGATTCTCGAATACATATACCAGGAGATAGCCGACGAGAACCAACTGGATCGTCATTCGAACGGAAGCCAGAAGGATCTCCTTTTCGCGGCGAATCCCCCGGGCGCGCACGATTGCAAGAACAATCAGGACAAAAACATAAGCGAGGGCGACCTGAAGAATCGTCAGTTCCCGGACTCCGTTCATACACCTCTCCTTTCGGCGACTTTGTTTCGAATCTCGACGATGTCGTCGGAATATTTATTTGCGACGGCGCCGGAGTGTGTGACGAGAACCAGGGTTTTATTCTTTTCGCGGACGCAGGCGGTGATCCTGTCGATGACGGCGGTTGCCGTGTCCTCGTCCAGCGAGGAGGACGGCTCGTCCATCAGATAGACCGGCGCGTCGAGAAGAAGTACGCGGCCCAGTGCGAGGCGCTGTTTTTCGCCGCCCGAGAGCTTTTCGACCGGCTCGGAAAGCGGTTTGTCGAGGCGGACCCGCTCGAGCATTGCCGAGAGCACCGCATCCTCGGGATAGACCTCTTTTCGAAACCGAAGGCCCGCGAGTAAATTGTCCCGAACACTTCCTTCGAACATCACCGGTGTCTGTGAGAGCATTAAGACCTCGCGGCGGTGAAGGACAGAATCAATCTCCCGAAGCGGGCGATCCTTGTAGAAGATCTCCCCTAAAGTCGGGCTGACCATTTTGTTGAGCATCCGAAGCAGCGTCGTCTTGCCGCTCCCGCTTGCACCGAGAAGCGAAGTAATCCGGCCGCTCTCGATCGTCAGCGAGGGAACGCGGAGAATATCGAGAAAGGTGACGGAATCGAAACGGAACATAGGCACCTCTTTCTTTGCGTCGAATGTTCGAAAGCCGGATTCGGGTCCATTCAAATCGAGTCCCACGGCACTCCGCCGTAATGGCCCGCAGCGGCGCGCCCGAGCTCGGCACCCTTTCGCAGTGCCCGACGAATGTCGCGCGACGCGAGATACTCGGAGGTGAAGCCGGCTTGAAAAGCGTCGCCGCAGCCGGTCGTGTCGACGACCTTTTCGAGCGGGAGTGCGGGTTCGGCGAAGGTTTCTCCGTTTGTAACGGCGATGCTGCCGCCGGCACCGAGCGTAAGGACGATGATGCCCGAAAACCGGCGCGACAGAGCGATCAGATCCGGAAGCTGTCCGGAAACGCCGCCGAAATAGGCGATATCGACCGCATCGAGGCCTTGTTCGAAAAGCTCATAGGTGTCAAAGTGCAGAAAATCGACGGCCAGGAAGTTGCGCGGCCTTTTCCTTCCGATCGCTTCGGGATAATTGATTCCGTTGCCGTGGGTCGACCACAGAGAGAAATCCGCGATTCGGTTCCAGTCGGCCCCCGAGAGAAGGTAGTCGGAATAGACCCCGTTTTCCCAAGCGCCCTCGATACCGAAGCGCTCGCCGTCTGAGTCGTTGATGATCCGATTGGAGGCGGTTTTACCGGGAAGGCGGCATAGCCCTGAGATATCGACGCCGTTATGTCGAAGAAGTGCCTCGATCCGGTCTCCGGCTTCGTCGGTCCCGAGCGCTCCGAGAAAAGCGGTTTCCCAACCGAGAGATCGAAACCGAATCGACTGATTCAGGGCGTTTCCGCCCGCAAACTGCTCGTTCTGCTGTGGGAAATAATCCATCGCGGCGACACTGAAGCAAGCGGCTTTTGGCATACGTTACCCTCCGACGCGGACGATGAACGGGGAGACGTCCGCGCGGTTCAAGCCGCCCGCCCGAGATTACGATCCGCATGTCATTATTGTAACATGAAGCCCGAATTGTAAAACATGGGGTATTTGTATAAGATTATAGAAAAGAGATCGGTACGCCGAAAGGGAGGAGCTCTGTGTTTGATTTTGGCATATTTCCGGAAACGATGACGGAGAGCTTTATTATTCGGGTTCTTTTTGCGGCGCTTCTCGGCGCGTTGATCGGACTTGAGCGCGATATTCGCGGCCGTTCGGCCGGCCTTCGAACCAACATCCTCGTGTCCGTCGGGTCTTCGGTATTTATGCTCCTGTCGATCGGGCTCGCGGTCCGGTGGCTGGAGTCATACCCGGGGTCCGCCGCCGCGGATCCGACCCGGATCGCGGCGCAGATCATCACCGGCATCGGTTTCATCGGTGCCGGCGCAATTATCAAGTATAAATTTTCCGTTCAGGGATTAACGACGGCTGCTTGTCTGTGGACCACCTCCGCAATCGGCATGGCATGCGGCGCGGGCTTTTTCGAACTCGCGATTCTGGCAACCCTGATCGCAATCTTTGTTCTGACCATCCTTAACCATGTCGAAAAGCTCTACTCAAAGGACAATTACCGGATCATAAAAATTACGGTACATAAAGATGTCGCCATCATCAAGCTGATTGAACTGATACACAAACAGGATATCCGCGTTCTTCATTACGATGTCGAAAAAGACTACGAGCACGGCACGGTGGCGATCACGGCCGAGGTCAAATTCCAGAACAAGAATTCCGACGACCGGATGGCCGAAGCGGTGATTGCCGCACTCGAAAAGAGTGAAATCCCCGTCACGAATGTTCACTGGCGGCACCAGTAAGCAGCCTCTACCGCACCACTCTTCCGGACCCGTCGCCGCCCAGGAGTGCCCGGACCTCGGCGACACTGACGCGATTAAAGTCCCCGTTAATGGAGTGCTTGAGACAACTCGCCGCGACGGCGAACTCAAGCGCTTCTGCGTCTGTTTCGAAGGAGAGGAGCCCGTAGATCAGGCCGCCCGAAAAGGAGTCGCCCCCGCCGACACGATCGACGATGTCGCGGATCTCGTATTTGTGGCTTAAGAGGAATTCGGTTCGGTTATTCATACAGGCCGACCAGCCGTTACTGTCGGCGCTTTCGCTCTCGCGGAGGGTGACGGCGATTTTTTGAAGGTTGGGGTAATCCGATAAGACCCTTTCGGTCAGAAGTCGAAATTTTTCCGTGTCGAGTTCGCCGGACTCGACGTCGACGGCGGTCTCGATTCCGAGAGCCTTCTGGCAGTCTTCTTCGTTGGCGATCAGGACGTCAACGAAGCGGACCAGATCGGGCATGACTTCCTGCGCGGTTTGACCGTATTTCCAGAGGTTTTTGCGGTAATTAAGGTCCAAGGATACGGTAATTCCCTTGTCCTTGGCGATGCGAAGGGCCTGAAGGGTCAGGTCCGAGGCTCCTTGGGAAAGGGCGGGTGTGATGCCGGTCACGTGGAGCCAGTCGACACCCGAAAAGGCGGCGTCCCAGTCGATATCGCCGACAACGGCTTGAGCGATCGAAGAACCTTCACGGTCGTAGACGACCCTGCTCGGACGCTGATTGGCGCCGGTCTCGAGGTAGTAGATGCCGAGCCGGCCCGGACCGCGGAGGATTTTTCCGGTGCCGACGCCGAAACGGCGGAGCTCGCCGAGGCAGGCGTCCGCAACGGAGTTTTCGGGCAATATCGTCAGAAATTCGGCGGGGATGCCGAAGTTACTGAGCGAGACCGCGACATTGGCCTCGCCGCCACCGAAGGTCGCCTCGAAAACGGGGCTCTGGAAGAAGCGCAGGTGCTCGGGGGTCTTGAGGCGGAGCATGATCTCGCCGAAGGTCAGTACGGTCATTTCGGGGTCCTCCTGTTTTTTGCGCAAACGCGCTCCGGCGCGTTTGCTGTTTTCGGGTGTTTCACGGCGTGATTCTTATATTCGATATCTCCTGTTTCGTATGCGCTACGCTCGCCGATGCCTGTCTCGCGAACTCCGTGATCCGTTCGTAATTTCCCTCAGCGATGTCCGCGGACGTGCACAGCCAACTGCCGCCGACGGCGAAGATATACGGCTGAGAAAGATAGGTCCCGATATCGTCCGGGCCGATTCCGCCGGTCGGGACAAATCGGATGTTACGAAAAACGCTCGCCAGGCCTTTTATCGCCGGGAGTCCGCCGTAGAGGTTGGCGGGAAAAAATTTAACGATCGTCAGGCCGCGCGACAGGGCGCGCATGATTTCGGTCGGCGTGACACAGCCGGGAATGACCGGTATGCCCTCCGAGACGCAGTAAGCGACGACGTGATCGTCGTAGCCCGGCGACACGATAAAGCGCGCGCCCGCTTCCTTGGCGCGGACCGCCTGCTCGACGGTTAAGACGGTCCCCGCGCCGACCAGCATTTCCGGAACCGATTCGGCGACGGCGCGGATCGCGTCCGCTGCACAAGCCGTCCGGAAAGTGATTTCCATCGTCCGGATCCCTCCCAGAAGAAGCGCTTTGGCAGTCGGCACCGCCCGTGAAGCATTCTCTATAACAACGACAGGAATGATTCCGGTACCTTCGAGCAATTCGGAAATATTCATAATTGTCTCCTTCGGGAGGATTGAATCGATATCGGAAGGACCGGAAAATTGTCGATAATCCGTGGGGATTTCACCGGGGAAAAACCGGTCACACCGTTGATACCCACTAGCATTCTAGCACAGGAGTGCCTTGTCTTACAGTACGGCATGCGATACTATTTGAATAGAATTCGCTTTACCACCGAAGCGATCCGGAAAGCTGGAGATTCACTATGAGTGCGGTACACGCCTGTTCCGACCCCCCATTTCTCCTGAAGACCAAAACAGCGAAAGCGCTGTATGATCAATTTGCATCAAAACAACCGATCATCGACTATCACTGCCACATCGATGCGAAGGAGATCGCGCAGGACATACGCTACGAAAACATCACACAGATATGGCTTCGACACGACCATTACAAGTGGCGACTGATGCGCGCGGCGGGCGTGGAGGAGCGGCTGATCACCGGTGACGCGACGGATCGGGAAAAGTTTGACGCCTGGGCGAAAACCGTCGGACGTGCGGTCGGTAATCCGCTTTTTCAATGGAGCCGTATGGAGCTCAAACGATACTTCGGATACGACGGGGTCTTGTCGGAAAAAACCGCCGACCAGGTTTGGGAACTCACCGAAGTTGCGCTCCGAAGGAAAGCAATGAGTGCCGTGGGGATTATTAAACAATCCAATGTGGAGCTCCTGTGCACGACCGATGATCCGATCGATACGCTGGTGTGGCACGGACAAATTGACGAAAATCCGGAAATCCCGTTTCGTGTCCTTCCCGCATTTCGTCCCGATCGCGCCCTGAACATCGAAAAACCGGAATTTTTCGAATTCGTTGAACAGATGGAGGATGCATGCGGCCATTCGATCCATTCGATCGAAGATTATTTTCGCGCGCTTCGGGTGCGCATGGAGTATTTCGCGGAAATGGGCTGTCGCATCTCCGATCACGGTATGGAGCGATTTGATTTTGAGCCGGCACCGCGCGACACGATCAACCGCATTTTTCGTAAACGCTTGGCGGTCATGGCCGGAACGCTTCCCGAGGAGGAAATTCAACAATTTAAAACAGCGATGATGCTGTTTTTCGCGGAAACGGCTTCCGAACTCAAGTGGACGATGCAGATTCACATGGGCGCAAGAAGAGACAATAACACCGCGATGACTCAGGTGCTCGGGCCCAACAGCGGATTTGACTGTATTTCCGGAGGAGATATCATCCCCTCGCTTTCCCGGTTTTTGGATGAACTGAACAGCGGCGGGAAACTGCCGCGCATGATCCTTTACAGTCTGAATTCCAACGATGACGCGCTTCTGGACTCACTGGCCGCGTGTTTTGGAAAAGATACGGAGTCGGCGTGGATTACACACGGTGCGGCGTGGTGGTTCAACGATCACGAAAAGGGTATTCGCGAGCATCTCGCTTCCTTGATGAGTTCCGGTTATTTCCCGGCGTTTGTCGGGATGCTGACGGACTCGAGAAGCGTATTATCCTACGTCCGTCACGATTATTTTCGGAGAATTGTATGCGATGTTCTCGGACAGACGGTCGAGGACGGTTTGTTTCCGGCGGATTCGATATTGCTCGGCGAAATCGTAAAGGATGTATGTTACCGGAACACGAAGCGGATGTTTGACGCATGACCGATATTCCCGAAGAAAAGGACGAAACACGAAATATGCGTGACGGGACCCGACGACACACCGTCTCCTTTAACCGGGGATGGTTATTCTGCATGAGGAATCCGGATGACCTTGAACCCGAAGAACCGCGCCCAGAGGCTTCGCCCCTTCCCTTTGCGTCCGAAAAGTGGCAGTCGGTCACGATTCCCCATGACTTTTTGATCGGCGATGTCCGAAACCTTTTTCGCTCGGCGATCGGCTGGTACACGAAATGCTTTTCGCACCGGATCATTCCGGGAAAAAGAGAATGGCTTAGCTTTGACGGCGTCTATATGGACAGCCGGGTCTATATCAACGGTCGCCCGGTATGGGAATGGAAAAACGGATACACCGGATTTATCGTCGACATCACGGATGATCTTCGGGACGGTGAAAACACGGTTTGGGTGTCCTGTACCCATATTTCTCCGAATTCCCGATGGTATTCCGGGGCGGGCATTTATCGGAATGTTCGACGCATTTCGGTTGATTCGCACCATATTCTTCCGAACGGAATTTACATCCATTGCACGGGGACCGGAAAAGAGGCGCGGGTTGAAATTGAAACGGCGGTTTCCTCGCCGGGCGTCGAAATCATGCATCGGATTATCGACTCCGCCGGATCGGACGTTGCTTCCGGCCGGGGCGGCTCGGACCAAACCCTGATGGTCCCGAATCCGAAGTTCTGGTCGCCGGAGGATCCGGTATTGTATACGCTGATGACCGAGCTTCGGGCGGACGGGCGGGTGACGGATCGGGTGGATACCCGCTTCGGCTTCCGTGAAACGCGTTTTGATCCGGACGAGGGATTTTTCCTGAACGGGAAACATCGAAAAATCAATGGCGTCTGTCTGCACCACGATCAGGGCGCCCTCGGCGCGGCGTTTCACGTCGCGGCCGCCCGGCGTCAGCTTGAAATCATGAAAGCGATGGGCGCCGACGCCGTCCGGTGTGCGCACAACCCAATGGCCCCCGAGTTTTACGATCTGTGCGATGAGCTCGGACTGCTGGTCATGTCGGAGCTGACCGATGTCTGGAAAAAACCGAAGACACGTTACGATTACGCTCGATTTTTTAACGAATGGATCGAAAAGGATGTAAAGAGCTGGATCACCTCTGAGCGCAATCACCCGTCGATCATCCTGTGGTCGGTCGGCAACGAGATTTACGACACACACGAAAGTCCGGAGGGATTAAAGACGCTTCGGAAGCTGGAGGCGCTCGTACGGCAAAACGATCCGAAAGGAAACGCGCGTGTCACGTTGTGTTCCAACTATATGCCGTGGAAAAATACGCAACGGTGTGCTGATTATATCAAGCGTATCGGATACAACTATTCGGAAAATTATTACGAATCGCACCACCTTGCGCACCCGGACTGGATTATTTTCGGGAGCGAGACCGGATCGCTCGCGCAAAGCCGTGGGGTGTATCATTTTCCGCTTCGGGCTTCGGTTCTTTCGGACGACGATATGCAGTGCTCGTCACTCGGCAACAGTCGGACCAGCTGGGGCGCGAAATCCGCCGATGCCTGCATCATTGCGGAACGGGACGCCTCCTTTTCGCTGGGGCAATTTATTTGGTCGGGGTTTGATTATTTGGGAGAACCGACGCCGTATCACAGTAAAAACTCGTTTCTCGGACTGGTCGATACGGCCGGTCTTCCGAAGGATATCTATTATGCCTTTCAAGCGGCTTGGACCAATGCGCGAAAAACGCCGGTGCTCCATCTGCTCCCGCATTGGGACCATAACGAGGGGCAAATGATCGACGTGCGCGCATACACCAATTTATCGGCTGTCGAGCTTTTTGTAAACGGGGAGAGTCAGGGGGTAAGACAGATCGACCCTTTGCACGGAGAAAAGATCACCGTCGATTGGCGGGTCCCGTACGTCCCCGGTCATATCGAGGCGGTCGCGTACGACGAGAACGGTAATGTCGTCGTAAAAGCCCGGAGGGAGTCCTTCGGAGACGCGGCGGAAATCGTAATTGATGCGGAACAAACGGAGCTTCGGGCGGACGGAACGGATCTGCTTTTCGTCGTAATATCGGTCCGGGATGATCGGGGCATACCGGTCGAAAACGCAAACAACCGAATAAAGGTCACGGTGGAAGGTGCTGCGCGGTTGGTCGGGCTGGATAACGGAAACAGCGCGGATTTTGACAGCTTTCAGGGCGATGAGAAGCGTCTTTTTTCCGGGAAACTGGTTGCGATTCTCAAGGCGGGGGCCGAGCCGGGACCGATTGTGATTCGGGTCTCTTCGCCCGGTCTTCCCGAGGCGAAACGGTCACTTCATGCAAAAAATAGCGAGGCACAGGCCTGCGCGAGCGAAGGAGAGGAAACCTCGGAGAAAAAAGAGATCTTCCCGGATTTTTCGGAAGCGGAAAGAACCCGTTCCGAGACGTCGGGCAAGCGTTCGGAGGTTGAAATTCCCGTCCGGAAAATCGAGCTTTGCGCGACACGTCTGCGGCTCTCTTCGGAAAATCCGACGGCCGATGTCCGATACGTGCTTCGGCCGGCCGAAAACACCTTTCCGGAGGTTATTTGGCGCGTGACGGATGAGCTCGGGATCGATTCGCCGATTGCCGAATGTGCCCCGATTCCGGGCGGCGTTCGCGTTCACGCACTCGGAGACGGGACCTTTGCGCTTCGCTGTGCAACCCGAAACGGCGGCGTGGATATCGAGAGATATTCGGTACTCTTTTTTGAATCCACGGGACTCGGAGAACCGATGCTCAACCCGTACGGGTACATTTCCGGAGGCTTGTATACGCTTTCCGGGGGCGAGATCGGGAACGGGAATGAGCGGGGATTTTCGAGTGCGCGGGACGGGATCAGCTATGCGGGCTTTGAGCGGATTGATTTCGGCGGATTCGGATCGGATGAAATGACGATCGACGTGTTTTGTCTCGACAGCGATCCCCTGCCGATTGAGCTGTGGGAGGGTGAACCGGAGCGGCGGGGAAGCCGGCTTATCGGGGAGCTTATGTACCACAAGCCATCGATCTGGAACACATACCGGGCGCAGACCTTTCCCTTACCGGAGCGAATTCGCGGAATCAAAACCCTTTGCCTGCGGTTTCCGCGGAAAGCGCATGTTCGCGGGTTCTCGTTCACCCGAAAAAACGGAGCATTCGAAAGAAGATATGCCGCCGAATGCGACGCGATTACCGGCGATTCCTTCGAGCGCGGAGCGAAGGAAATTACATCCATCGGAAACAACGTGACCCTTATATTTTCGGAGATGGACTTCGGATCGGCCGGAGCCCGGGGCATTCATATCACGGGAAGATCCGAACATAAAACAAACAGTGTGCAGATTCGGTTCCGATCCGAACAAAACGACAGCGAGCCGGTTCGGATTGTGGATTTTAATAGAGTCGACGAGCCGGGATATGCCGTACAAAAATTCGAGTTTGAACCCGTATTCGGAAAAAACGAGGTCTCCTTCATCTTCCTGCCGGGCAGCGCGTTTGACTTCGAGTCCTTTCGGTTTATCCGAGGCGATTTATGACTTCAGGTATTTTTCGAGCACGGCGCGAACCGCACCCGGTCCGTGAAGCATCTCGGAAAACATGTTTTCAATCTTTTCCCCGAGCCCGCACTCGTACAGATCAATGATGAAAAGCGATGGGTCCGAAAGAATCGGACGAAGTCGGTTCCCGACGCTTTCGGGCCGCGGAAACTCAATGTCGCGCAAAAGCTCGGTCAACCGGGGCAGACGCGGGTCGGCACTTCGTTCCATCGGCAGTCCCGAGTCATCAATGCCCAAGAGATAACGAATCCAGGCGGCGATGGTAAGTGGGATGAAGATCAGATCCGAAGCGTTTCGCGTATCGGATCGTACATAAGCAAGAATGGTTTCTCCAAAACGAATCGGGATTTTTTGACTGGTATCCGTTGCGATTCGCTGCGGCGCATCGGGAATATGCGGATTGGGAAGGCGCTCCTCGATGACTTCCCGCAGGAATTCCTCCGGTCGGAGAATCCCCGGATCGGAGACGACCGGAAGCCCCTCCGAGTAACCGATCCGTCTTACCAGCCCGGCCAGAAGGGGGTCCTTCATTTCGTCGGAGATTCTTGTGAAACCGAGAAGACATCCGAACACCGCAAGTGCGGTGTGCAGAGGATTTAAGCACGAACAAACCTTCATTCGCTCCGCGCGCTCGACCGTCTCGCGATCACCGAAATACACACCGACCGCATGAAGCGGGGGCCGACCGTTCGGAAACGAATCCTCCAAAACCAAGTATCCGGGGATCTCCGCATTCACGAACGGCGCGATGTAGGTGCCCCTTCCGGTAATGACCGGAGCCATTCCGTCGATCCCGAAATCGGTCAGCAAAGAGAATACCTCGTCGGACGGACGGGGCGTGATTTTATCAATCATGCTCCACGGAAACGAGACACGGGATTCGTCCGTCAGGTAATCGAGAAAGCCCGGATCGGTTAACCCCGACTCGACCCACGATCGGGCAATCGCGGTCACGGAATCACGCAAAATCAGACCGTTATGACGCATGTTGTCCATACTCACGACGGCGATCGGACGACCGCCTTTTTCATATCGCTCGAAAAGCAACGTACAGAGAATTCCGATCAAGTGCTGAACCGAACCCGGTCCCGCCGCCATGTCACGGGCGACGTCGGGAAGCGGGGAACCGTCTCCGGCCCAAAGGGTGTACCCCTTTTCGGTCACGGTTAGGCTGATGATCGAAAGGGAAGGTCGGGCGGCGATTTCGCGAAGGCGCATAAGCCCCCCGGGACGTTCCGCATCGACGGGGACGGACTCGGTCACGCTTCCCGGAATACGGAATCGAACGTCGCCGTCGGGCGAAAGGTCCGCCGAAATAAAAAGATTGTCGAAGGGGGTATATACGGCGTCGATAATTTCCGGATCATAGGTTTCCGCGACGATAATGCCCCGGTCTGCGAGACCTTTTTCGAGCAAATCGTCCTGAATGCGGGCGATGAACGCACGAAAAATGTTGCCTGCCCCGAAATGCAGCCAGAGCGGATCGGCTCCGGTTCGCCGGATCAGTGCATCACGGTCATAGCTCGGAACGATAAATCCTTTGGCTTCCCAAGGATCCCGGTTCTGAAAAAGGTCGGAATCGAAAGAATGCATGATGACCTCCGCGATTGGATTACTATGATTATCGCCCGATGTGTCGGATAGAGCAATAGGACCGACTACCCGGGGGAACGGTTGGGTAGTCGGCCTTATTGCCAGAGGGTGAAGGGGGGGTCCGAGAAGTGTGATCTAGGAGGAAAAGTTCTAGCTCATCTTCTTGACGGCTTCCCAAAGTCCCTGTAGATAATTCGAGCCGAGTGCCCGATCGTAAAGGCCGTAGCCCGGCCGGCCGGTCTCGTCCCAAATCATCCGACCGTGATCGGGTCGGATATATCCGTCAAAGCCTGAATCAATCAGGGCCTTGACGATTTCAAACATGTCCAGATCACCGCAACCCGAAAGGTGTGCCGTCTCGTGGAAGTCGGTGGGACTTGTATGTTTGACATTACGAAGATGCGCGAAAGGAATTCTTCCTGCCGAGGCAAACTCCCGAATCATATTCGGAAGATCATTGGCAGAATCTGCTCCGAGACTTCCCGTGCAAAATGCGATGCCGTTATGCTTGCTCGGATGAAGAGACAGAAACCTTCGAATCGACGAAGCATTGTTAATAATTTTCGGAAGACCGAAAATCGGCCAGGGAGGGTCATCCGAGTGAACGGCGAAATCGATCTCGTATTCATCCGCAAAAGGCATGACCGAACGGATGAAATAGGCGATATTTTCGAAGTACTCGTCCACCGAAACGTTCCGGTAGAACTCGATATCCTCGGCCATCGCCGAAAATCGCTCCGGCTCCCATCCGGGAAGGGAAAATTGGTTGGAACCGTTGATCATCGAATGGGCCATCGTGTGCGGATCCAGCATCAGTATCTTATCGTGACGGTAAGACATCGCGGTGCTTCCGTCCGGAAGCGGTTCTGCCAAATCACTTCTGATCCAATCCATCACAGGCATGAAGTTATAACAAATACACCGGATGCCGACCTCGTGAAGATTTTTCATCGTGGTGATGTAATTGGAAATATAAAGATCACGGGACGGAAGACCCTTCTTAATGTCCTCGTGGATATTTACACTCTCGATGACCTCCATTTCCAGTCCGGCCGAAGTAATCTGGTCACGAACGGCCAGAATCTGACCGGTCGGCCAAACGTCTCCGACGGGGATGTGAGGAAGGGCGGTTGCGACGCCGGTCACCCCGGGAATCTGCTTGATATGATGAAGCTGAACACTGTCATCACCATTGGGGAACCAGCGGAATATCATTTTCATGTTTATCGGCCTCGCGTGGCATTCTATACTTGATAAAACTAGTATACTAGACAACTAGAATAGCGTCAATAAGAGAAAGAGGAAATTTGGACAGGATAACCAAACTTCTATTTCGTTGGAGGAGGGGTACGACCGGACTGCAGTTTGTTGAGAATATAGGGGATAAATGCGGTAAATCCGATCATATACGTCGCCTGCCAGAGAGATTGAATCAGAATCATGCTTTCTTCGAATTGATCTTCTTTCATCGGAAAATAATTCGCGGCAAAACGGAAGAGTGCAAAGAACAGGATCCCGATAAGGATGAGACGAGTACTTTTTTTTATTATATCGGGGGGGATGGTTTGTGCCGAATTGTCTTTGTCTAATTTTTTCAACGCCATCCTCAGACCGATAAAGATGAAGACAACGGAGGAGATCGCGGCGATGATTTGAACGACGGACAGAATAATTTCCGGAGTCATTTGGGTTCCTCGCTTTCGGAAAGATTGGAATCGATTTGGCGCTTGCTTGAATTTTCCAATCCCAAATCATATTCTTCACATTCTTCCTCGGTTTGATCGGAGTTATCGCTCATTTCATTATAGCCCTCCTCTTTGTCGGGTTGTAAGGAAATGTTAAAATCCCGTTCAATCCATTTCGAGCACAGATAGGCACCGGTAACGGGAACAAGAAGCACGGAAGGGGGAAAAACAATCATTACGCCTGCGCAAACCGCGGCAATCAGGAGAAGACCGAGCGTATGAACCGGATGCATGATTGAAAAAACCGCACTGTGCTTCATTGTTGTAAGAATTGTGTTTGTGAATCGTGATAAATATGCGAAAACGTAGGGCAAAGAAAATATAATCGGAAGAAGCAAAACGTATGCAACCTGCTCGTAAAATGCAGGAAGCGTAAATTCGCCGAGACCGTTTCTGGCGATATAGATATCGAAAGCGATGATTCCGCCGTATATGAGGTATATCAGGGTCAGAATCGTACCTTGTCGGAGATTCATCCGCAGAGATCGCAAGAAGTCTTTTCCGGGGGTTCGTGATTCATGACAGAAACGCCGTGTCGTTGCGTGATATAGCGCGGCGGTCGAGGCTCCGATCGTAACAATCGGCAGGGAAAAAAGAACCCAGAGCAGGCTTAGGATGATCAGGTCGCCGAGCTTGTCTCCCAGTGAATAGAATTTACTTTGTGTGAGTCTGTCGTAAAGGGACATAGTGCCTCATTCCGGTGCATGTGTCTGAAGTTTTCATGTTCCGGCTTAGTATAGACGCTTGAAAAAAGCAAGTCAACATCGTAAGAACCGACGATTTCCGTTCGAAAGAATATGCTATAATGACGCCGAAACCGGTCAGACAAAATACATAATAACCGCCGAAAGGTTTGTGCTTGAAAATGAATGTATATACAAGACTTTCCGGAATATTTGGAAACGGAATGATTTTGCAGCGAAATGCAATGAACATCATTACCGGTACGGACCCGCTTGCGGAAAAAGTAACGGCGGAAATGGATGGAGTTGTTTTTGAGGCTGAAGTTGCGGACGGAAGCTTTTCGCTCGAAATACCGGCGCATCGGGCCGACATGGGTGTAACAATCAAAATATCGGGATCGGAACAAATCGTATTGGAAGATATTTGTTTCGGCGATGTTTTTATGCTCAGCGGTCAGTCCAATATGGAACTGCCTCTTTCCAGGGTGAAGGATGTATCCGCAGAGGAGATCGATGAAGCATTCTTTCCCTATATACGCCAGTATCGATTAACCGCCTCCTATATATTCGACGAAGACATCGAAGTTGCTTTGCCATCCGCGCCCTGGACCAAGGCGGTTCGCGGTGAAATCGAAGAAATGAGTGCCGCCGGATTCTTTTTTGCGAAATCTATTTATGAGAAGTATAAGGTGCCGATCGGATTAATCTTGAACGCACAAGGCGGATCATCCGTTGAGGCATGGATGCCGATGGGTGTACTTGATCGGTTCGGCGACTATCACGACCGGATCGAGCCTTTTTTAGAGGATGGTGCACTGGATGAATTTCTGAAAAATCGAGAGAAACGAATAGGGGAATGGTACGAAACGATCCGGGCAGAAGACAGTCTTCGCTTTTCGAAGGAAATGCCGGAGTACGTCGAGCCGATTCTTTTGCCTGCTCTGTTTCCCGTCTCCGCAGACGATCGGTTTTCGGGCAGCGTATGGTTTTATAGGGACTTTATCCTCGAAAAAGATCCATCCGGACCGGGCTTCCTTTATCTCGGAGAATTGATTGATTCGGATGAGACGTATATCAACGGTGTATGGGTTGGACAGACAGAGTACCGGTATCCGCCGAGAAAGTATTCTTTTGATGCGTCCGTATTGAAAAAAGGAAGGAACCGATTGGCGGTTCGTTTGGTTATTCAATACGGAAGAGGCGGGTTTATTCCCGAGCATCCGTATTTTCTGGAAACGAGCGACGAGCATGTGGAGCTTTCGGGACGGTGGGCCTTTGCTGTTGAAAAAATTGCTCAAAGAGACGCAGTGGAAGGGTTTTTGGCACAAAAATTACCCTCGGGCCTTTTCCGCGCGGCAATCCTCCCCCTCCGCGGACTTTCGATGAAGGGTGTTCTGTGGTATCAGGGAGAGTCGAATTCCGGAGAGCCGGAGCGATACGATGAAAAATTCGACTCGATGATGACCGCATGGCGCACCGCTCTCGAACAGGAGCTGCCTGTGATATGTGTTGAATTGGCCGATTATATCGACCCGATCAACGGGACCGAACCCGGTTGGGCAGAAATTCAGCGAATGCAACGTCATGCTCCCCAACGTACGGAACGCTGCGCCGTAGTATCTGCGAAGGATCTCGGAGCTCCGTTCGAGTTGCATCCGCAACGAAAGAGAGAATTGGGTCAAAGACTTGCGGAAAAAGCGATGGAAATGATCTTCGATCGATAACGGACTCCGGATCGGGTTGCCCGTTGAATAACCGGCAAACGAAACTCGATATGGGCGCGATTTAGAAACTTCATTAATCGTTTCGCTTTCTTATCAAACTTTATGTACTTCTTCACCCGGAAAAAAAAGAACGTTTTTTGTGCATAATGACGACGCAGAACGGTGAAAACCCTCTGCGCGCCATTGACAGCGCACGAAAGAGATGATAATCTGTGCATATCAGTCAACTAGCATACAAGTATGCGATCGAGTCATGGAAGTATGCGGGATGACACCCATTACCGGATTGCAAGCGAGAAAGAAATGAGCAAAAAAGAGCAGAAACCAGCCGAAACCATCATTGAGATTCAAGATATGCTTCCGGGCGGACAGGATGCTCGCAAACGACGCAGGCGGTCGATGCATTTTCGCAGAAACTGGGAGTTTTATGTGATGATGTTGGTTCCGCTCGTATTTTTCGTGGTTATTCGGTATGTTCCGATGGCCGGAAACATCATCGCGTTTCGCAGATACTATCCCGGTGCGAGCATTTTCGGCTCGGAGAACAGCGGATTGAAATACTTCAAAATGTTTATCGGACAACCCACATTTTGGCGCGCGTTCTTCAATACGCTGACACTGAATATTTCTTATCTCGTTGTTCGTTTCCCGCTTACATTGATTTTTGCCTTACTGCTGAACGAAATTCGAACCTTGCGTTGGAAAAAATTCGTACAAACCGTTTCCTATTTGCCGCACTTCATATCGACCGTTATCGTGGCGGGTATGATTATTCAATTTGTCTCTTTGGGGGGACCGGTCAACCAGATTCTTCAATATTTCGGCAAGGATACCGTGCACTTTATTATCGAACCGTCGTGGTTTGTGACGATTTTTGTTACTTCCGGTCTCTGGCAAAGCTTGGGGTGGGGTACGATTTTGTATCTTGCTTCCATGGCGCACATCAATCCGAATCTGTATGAGGCAGCGGAGGTGGACGGAGCGACTCATTTACAGCGGGTGCTTCACGTGACCATCCCCTGTATTTTGCCGACGATCGCAACCCTTTTTATATTGGATATCGGCGGACTGGTCGGATCCGGAATGGCTTTTGAAAAAGTATTCCTTATCCAAAATCCCATGACGGAAGAGGTCTCTGAAATTTTGTCGACCTATGTCTACAAAATGGGTATCAAACAGAATCTGTACAGTTACGCTACGGCAATCGGTCTTTTTGAGGGGGTCATCAACCTGATCCTTCTGACGATAGCGAATAAAACAGTGAAATGGTTAACGGGTACGTCGTTATGGTGAAGAACGAGAAACAAGAAAAACCGGTCATAAACGAGGATGATATGATCGAAAATGAGCGCAAAAGAAAGGCCGTGGAAAGTAAGGATGCGGCACTTCACTATCGCGATAGTTTTACGAGCAAAGCGATCATCAAAGGAAATGAAAACATAAAAATTAAAACTGCGGACGAGTTGGTGATTCGCAAATGGAATAAGAGGGAGTCTCTCGGTTACCGGGTATTTCGTGTCTTCAACCTCTTCTTTATGATTCTTATTTCGGCTGCCACTTTGTACCCCTTTTTGTATTTGGTCGCTCAGTCGTTTTCTTCGGAAGCCGCGATTGTCAGCGGAAGCGTTACGATTTTTCCGATCGGATTCAACATTACGACCTATATTTCCGTTTTGAGCAAAGGAGAGTTTTTGCTCTATTACCGAAATACGATTTTCTATACCTTGGTCGGTACGACCAGCTCACTGTTTCTCAGTGCCCTTCTTGCGTACCCTCTTTCGAAATCGCATCTTAAGGCGAATAAATTCATCGCTCCGTTTGTTATTTTTACCATGTATTTCGGAGGCGGCATGATTCCGACCTTTGTCTTGATCGCCCGTGGGTTAAATCTATGGCATAAATGGCCGGCATTTATTATTCCGGCATTGATTTCCACCTATTATGTTTTGCTGATGCGCGCTTTTTTCATAGGTTCTCCGCATGAGCTGGAAGAGGCGGGAGAACTCGACGGATTGTCTCAGTTCGGAGTATTTTTTCGAATCGTGCTTCCGCTTTCAAAGCCGATTATGGCAACAATGACCTTATTCTATGCCGTATCTTACTGGAATAACTGGTGGAATGCGTTTTTGTATTTGGAAAAGAAGGATTGGCCGGTTGCCTATTATTTGAGAACCATTATTTCGTATGCGGCGACTTCGAACGATCCCGGGGATGTCAGTGCCGAAAAGATGCAGGTTGCGGCGAACATCAAATCGACCGCGATGGTATTGATGGCGCTACCCATAATCTGTGCGTATCCGTTGGTTCAACGGTATTACGTTCAGGGTATGATGCTCGGCGGAGTGAAAGAATAACCGGAAATTACACGGACAATACGACGGAATCAGATTGGCTCGAAAACGAGCGAAAAGGAATGCTCACGGTTCGATATCATCCAATACTCGGACCGGTGCAGATAAAGAGAAGAAAGAGCAAAACAGGAGGTATGATTATGTTTAAGAAGCTACTATGTGTACTCCTTGCGGTTATGATGCTTTTAAGCCTGACGGCTTGTAAAACAGATCCGCAGGAAAGTGAGACACAAGCGACGACCACCGGTTCAGCCGGTGAAACCACGGCAGCGCCGACCGAGGCGAATCTTCCGTATGAGTTTGGTCTGGGGACAACATTCAGAGCGAATGATCCCGTAACGTATTCCATGTTTCTGCAGGATGCCAGCTGGTATGCCATGGTGGACACATGGGAGACCGAGGGCGTTTTCAAGAAGATTTTCGACTTGACGAATGTCAAACTCGACGTCACCAAGTATGACTGGGGCGATTATTCGGAAGGCATCAAGTTGGCGATTGCCGCCGGTCAGGGCACGTACATTATTCCGAAGATTTACGACGAAAGTGCGTATGTCGGAGGCGGAGCCGTTCTTCCCGTGTCGGATTATGTGCAGTACATGCCGTATTACACGGACTTTGTTGAGAAGTATAACATGCAGGCAGACTTGGAGACCATCACTCAGGCTGACGGCAAGTATTACCGTTTGCCCGGTATGCTCGAGGCGCCGATGCAGGATTACACCCTGATGGTTCGCAGTGATATTTTCAAGGCTGCGGGATATGACATCAAGGAACTCGAAAAAGATTGGACCTGGGAATCATTGTGCGACGTTCTTAAGGGTGTCAAGGCGTATATGGTTCAAGAGGGTATGATCAAAGAAACCGATTATGTCTGGTCTGACCTCTGGGCAGGACAGGAATCCGGACAAGGAACCGGCGGAAACCTTCTGAAGTTGATCGGTGCATCATACGGCGTTCCTGCCGGGTGGGCTTCCGGAAACGGTATGGAATTTGATGAAGAAAAAGATGAATGGTATTTCGCTCCGATTTCTGATGACTACAGGGAATTTGTAACGGTAGTCAACCGTTTCATCAAAGAGGGTGTTCTGGATCCCGAAACCTTCACACAAATGGATGCGGACGCTACCGGGAAGTTCTATCGCGGCGAGACGGCCATCATCAGCGTGAACCGTTCTCAGATTTCGACGTGGAGACAGGGTCTGGATGAAATTCTCGGAGAAGGCAATCATGAGACCTATGTAACCGTTTATCCGAAGGGAAATAACCCCTATATTGCGGAAAGAAACCGTTTGGAGAACGGAGTCATGATTTCCACAAACGCCTTGAATGATTTGGGCGAAGACGGAGTCATCCAACTCTTCCGTTTTGTGGACTGGCTGTTCTACTCTCCCGAAGCCTATACCCTGATTAAATGGGGCGTCGAGGGAGAAACCTTCGAATATGTTGACGATCCGGTCACCGGCGGACAAGTGAAAAAATTGTTGCCCGGATTCAAGTGCGGCGGACTCGGAATCGGTGGAGCCGAGGAAGATGTTGACATTCGTCTCCAGTGGGGCTATGCGGGAGGAAACTTCTGGTATGGCGGAACCGTTGCCGAGATGGCGGACAATTTTACTCCCGAACTGATCGAATTCTATGACAGACTCTCACAATATCGTGAGCTGGCTCCCGCAAATCCTCCGGTCAAGGCCGATAGTGAGGAACAGGAGATGCTCGCCATGATTCAGGCGCCTCTGATGCAGGAGGTCGCGAAGTGGACACTCAACTTCGTGTTGGGTCAAACGGAAATCAATGACGAGAATTGGACTGAGTATGTAAATGCATGCAGGACCTTGAATTGCGAAAGCTATGTGTACATTACCAATGACATCTACAAAGGCTGATTTGTCGAGGATGCTCATGTTACAATGAGTGTATCGGAGCAATGAAAAATCGAGGGCGCTCAGCGATGGGCGCCCCGATAATTTTCCGGAAAAACGGAGGACAAACATGGATAGGCTTCGAGTGATAAAAAAGAATGAAAAAACGGTTATTTGCGTGGATCGAGCGGGTCGCGGGTTGACCCGCGTTGCCTCCGCGGTAGCGGCCGATTTTCGAAAAATTACCGGAGCACGTCCGTGCGATATACGGGTCGCGGGAACCGAAGATCCCGAAAACGGAGCCTGTGCGAACGCCGACACCATTATTGTTGCAGGCGTCCTCGGAAGCGGCGGATATGTGGACCGTGCGGCGGCCGAGCGACGGATCGAAGTCTCCGGAATCATCGGAAAGCGCGAATGTTACCGAATGTCGACCGTTGCGATCCCCGGGAAGGAGATCCTCGTAATTGCCGGAAGCGACCTTCTCGGGGCGGAATACGGCCTTTTGAAACTGTCGGAACTCTGCGGTGTTTCTCCTTGGCACTACTGGGCGGATGTGACGCCGATTCCGCGCGAGTCGGTCGAGATCGACCGATCGCTTCTGAATGTTAACTCTGATGAGCCGGAGATCCGCCTTCGCGGTTTTTTCATGAATGATGAGTGGCCTTCGCTCGGGAACTGGGTGCACAGTACTTTCGGCGGTTTTAATGAGCTTTTCTATGAGAGGGTCTTTGACCTGCTCCTTCGTTTGCGAGGGAATTTTCTTTGGCCGGCGATGTGGACCGGCGTATTCAGCGAGGACGGAAGAGCGTTTCCGACCGCTTCGGCGCAAATGGCATCGGAGCTCGGAATCACGATGGGAACCAGTCACCATGAGCCTCTTTTTCGGGCGGGCGAGGAATTTTCACATCTGATGACCGAATCAAATGACAAGGGATACGGAAAGGACTGGAGTTATTACAGAAATCCCCGGGGTATTTCCGAATTTTGGACCGACGGGGTCCGGAGAAATCGCGACTTTCGGTCGCTGGTTACGATCGGCATGCGCGGAGAACGGGACAGCAAGATTCTCGGCGAGGATGCCACACTTGCGGATAACATCGAGCTTTTGAAAAAAACGATTGCCGATCAGAAGAAGATTCTTTCCGACAACGGCATTCCGGATGCGCCCAAGGTTTTGGCGCTCTATAAAGAGGTCGAAGATTACTACTACGGAGACGAGACGACGGAAGGACTGGATCGCTGGCCGGAGCTGGAGGATACGATGCTTCTTTTGTCGGACGATAATTACGGGAATCTGCGAACGGTTCCGTCCCCCGAAAAGCGCGACCGCAAGGCCGGCTGGGGCATCTACTATCACTTCGATTATCACGGCGGGCCGATCTCCTACGAGTGGATCAACTCGACACCGGTTACCAAGGCCTGGGAGCAGTTGACGGCGGCGCATACCTACGGAATACGTGATTTATGGGTTGCGAATGTCGGCGATCTGCGGCCGTGCGAGCTGCCGCTGTCGTATTTTATGAGTTTGGCCTTCGACTTTTCATATTGGAAGGAAGCGAATCGAACCGCGGAATTTCTTGACAAGTGGGTGGAGGAACAATTCGGAGAATCGGTTGAGCCGAAAAGACGGGATGCGATCGCAAAAATTTTAAATGAATACACCCGGATGAACGGCGACCGGCGACCGGAAGCGATTCATAAGGACACCTTTTGTTTTTCGGGGAATAACGAAGCGCGCTCGGAGCTCGAGCGCGCGGATCAATTAATCGCGGCGGTCAAACGTGTTGCGCCCGCGATTTTGCCGGAACGCAAAGATGCGTTTTTCTCGCTGGTGGAATTTCCCGCGCTCGCCTCCGCGAATCTTCGCAAAATGATGATTTATACCGGGATGCATGAGCGGTTTTATCGGATGAAGGCCGCGTACGCCAACGTGCTTCGCAAAAAAATCCTTGTCTGCATCGATGAGGACCGCGAACTGATCCGAAGATACAATGAGGAAATGGCGGGCGGTAAATGGCGGCACATGATGTCCTCCAAGCACGTTTCATTCCGGAATTGGAACGACGAGGGATCCGAATATCCGAGCCCGGAGTCGTTGGAACTTCCGCCAAAGGCACAACCGATCATCTGTCTTTTCGAAAACAATTCATACATTTCCGAAGGTCGTCTTTCGCTTGCCGCGATTTCGAGCATTGAAAATCAGAAACGACGTATTCTTCTGTTATCCGCCGATTCGAAGCCGGTATGTGCGAGAATTCGCGCGTCGGAGGACTGGATCGTCCTTTCGGAGCGGAAAACAGATCCTTTGCTTACGGAGATTGAGGTCGGTGTTCTTTGGCGGGCGATTGCCGGTCGACAAAGCGGGATGGTTACGATTGATTTCGGGGACGGGATTGCCGAGGTTTCCGTAACGGCCGAAACATTCGATATTTCGGATGTCGCTTCCGGTGCGTTTCCGGAAACGACCGGCGTCGTCAGCATGCCGTCCGACGCGTATGCGCGCAAGTCGGAGCCGGAGGGAGCCGAATGGGTTCGGATCAATGATTACGGGAAGTCCGGGGTAGCCATGAAGGTTTTGCCGGGCGATGTCCGGTTTCCATCCGCGCCGGGTGCGCCCTTCCTTGAGTATGATGTCCATATTACGCACCCCGGTCATTACACGGTAAGTGCGTACATCGCACCGACCAACAATCCCGTAAAGGGAAAAGGCTTGTGTTTTGCGGTTTCGGTCGACGGGAAAGAACCGGTTCTTGTCGATACGCTGCCGAAAGGCTTTGCGGCGGGCGATCCCGGGGATCCGGACTGGTGCCGGTATGTACTTGATAACGGGCGTCGATGCCCGGCTGATTTTGATTTGGACCGCGGACCGCATACCGTTCGATGGATTCATTTGGATCCGGGCGTGGTTTTGCAGAAGCTGGAGATCGCGCAAAAGCCATCGGAATCATTTTACGGGTATCGGACTACGTATCGGAAACCGTAGTGACCGGATTGTTTGTCTCCAGGTATGCGTAATTTTGTCCGACGAAGCGATTCACGAGGTAGCGGGACAGATTCAACGGTGTGATCATCGTATATATTTCTTCACCGTTTCGGTGTTTTTCAGGAATCCGGATTGCGCTCATCGTACTGTTGCGAAGCTCAAGCAAATCGTATCCGCCTTTTCCAAAGGAGAAATCCAGTTCCCAATCATAGTGTGTATTCATTCCGTGATCGGCTTGAAGAATAATGACGGCATCCGGATCCTTTTCCAGAATCATATCAATCATGCGGATGAGCACCTTTGAAAAATACACATGTTGGTCGTGATAATTTTTGGCGTCCTCCAGCAAAAAGGACTCCTTTCGATTGCCGTTTGCGTCAAACAGATACGGGTCATGAAACATGACGGACATCAGCATATTGAAACTCGGCGCGTTCTCTTTTGAGTCATTCAGGATATAAGACAGGGCCTGGGCAAAATATGCGTGAGAAATCGAAGCGTTGCCGCCCATGAATAAGGCGTCGATTTCCTCGTTCGTCAATATCGGATCGACCGGCTCGGCGTACGACGGAAGCGCGGGAAAAAGCGCATCGGGTGAGCCCGGGTCCAACCCGAAAAGCATGGTTCCGGGACGGAAAAAGGAGAGCATAAACACCCCGGCCTCCGAGGCATGGATGCTTTTCATTGCTTTTTCTTTCGAAAGTTGAGGCAGCCGTGCGAGCGTATACGGGTATTGAAGAGCGATGCATCGGGTGAAGTGCCCGCATCCGATTGTATCCAAGGGGAAATAGAATGAATCGGTGGTCGGGAAAAAGTGCTGATCCATCAATGCGACGGTATTTGTGTCGTATCCCGCGGATGAGAAGGCATCGATCAATTCGTTATTCAGTCGGACATCGGTCAGTATCGCCTCGGCTTGGTTGTGGATCGTGAGGGTATCGAATGCCGGATCATCAATCATTTCTTTCAGACGGGTGTCATAGAAAAAAGGACACATCAGGGCCGGAACGGCGATGGTCGTTTTATGCCTGGCCTCAAAGGAAGCCGTCTCATTGATCAGAAAGCTTCTCTCCCGAAGCGCTTCGCAGAAATCGTCCTGCGGATCCCCGAAGTATTTTTCCACGGCACTTACGCTTAACATCCCGTCGCAGTGGATCCAATAAACGTTCGGCCGGTCGTCCGTACGATGTTCGACGATAAAATCCGTCTTGATCTCGGGCTTCGGGGAAAGGCTGCCGGTGACGGTTATATAGGTGCAAGATACGGCCGACATGAGGAAAAACACGGAGAAAAAGGAACAGAGGAGCAAAGAAAATTTTCCGTCGTTCGGTATGGATCGGAGAACATAAGCAAGAATCCCGGACATCAAGATCCAGAAACAAAAGAAAACGGCGACGTGAAAAAACAAATCCGCGATTTTTTCATGCGCCAGGGATTCAACAAAAATACCGAACCATATCATCAGACAAAATACGGTCACCGCAAGAGCGCGACGAAAGATCCGGACGCCCAAAAGCCAGAATGCCGCGGTCAGGACGACACATAATACGGAAGGGATCAGAACATATAGTACGGGGAAATATGTGGAATTCTGATTATAGTAAAAAAGAAGGATCGCCGGCGGAAACAGGGCGCCTGTCGCAAGAAGCCAAAGAACCCGCGGCTCCGATATGTTATCGCGAAACAGATTGCTTTTCGACGGATTTTTCACGGACTGCGGTCACTCCTTCGGGAACAATACGCCGATTCAAGCCCGACAAGGAATAAATCGGCTGCGGGCCTATTTTTCAAAAAGGTAGAGGGTTCTTTCCGACCCGAGGACCGCTCTTTGGGCCGTCGGTTTAAAATGTCGGGCAAACGATGCTTCGAAATGTTCCTTTGTATAATGATCGAAAATATCTTCGCGCGACGAGAGCAGACGCTGTGTCTGCATGTCGGATTTGGGAACAAACTCGATGATCAGCCGGTCGCTCATCCCGGACAACCACTCGGCTAATATATCGAGCGGTACGTTGTTGGAAATAGCCAGGTGATGAATGACCGCAAGCATCATGATACAATCCGGCCGCTCTCTTTCGGCCAGGGACATCCGTTCTTTTCCGGAAAATCCGATACTGCTGCTCGGATTGGTCAGATCCATGAGAAGCGGCAGGATGGGGATATTCTTGTTTCGGGTTTGAAGGTAGCAACGTTCCACGGCAACCGGATCCGCGTCAAACGCAATCGTTCTTACGCCGGAGCGGGCTGCCAAAAGGGAATAGGTGCCGTCGTTGCTTCCCATATCCCAAAGAGACGAGGGCTTTACAAGAGTAAGAAATTCCGAAACGATGGACTTCTTTGATTCCGCGGAGGCTTCCGAGTAGCTGGTTTGAGCGGAATAATCGCCCCACTCGGTTTTACGAATCGGGAAGCGAAGCTTTTCGATCGCCAGAATCATACTCTCGATCAGGGCCCGATGATTGTTTATGGACAAGGAAACGGTGGAATGGGGCGAATTCCCGTCCGTGCGCTTCGATGTGTCCGAATGTCGGGCGATGGCGGCGGCATGCCAACGGATGTGCTGTCTGGCGAAAAAGCCGCCTCTTCCCCGAAGGATTCGATCGGCCAGATCCAACGGAATCCCGTCGATGTAGCTACCGAGCAAACGACTCATCCGAACGTCTACCCGGCTCATCAGCAGAAGGGGGGCCAGGAAATGACGACAAAACTGACTGTAGGCAATCCAGGGGCTGTTGTCCCGGTACAGGTCAAAAGAAAGGGTGTCGATGAAGACGGGGTTCCCGCGCGAAAACTGAACATTAAACGCACTGGCGTCTTTTAAGACCATTCCGTGGTCCAGCGCGAGCCGATGGATTTTAAGGGTCAGGAGCGCGGCATCCCGGAGTGCGGAAAAAGACCACTCGTACGGATAGGAGATAAACGGGATCCGTTCCGGTCGGATAACAATAAGCCCGTTTTCGAAAGGGCAAATCTCCGACGTTTCTTCATGTCCGATCAGCCAGCTTTTATCAAGAAGTTTCCGATATAGGCCGGATTGTTTCAGATGACTGTATTGTGCCGCATAGGATCGATTGATTTGGCGGTAAAGCGTCCCGCCTTTTGAAAAAATACAGCCGGACGGATCGCGAAAAGAACCGCCGTTTCTTAGCTCAATTTCCTTCATCTTTCTTGTCCGTCGAATGAATATCCGCCTCGTTTTTGGATTTGAATATGCGTTTGAACCATGCCGAAATTCGGTTTCTGAACGAAATCATGAAAATGCCGACTGCAGCGATTCCCGCCACGAGCGCCTGAATAACCATACTTCCGAGTGCAGGATCGATATATAATAAATAACGCAAATCGATACGGTTCCTTTCGTTACGAATCGCGGGCGGGCAAAGGGGTTGGCACAATCTTCCCAATCAGTCTATCATATGTACGGGCGCATGAATAGAAACAACCCGCGGTCGCGCATTAAGATATAATGGGGATGAAAAGGAAGTCGATCCGTTGCCCCGGAGGCGTTGACATGATCATCCGACATATTGCGATGTATGTACTCGATTTAGAGGGAATAAGGGATTTTTATATCCGCTATTTCGGCGCAACCGCCAATTCGGGCTATCACAATCCCGCAACCGGACTTCGCACCTTTTTTCTATCTTTTAACGGCGGGACGCAGGTGGAAATCATGTCTCGTCCCGAGGTTAACCATGGATTCGAAGAGGCCTTTCGGACAGGCTATACGCATCTGGCGTTCGGCGTCGGAAGCCGCGACCGGGTCGACCGTCTGACCCGGTCGCTGGAAGACGACGGTTTTTCCGTGATCGGAGCGCCCAGAGTGACCGGTGACGGGTATTACGAGAGCGTTGTGCTCGACCCGGAGGGAAACCGGATCGAAATTACCGAGTGACCGGCGAGCGAATCCGCAAAAGAGTTCGGATGAAAGCATCCGCCTTCCGTTTTTTTGAAAAAAGCCCATAGTCGGGCTTTCGGAAAACGTTCTTCTGCGAATGGTTGAGGATGCCCGGGAGAAGGGCAGTCTGCGCGGCGACATCGCGGCGTGATATCATCGTTCCGACCAGCGATAAAATCGACCGGTAACGCAACGCTTACGGGCGACGTCTCGTCATATGAGTATAGAGGTTCGTTTTCCAATCATACAGAGACAGGAGATCAACGAATGAAAGTTCATCCTTTTGATTCTTATAACGGGGCCGAGTATCCTTCGATTAAAGACGTTTCCTCCGGCAAAAAGCCGGTCGGAAATCCCAAAGGCGCGGCGGCGTTGATTATGGCGTCACTGACCGTGCTTTCTCTCTCGTATTGTGATCCGGGTGCGAAAAAAGATAACGTGCAACTTGCGGGCGCACCGACGATTTCGGAAACGACGATAACGGATTTGTCGATCGAGTCGACCCGAACCGTGGGCATCGTACCGGAGGAGTGGACGGAAGGCACGACCGGGACATCGGAGGAGACCGAGGAAGTGATACTTGCGGGTGAGGTCGCGTATACCGAGACCGAAGCAATCTTCACGGAAGATATCGCGGAGCCCGGAGTGGTCATTCCCGAAAATTAATCTCCCGTAATACGAAAATCAATCATTTCCCCGATTCGGAAGGCGGAACGTTTGTATGAATCTGACCCTTCATATCACCGACCGATGCAATATGCGCTGTGCGTATTGCGTTCATGACTATTCACCGAGGCAAATGAGTCTTGAGACGGCCTTTGCCGCAGTCGATCTTTCCGTGCGCTCACAGGGGAATTCGTTGATTCCTTCCGGATGTATGCACACCGGGCTTTGCTTCTATGGCGGAGAGCCGCTTTTAAACCGTGATTTAATCGAAAAAACCGTGGCGTATTGTGAGACACTTCGTGCCGAAAGGGGCGAGGTTTTTCATTATCTTATCGTGACGAACGGAACCCTGATGGATGAGGCATTTCTAGCGTTCGCGGCGACGCATGACATCGGGATCGGACTTTCGCACGACGGGTTGATGCAGGAGGATTCCCGTCGGATGGAGGACGGAGCGTCCTCGTCCGGGCGTCTGGAAAAGACGATCGATTTACTTCTCCGATATTGCCCGCGTTCCACGGCGATGTGCACGATTCATCCGCCCCTGGCCGACCGGCTCGCGGAGTCGGTCCGATGGCTTTTCGGGAAGGGCTTCCGGAAAATACAGACGGTTCCCGCGGTCGGAATCAAAGCGGATTGGACACCGGAGGCGCTTGAGACACTCGAAAAGCAGTATCGGCTCCTTTCCGATTTCTACGTCGAAAAGACACGGGCGGGTGACGATTTCGAGCTGACGCTTTTTGAGAGCAAAATCCGCTCGCACATCATGGACGGACGGGGGATCAATCAGACTTGCCGATTCGGCAAACGCCAGCTCTCGGTCGCTCCGGATGGCGTGATTTATCCCTGCGTCCAGTTTCTGGATCTGCCGGAATACCGGATGGGCGATGTGTTCGACGGTCTGATTGCGAAAAATGTAGAGCATGTAGCCGAAAAGGGCAGCAAGGAGCCAATCGAGTGTCAGACCTGCGCGCTTCGGAAGCGGTGTAAGTACAATTGCTGCTGCATGAATCGGCTCACCACCGGGCATATCGATGAGATATCTCCGTTGACCTGTTCCTTTGAGCGACTGGCAATACGATACGCGGATCGTACCGCCAATATCCTGATGGCCGAAGAAAACGCGCGATTCATCCGAAAGCACTACGCGTCAGTTCTCGGAAAGGATCCGATGTTTTTTGAGTAAGGGAAAGAAGTCGAAGACCGGAGCGCGAGCCCGGCGGTTTATCTTTGCCGCACCGAAGCATTGTCGGACGCCGCCGACCGGACGGCTTTTTTTATGCGAAAAATCTGTCGAGTCGACGGCACAAATAATCCGTGCTTTTCTCTTCAATCCCTGTTGACATAAGGGACGAAGGGGCGTAATATGACTTCATCAGGAAACAATAAGAAATGATAAGGAATTATAAGGGACACAGAGGAGGATGCCATGAGCAATGAGAGCTATTATACCGTTGAGCAGATTTCCGGGATGCTGCAAATGCATCCGAAGACAATTCAGAGGCATATCCGCGAGGGTCGGCTCAGGGCACAGAAGGTCGGGAAAGCCTGGCGCGTGACCGGACATGACCTGAGCGTCTTCGCGGAAGGCGGGGAGAGAAATCCTCCCGCTTTGTACCCCGGGCTCCAGTCGATTGTCGGGAACATGAGTCGCGAAATCAAGGTATCGTCGGTCATTGATTTTCCGGCAGAGAACAGCGCAGAGGCGGTCCGGATCGTCAACTGGATCTCGGCGACGATCCACTCGTGCCCGCCGGAGTACGGCTATAAGTCGATGACTTCCCAATATATTGAGACGGACCGGATGGTTCGGATCATGTTGTGGGGGAGCCCGGCATTTACGGCGGCCATTCTGGACGTCCTGGGTGACATGGAGATGAGGGAAGAAAGATGAGTGCGAAAAAAAAGGAAAATAAAGATTCGATATTTACGTCCGAATTCGGAAGAGCGCGGATCATCGAACACTATGATCGGCTCCTTTCAAAGGTGGAGTTTGAATACAAGGAGTACTGTGTAGAGACTTCATTCGGGACGACCTATATTCTGGAGTCCGGTTCCGACGGCAATCCGCCGCTTTTGCTGTTGCACGGATCGACCAGTAACAGCGCCGCTTGGTTCTCGGATATTCCGGAGCTCGGGAAGCATTACCGCGTGTTTGCGGTGGATCTGATCGGAGATGCCGGTCACAGTGCAAAGACGCGCCCGGACGTCCGGTCCGACGGATACGCCCTTTGGCTTGCGGAGGTTTTTGAGCGGATCGGGATCCGTAAAGCGTCCATTATGGGCAATTCTCTGGGTGCGTGGATTGCGATCAAATTCGCCGTAACCTTTCCCGAAAAGGTGGACAAGCTGGTACTGCTGGCCGCTTCTGGGATTGCTTCTCTTCGGGTGTGCTGGATTTTTCGACTGATCCTTTTCTCTCTGCAAGGCGAAAAAGGCGCGGAGAAGATCACTCAGATGGTTTACGGAAACGATCCGATTCCGCAGGAGGTTAAGGATTATCTGTCACTGATTTCGGAAAATTACCGCCCCTATACCGGCGCGATTCCGGTCTTTCCGGACGCGGAGCTCCGTCGCCTGGAGATGCCGATTCTTTATATCGGGGGAGAAAATGACCGGTTGACGAACGCGCCCAAGTGCGAGATGCGCCTGCGCAAAGTTCTTCCGCATACCGATATCGTTATCCTTAAAAATCGGGGGCATGTCATATATAATGTACTGGACCGGGTAATGCCGTTTTTGTGCGGATAATCGTGATGCGGTCCGAAAGCGGTTTGAATGATATACGACGTGACCATTGTGGGTGCCGGCCCGGCCGGGGCCAATCTTGCCCGGCTGATCGGCGAGCGGTATACGGTTCTCTTGATTGATAAGCGAGAGCTCGGAATCGATAAGGGTTCCGGACCCGTCGGGAAATGCTGCGGCGGCCTTTTGGCGCCCGACGCGCAGGAGATGATCGCGCGGCTCGGCCTGGGCATCCCGAAGGAGGTATTGGTCGATCCTCAGCTTTTCGCGGTACGGACGATTGATTTGAATAATCATCTGGAGCGGCTTTATCAGCGGTTCTATTTTAATATGGATCGCGGCAAATTCGAACGGTGGCTGATTTCGACATTACCGGCAGCCGTTGACCGACAATTCGGATGCGTATTTCAGGACTATGTTCCGATCCCGGGAGGGTACGAGCTTCAATACACGCGCGGCGGGCAAAAGTGCTCGGCAAAGACGAAGATCCTCGTCGGAGCGGACGGTGCGTTTTCGAAGGTGCGCCGATCGCTTTTCGGCGAAAAGCACGCGCCCGAGAAATATATCGCAATCCAGGAGTGGTTTGCGTGCGAAGAGCCGATGCCTTATTTTACGGCGATTTTCGATCAGGAGATCACGGATTTCTATGCGTGGGTGATCCCCAAGGACGGGCAGATTCTTTTCGGGGCGGCGCTTCGGCCGGGACCGGATGCGGCGGAAAATTTTGAGCGGTTGAAGGATAAACTGACCCGGCTCGGGTTTTGCTTTGACAGAAAGACCCGGACGGAAGGCGCGTACATATATCGGCCGACCCGGGCATCGTATTTCCGTGCCGGAAAGGGAGATATTGCCCTGATCGGAGAAGCGGCCGGAGCGATCAGTCCGAGTTCGGCCGAGGGCATCAGCTATGCGCTTCGAACCTCGCTTTTTCTCGCGGAAAGCCTCGAAAAGGGCCTTCAGAGTTTTCTTCCCCGTTACTCCGCGAAGGCGAGAAAAATTCGATTCAACGTACTTCTAAAAAATATGAAATCGCCGGCGATGTATGTGCCGTTTCTGCGAAAGCTCGCGATGAAATCAAGGGTCAAAAGTATAAGGTAGCTTAAGAAATCGGACATTGTACACAACGGATGCTTGAATCCATTCACCGGGGGATCGTAGTCAGCGCGATGCGATGGACTACGATCCCGGTTGGAGTTTTGGCTCTTGTCGAGCCTCCCATTCCGTCCGGGACATTCGATACATCAGCCGGTCGAGGAAGATTTCCCGATCGTTCTTGATTACTTTCTTTTGGGGCTCCGAAAGAACCACTGCCATTCCCAGTTTTTCGAGAAGGCGGACGGACGCGATGTTCTGAGCGGTGCAAGTCGCCCAGACGGCGCTCCGATCAAGAGAATCAAACGCATAGCGAATCATCTCCGCGGCGGCTTCGCTCATCAGCCCCTGACGACGAAACGCCGGGTGAAGCATCCAGCCGAGTTCCGCCTCGTCGCCTTCACTGATGAGAGAGATCGTCCCGATCATTTTTGCGGTGTCCTTATGAATCACCGAGAATTCGAACCATGTCGGAGTCGTAGAACTCATTGAAGCAACGCACTCGTCGATATACTCCTTGATTTGCTCCGGCGTCTTCGGCCAATGCAGCATATACTGTCCGGTTTCTTCGTCCCTGCCGTACGCGCAGATATCAAGAAAATCGTCCGTTGTTACCGGGCGAAGGACAAGGCGGGGAGTAGTCAGAATGGGGATCATATTGAAATCTCCCTTGCTTCGTAATGCTTCGCGCGCGAAAAGCAGCAGCGTCCTTTATACTTTGCACGAAAGCCGGGTGAACCGCAAGATGCTCCTGAAAGTTATAGCACCGCGAAGTCATTGCGTGATACAATTCACAGCGTGAGTATCTTGTTGCACGGGTCAGCGTACGTAAATTAGATCCCCAAAATATCTTAACCGGTCGATCGCGATCATTGTCTAAGGAGTCGTTATTTTGAGAGCGGACAGCGAAAAAACCAAGCGCATCTATATTGATTCAATCACAAAATTCATCAAGGGTGCCGTGGTCGGTCTGATCATTATCCTGCCCGGCATGAGCGGCGGTACGATGATCCTTCTGTTGGGCCTTTATGAGGACCTGATGAGAGATATGGCAAAATTTAAGTTGACGCGGTGGGTGACGTTTGCTCTCGGTTTGGCTTTTGGTCTGATCCTCAGCGGCTGGATCTTTGCCTGGGTGTTTACGCAATACGCCTTCGTGATCCTCGGTGTCCTTCTCGGCTGTGTCCTGGCCTCGGTTCGGACAGTACTGGAAGAAAATCGAAAACCGTCCGTCGGCCGGATCATCGCCCTTGTCATCGGAATCGCGATCGGATTTGTTCTTTCTCTGAAAACCGGATCGGTCGTCGACAGTACGTCCGAGCCCGGCATCCCGATTCTTATGATCGGTGCCGCGCTGTCGAGCGCGCTGATGGTGCTCCCCGGCGTTCCCGGCGGATCGGTCCTCTACATGATGGGCATTTTCGACGACATTATGAACGCGCTGGCCAATCTCGACTGGAAGATCCTGATTTTTTACGGAATCGGTGCCGTACTGGGAATGATCGGACTTTCCAATCTGCTCAATCGAATGTATATGCGCCACAAGCCCATACTCAGCTGGCTTTTTGCGGGCTTGATCATCGGTTCGGCGCGAATGCTGATCCCTTCCGAGCCGGGAAGTTGGATCCTCTTTGTCGCCCTCGTTGCTGTCGGATTCGCGACCACATGGGGCTATGAAAGGTACAGCAAAGCCAAACTCGGGAAAAAAGCCGATGCCGAGGCGGGCGAGAGCATTCCGGAAGAAACGGAAACATAACGGCGGGTCAATCGATGATCGGAGCCGAGGCTGACGTTCAGGCTCCCCGAAATGTATCGTCCACCAGACGCTTGCCTCGGATGCCGCTTCTTTTCAAGTGACGCCGGACCGAACGAATCACCCGCGGAGCCCCCGAAATAAAGTAGTATGCGTGATTCCCGTATTGTTCGGCAAGAGCGGAGAGCCGGTCCTGTGTCGACTCCGGTGAGGTCGTTTTCCAAAGCGTCATTTGGGGATTCTCCCGAACGATCGCCTCGATCTCTTCTTCGAAAAGATAGCGTCCCTCGGAGGCGTAAACAATCTCCACGCCCCGCGCGATATCGCTCCGAAGACTCTGAAGAATCGCCCGGATCGGCGTGATGCCGACGCCGGAGGCAAAGAGCACGACGGGGGAGGTCGCGTCTTTGATCTTGAACCAGCCGAAGGGGCCGTTCACCGTGACCGGCGCGCCTTTTTCCATGTGAATCAGCCGCTCCTTATAAGGACTCGGCGTCTTGCCGGTGCGTGTGCCCAGGAGCATCACCCCCTCCTCGGGGATCGATGCGATCGAGAATGCCCGCCAATGACGGCCCTTCACTTCTTTTCGCGACAATCGAAAAGCGCCGTGATCCCCGGGGATCCAGGTGACGCCGGGCGCAGGAATCAGCCGGATGAGGTAATAGTCCTCAAAAGGGTTTTCGACGGAGTCGAAGAGGGCCGTCGATTTTTTGAAAACACCGGCCAGATCGGAGAGAATCATGCAATCGCCTCCTTTCGGAAAGGCCTTTGTGTCCGAGCCGGGTCAGGTTGACATGCTCAGATCGTGGTAAGCAAACAGCTCCTGAACAAAATCGCGACTGACGGAAAGATTTTTGATGATTCTCCGTCCGTTCTTGCCGTTTTTGCTGTTGACCGACATTTCGCTTACATTGACGTAGTTTTCCGAAAAATCCGCGGAGTGAAACAATTGAAGCTCGACATGATTGACGTTTTCGGTATATTGCTTTTTTTCCAGATGGCTAAGGAGGACTTTCGGATTCTTTTCGATTTCCGACACATTTTTCTTGACGTCGAAAACACGTAAATAGAAGATCGACTTGTGCTGACGGGCCCAGGTATTATCCTTTTCGATGAACGGATTCGTCGTTTTTGCGTAGATTATGATCATGTGGATCAGGGCGTAAATCATAAATTCAAACAGCCAGACGATGGTAAGAATGATACCGTGCACCGGGGTAGTGCTTGTACCGATTGACCAGGTACCGTATTCATTGAGCAGAGCAATTTTTTCAGTCAGGTAAATCGGGTTGCGCAACAGATCGGGAAGAATAAAGAAATACGAGTCCTTTATTTGGTAACTGATGAAAGCGGCCCATTTGACGTAGGTAAATGCCAAGATCCCGACAGATGAGACCGCCATGGCGAGCACACTGTTCCGAATCTTTAACAGGTGGCAGATCAGCGCGCCGATCGAGCCCGTCAGCGAGCCGAACAGAAGTGTGACCAAAAAAACAAGATACACGAGAGGAATAATCCGCACCAAATACAGATAAAGAAGACTGATCGCGCTTCCGGACAGGATCGTCACAAGAAGAAGCAAAAGAAGACGGAGCGGCCGGACTTGCTTGGATGTTTTATAATAATTTTCTTTTGGCATAACATACTCCTTTTATGAATAATCCAGAATATCTTAGCATATTTTTTGGCGAGGCGAAACGATTTGTGTCGAAAAGAGACGGGCGGATTGACAAGAGCCGATCTGCGCGCTAATATATGAGCAGATATTCATATGAAGGAGCGCTCATCTATGGCAAATCGAAAACATGACCACGAAAACAGCCTTTCGGCCGTCCGAGGCGAAATGCCCCCGGAGGAGGATTTGTGTAATCTCGGAGATCTGTTCAAGGTTTTCGGAGACACTACGCGGGTCAAGATCCTTTGCTCGCTTTCCGAATCCGAGCTGTGCGTCTGTGCGATCGCCGAGCTTCTCGGGATGACGCAGTCGGCGATCTCGCATCAACTGAAGGTTTTGAAGGACGCAAGGCTCGTCGGGAATCGGCGCGAGGGCAAAACCGTCGTATACTTCCTGTCCGATGACCATGTGCGCACGATCATCGCTCAGGGATTGGAACACATCACGGAGAAACGGTGATGAATTTATTGGCCTCGTGCTTTTCGAAAAGGAAGAGGAGCGGAGGAAGGAAATATGGAGACAACGATGTCGGTAAAGCAGAAGAAATTATTGATTCGCATCAGTGCGGCGATTGCGATATTTGTTCCGGCGCTGTTTCTTCCGATCGACGGATGGCCGCGGCTCGTCGCGTTTCTTTTCGCCTATCTTGTCGCCGGTTATGACGTGCTGTTTACGGCGGCCCGGAAGCTTGTTCGCGGGCGGTTTCTCGACGAGCACTTTCTGATGACGGTCGCAACCGTCGGAGCGATTGCGATCGGGGAGTACCCGGAAGGCGTCGCGGTGATGCTTTTCTATCAGGTCGGGGAGCTTTTACAGAGCGTTGCGGTCGGAAAAAGCCGAAGATCGATCGCCGCGTTGATGGATATTCGTCCGGAGCGTGCCGTTGTCATCCGGGACGGGGCGGAACGGGAAGTGCTCCCGGATGCGGTTCGGATCGGGGAGACGATCGTCGTTCGTCCGGGCGAGAAAATCCCGCTGGACGGTTTGATCACGGAAGGAACGACGACGATAGATGCCGCCTCGCTGACCGGCGAATCTATTCCGGAAGATAAAGGCGTAAGCGACTCGGTGTTGAGCGGGACGGTGAATCTGAGCGGCGTGATCCGTATCGAGGTCAAGACGGCGTATGAGAACAGCACCGTTTCCAAAATCCTTGAATTGGTTGAAAATGCCGCGGGAAAAAAAGCGCGTACCGAGCGATTCATCACGCGTTTTGCCCGATACTATACGCCCTTTGTGGTTGCCGCGGCGATCCTTTTGGCGACGGTTCCGCCGATCATCCTGTCTCAGAATTTCAGCGACTGGATCTATCGCGCACTCGTTTTTCTGGTCGTCTCCTGTCCCTGCGCGTTGGTGATTTCGGTGCCGCTTTCGTTTTTCGGAGGGATCGGCGGCGCTTCCCGAAAAGGGATCCTCATCAAGGGCGCTATCGATCTGGAGACCCTTTCCAAAGCGGGATGGATCGCGTTTGACAAGACCGGAACGCTTACCAAGGGGACCTTTTCGGTCACGGCGATCCATCCGCAACAAATTACCCGAGCCGAACTTCTCGATATCGCCGCGGCGGCCGAGAACTACTCGAGCCACCCGCTTGCGGGCGCCATCGTCCGCGCGCACGGCGGTCATATCGAAAAGAGCCGGATCACCGATGTAACGGAACTCGCCGGTCTCGGCATCCGTGCGCGAATCGACGATCGGGTCGTTCATGTCGGAAACGCGGCGCTGATGGAGCAAATCACCGTTTGCCCGCGCGACTGTCATCGTCAGGGCTCGATCGTTCACATCGCCGTAGAAAACGAATATATGGGACACATCGTCATCTCCGACGAGGTCAAGTCGGACGCCAAGGAGTCCCTGGACTCGCTTCGCGCTTTGGGGATCTCCCGCATCGTCATGCTGACCGGAGACAGCCGTGCGGTTGGTGAGTCCGTCGGCCGGGCGGTGGGCATCGACGAGACATGCGCCGAGCTCCTGCCGGACCGGAAGGTCGCCGAGGTGGAGCGCCTTCTTCTCGAAAAGCCGGAGAATGAATCGCTCGTCTTTGTCGGTGACGGGGTCAATGACGCGCCGGTACTTACACGCGCGGACGTCGGTATCGCGATGGGCGCGCTCGGAAGTGATGCGGCGATCGAGTCGGCCGACATCGTCATTACGGATGACAAACTTGAGAAATTGTCCCACGCCATCCGAATCGCCCGAAAAACGATGCGGATCGTTCGCGAAAACATCGCGTTCGCACTTGCGATCAAGTTCGCATTCCTTGCGCTCGGCGCCTTCGGAATCACGACGATGTGGCTCGCGGTTTTCGCGGATGTCGGCGTGACGGTGCTCGCGGTCTTAAACGCGATGAGAACGTTACAGGGCGGATGACCGGCGGTCTTAAATTCAATGAGGACGCTACAGGGCGGATGACCGGCGGTCTTTAATTTGATGAGAACGCTGAAAGGGTAAAAAACGATAATCATTAATTACTATACTTAATCGCCCAGCGAAAGAGATAATGCTTACTTTCGATGTCCGGATTTTTTTGAAAGACATCTTGACTTACTACAAGCTTGTAGTATAGTGAAATATAGATACTACGAGATATAGTAAAACTTGAATTCGCTTCTTCGGTCAATCACCAACGGGCGTTTCCCCGAAAAACAATTCAATTCAGGAGGGAACTCATGAAAACCCGGACCAATCTAATCATCCTCTTAGTGATCGCGCTTCTGCTTTCGGCCTGCGGTACCGGAGACGTCAAGAGTACAAGCACTTCGGAAACCACCGCGAATCCAACGACGACGCAGACGGAAACAAGCGGACAAACAAGTGCGTCGACGAAAGCGCCGACACCTTCACCGATGCCGACCCCGATGACGGAACCGATTTTTATCCCCGGGGAGGAGTTGCCCGACGGACAGATTTTCGACGAAAGGTATTATGCCGTTCTTCCGGGAGCCGAGGGCGTCGTTGTCTATGATTGTTTCGGAAAGATTGTATACACCGAAGAGCATTCGAATTCTGACTGTGAGACTTATTATGGGTCAGACCCGAACAAGCTACCGATCGGAGTGATTGAAAAGGAAATCATCGAGCCGATCATCAATCATTCCGACAATATTTCAACAACCGGTTTCAGTCGATATGATTTTCCGGGGGGGCATGTTGAGTATTCTGTGTGGTCAGAAGAGAATTCGAATCAACCTCCAAAGTACTATTTGCGAGTGTTTTCAAATAACGGGGAGGAGCTTCAAGTCGAATGGGATGCCGAAAAAACTTACATGTTCGGAGTGATTCCGTTTGAGGAGAGCACGGGTATCTGTGTCGAAGTTTTATATAGCGCCGGACACGGGGGGAACTATTATCAGAAGATTTACTTCGTACGGATCAATGCGGACGGAAGCGTTGCGTCGAATATAGTCATTGATGATCTGGCCCCCGGCCCCATTCAGATCGTCGGCGAGAAATATGCAGTGGTTTCCGAGTACGATGACGAAGGTAAGATAACGTGGTATCTGGCGGATCTTTTCGGCAACATTCTGATGGAAGACGTTAACCCGATCCCTATAAAATTAGCTGTAAGCCTTCCGGAAGGAATGGGGTCGGTGTTCTTTTATGATTACTTCATGAAAGACGGGCGGGTGTATGACGTCCGGTTGAAACCGGTTCCGGACGAGACAAAAAGTCCTGACGGGCGATTGATCCCGGGCGTCAAGTATTATGTCGACGGGATCGCGTGTGAAGTCCTGGATGGCTTTGAGGAAAGTGATTCCATTAATTTCGGAATCTCGTACGCAGAAGGCCGGGACGAAAGCGGTGCCCTCGCGATCAAATCCGATTGGGGAGAATTTGTGATCCGGGATGTGGGGGATGACGTGTATGTCGCAGGTGTTAATTCGTCGCTTCTGGTTTTGAGTAATTACACCATCTATTCGAGCACAACCGGGGAGTTTATCGCCAATACACGCTTCGGGAACGCGAATGGGCCGCAGTTCCAGATCGCCGACGAATACCTTTTGCTCCAATATGATTTCGGATTTTCGATCATCGACAACGACGGAAATCTTCGATATGTATCGGATTCCGGTAACCCAATGACCCTTTCGGGTGAATATTTCCTGTTGTGGAAAGACTCCGGATGTGCCCTTATGGATCTCAACGGAGAGGTAGTGCTGGAGCCCTGAGATTTTCGTTTGACTCGAAAAGGATCCTGCGCGAATAAGATGACCCCGGGAGTCTTCCTCCCGGGGTCGTCTTTGCTTATGATCTTCCTGGTGTAGGGGGTCACGGTGTTTTCTTATCCTGCGTTACAGGATCCGTCCCGAAGGCCCGCTCCGGAGCCGTTGCCGGCGCCCTTGCGCTGTCCTGCACCCTGACCGGCACCTTGTCCGAGTCCCTGACCGCCGCCCTGGCCGAACAGGCCGAGGTTCTCGCGATCTTCGCGTCCCGCACCGGTGCCGTCACAGTCGGCCTGGCGCTCCTGAATCCGTGCGAGGATCGCATCGGCTTCCTCTTGCGTCAATTGACCTTCCTGAACTCGCGCCTGAAGCGCATCCTCGCGCATTTCGGTCATCGCGTCCTTGAATTCTTCCTGCTTTCCGGCCTCAATGGCGATCGCTCCGTAAGTCTTTCCGGTCTCGGCGCGTTCTGCCCGAACATCTTCCTCCGTACGTCCCGTAATTCCGGCAATTGCCTCGGCCGGCGTATCGTAAGGGGATGCGGCAAGAGCGACGACGCTCGTCGCGCCCAGAGCCAGTACCACCATTCCTACCACAATCCATTTGTGAAATTTCTTCATGTTGCTCACCTCTTTCGTTGATTATCCTTTCGGTAAGCTCAGACTAACAGGAATATGGGGCGAAACTGTGTTTTTTTCGGTCTGATTTTGTGCTGATATGTAAGTGAATACACCGGTGTAGCGGAGTCGCGATTCCGGCAGGTGGTGAGCCACCCGTCCGGAAAAAGTGATCTAGTACTCCGGAATGACAGACTGATCGGATGCGAAGCCGAGTGGGTATGGGGGGAGCAATTTGAGAATTGCAACATTAATGAAAATGTCTCTGTATCTTCTGCTCTATGTGTCTTGAATGTAAGGGGTGTTTGCTTGTTTCAAAAGTAGCGATGAGGTTGTAGCCGAGATGGTAGCCGGCGTTGCAATACTTCTCGATCTTATTTATAGTTTGTTCCGCATAAGAAGGATCGTCCATCATTCCGAAATGCTCCCACACAATCGCCTGCCTGGTCACCGGATGAAGGCATAAGAAATCCGGGTGCACACATCCCAGTCCTTCAATTTGGATCGGGTACTCATACCGGAACACGATCCAATCCCGGGTGAGTGCGTCGGCAATCATGATTTCCGATTTCGATCGTACGCGCTCATTTCCGGCCGTAAGATGCTCCGGTGCATCCGGGTCAAATCCCATCTTTTCATATTCGACACGGACCCACTGCCGAAAGTAATCTTCATCTAAAAGTCGAATCGGAGTTACGAGTGATTTTCGAAACTCACTAAGTGAACGAAAAACCTCATCGACTTGTTCAGGGTGAAAGTTCCGCAGAAACTCACAAATTGCATTTTGTTCGCTGCGCATCGGGGTCAGAAGCTTCCTGTCATAATCTTTCTGCGCGAGCGCCTTCACGAGGGCAATATTTGCATGAGGAATATATTTCCCCTTCCTGTCCGCAGAACAAATGCAATGATAATACTGGCGTCTTAATCTTTTTCTGCAAATTCTAAGTCTACCTTCCGGAGCGCTTTTCAACTCCTTCTCAAGTCTCGCAAGTTCCTCCTCAATTCCTGTTCTCCTTGCGATAAGAGCCTCTATAATTTTATTCGTACCTAGCTCGAGACAGCGATCATCCATCCTATGCTTCCTTCCCAAGATCTGGCGTTTCAAGATGGTCATGATATACGTATTCTAATCCCAAATTCTTGTCGAAATTTAATTAATTTTCGACAATGGATGACAGTATATATAAAGGGGATCCAAACGACTTGATGCGTTGGCTTCCTTTCATTGACAAGCCTACTCAATCGAGAGTTGAACGCGTTTGAGTAGGTACGCCGGCTCCCCGGCGCGGGGTTTCTATCCTTAACGAGCCTACTCAATCAGCAGTTGAGCGCATTTGAGTAGGTACGCCGGCTCCCCGGCGCGGGTTTTCTATCATTAACGAGCCTACTCAATCGGGAGTTGAGCGCATTTGAGTAGGTACGCCAGCCAGCCGGCGCGGGGTTTCTATCATTGACAAGCCTACTCAATCAGCAGTTGAGCGCATTTGAGTAGGTACGCCGGCTCCCCGGCGCGGGGTTTCTATCCTTAACGAGCCTACTCAATCAGCAGTTGAGCGCATTTGAGTAGGTACGCCACCCCGCCGGCGCCGGTTTTCTATCCTTAACGAGCCTACTCAATCAGCAGTTGAGCGCGTTTGAGTAGGTACGCCACCCCGCCGGTGCGGGGTTTTTATCATTAACAAGCCTACTCAATCGGGAGTTGAGCGCATTTGAGTAGGTACGCCGGACACCCAGTGCGGGGTTTTTATCATTAACGAGCCTACTCAATCAGCAGTTGAGCGCATTTGAGTAGGTACGCCACTCCGCCGGCGCGGGTTTTCTATCATTAACGAGCCTACTCAATCGGGAGTTGAGCGCATTTGAGTAGGTACGCCAGCCAGCCGGCGCGGGGTTTTTATCATTGACAAGCCTACTCAATCGGCAGTTGAGCGCATTTGAGTAGGTACGCCGGCTCCCCGGCGCGGGGTTTCTATCCTTAACGAGCCTACTCAATCAGCAGTTGAGCGCATTTGAGTAGGTACGCCACCCCGCCG
>Ga0209723_1000771_pt1 | contig 56413 bp, 43 predicted proteins | sample BiotimSIPDNA_2_FD_185750 | JGI IMG/M metagenome (GOLD analysis project Ga0209723, IMG submission 185750) | Anaerobic biogas reactor microbial communites from Washington, USA - Biogas_R2 time_0 SIP DNA (SPAdes) (version 2) | ecosystem: Engineered > Bioreactor > Anaerobic > Unclassified | place... | reverse complement strand
ACTACCAGAGAACAGGGGCCAAAACCAGTCGCAGCTATCCACGAAAGAAGAAACGCGAACACATCGGGGCCCCACAAATCACCAATGCAACCAAACAACAAATCGCGACGGCTACAAAACTTAAGAGCCAACGTCATGAATTTCGGTTAACGGCGTAGAATGCCACCCTTGTGACGAACGGCGCCATCTTGAACGTGACGCCGATCCAACTCATCGGGATTGACGCGATGTACTGGCGCCCCTTCCGCCGACGGTGCGCCTCCCACCTGCGCTTGGTGGATTCCGTCATTCGCTCCGGTATCCGTTCCCGGGACCCCATAGATACATACCTAGATATACAAGAAGAAAGTATTAAGAAAGGGACCGGGTGGGTCGTTTTGTACCCAACTTTCGGTCGTTTTGTACCCAACTAGGTGTCCGTTTTGTACCCAACTTTTAGAACGCCAATTCGCACTCCCCAACCTCCAACTCGTCCAAGATCTCCATGATCGTCTCCCACATTCGGGTGCCTCGCTTGTCCAGGTACCGATCCGGCCATCGGACGATCTCGGCGTCAGATCGCAACTCGAAACCGTCGAGAACCACTCGGCTCGCCTCAGCCATTGCGGCTTGGGTGTCGGCTAGGCGGCGAGATCGCTGGCGAGGCAGACAACAATCCACGATGGGCGTATGAACATTCCCGGCCGAGTCCGCAACGGCGTCGTGGTACCCGAAGGCGGAGCATCGCTCCCCGAAGGGGCCGCCGTCGTGGTCGTCTACCCCGCCGCGCCTCCGCAGCCCCAATCTCCACAGCCGAAGCCGGTCCAATTCCCCCTGGTTCGCTCTGCGCAGCCGGGCAGCGTCGATCTGACCAACGACCGCATCGCCGAAATCCTGGGCGAGTGAGACGCCGTTGCGAGCTTCTACGGAACGACCACGACCAGGTCCTGTACCGCAGCCCGTAACCCCGCCTCGCCCTCATCTTCCTTTCCCCCATCTTCTTTTCTTCTCCTCTTTTCTTCTCCTCGCAGCCAATCATCATCTCACCCTCCGTTCCCTCCGCTGGCTCCTGTTCAAATCCAAACCGTCCCTTGCACCTGCCTTCTTCGTGCCACGCTTCCCATACCTCACCCCAATCCGCTCGCCCGCAAAGACCGAATCCCTCCAACATTCCACCATTCCTCCCTTCCCTCTTCCGCCATTCCCTTGCCCCCATTCCCTTGTCGATCTCTTCTCTCCTCTCCTCTTCTCTCCTCCCCCCATTCAGCCGCCCCCCACCCGCAAGAAACCCTGCAAAAATCCCTCCCACTATGGAATAAACTACTGTACATTCGTATCATATACTAGAGACTCCCTGTTCTCCCAACTCGGATGTGTCCACCCATGAAGGAGAAAAACCATAGAAAAAACCGTAACTACCACCGGAGAGGGGTGTCGCCGTGCGCGCCTGGTGAACGACCAGAAGTTCCTATGCAACAAACATTTGCAATCAGATGTTCGCAGACCCTTGCGATCGACAACGAACGGTAAAACTTCGAAGACACGACTCCCCGCCGCCCCCCGACCCCCGAACCCCGACCCCTGAACCCCCAACGGCACTCGGCGAATTGGCGGCCAGCAACACCACAGCACCTGAAGTAGGGCGAACGGACGAGTTTGGGCGTTTCGGTCGACTGAGTTCTCCGCTGCCCAGAAGATCCTACGACCGGGGCACTAGGCCTTGATCGTTACCTTGCCAACTGCTGCCACATCTTCGTAACCCGAAGCGTAAGCGAGGCAGGATGTTACCTTCCTCGCTTACGCTTCGGGTTACCATTGGACTGACCAGCCTACGATCGAGGCCGGCGCACTGCGTCGCAAACAATTGCAAAATAACGACTTATATCACGCAGCCTGGCAATTCATCACAACCTGTCCACGACATCGAGAATTCTCGGTACTAATAATGCTGTAGTTGGCACTACGAATGCGGTACCCCAGAGAAGGATGTGATACTAGCCCACATAGGTACCGTTCCTTCCTTGGTTGCCTTCGCCCACCCTGCATGCCCCGCCTGCTGCGATGAGGAGAGTTGTGATGTTCAAGAGACGTCCCGCAACGGGATTCACTCTGGTCGAGTTGCTCGTCGTGATTGCCATCATCGGGATCCTGATTGCGCTCTTGCTGCCGGCGGTTCAGGCAGCCCGCGAGGCAGCCCGGCGGATGAACTGTTCGAGCAACCTGAAGCAGCTCGGACTGGCGGCGCACAATTACCACGATGTGCATAAGAGCTTCCCTCCGGCATTCATGGTCTACAACGCCCAGAGAGTGATCAACGGCGGCTGGGCCTGGGCCGTCTTCCTTATGCCTTACATCGAGCAGAGCCCCCTGCAGGGCAGCTTGAGCGTCACCAAGTACTCCCTCGACCAGGTGATTGCCGACCCCGCACTGCTGCCCATGCTGCAGACGCAGCTCCAGGTGCTCAAATGCCCCTCGTCACCGATGGAACCGCTACGAGAGTATCAGGGGACCGGGTCGGCCATGGTATCGACGGCCAATTTCGTTTGCTGCCGAGGGTGGTTCAGCTACGGCGGCAGGTACACGGCGGACCGGAACATGAACGGCGTCTTCTACGGGGAGAGTGCCACGCGGATTGCCGAGATCACTGACGGCACCAGCAACACCTTCGCCTTGGGCGAACGGACGGTGTCGAGCGTCAATGCAGCCGATCCGGCCAAGTGGTCGTCGTGGTGCGGACCCGGCGGGCTGGGACCGCAGGCGACCAAGGGCAAGGGCAACACCGTCAGCGGCTGTGTGGCCGTTCCCTTGAACCATCCCACCAGCATCGACGGCTTCAGCAGCCACCATCCGGGCGGCGCCATGTTCTGCTTCTGCGACGGCTCGGTGCGTTTCGTCTCCGAAACAATTACCTTCAACAACGGGGCCCTGGCAGGCAAGGAAAACACGAACACCCCCGCCACCGGAGCCGACAGTGCCACCTTCAACGCCGAAGCCAGGGCCGGACGCCTCGGCGTTTACCAACTGCTCGGGGCCAAGGCGGACGGCACTCCGATTCCCGGCGATCTCTGATTAACCAGCCGCTTGAAGCCTCCCTCAGCGGCGGAAGTACTGTGCCTTGGATGCCGGAATCGCAGGCTCGGCGTAGAGCAGACGTCCGACCTGGATTGGAAGGTCCGTCTCGATCAGATCGATGCCGAACGCGAGCCGAACGCGGTATTGTCGTTCCAGCGAGGCAAGATCTCCGTCACCGGCATTGCGTAGCGTACGATCGAGGTTCCGCGAGGTGCCTGCCATGCAGCACGCCGCTTTGGCATGGATCATGTTCAGCAGTTCCTTGTCCTCCGGCGGCGAGTGCCCGACAAATGCAACCACGCGGCTCCAGGGGACGCCCGTCTCGTCGAACTCGCGAAACCGCTTGCGGTCGCCAATCATTACCTCCATCATGATGTCTTTGTTGAGGTTGTGGCAGGCCGCCACCTCCTGAAAGCTGTAGGCCATGACCATCGCGTAGGCTTCCGCGCGATGCTCTTCGATCTTCTTGACGCACGCCTCGACCGGAACGTCTTTCTTGTCGAGGATGAGAACGGTCTTTCCGCGAGCCCACTCCAGGGCTTCGTCGAGCGTCGACATCCGGTGTTCGGTGACGTTTCCTTCGGAGTCCTTCAGCCGAAGCGCTTTGAGTTCCTGCAAGGTACGATCCGCAACGGGGCCGGTTCCAGTCGTGGTCCTCTCCAGGGTCGGGTCGTGATGCAGGACAATCCGGCCGTCCTTGGAATACCGAAGATCGATCTCCATGATCGAGTAGGTATGGCGAATCGTGTTTTCAAAGGTCGCGATGCAATTCTCGGGAAAGCCCGGCTGAGCGCCCCCACGATGGGCGCTGAGCAGGGGTATCGGGTCACCCGTGTAACGGAAGAGCTCTTGCAGTCCCTTGGGGGTCTGAGCGTCGATTGCGTGCAACGGCAGGACGTGCGAAGCGTCGGCTGCCCTTTCCTGGGATGGTGCCGGGCCGGACATGGCCAGAATCACAATCAGCGTACCGAGAGCTGGTTTCATCCGTTGGATACCTCAACAAAGACAGGTCTGGATAGTCTCACGAAAGACACTCTCCCCAACGCCCGATGGTACCGCGAAAAGCTCGACTTGGTAAGACAGGCGGCATTCCGAAGAATCCCCGCTCCCGCAATCCGTCCTTGGTTCATTGAATCGGCAAGACTCGATAGAATGGGTGGTAACACGAAAATGGCTGCCAGGAGGCAGAGGCGATGAGGGTGCAATGCAAGCTGTGCCCGAAGGGGTGCGTCATCGATCCGGGGCAGAGCGGTGAATGCGGCGTGCGAGTCAACGTGGACGGCAAGCTGCTGGCCGTGACCTACGGGCGTCCATGCGCCGTGCATGTGGATCCCGTGGAGAAGAAACCGCTGTTTCATTTCCTGCCCGGTACCGACATCTTCTCGATCGCCACGGTGGGCTGCAATCTCCACTGCAAGAACTGCCAGAACTGGGAGATTTCGCAGGCCAGCCCGCTCGAGACCCCGGCGGCCGAATTGCCTCCGGAGCAGGTTGCGGAGTTGGCGAAGCAGTATGGCTGCCGGTCCGCAGCCTATACCTACACCGAGCCGCTCGCCTACTACGAATACACGCTGGATAGCTGCCGCTGCGTCCGCGAGGCCGGGCTGCGCAACGTTCTGGTCACCGCGGGCTACATCAACGAGGAGCCGTTGCGCCGGCTCTGCCGGTACATCGATGCCGCCAACATCGACCTGAAGGCCATGTCCGATTCGTTCTACCGCGAGATCTGCCGAGGCACGCTCGCGCCGGTCTTGAACACGCTGGTAGCCTCCAAGTCGCTGGGGGTCCACGTTGAGGTGACCAACCTGGTGATTCCCACGTTGAACGACAGCGACCAGATGCTTCGCGACATGTGCCGCTGGATGGTGCAGAATCTCGGACGGGAGACGCCGCTGCACTTCTCACGGTTCTTCCCGCAGTATCAAATGAAGAATCTTCCGCCGACTCCCGACGAGACGCTCGACCGGGCCAAACAGATCGCCCAGGGCGAAGGGCTGCACCACGTCTATATCGGCAACGTCACCCGTGCGGGCACCGAGGACACGTTCTGTGCCGGCTGCGGAAATCGCCTGGTCGAGCGCCGCGGATTTCAAGTTCTGGAGAACAGAATCCAGTCGGGCCGCTGCCCCGATTGCCGTTCGGAGGTGTATGGAATATGGCAGTAGCACGCCGCCGATTTGTAGCGATCGTTGCGCGAGGCGCCGCCGTATTGGCGTTGCCCGTCTTGAAACTGGCCGTTCCGGTTGCGACCTGCGTGCAGGCAATCCGCGGGCGGACCTGTTCGATTCCGGTCATGCGGCTCCGTGCAGACGACGTCAGAAAACCGGGACGCTGGGGAGGATAGGACCATGAAGCGACCGAGCCGCCTCCATGTACGGAGTCTGCCTTGCTGGATCGTCCCTCTGTGTGCGGTTGTCCTGTTCGTTTCGTGCCACCGGGCCGAGCCGATCGAGAGCGACGGTGCGTCGTCGGCTTCGGCAGACGGGGCCGGCCCGGTCAAGCCCATTGCCGTGCAGGAACCGGAAGAGGCATTCCGCGTCTTCAACTCGCCGCTGGCGGGCGACTGGTATCCGGCCGACGAGCAAGCTCTGGTCAAGGAGATTGACGAGTACCTTTCGCGGGTCACGGACGAGCGGCTCGAAAACGTCTGTGCCGTGATCATGCCCCATGCCGGTTATCGGTACTCTGGTCCCACGGCCGCCTATGCCTTGCACCAGATCCGGAATCGGTCGTTCCAACGTGTGGTAGTCATCGGCCCCAGCCACCGGGTTCCGATGGAAAACGTGGCCAGCGTGCCCGACTACACGCACTACGCCACGCCGCTCGGCCAGGCGCCGCTCGATCGCGAGTTCATGGCCGAGTTGCGAAAGCACCGGGAGTTCCAGACCATTCCGTCCGCCCACGAGAGAGAACACAGCGTTCAGATCGAGTTGCCGTTGCTGCAGCACGTTCTGGGCGATTTTCGGTTCGTGCCGATCGTGGTGGGCGACCTGGACCGGCCTACGGTGCGGAAGATGGGCCGCATCCTCCGCGGGCTGATCGATCCGCAGACGCTCGTGGTTGCCAGCAGCGATTTTACACACTACGGGGCGAATTTCGGCTACGTGCCGTTCAAGGACGACGTGCCGGACCGGCTGAAGGAGCTTGACGGGGGCGCCATCGAGAAGATCTGCAACAAGGATCCCGACGGGCTGGTCGATTACCTCGACACGACGGGGGCCACCATCTGCGGACGGTGCGCAATCGGCGTGTTGTTGTCGATGCTGCCCGACGACGCGGTCGTCCACAAGCTGCACTACGACACGTCAGGAGCGATGCTGGGCGATTTCTCCAGTTCGGTGAGCTATTGTGCCTTTGCCGTGACGGGGAAATGGCCGAAAGGAGAGCGGGTTGCGGCGGCTACGGATGCGGCGGGGCTCCCCGAGGCGGACCGTGCCCGGCTTCTCCGCCTGGCTCGCACCACCTTGACCTACGTGCTGGAGAAGAAGGACTTGCCGACGCCCGAACAACTTGGAATCGAGGTGACGCCGGCCATGCAGCAGGTGTTCGGAGCGTTTGTGACCTTGCACGAGAACGGCGAGCTGCGGGGCTGCATCGGCGAGATCGTTCCGTCGCGACCCGTGTACCGGGCCGTGATGGCCCAGGCCGTCAATGCCGGGTTGAACGACCACCGCTTTCCGCCGGTCGAACTGCCGGAACTGGAGGAGATCGATTTTGAGATTTCTGCGCTGACGCCTGCGCATCGCGTGGCCTCCGCGTCGGAGATCGTTCTCGGCACCCACGGCATCGTTCTGGAGAAGGCGGGACACGCGGCCGTGTTTCTGCCCCAAGTGGCCCCCGAGCAAGGCTGGGATCTGGAAACCACGCTGACTCACCTGGCGCAGAAGGCGGGACTGCCCGGCGATGCCTGGAAGGAAGGGGCATCGTTCGAGGTGTTCGAGGCGATCGTCTTTGGCGAGAAAGACGAAGCAGCAAGACCTGCCGGAGATTAGAGTCTTCCGTTATCGGGTTCTCATATCCTTGAAACTCGAAATCCGAAGCACGAAATCCGAAACAAACCCAAAATCCCAACGTGAAAGGCTCGAAACAGGACCGTGCGCGTCGTCGTAACTCTGTTCGTCTGGTTTGAAGCATTTTGAATTTCAGGTTTTGAATTCGTTTCGGATTTCGTGTTTCGTAATTCGGATTTGGCTGCGGCCGGAGGCCGCGTTAGGCATGGCATGAGGAAGTTGCGGTCGGCTCTCATCCTGGGGTTGGGGTTCTTTGCCCTGGCGGCGCAGACGCTGTTGTTTCGCGACTTCCTGACCAGCTTCGAGGGGAGCGAGTTGGGCGTGGGCAGCTTCTTCGGCTCCTGGCTGTTGTGGGTCGGGCTGGGTGCGGTCGTGGGCCGGATCGTTTCGCATCGTGTGGCCGGTCTGACGAAGCGATTCGAGTTGACCGTGCTGCTCTATCTTCCGGCGTTCCTGGTTCAGCAATACTTGATCGCCCATGCCCGCGATCTGGGCGGCATTTCGGCCTATGAGGTCTATCCGTTCGCCCGCATGTTTGCGATCGGCATGGTCGCCAACGGGCCGATCAGCCTGACGACGGGGCTGCTGTTCACGCTGGCCTGTCGCTGGTGGGAGCAGGAACAGGAACTGCCCCCGGCCCGGGTCTATATGGTGGAGGCGTTGGGCGGTTTTTTGGGGGGTGTCGTGGTGACACTCCTGCTGGTTGCCCAGGTGACTGCCGAGGCGGTCATCTGCTGCGCGGCCGTGGTGCTGGTTGCGGGGGCGGCGGCCGGTTGGCTTGCGCTGGACAGGTCCGCCCGATCGGTTGGCTCGGGGATTGTTCTGTGGGGGTTGCTTATCGGGCTGTCGACGGTCGGACTGAGCGGTCTGGCAACTGAGTGGAGCCGCTGGAACGATCAGGCACGGTGGAGCCGCCTGCTTCCGCCGGATGAGTTTCGAGGCAGTTTCACCACGGCCCAGGCGAAGTACCTGTACGGCGAACGAGGCGGCCAGTTCGTGGTCATGTCGTGGGGCGGCGTCTCGGAGACGCTGCCGAATACCGAACAGGCGTCCGAAGTGATCGCGTTGACGCTCGCCCAACATCCCACCGCCCGGAACGTGCTCGTGGTGGGAGGCGATTCGTTGGGAATCGGCCTGCGGCTGCGCGAACTGCCGCAGATCCGCGACGTGGCCTGGCTGCATCCCGATCCGGCCTATCCGCGGGCGGTACTGGGGGTGCTGCCGGCAGCGGCGAAAGCGGCGGCGCAGGAATTGCACGTGCCCGGCGAGGAGGTGCGGGCCTACCTTGAGACGCAACCCCGCCGGTTCGATCTCGTTCTGCTCAATCTGTCCGATCCGACCACGCTGGTTCTGAACCGTTATTGGTCGCGTGAGTTCTTCAGGCTCGTCAGGGAGTCGCTGACCGAGGGCGGGGTCGTCTGCACGCGGCTTACGGGGGCGGCCAACTACATGGGCGACGAACGGGTGTATTTGGGTTGTTCGGCGCTGGCGACGCTGAAGTCGGTGTTTCGCAACGTCGTGCTGAAGCCGGGCGACGAGAGCTGGCTGATGGCTTCCGACGGGGCGTCGCTCAGCACGGCGCCGGCCGAGTTGCGGGATCGATTCGCCGGGATCGATGGGGCGGCAGAGATTTACCCGGCCGAAGGCCTGATGTCGCTCTACGCCCCGGATCGCATCCAGTTCCAGATGGAGAAATACAGCCAGGCCGCGGCGAGCGTCGATTCGGCCCTGCTGGTGAACCGGGATCAACGGCCGAAGTCGCTGGTGTTCAGTCTGCTTCTGGCCTTACGCCGCACCACGCCGCTGTCGTTCGCCCGCCACGTGCCGGTGCTGTGGGCGGGGGGCATCTGGCTGGTCGCATGCCCGATCGTGATCTACGGGTTGCTGCGAGTTCTCTATATGCTGGCGCCGCGAGGAGGTCGAGCGACGGCGGAGTCGGTGACCGCGGCGGCCGCGTTTGACGGGCGGGTGCTGGTGTTTGCCACCGGGCTGGCCGGCATGTCGCTGAGCATCGTGTTGATGTTTCAGTATCAATCGCAGTTCGGGTCCCTGTTCCTCGACATCGGGTTGATCTCCGCGCTGTTCATGTTCGGGTCGTTCGCGGGGAGCCTGCTGGGCGAGCGGCTCGTGCGGCGTCCGGGGCGGCTGCTCCTGCCTGTGTGCCTGGTGCTCAACCTGGGTCTGCTCGCGTTGGTCTCGCTGTTGCCCCAGGACTCGTTGCGAGCGGTCTATGGGGGGCTGTTTGTCGCGGCCGGGGTGTTTGTCGGCGTCTACTTTCCTGTCGGTGCCGAGCGGTTGCAAGCTGCCGGGAAGCAGGCGGCCGCGGCGGGCGCGAGTCTGGAGATGCTGGACCATTGGGGCGGCGCGGCGGGGGCGCTGGTTTCCGGGTGGTTATTGCTGCCGCTGCTCGGTACGCGACTGACGCTGGGTGTGCTGGCGCTGGCGGTGGGCGTCAACCTGGTTCCGGCCGTTCTGCGGGCGCGGCCGGGCTACCTGCCGGCAAAGGCCGACTGGTTCGATCGGCTCGTTCGGCCGGCCGGGTATGCGCTGCTGGGTCTGGCCGCCTCGGTGCTGGCGGTATCGCACGTGGTTGCGGCACTTGAGAGCGAACAGGCGGGGCGGCGAGTGTACGAAGCGGCCCTGGTCATGACGGGCAGCGACAAATTGGTCGCGGAGACGGCCACACAAGAGGACGGCAGCACGCTGCCCTATTGGCGTGTGCCGGAGTCGGAGGAGTCCGGCGGTGGGTTTGTGTTCGGAACCAGTTCCCTGGCGGGCGGCGTGTCGGGCTACGGTGGGCCCGTGGTGATGGCGGTCTACGTGAGGCCCGACGGCACCTTGCGCGACCTGAGGATCGTCGAGTCGCGGGAGACGCCGGCCTACGTGGAGAGCCTGCACGGCTGGCTCCGCGGGTTGCCGGGGCGGAACGTGTTCCGCCCGGCCGACCTGGATGGAGTCGACGCGGTGACCGGCGCGACGATCACGTCGGAGGCCGTTCTCCGGACGCTTCAACAGGCGGGTCCGCAGTTCGCGTTGGCTGCTCTAGAAATCGAGGCCGAGAGTACGACGCCGGCTCTAGAGCACCGGGTCGATCCGCAATTTGTTTGCCTGGCGGTGTTGCTTGTCGCGGGGATCGTTCTGCGCTACGTTCCCGGAGTCTGGTTGCGCCGGGGAATGTTGCTGGTCACGCTGGTGCTGACGGGGTTCGTGTGGAACTTGCAGTACGGTTCGCAGCAGGTGATGGGGATCTTGAGCTGGAGCCTGCCGGGCAACCGGCTTGGCGGTTCGTTTCTGCTTGTGCTCGTGGTGCCGATCGTGGTGCTGCTGGCGGGCAACGTCTATTGCGGTTACGTGTGTCCCTTCGGGGCCTTGCAGGAGTTGGTCGGCGACTTGCGGCCGGGCACGCTGGGCACCGATCCGGAGAAGCGTACCTGGCGGTACGGCCGGGCGGTCAAGTACGTATTGCTGGCGCTGGTGGTGGTGCTGTTCGGGTTGACTCGCGACTACGGCGTTCTGTCGCCCGATCCGCTGCTGACGGTCTTTAGTCCCCTGCGGGACCTGTGGACACTGGGGTTCGCCTCGGGGCTGGTCGTTCTGTCGTTCTTCTACCGCCGGTTCTGGTGCCGGAACCTGTGCCCGGCCGGTGCGTTTCTGGCGTTGCTGGGAGGAGCTCGACTGCTCAGGCGGCGGTTGCCGCCGGCGGCGCCCGGTCGGTGCGACCTGGGCGTGCGGACGGTCGGCGAGCTGGATTGTCTCTTTTGTGATCGCTGCAAGCATGGGCAAGACTGATACGATCTTCCTGTTCTGCGTGTTGAGCTGTGCGGGGCTGTTTGCCTTGCGATCGATCGCGCAATCGGTGCCTCTTCTTTCGGTCGAAGCTGCGTCGGACTCGGCGGCCTTCGGGGCCGCGGGTCAGTCGCATAATGTCGACATGCAGGAACTCAAGCGGCTGCTGGAGCAGGGCTCGCTGTCGGACCACGAGGCCGAGTTCTATGGCCCGGTCGGCACGACGCTGGAGTCCGGCGACTGGGACGATCACGGTGGGAGCGAAACGGACGTCGGACCTGGGCGTGAGTTGCCTCGTGATGAAGAAGCGATGGGCTCGCGTGCTGGACCGTGAGCTTTGTCAAGTCTGTGCGGGAATTCATGTGCTCTGACACTTCTGGCTCAGAAGAAGAACTTCCTGTGGGGGTGGGTATTGCGGGGAACCACACACCATCACATGTCGATTCCCAGCCGGGCCGCCCGGGCCTTTTGGTAGGGTGTGTCGTCTTTGGCGCTGCCGCAGATGCTCCATTCCGGGGAGCGGGCTTCCCCGTCGCCGTAGGCGCAGATGTCGCGGGTGGAGGGGATCCGTTCGAAGAGCCGTTGGTAGAGTTCTTTGGCGGAGAGCGTGTCGCCGTATTTCAGCCCGAGCCTCTGCAGTACGTCCAGGTCTTTCTTCTGATCGCGCAGGGCCATGCTGCGGCCGCCCAGGCAGAGCCGGTTGACGGGGTCGTAGTTTGCGCAGGGCGGGCAGATCATGCAGACTCCCGCGATGAGGGTCACGGGGATGGTGGGGTTCTTCTGGATCACGTCGATCGCCTCGAAGAGGTTGTCGGCCGCGATGGGGGCGAGTTTGTCCTTGCCGCCGTGGAAGCAGCTCATGCAGAGCAAGTGGTGCGGGCGGATCCGCAGCGTCTGGGCCTCGTAGACGGCGGCCGCGGACTTCTTCTTGTACTCGGCCATTTCTTCCGCGTCGCGAGGTGGGATGAGGGCTTTGATTCCCAGTGCGTGGCCTTTCTCGTAGTTGCCGCCGGCGGCCTGCGGGCAGCCCCGCCAGGTGTCGGACGTGGCGGTTTCATATCCGCAGATGCCGAGGGCCTGCGGGACCTTTTCCAGGAGCCGGGCGAACATGTCGACGGCCGGCCGCGTGTCGCCGGGCACGAGACCGAGCTTCTGGAGGATGTCGAGATCCCGCTTGGCGTTGAAGAGTTCTCCCTCGGCGGTATCTTCCGCGTGTCCGGGATTCTGGTAGCGGTACACGGTATCGACGTTGCAGCGGAGCGTGAGGGGCAGCTTGGGGTCTTGCCGGACGGCCGCGAGGATCGCGGTCAATCGCGGATCGCCCAGGTCGTCGCTGCATCCGCCGCCGATGCGGCAGACGATGCACATGAGCTGATAGGGGCGCAGCGGCAGGGTGGGGAAGCCGTCCGCGGTGAGACTGCCGGGCTCCGTCTCCGCCGAGGCGAGTCTTGTATCGAGCAGGGGGAGCGTCTGGGCTGCGGCCGCCACGCCGGCGGCGGCAAAGGCGCGTCGGGTGATGCAGTTGCTCATGTTGGTCTCCTCATGGACGGGTGCGCTACTGAACCGTGAAAAGCGGTCGTTGTGTGCCACCGCTTGCCAAGCAGTGGTGGAGCAGGCATAGATGGTCTGCCCTGGAATGTACCGCACAACTGGCACGGTTTCTACATGAAGACCTCTTCTCATGTGCACGGCCGTGAATGGGAGCACTGCCAACAAGCAGGCAGTGGCACACGAGAAGTAGGCAGTGGCACGCGAGTTGCGATCGTCGTCGCCTAGCACTGCCAACAAGTAGCACTGCCAACAACTAGGCAGGGGCACACGAGTTGCGATCATCGTCGTCTGGCACTGCCAACAAGTAGGCAGTGGCGCACGAGTCATGATGGTCGGGCTTCTGGAAAAGCGGGGGCAGGGGGTTGACAATGGTTTTTGTTCTATCTAGAATCGCGACTGTTCTGAAAGTGTTATGAGATTGTTCTACTTTCTTGTTTGCGTCGCATGGCCAAGTTAGAACAGATTACCGAGACGATCGCGGCCGGGATTCGTGCTGGAGAGCACGGAGGGACGGGCGATCGCTTTCTGACCGTGCGGCAATTGGCCGAGCAGTACGGGGTGTCGCTGGCCACGGCGCAGAAGGCCGTCACGCGACTGAAAGAACTCGGGTTGCTGACCGGCGATTCGACGCGGACGACCCGGATCGGGGCGGCGGCGAGTTTTTCGAAGACGGTCCGGCCGCGGGGCGAAGCGAGGCCGCGACGGCTGGGGCTGGTTGTGACCGACATCACCAACCCCTTCTTCGGGCGGATCTGCCGCGACGTTCAGCAGGCGGCCGGCGAACTCGGGTATCAGGTGCTGACGGCCAGCAGCGAGTCGGATTTCGAGCGTGAACGGCGGGTCATCGAGGGGTTTCTGGAGATCGGCGTCGAAGGCCTGTTGATCTGTCCGGGCCTGGACGAAAGTTGTTCCGCGTTGTACCGCAGCCTGATCGACGGGGGCGAGCGGCTGGCGTTCGTCAGCCGGCGATCGGAAGGGGTGGATGCCGATTTCGTGGTGGTCCACAACTTCGTGGGCGGTGCCCTGGCGGCCGGCCATTTCCTGAGCATGGGCTACGATTCGTTCGGCTACATCGGCTTTGGGCCGCGGTTGAAACGGGACGAACGGCTCCACGGATTTCGTTCGGCCTTGCTCGAGGAGGGGGTGGAGCTGCCGCGGGATCGGATCACGGGCGGGGACGGCCGCGACATCGCCCACGGCTACCGGGCCATGGAACAACTGCTGAAGAACAAGCGGCCGCCGCGGGCTGTTTTCGCCTTCAACGATCTGTTGGCGATCGGCGCGATGCAGTATTGCCGCGAGCATGCGGTGAGCGTGCCGGGCGAGGTGGCGATTGCCGGTTTCGACAATCTGCCCGAGTCGCGGGTAACCAGTCCTCCGCTTACGACGGTGGCCTACCCGGTGCAATCGATCGCCCGGCTGGCGGTGCAGAGCGTTGTCGATCAAATCGAAGGGGCCGGCGATCGTCCGGCCAATCGGATTTTTCTGGAGCCGCACCTGATCGTGCGGCAGAGTACGGATGAGAAAAGGGGTCAGGAAAAGGGGTCAGGACTCATTTGCCGGAACGGCCCGACCAACCTCCGGTCGGTGCCCGGTGCTTCGCGTCAGGAAAAGGGGCCAGGACTCATTTGCCGGAACGGCCCGGAGGGTGCTTCGCGTCAGGAAAAGGGGTCAGGACTCATTTGCCGAAACGGCCCGGAGGGTGCTTCGCACAAATGAGTCCTGACCCCTTTTCCTGACCCTCGCAAAGTGAGACGACTATGGCAATCCAAGAAACAGGCGTCAGCTACTACGGGATAAGTCACGTCGAGCATGCCCGGCGTGATTTTCAGGAGATGATCGACCACAACTGCACGGCCGTGCTGTTGGCCTTGTCGGAATTCGACATCGACTTCTGGCGGCGGAGCATCGTGGAGGTGGTCGAGGCGGGCAAGGAGATGGGACTGACGGTCTATCTCGACACCTGGGGCATCGGCAAGTGGTTCGGGGGCGAACCGCCGAGCCTGTTCCTGACGAACAACCCAGGCAACCGGCAGGTGTCGGCCCTGAGCGGCGAGCCGATTCCGGCGGCCTGTTTCAACAGCCCGGCCTTCCGCGAGTATTTTTTCGAACTCTGCGAGCGGCTGGCACGCGACGTCCAGGCCGACGGGTTCTTCTGGGACGAGCCGCATTACGCGCTGCCCAAGGGCTATGCCTCGATCACCGGCGGGGCCGGCGACGACTGGAGTTGCCGCTGCCCTTACTGCCGGCGCGATTTCGAGCAGCGTTACGGCTACGAGATGCCGCGGCAACTGACGATGGAGGTGAAGCGATTCCGTCAGGATCGGGCGCTCGACATCCTCGAGTGTGCCGCCGGGAAGATCCGGGCGATCCGCCCGAAGACGAAGATCATCTGCTGCGTTCACGCCACGCTGGGCACCTATTACGTGACGGAGAACCGCGGCTACGACGATTGGGACAAGGTCGCCCGCAGCGACGCCTGCGACGTGTTCAGCACGACGATCCTCTCCTATCAACTGCCGCGCAGCTTCTTCAAGTCGATCACTGAGCGGACCGTAGAAACGGCGAGAAGGCACGGGGTCGGCTCGCAGCGATGGATGATGGGTTACTACCAGGAGCCGGAGAATCTGGACGAGGTTTCCGACATCGCCCAGCTCTATGCGGACCTGGGCGTGGAGAGCCTGTTTGCGTGGACCTATCGCGGCGGGCACGGGACGGTGCTGGCGGCGCCCCGGGCCCTGGAGCTTTGGGACGCCGTCGGGAAGGCGTATGGGAAGGTGCTGGGACGCTGATCGCACGAGGCCGAGGCCCTGTTCCGCCTCGGCGCCCGACAGACGCAGGAGAACACCATGCTTAACTTTACCCCAAATCTTGCGGGCAGAATGTTCGTGGCTGCTTGCGGCCACGGCGCGAGAGCCAATCGGCGCGGCCTGCTGTCGTTTCTGCTGCTCGTCCTGGTCGGCGCGGCGGTCGCGCCGGCTCGCGGCGAGGAGAAGGTCCCGGCCGACGCGCCGGTACGGCCCCCGGCGGAACGCATCGCCCGGGCCGTGGAGCAGGAAATCGAGGCCGGCCTGTTTCCCGGGTCGGTGGTTCTCGTTGGGCGTCCCGGCAAGGTGCTGTACCACGGAGCCTTCGGCCGCGCCCAGGTGGTTCCCGAGGAAGTGGCGATGCGTGCCGACTCGATTTTCGGCCTGGCGAGCGTGACCAAGGTGGTGGCCACGGCCACTGCGTTCGGGATCTGTGTCGACGAAGGCCTGTTGGATTTCGAGATGCCGATTCGCGACGCCTTGCCGGAACTGCGAGGCCGGGGGATCGAGACAATCGCGGTCCGGCACCTGGCCACGCACACGTCCGGTTTCGACAACGTGAAGTATCACGATCGGGCCCAGGGCGAGGAGATGCTCGATCTGATGCTCGGGGCGTCGCCCAGGTGGGCCGTGGGCTCGCGTTACTGTTATTCCTGCTTGAACATGATCCTGCTGGGGCGGATGGTCGAGCGGGCGAGCCGAAAGCCCCTCGACGTCTTTTGCCGCGAGCGGATCTTTGAGCCGCTGGGCATGCACGATACGGCGTTCGGCCCCCTGGAACCGTCGCCGCGCGTGGTGCCGTCCGGGGCGCCGGCGCTCGGGCAGATCGAGGACGACCAGGCCCGACTGGCCGGCAGGCCGGTGGGCAATGCGGGCCTGTTCAGCACGGCGTCCGACCTCGGCCGGTTCTGTCAGATGATGCTCGGCCAAGGCAGGCTCGGCAACACCGTGGTCCTCTCGAGATCCACGCACGGCAAGATCACCCACAACCTGCTGGCCCCGCCGCTGCCCGCACGAGGATTCGGCTGGGACATGGACCAAGACGCGCCGCACCGGCCCGGGCGGCTGTCGCCCAGTGCGTACGGTCACAGCGGCCACACGGGCCAGTCTGTCTGGATCGACCCGAAAAACCAGGTATACGTGATTGTGCTTACGAACCGCAACCATCCGAAGATGGTCGGCGGCGAGCGGATGAGGGAGCAGTATCGCGCGAGGGGACGGATCGGCGACGCCGCACTGGAAGCGTTCGGCTATTGAGGAAAGTCCTGGCATTCGTTGGCGTTCACAACCGAAACGCGCCGGAAAACCGGCAGGAAGGAGTTTCACGTGGGCAACGAAACATTCGACTTCGGCTATCTGGAGAAGACGATCGCGCTGATGCGCAAGATCGAGCGCGAGCAGCAGGAGAACATCGAGAAGGCGGCCCGGCTCATGGCCGACGCCATCGAGCAGGATCGGCTGATCAACGTCTACGGCGGCGGGGGGCACACGACCCTGGTGATGGGCGAGATGTTCTTCCGCGCGGGCGGGTTTGCCAACATCAACCCGATCATGGAAACGGGCCTGTCCGTCTTCAACCACGCTCTCAAGTACCTGGAGCTCGAACGCTGCGTGAACTACGGGCGCAGCATCATGAAGTACTTTCGGCTCCAGCCCGACGACGTGCTGATCATCTTCCACAACATCGGCATCAACCCGGCGACCATCGACGCGGCCATGGAGGCCAAGGAGCAGGGCGTCAAGCTGATCGCCGTGAGTTCCACCTGCTGGCAGACGCAGATGCCGCCCGACCATTTCATTCGGCATCCCAGCGGGAAGAACCTGTTCGACCTGGCCGACGTGTGCATCGACGACTACAACGAGGTGGGCGACTGTGCGGTCACGGTGCCCGGCTTCGACACGCCGATTGCGCCCAACTCGAACATCATCGACTTCTACATCGCCCACCGGCTGGAGATCGAGACGGTCCGCCAGTGCGTAGCGAGGGGGATCGAGCCGCCGATCTGGCGAAGCGCCAACGCCCCGGGCGGCGACGAGGCGAATGCCCGGTATGTCGAGAAGTATCAACCGCGAGTGAAAATGCTCTGAATGGCCTTGCGTGATTCCACCGGGAATCACGCGACTACTTTTGGAACTGTCTATGGACGCGAACACGACACTCGACTTGAATGAGGCTCTGGCCGGTCTGCTGCGGAAGTGTGCGGCGGAACCGTCTGAGCTGTGGCGGCTGGACGACGGGCGTCTGGCTGCAAGAGAACGTTCGCCGGAGGTGCTGACGCTGGTGGCCGGCTGGCGGTGCCCTGAGGCCGACTTGCCGGAACCGGTGGTTCCGCTCCTCCCCTGGCGAAGCGAGCGACGGTTTCAGGAGTTGAGGAACCTGGTGCAGAACCAGACCGTCACGCCGGTTCTGATGTTCCGGTTTGCCTGCATCACCGACGGCGAGACCATGCCGCTGGAAGGGGCGATCTATCGCGAGTTCGATCTGGCCGAATGGCTGGGCGGGGCGCCGATCACGAGCGTCTACGCGAGCATCGACGGCAGTCTTGCGGCGAATGCCATCGTGCGGTTGGCCAGCGGCGTGGTGTGCAGCGTGGAGGCGGCGACGACTCTTCCGGCCGGCACGCCGACGCACGATCGGCACGAACTCATCGCCCGGCGTGGCGTGGCGTCGGATCGGGTCGTCGATACGCAGGTTCCGCAATCGTCGGTCTACCTGTGGAGCGACTCGGAGACGGCCCGGTTCACCGACACCGACGCGGAGCTTTTGGGGCTGGATTCCGATTCGGTGGCCCTGGTTCGGGCGGCGAGCGAGGCGCTGCGACGTCCGCAGTGCCGCCAGGAGTTGCGCGAGGAGCACCGGCGGTTGCGGCAGCTTGTCGCATTGGCCTATGAGTCGGACCGGCAGCGAGAGCGACTGGACGTCGCGGGGAGGTTGTCATGAAACCGCTGAAGATCGCTATGCTGTCGCTGACCCACGGGCACACGCGAAAGTACTACCAGACCCTCAGGGACTCACCCAAGCTCGATTGGGTGGCCGTCTGCGCCGAGAACGACGCGGTCGAGGAGCGGTTCCGCCGGGCGGTGAAGGATGTGCCCTGCTACCGCGACGAGGCCGAGATGTTCGATCAGCATCCGGATATCGAAGCGGTCGTGCTGGCTTCGGCCAACAGCGAGCATGCCCGGCAGGTGCAGATGTGTGCGGAACGCGGGATCCACATCCTGTCGATGAAGATCCCGACCTTCGATCTCGACGAGTACGACCGGATGATCGACATGGTCGAAGGCGCGGGCCTGGTCTGCCAGATCGAATTGGAGTTGCACTACAACCCGGTGGTGAAGCGGGTGAAGCAACTGGTCGCCTCGGGGGCGGTCGGGCCTTTGCGATCGATGCAGGCAACGAACATCACCTTGTCGCCGGTGTGGGCCTTTCCTTGGCAGGGCGTGCCGGAGTTGAGCTACGGCAAGCGGGTCCCGCTGGCCGACGGAGATCACCGGTTTCGGGGCGGCGCCTTGTGCGACCACCCGCACGTGTTCGATCTGATTCGCTGGCTGACGGGGAGCGATTTCGAGCACATCTACGCCGAGGTTGCCCCCAACATGCGGACGGATCTGGAAGTGGAAGACCTGCTGCTGGTGACCGGTAAGATGGCGGACGGGTGCACGTTCCTGCTCGATCCGTCGTGGTCGCGGCTGGAGGAACGGCTGGTGGAGCCCGGCCCGGGCTGGGAGGTCTTTCCCAAGCGGATGGAGGTCAACCTGACGCTCAACGGCGAGCGGGGCACGCTGATGGCCGACTGTTTCGGGCCCAACGTCTATCACAACGGGGCGCCGCTGGACCGCTACACGGTGCAGTACACGTATTTCGACGAATGGATCGGACTGATCGACGAGTTTTGCGACTGCGTACGTCTCGGGCATACGCCGCAGATCAATCTTCGCTGGCATCGGCGGACGATTGAGGCCATGAACGCCTGTTACGAGAGTATTGCCCGGAGGCAGCCGGTGAGTTTGTGAGTTTTGTTCGGGTGTCCTGGAGCGGCGGCGTTGGCCGGGCACCTGGATTCCCGCCTTCGCGGGAATGACGGGCGGGGCGGGAAGAGTCAGGCAGAGTGCGTCTTGACGCACCGAAAAGCCGTTAATAGCGCTCAGGAGGTGCGTCAAGGCGCACCCTACACAAGCTTGTGGGAGAAGGAACCATGAAACGCTTTCTGCTGTGCCTGCTCACACTTCTTACGACTGAGGTCGGCATGGCCGGCGAACTCACGGTGCTGACGCCGCCGGTGGGCGAAAAGGCTTATCAGATCGCCGGCGAGGAATTCGCGGGCCTGTGGGAAAAGGTCACGGGGCAGCGGCCGGTGCTGCAGCAGGCAGAGATCGACCAGAAGGCGGCACCGGAGGGCGACGTGATCCTCATCGGCTCCGATGCGGTCAACCCGGTGGTCCATCAGTTGATCCACGACGCGGTGATCGACGGCCTGGGTATCGAGTACGGCGGCGACAACTACCGGATCCTGACGATTCCGCATCAAGGGCGCCAACTGGTAATCGTCGCGGGCGGCAGCGGGCGGTCGACAATTTATGCCGTCTACGACTTCTTCCGGCTGCGAGCTGGGGCGGAGTATTTCTGGGACGGCGACCGTATTCCCCGGCGCGACTCCATCGATCTGGCCGGACTGGACGTGCTGCAGAAGCCGCATTTCAACTACCGCGGTTTGCGGTATTTCGCCCATCGCGGTCTGCATCGTTTTCAGGCCGAGCACTGGGACCTGGAGGACTGGCAGCAGGAGATCGATTGGCTGCTGAAAGAGCGATTCAACCTGTTCATGTTGCGCACCGGCATCGACGATCTGTTCCAGCGGGCCTTTCCCGGCGAGGTGACCTACCCGCCCACCGACGGGCAGGATCCGGATGCCGAGGACCGCTCGTACAACGATCGCACGTCGTTCTGGGCGCTCCGCTACCGGGGCGAGTTGCGCAAGCAGGTGCTGCAATATGCGAGAGATCGCGGGCTGTTGCACCCGGAAGATACGGGCACGATCACCCATTGGTACTCGCACACGCCCAGCTCCTTTTACGCCAGCCACCCGGGTTTTCCGGTGATCACGGACCAGAAGTCGGGCTACAAGCTGTCGACGCACGCCATCTGGGATATCGAGGCGGAAAGGACGTGGGACACCTACTGGAAGCTGACGGAGACGCACATCCGGGAGTTCGGCGGGGGCGTGCCGCGAGTGTTCCACACCATCGGCATGGCGGAGCGAACCTTCGGCACCAGCGATCGGGACAACTTGCAGCGAAAGCTCTATGTCTACCGCAAGACGCAGCAGGAGTTGCGCGAGCGCTATCCGGACGTTCCGCTGTTGATTGCCAGTTGGGACTTCATCGGCTGGAAATGGACCGATCAGGACGTGCAGCGATTGACGGAAGAATTCGACCCGCAACGGACGATCATCCACGACTACACGGCCGACCTGGCGGAGAAGGCGACCTTCCGTGACTGGAACCTGCCCGGCCGGTTTCCCTGGATCTTCGGCATCTTTCACGGCTTTGCCCGGAACAGCGACATCCACGAGGATTACGGCATCCTGAGCGAGCGATTGCGGGACGCGGCCGGCGACGGCAAGTGTCTCGGGCTGGTTCTGTGGTCGGAGATCTCTCACAGCGATACATTCCTGCTGGAGTACCTGGCCGAGAATAGCTGGGAGCCGCAGATGTTGGAGGCTTCCCAGGCCGCCGAAAAGTATTGCCGGGCTCGCTATCCGGCCGAACTGGGGAAGGTGATGCGCCCGGTGTGGGACGCTTTTCTCAGGTTGTCTCAGACCCAGCACTGGACGATGAAGTCGGCTGATCGCAGCATTCTCTTCCGAGAACCGCAGTTCCGCATGAACGGGAGTGAATTCACGACGCTCACGCCCGAACGTATGGAGGCGATCGGCGCCGCCCAGCGGCGCGTGGCTCCGGAGTTGAAGACGGCCCCCAAAGTGCTGCGGCAATTGGCCGGACTGTCGGCCGAGTGGTATTCCGACGAACTGTGGCGGCGAGATGCCCTGGACATCGCTCGCACGGTGGCCAACCGCGCGTTGTTCGTCAGTCTCACTCAAGGTGCGCAGCGCATGGAGGCCTGGCGGGAGGGTAAGGCCGAGGTCGCTTCGATCGAACGGGCGGCCGAGGTGAATCTGGAGCTGTACGACGCCCTGGGCGAGGTGCTTGCCCAGTCGGACGATTTCTCGATGGACGCCAGCCTGCACCGCCTGGAGCGAGCCCAGGAGTTAAGCGGCGTGAAGCCCCAGGTCAACCCGCACGCCGAGATGACGTTGAAGGCCAACGCGGAGAACAACTACTGCCGCAGCCACCATTACGAGTTGGTGCGCAGCGTCAACCGCCGCGAGGCCGAGGCCTACTGGAACTGGGTGCTGAAACGAGTCGAGTCCGGCGACCGCGGCCCATGGCGGCGGCCGGCCGAACTGACGGCGCAGGACAAGACGATCGCCGACGAGTTCTACGCGACGCCGCTGGCGAAGATGAAGCCCACTGCCGCTCGCGGTCAGGCCGAATTGGCGGCGGCACTCGACCGGCTTGCCGGTTGCGTGCAGAAGGTAGTGGAAGCGGAGTAGGAGGGGCGGTAGCGGCACGATGGCAAGATAACCGGAGGAGAACGTCCGATGAGAAAGCAACTTCTTTTGGTTCTGATTCTGCTGACCGCTGGTCCGCTTGCGGCCGCGGCGGCAGAGCGTGAGGCGGTGAGCGTCATTCCACAACCCGAGAAGATGGAGGTTCAGGAGGGCAAGTTCCTCATTGGGCCGGAGACCGCGATTGTCTGCGATCGCCAGACGCGCCAGGAGGCGGAGTATCTGCGAGATCTCCTGAGGACTCCTACGCGATATGCACTGCCGATTCGTGAGACGGCCCCGCGCGACGCGGCCAACAGCATCGTGTTGCGAATCGTCCCGGATGCGAAGGATCTCGGCGAGGAAGGTTATGCCCTGAAGGTGAGCGGGGATCGGGTGGTTATCGAAGCGGGGACGGCCGCGGGCGTGTTCTACGGGTGCCAGACTCTCCGCCAGCTTCTGCCGGCGGCGATCGAAAGCGATTGCCTGGTGGGGGGTGTCGAATGGGAGGTGCCGTGTGTCGAGATCAAGGACCGGCCGCGATATTCGTGGCGGGGCATCATGCTCGGGCCAGGTCACAACTTCCTGACCACGGAGTTCGTGAAGCATTACCTCGACGTGATGGCCTTGTACAAGCTCAACCGGCTGCACCTGCACCTGACCGACATGGGGTGGGCGATCGAGATCAAGAAGTATCCGGAGCTGACCAAGATCGAGAACTGGCCGCCTATCCTACCCCGTTGGCGGCGGACTTACGGCAAGTGCACGCAAGGTTTCTACACCCAGGAGGACGTGCGCGAGATCGTCGCCCACGCGACCCGGCGGCACATCCTGGTCATCCCCGAGATCGAACTGCCGGCCCACTCCAGCGCCGCCTTGGCCTGCTACCCGGAACTCCTCTGCCCGAACTGGAAGAGCCCCGCCGAAAAGATCGATTCGTATTTCCAGCTTCCGTTCAACTACTGTGCGGGGAATGAGAAGACGTTCGAGTTTCTGGAAGGCGTGCTTTCGGAGGTCATCGAGTTGTTTCCGGGCCCGTACGTGCATATCGGCGGCGACGAGCGGGTGCGAGGGGCCTGGGAGGCCTGCCCGAAATGCCAGGCGCGGATCAAGTCGGAAAGTTTGAAGAACGAGGACGAGTTGCAGAGCTACTTCGTCAAGCGAATCGAGAAGTTCGTGCAGAGCAAGGGACGGCAGATCATCGGCTGGAGCGAGATTATGGAAGGCGGCCTGGCGCCCGAGGCCGTCGTGCAATCGTGGCTCGATCCCAAGCACGCCGTGGCCGCAGTAGGCCAGGGGCACGACGTGATCATGTCGACGAACCAGAACTGCTATCTCAACTACCGCGGGCTGTCGCTGGAGAAGTCGTACGCGTTCGAGCCGACGCCGCCCGAGTTGTCGGCTGAGGCGGCCAAGCACATCCTGGGCGTCGAGCCGTGCCTGTGGGGTTTCGGGCAGCACCGCCACGACGAACTGGTGTTCCCCAGGCTGTGCGCCTTCGCCGAGGTGGGCTGGTCGCCCAAGGGTCAACGCAACTGGGACGATTTCAAGGCGAGGCTGAAGCCGCACGGGCGGCGGCTGGACGAGCTGGGGATCGATTACCACCGCGACCCGGCGTTTGCAGAGAAGTTGTGGGAATGAATTGAGTAGTCTTGCACGATTCCTGGATACATGGTTCCGATATGGCCGTCCCTTTGTCATTCCCGCGAAGGCGGGAATCCAGCGCTGTCTGGCGAGTGTCTGGATTCCCGCCTGCGCGGGAATGACGGTACGGGGAGCTCGCGGATTCCTCCGGGAATTCGACAAAACAACGGGAGGACGAAAGATGGGACGTCTTGGGTTTGCGATTCTGTTTCTCCTATCTGCTGCGGCCGGAACTGCGTGGGCCGCCGAGCCGGTTCTCGTGGCGGCCGATCCGGGTGGGGCGGCCGGGCGTCTGGGCGCGCCGGCCTGGGCCAGGATCGATCTGGCGACGTTGCCGGACGGTGTCGGGCCCGATCGCCTGGGGCTCGTCGAGGTGACGGCTGCTGCCGGCCCAACCGCCAGGCCGATTCCCGCCCAGTTCGTGCCGGAGAAGGCCGGCTCAACCGCTGGCACGCTCTGGTGGCCTATGCCGCCCGGCAAAGCCGGTTCCCGGCGTTTCCACATCGTCAAGTTGCAGGGGCAGAGTTCTCCAGCGCTGAGCGCCCGGGTGGACGAGGATCGCCAGGCCGTCGACGTGGCCGACGGCAGCAAGCCGGTCCTGCGTTACAACCACGGCACGGTTCCGCCCCCACCGGAGATCGTCGAACAGTACGAGAAGAAGACGAAGCCGCCCCAATTCTTCGCCCGGGGCGACTACATCCATCCAGTCTTCGGTCCCGACGGCGAGGCCCTGACCGACGACTATTCCCTCGACCATCCCCATCACCGCGGCATCTGCTGGGCCTGGCCGGTCGTTCGCTGGAAGGGAGAATCGCGGGATATCTGGGCGGTGCGCGTCTTGCCGGAAGAGCCGGGCGGCGTGTGGGCTAGGCCGGTGTCGCTCGATCGGGTCGAAGCGGGCCCGGTGCTCGCCCTGGTCGAAGCCGAGAGCGTCTGGAAATGGGGCGACGAGACGCCCGTCGTGGCGGAACACGTGGCGATCCGCGCCTTCCGCGAGCAGCAGCGGTGCCGGTTCATCGACATCGACGTGCGGTTGACTGCGCTGGTCGACGATCTGTCGCTGGGCGGTCGTCCTCAGGCGGGATACGGCGGGTTCACCTTCCGGACCTATCCGGAATTCGATCAGCGGAAGATCGACATGCACATTGCCCCGCCGGGACCGGCACTTCGGCAGGCCTGGTATCACCTGACGGGCAACTTCCCCGGCGGCAAGGGCCCGGCCGGCGTGTTGTTGATGGAGCATGTCGGCAACCCGGACTATCCGAGCTATCCCAACCCGCAAACGAGCGACGCCGTCCCCGGTTCCTATCCCCGTTGGCGTTCCATCCAGCCGGCCTGGCCCGGCGATCGCGAAGTGCCGCTGGTCAAGGGGGAGCCGCTCGTCCTGAGGCACCGCCTGTGGATTCACCCCGGACTAAGCGACGGGCGGACGCTCGCCGACGCGTGGGCCAGCTATGCCCAGCCCGTTTCCGCAACCTTGGATCACAAGTAAGAGAACTGGAACCAACGATGAAGGAGAGACATCATGCCGGACAATCACAGGTTTTCTCGACGTGAGTTCGTATCGACGGCGGCCAAGGTCGGTGCGATCGGCGCTGCCGTTCCCACCCTGATCCCCCGGTCGGTCCTCGCCGCGCCCGGCAAGCCGGGGGCCAACGACCGCATCCAGCTCGGCCTGATCGGCGCCGGCGCGATGGGCAACGCCAACTTGAGCGCCTGCGCCAAGTACGACGACGTCGACGTGGTGGCCGTCTGCGACGTCTGGAAGGCCCATCTGGACAAGACGCTGCAGAAGTACGGCAACAAGCCCAAAGGCTATCGCGACTATCGGGAGGTGCTGGCCGAGAAGGGCGTCGACGCGGTGATCCTCGCGACTCCCCATCACTGGCACTGCCGGCAAGCGGTCGACGCCTGCGAGGCGGGCAAGGACCTCTACCTGCAGAAACCGATGTCGCTGCATCTGGCCGAGAGCCGCGTGATCAAGAACGCCGTTCTCCGGCACAAGCGGGTTTGCCAGGTGGGCACGCAGATCCACGCCACGGAGAACTACCGCCGCGTGGTGGAATGGGTGCAGTCGGGACGGCTCGGCCAGATCAGCATGGTACGGACGTTCCTGATGTCGAACGAAGGCAACCCGCCCGACGGCCTGGGATTTCCCCCCGACGGCAACCCGCCGGAAGGGCTCGACTGGGAACTGTGGGTCGGCCCCGGCCCCATGCGGCCCTTCAACCAGAACATCGTCAAGAACGGCTGGTCGCACACGCTGTTCCTCGATTATGGCGGGGGGCGGACCTGCGGCATGGCCAACCACATTCTCGACCTGCCCTTCTGGGCCCTGGACCTCGGCTTCCCGGTGCGGGTGCAGAGCACCAGCTCCAAGCATTGCGTGAACGACAACACCGACGCGCCCGACACGCACGAGGTGACCTGGGAATTTCCCAACGTCGTCATGTCGTGGATGATGTCGCAGGTGAGCAGTTTCGGCTTCAACCTCCAGGACGTCGAGCGCTACACCAAGCACGGCGCCCCGATGGAAGAGGGAGTTCAGCGCCGCCTGGGCTACTACATTCACGCCGCCAAGGCCACCCTGTTCGGCAACTACGACGCGCACACGATCGTACCCCAGGTGCCGGAACTCGTGGGCGCCGAACCGCCCGAAAAGACCATCCCGCCTTCACCCGGCCACGAGCGGGAATGGCTCGATTGCATCCGCACGCGCCAGGAGCCGAGTTGTGGGGTGAACTACTCCCACAAGGTCAACACGGCCAACATGCTGGCCAACCTGGCCATGAAGGCGGGGCGTTCGCTACGCTTCGACCCGGCCACCGAGAGCATCGTCGACGATCCGGAAGCGACCAGGCTGGCCAAGCCCGAGTACCGCGCCCCGTGGAAGTTCCCGGAAGAATACCTGTAGCCATTCCGTATGCCGAAGGCATTCAACCCCATAGCCCAGGGCAAGCCACGCGGCTCTGCCGCGCGGCGCCGCCCTGGGTCACGTTCTGAGGTGAAACCATGAAACGAATGCTCCTTCTGTGCGTCCTGGCGGCCGGGCTATGGCAACCAGTGATCCTTCGTGCCGAATCCCCCTGCCCCATCGTTCCACCGCCGAAGGTGTATCGCGATCTGGGCCGCCAGCTCACGCTCGATACCTCCGCGGCGGTCATCGTGGTCGGCACTGCGGCAACCGAACCCGAACACTATGCCGCCGAATACCTGCAAACCCAGATCGAGCGGCGGTTCAAACACAAGCTGCCGATCTGCGACGAAACGAAGGTACCGGAAACCGCCGTTCAGGTACTGCTGCTGGGCCAGGTCGACACGAACATGTGGCTCGGCCGGCTCTGCAAAGCGCACAAGATCGACCTGACCTGTGACTCGCCCGGCCACGACGGTTTTGTCATCGAGTGCCTGCACGACGGCCCACGACAGATCGTCCTCATTGGCGGCTGCAACCCGCGGGCCGTGGTCTACGGGCAGAACGCCTGGTTCGATCTGTTGCGACAGGAGGGAGAGAAAGTCGTGTTCCCGGCCGTTACGGTTCGCGACTGGCCGAGCATTCCCTGGCGCGGACGGCCCCATTCCGTCTTGAAACAGCACCTGGTTTCCGGTGCCCTGGACGCCTATCTTCGCGCCCGCCTCAACTTCACCGATGTCCGCGACGATCCCGACGTGGAACCCACCGTCATCTTCCCGGCTCGCAAGGCGTCGATGGGTTTTCCGGCCGGTAAACCGATCGACCGGCCGCTGGTGGAGCAGATGATTCGCGAGTCGCACCGCCGCGGCTTGTTCGTCTACGGGACGGTGTCGTGCGGAGTGCCTGCCGAGAAGACCGACGACGTGATCAAGACCTTCGAGGAACTGATCGCGCTGGGCGTCGACGGGCTGTGGATCTCTTTCGACGACGTGGGGGCCGGGGAGAACGCCGCCAACGTGGTGCGGCGGGTGCTGGAACTGGGCAAGCGGTACGACATGACGGACCGCAAGATCGCGATCACGCCGCCGTCGGGCGACTACCAGAACATCGACACGCCGTTCAACCACCAAGCCGCGGGCCAGTGGGGCCTGGAGGAAGCTCAATGGATGTTCACCCGGGTGCCCTGTGCCGACGACTTGCAGATGGCCCGGGAGATCGGCATCTCGGGTCTGCCCGGCTGGTGGCACAACCTGGTCAATATGCCGGGCGGGTTTCTGCACAACGGCGACGTGCTGTGCCCGCTCCGCAAGGATTGGGGCCCCGCCTACGTCAACCCGCAGCCGCTGGCCAACGGTTGGCATCATCCGAGCTACGAGCAGTTGCGCGACGCCGAGAAGCACACCGGTTGCGTGCTGGTCTGGGGCATCATCGGCGGATGGCCCCAGGAGTATCAACTGGGAGATCTTGGGGCGTGGGCCTGGGCTCCGGCGGCCTACGACTGGCAGCGGACGTGCGACGGGGCCTACCGGCTGCTCTATGGACCGCAGCAGGTGGGCTCTGCCCGAGCGTTCGACGCCAAGCTGGCCGAACTGAAGGACCTGTTTCATCTTCCGCCGTGGCGTTTCTGGGCGGAAGGCGACCGGCCGTTTGTGGGCTGGCCCTGCCGCCTAAAGAAAGTGGAGGACCGCCCCAAGGCCCTGGCCCTGCTCGACCAGCTCGATTCTCTGGCAGCAGCGTTGAGACGTGAAGCGCCCGCACAGACGGCCATCGATGCGACTCGTCTGAAGACGATCTACCTGGACCCGATGGTTGATACTCTCGACTACGGGCGGCGGATGACGTTGCTCGACTATCCCGAGTATACGGCCGCCGACCTCGAACAGACGATGATTTCGCTGCTGGAAGCGGGCAAGCCGGAAGAGGCCCAGCGGCATCTCGCCGAGGCAGGCGACCGGATTGGCCCGCAGTTGGATCGAATTGAAAAGGAATTGGCGGACCTGAAGCAGATCGAGGAGTACGTGGCCCAGTGGCGGCAGCGGATTTCGGGCCTGGAATACTGGCAGAAGCTGGTTGTCCGCCGGCGAGCGAACATGAGCCGGCGGTTCCAGAAGTTGCTGCACGGAGACGCGGCCAGTCTGTTTCCCTACATGGAACAGGTCGGCGACGACCAACTTGAATCGCTGTTCGCCAGACTGCCTGATCCGCCCAGCGGCAAGGTGTTGGCCGAGCTTGGAGCGGCGGATTGGCTGAAGACGCCAGCGCGATTCCAGGGCGAATTCTGTGTGGGCGAGTTCAAGTCGAAGGCGGGTGGGCTGGTGGCGATCGCCTATCCACGCGGCGTTCCTTCCGAGCCGGGCGACGGGGGGGAGGTGTTTGCCGAGGTTGCCGTGCCCGATCATGCCGGGCGGCTTGTGCTCGACGCGTTCGTCAACGATACGCGGCTCGAGAAACGCTATCCGGGTTTTCGGTTCATGCAGTTGTGGGCCAATGATCGCCTGATTTGGGAAGAGGACATTGCACCGACGCGTGCGGGAAAGGAATGGGTCTCGCTGGATGTGACGGAACCGGCGGGTGTGGATTCGCGGCTCCGGCTGCGGTTCTGCGTGGTGGATAAGCGAGGGGTCGGCGATCATCTTTCCGTAGCATTTCTGGGGCCGGTTCGTTTGCGGGCGGTTGAGGGGGCAAAGGCTGCAACGCAGTAGTGGTCTGCAACAAGGCGATTGTTCGCGGAGCGAACAACGACACTTATTCGGAAGAGAGCCTTATGACGCTGGACGGGATTGACTGGACGATCGTCGTTGCGTTTCTGGTAATCACGCTCGGCATCGGCCTGGCCGTGACGAAGCGGGCCGGGAGCAGTTCGGCCGAGTTCTTCCTGTCGGGTCGCGGGATGCCGTGGTGGCTGTTGGGCTTGTCGATGGTGGCGACGACGTTTTCGGCGGGCACGCCCAACCTGGTGACCGACATCGTGCGTCAGAAGGGCGTGGCCGGGAACTGGGTCTGGTGGGCCTTTCTACTCACGGGCATGATGACGGTGTTCGTGTACGCCAAGTTGTGGCGGCGTTCGGGGGTGATGACCGACATCGAGTTCTACGAGCTCCGCTACAGCGGCCGGCCGGCTGCTCTGCTGCGGGGGTTTCGGGCCCTGTACCTGGGCGTGCTGTTCAACGTGATCGTGATGGCTTCCGCCAACCTGGCGGTCGTCAAGGTGGCCGGGGCGATGCTCGGTACTTCGCCGGTTCAAACGGTGGTGGTTGCCAGCGTCGTCACGGTTGTCTACAGCATGCTGGGCGGCCTGAGGGGCGTGTTGATCACCGACTTCTTTCAGTTCTTCGTGGCCATGGGCGGGGCGATCGCGGCGGCCGTCTATCTGCTCAATCTCGACAGCGTCGGCGGGCTGGCCGGGCTGCTGGCCCACGAGAGCGTGAGGGACAAGATCCACTTGCTGCCGGATTTCAGCAACCACGAACTGGCCCTGTCGGTGTTCATCGTTCCCCTGGCCGTGCAGTGGTGGAGCGTCTGGTATCCGGGCGCCGAACCCGGCGGCGGGGGCTACATCGCCCAGCGGATGCTGGCCGCCAAGAACGAAACGCACGCCACGGGCGCCACGCTGCTGTTCAACGTGGCCCACTATGCCTTGCGGCCCTGGCCGTGGATTCTCGTGGCGCTGGCGTCGATCGTCGTTTTTCCCACGCTCGAGTCGCTAGGTCAGGCCTTTCCGGGGGTTACCACAGACATGGTCAAGCACGACCTGGCCTACCCCGCCATGCTCACGCTGTTGCCGAGCGGGTTGCGGGGCGTCGTGCTCGCTTCGCTGATGGCGGCCTTCATGTCGACTCTTTCGACGCACCTCAACTGGGGTTCGTCGTATCTCGTGAACGACTTCTACAAGCGGTTCGTCCGCCCAGATGCTCCCGAAAAGGAGCTGGTCTTCGCCGGCCGGCTCTGCACCCTGCTGACCATGGTGGCCGCCGCCCTGGTCAGCCTTTGCCTCAGTAGTGCGCTCCAGGTGTTTCAGATCATCCTGCAAATCGGGGCCGGCACGGGCCTCCTGTTCATCCTTCGCTGGTTCTGGTGGCGAATCAACGCCTTCAGCGAGATCGCGGCCATGGTGGCATCCCTGGCGGTGGCGATCGTGCTTGAGTTCTTCGCCCCGGAAAGTTTGTCCAGCTCTGCAAGGATCGTCATCGGGGTCGCCGTCACAACCGTCGCCTGGTTGGTGGTGACGTTTCTGACCCGTCCGACGGCAGCCGCCACCTTGGAGAACTTTTGCCGCCTCATTCGACCGGGCGGCCCCGGCTGGGCGCCGGTGATGCGCCGCCTGGCGGAAAAGAACGAAACGGCGGCCGATACGCCCGAAACCTCGACCGTTCCGCTGGAACTCCTGTGCACCGTCATCGGCTGCACGGCCGTCTACAGCGCCCTGTTCGCCACCGGCTACTGGCTCTACGGCAACTTCCTCCCCGCCGCGGTTCTGACGGGGCTGACGGCCGTGTCGGTCGCCGTGCTGTTTGCCACATGGAAGCGGGTGAATGCGGCGTGAAGATCATCGATCTTCAACTCTGGCATTCAGTACCGCCGCAACAATCGCGTCGGCAATTGCCTTCATCCCCCTGTCGCCCGGGTGCCCGGCGACCCCGTCGTGGCGGAACGATCGTTCCGAACGAGCCGCGTTGCCCGGATCACGGCCGATCGGGCCGGCGTCGACGAAGATCCCGCCGGCCTCCTGACAGGCCTGGCGGAGCACTTCGTCCTTGGCGGCATTCGGCCAGAAGCTGCTTCGCACGACCACCAGCGGATGGCGTTTCGCCAAAGCGCATCTCAAGATGTTCATCACCCCGGCCTGGAATTGCGTCTTGGCCTCTTCGGAACTCAGCGCCGGCACATTCTCGCCGATCGCCAGGATTACCAGGTCGGGATCGAAGGTGAAGAAGTCCTTCATTTCCTGGTCGACGTCGTAGGTGGCGTAGTTGCGTTCAAAACCCGCGATGTTCTTGACCATGATCTCGGGCTGGACCCCCGTATGCCGAGCGAGGGCGGCGGTGACGAGATGCACGTAGTCCTTGTCCTCAGAACTGGCCGCCATCCCCCAGTTGCCGTCCCAGCCGATATCGGGCTTGGGACCGTGCAGGGTGATGCTGTTTCCGAGGAACAGGATTCGCCGAACGGCCGCGGGCTTGACTTCAGGTTCAGCGGCGACGGCAAACTTCGAGATGGCACTGCCGTCGCGAAACACCGGTTCAACCTGGCCGATACCGAGCCGTTCGGCCGTGCGGACCATGGTCGCCACGTCGTCGGTCAGCACGAAATCGACGCCGGCCGCGTAGAGACCCTTGAGCGCTTCCGGATCGTTCGTACAACAGAGGTTGATGCGAACCTTGGCCGTTTTCAGCTTGGCCATGTCGTCGGGCGCCCCCGGCTTGCCGAGCAACTGGATGAAATCGTCGTGCCGGGCGATCGTGTCGTCGACGTAGTCCGAGTTGGAGCTTTGACGTTCCATGTTGCAGACGAGGATCTCCGGGCAAACCTCTCTTGCTGCCTCCGCCGCGGCCCGCCCGGCCGCCACAAAGGCCTGGTGGGTCCGCCGCTCGCGCACGATCTTCCTGGCCACGGCCGCCCCCACCTCGGCGCCCCCCTTGAGGTGCAGGTTGAGCCACACATTGACCGGCATCACCGCCAGGGCTTCTTCGAGAGTCGGCACCCGCTCGCCCGCAAACTGCGGCCCTTTCCAGACGCCCGCATCGAGCCGCTTGATCTCGGCCAACGTCAGTTCGGCGATCTTCCCCGTCCCGTCGGTCGTGCGGTCGACCGTCGGGTCGTGCATGATCACCATCTGCTTGTCCTTGGTGAGGCAAACGTCGAGCTCGATCTGCTGAGCCCCCAGTCGAATCGCTTCACGAAACGCCGCAAGTGTATTCTCCGGATGAGTCGTGCTGGCACCCCGGTGCGCCGAAATGCCCCGGACCGGCAGCACTGGCGCATCGGCGCGGTCGTCGGCTCCGGCCGCCGTCCCGAACGACGCCAGCGTTCCCAACAAACAAGCGGCCACGTTCATCCGAATCCACCCAAGGCAGTCCCCACGTCGCGGCAAGCGGTTTCGAATCACAGTCGTCTCCTCTCCTTCCGTCGGCTACAAGAACGGCAACTCATACAGGCCCATTCTGGCGTGCTCAGTCTTGGCTCGCAATCGGGTCAAGGCGATTTGTCGGTGCTGTTTCCGGCATCGGTACGCTCCCGACGCCGGCCCCCCAGCCGGTCGGGAGTCGGCTCCTCAGAGCTGATACTGCCCGGCTCGCTCGGGCCGGAAATGAACCGCCGCGATCTCATTCCGCCGCGGGTTCCGACTCGCTTTCGCGGGCGGCGTCGTCAGGCAAGATCGACATTCCCACAATCTCGATGCGGCCGTCGCCGGCCAGACGCAGAACCCGAAACGCCAACGGGCCAAAACGGACTGACTTGCCCGGCCCCGACTTCTTGCCCTCCAATCTGCGATTCAGGACTTCGGCCAGCGTGCTCTCCGGAGGCTCGTCGATCTGAATGGTGTAACACTTCTGCAACTCGCCGATGGTGGTTGAGGCCCGCAGCGGAAACTCAAGCATGCTGGGAATCGTCCCGCGAACGTCGGAATCGCGCCCGAACACCTGACTGACCAGCGGTTCGATTCCCGGTCGCAGTACGAGAATGACGTGATCGTTGGCTTGGATGCGCGTACTGCCTTGCGGCGGAACGATCTGGTCGTCGCGAGCGATCAGCGCGATGACGGCGCCCTCCGGCAGAGCCAGGTCTTTGACCATTCGCCCCGCCGCACGCGAATCCTCGCCGACCGCGTAATCGACGATCTCGCCGTTGACGTGCCGCAACGAGTTGATCTCTAGCGTGACCGGCGGTTGCGGATCGCGAGGCCGTTGCAGCCCCAGCCGGCTCGCGACTGCGGCAAGGCTGGTCCCCTCAACGACCAACGAGAGCACGACGATGAAGAAAACGACGTCGAACAACAACTGAGCCTGCAGAGGGTCGTCTGCGCCGCTGAGCATCAACGGAAACGTGGCCAGAGTGATCGGCACCGCCCCTTTGAGCCCCACCCACGATATGAAGGTCAGCTCTCTCCAACTGAAGCGGAAGGGAAGTACCGAGAGCAGAACGGCAACCGGGCGCGCAACGAAGATCAATACGACGCAGATCAACAGGGCCTTCCCCGCCACGTCCACCAGGCGACTCGGGAAGCAAAGCAGGCCCAGGACCACGAACATCACGATCTGCGACAGCCAGGCGATGGCGTCGTGAAACCGTCGAATCCCTCTCTGGAAAACAAGCGGCCGGTTGCCGACGACCACCCCGGCCAGATAAACCGCCAGGAACCCGCTTCCGCCAAACTGGACGGCCACACCATACGTCAACAGACAGAGCGAACTGATGAGCACCGGATACATTCCCGAAGCCTCCAGCTCGATGCGGTTCGCGACCCAGCCCGCGACGTAGCCCCCCAGAATCCCGCAGAGACTGCCGATCAACATCTGTGAGGCGAACAAACCGAGAAGCCCCGGCCCAATCGCCACATGACCCAACAGCACCTCAAGACAGCCGATCGTCAAGAAGATCGCCATCGGGTCGTTCGACGCGCTCTCGACCTCCAGCACGTCGGCAATCCGCCGGGGCAGACTCACTCCGCGCGAGCGAAGCACCGCAAACACCGCCGCCGCGTCCGTCGACCCCACGATGCTCCCCAGCAGCAGACCCTCCAACAACGAGATTTGGAGAATCCAAACCGCCGCAAGCCCGGTGATGACCGCAGTGACCAGCACCCCCCAGGTGGCAAGGAGGACCGCCGGTTTCCAGGCGGTGCGGACTGCCGAGAGCGTGGTGCTCATCCCGCCGTCAAAGAGAATCATCGTCAACGCCAACGTCCCGATCCCATGGGCCAATCGGTAGTCTTCAAACTCCAGGCCGCCGATCCCCTCCGACCCCGCCAACATCCCCACCAGCAAGAACAACACTAACACGGGAAGGCCCAATCGCGCCGACAGCTTGCTCGAGGCGATCCCGAGCAACAACAAGACGCCGGTGACCAGAATCATCGAATCAATCAAAAACATCCCCGGAACCTTGTGCGGAGGACAATGCGATCAGTGCAGGCGTGCTGCCGCCCGGCTTCAGACGATCATAGTCCGATGATTGAATCGCGTATGGCGGCAGCGAGCCTTGTCAGGCGGGAGGCAAGCTCAGGAGCAACGGCGGACGGGATTTCTTCTACGGGTGTAACGGGAGACCGGTAAGGGTTCTCGTCGAGTGTATCCATGAGTCATTCTCCAGAGGCTGAAAGCTGCCGACCAACGAAAGGCGTATCAGAACACTTCGCACGGTGCTTGTCAATCACGGGTGGCCCCGATGGCTCGTCTATCGGGGGCCGTCAGGCCCAAGAGGTGTTCAGCCGATTAGCGAATGGGCATACCGACACTTCGCGGGTGGTCCCGATAGGCTGTCTATCGGGGACACCCGCGGCATCGCGTGCTTCCCAATCTGTTGACAAATTCGGGACGCGAGCGTAAATCAGATGAGATCGCGTCACTTCCAGGGCACGCAGAGAGCCCAGCGAAGAGATCGGTTCCGTCAACGGGTAGGAGGTCGGAGCGATGAATCCATCGTTAATGAAGGTCTGCCTTGTTGTAGTGTTGACGCCGTGGCTGGCCGGCATGGCTTCGGGGGGTGAACCTGCCCGTGGCGGCAAGATACCTTTCGTCAGGGTTCCCGATCCGCTTTCGGGCGAGAATCCGACCTACCCGGTACAATGGGGGCCGGTACCCGAGGTAGGAACCCCTTGGGTCGATCCTCGATTCGGCGTCACGCTGACCAGGGTGACCAGAACACCGGGCATCCGGCACGAATACTCCCGATTCGATCCGTTCAACAAAGGCCAGTCGCTCATCCTGCTGATCGAGCACGCGGAAGGCCAGTTCCGTGTGTATCGCACCAACTCGATGCCTTACGACAGCGCCGGCAACTTCGTGCGGACAGTGGACCTCGAGGAGCCGCGATGGGACCCGAACGATCCCAATGTCGTCTGGGGCTTCCAGGAGTTTCGTATCGTCAGACTGGACGTAAACACCGGCGAGACCAGAACCTTCAAGGATTTTGCAGGCGATCCGGTAGTGGGGCCGCTGATCAAAGCCGAACGCGACCTGTACCGGATTACGAGCAAGGACGAAGGCGAAGCTTCCCGTGATTTCCGCTATTGGGCCTTCTGCCTGCAAGGCAGCAACGAGGATTACCGTTTGCGGTACCTTTTCACTTGGGATCGCGAGGAGGATCGCGTGCTGGGCATGCACAAGATCACCAAGCAGCAGCGAGAGGTCGATTGCGCAGGCATGTCGCCCTTGGGCAACTGGGTGTGGATCGGCGGCGAGCCCAACAACGCCGAGCCCCTGCGCGGCTTGACCATTGCCAACCGAGAACTTACCAGGTTCCACCAGATCGATTACGCCGGTGGCCATGCAGACGTGGGACTTGATGTCGCCGGCCTCGAGGTCATCGTGCTTCAGAACTCGCGAACCGACTGCGTCGACATGGTGCCGTTCGACTGGACCGTGAAATCGATTCGGGAACCGGAGGAAGGCTACGAGGGAACCAACCGAGTGCGTTTGCTTCGCTTGTTCTACGCTTCCGATTCGCCCCAAGGATTCAGCAGCGGGCTGCATATCTCCTGCAACGCCCCCGGTTGGTGCGTTGTCTCGACGCATCTTGAACCGAAAGACAAGGACCGCAACTGGTTGGACCTCGGGTTGATCCTTGTCCGGCTCGATGCCCGAAACCCCGAGGCGTTCTACTTGGCCAAGATCAACAACCTCACGAGCCAGTATTGGGAAGAGACTCAGGCTACGATAACCAACGACGGCGCAAAGGTCGTATGGGCTGCCAACTGGGGGCAGGGCGTGGGCAAAGAGAAGTGTTTCCTCATGCAACTGGATATGCCGGCTGGTTGGCAGAAAGCTATGCAATCAAGAACCAACACGGAATGATCGAGGACGTCAGGCAGCGTCGGTTGCACAAACACCTCGCGACTGACACCGGATTTGATCCGGTGTGGCGTAGCCACAGGATGTTTCGTGTTGTCATTCAATCGCGGCACGACTACTCCCGCATAGGCAGGCCGCCGACGGGTCGGGTGGCGCCGGTGATTGCATCAACGCCGATGACCTGGTCGGATCGGGCCGCGGCGGCCAGGGTCTTGTTCGTAACCGGCACCGGACCGGTGATCAACTCCGGCACGCTGACCGTCTTGAGAAAAGAGTCGTAGAACTCCGGATCGTACTGGGGGAGAACGAACGGCTTGTACGCCTTGCCGGAATCGTCGACGAAACTCAGGTAGCATCTGGTGAAAGGCTCCGCCCGGCGTTTGCTGCTGAAGGCGATCCAGCGGCCGTTGCTGGACCACGAGTGCCAGGACTCGGAGAACTCGCTATTGATATCGAGCCTGGCGTGGCGGCGGGTATCGAGGTCCATCATGTAAAGGTCGCTGGTCGGCTGATAGGCGGGAAAACACCCGTAGCGGCACATGCAGAACAAGAGAAAGCGGCCGTCGGGCGAGATGCGGGGTTCGAGGATACTCAGATTCGTTTCCTGCGAGGAAAGCACCGTCTCGGGCTCTCCCCAGCGGTCGGCGGCCAGGTCATAGCCGACCCGCATCAGGTCGTACTTGACCTCGGCGAAGCGTGCCGGGGGCACCTCCCTCTGATCGTCCCAAAGCATGGGGGCACTGCAGTAATACAGGTAGCGCCCGTCCGGGGACCAGGCGGGATAGGTCTCCAGACGCCGCTTGTCGGCGGCGGCGGGCACCAGCTTGACGTCTTCGGTGCCGACGAGATAGTAGGCCAGGGCGGAGTCGACGTCGATCACGTCGCGGACTTCGGGCGCGGCGGAGTGATAGAACTGGGCCACCTGATTGACGGAATAGGCCGCCGCCTGGCCGCTGGGATGCCAGGCGGTGTAGCCGAATCGCGCCTGCAGTTTCTTCACCTCGCCGTCGAACGCCAGGATGGTCGCACTGCCGTACTGCTCGCTGCGCATAGCGATCGACATCCGCTTCGGGTCGTTGGCGGCGAAGCTGTGGCAGTTGACGCAGCTTTCTCCAAGATCGATGCCGTTGAGGATTTCCGTCTCCCGGTAGGAAGTCAGGTCTCGTTGTTTGACGGCAATCTCATGCCATCTGGCGTGCACCGGCTCGATCAAGCGATACGCGATGTATCCGTCGATCTCGTCATGGGCGATCCGATTGACGATCGGCTCGTACTGCTGCCACTTGTCGCCCACCTCCGTGTAGACCGTCACACGGAGTTCCTTACCCCGGTTGGCCCCCAGCAGAGTCCGCCAGCGTTTCGCGGGGATCAGGATCTTCGGCGTGTCGGAAAAGACCTCGATCGAGTCGCCGGTTTCGCAAGCCAGCCGGACGAAGAACCGCCTTCCTTGCTCACAAACCATGAAGTTCAAGGGGGCGATGTTTGGAGGAATCGTGATGCCTGCGTAATCGGGGCTGATCTTGGGAAGCCGCGGCACAGCGCTGGCGGCCTTTACGTCCGGCTGCGGACGCCACCACGCGGTAAGCGCGCCGATCAGAATCGTCGCGGCAACAATGATCGAAATGCCCCGTCGCAGCTTTCTGGTCATCGCCTCACAACCCCGAAGCGCCAAAAATGTGGTAGAAAAAGTACGAGTCGCCAAAGCCGGCCTCCACCGCCTTTTCCAGGGCCTCCTCCGGATTCGACGTGCCGGCCAGAAGTTCGAGGAACGCCGAGCCTCGCATGCGGGTCTCGGGAGCCACTCGGCTCTCCAAACTGGGAGCCCCACCGGCATGCCCGGTCAGGTAAACGACGATCGCTTCCTGGTAATGGCGAGGCAGACTTCCGCTTTTCTGGTCGTCGAAGTAGCGGAGGTTCTCCACGACCTTCTCCGGATTGGCCGTACGCAGATAGTAGGCCATGAGAAAATTCAGCGCGATCTCATTGTCTGGGTTCTTTTCTACACATGCCGCCAGATCCTCCTCGTAATTGACCGCCAAGGGGGCCGTGTCGTCCTTCGGCATGAAACGGCGGATTTGCCGCAGACGAGCGTCGCCCTCCAGGCGAGGATCTTCTTCGAGACTTCGCAACATCTCGGTGGCGACGCGGCCATGGAGCGGTTTCTTGCTCAGGGCCTTCAAGAACACTTTGGCCGCTTCGGGCCGGTCTTTGACAATGTTGATCAGCGCCAGGTGATGCAGGATCCAGGGCAGGTCGCCCGTCATCAGGAGCGATTCGTAGGCGCACAGTTCCGCCTGGTTGACTTGTCCCGTTCCCCAGAAATACCGACTGGCCTGCAAATAAGTGTGGGGGTCCTTGGCCATCGATCGCATGCGGAAGCTGTCGTCCGCCATCCTTTGTGGATAGCGGAACATCTCGTCCCCGACTCGACCCGTATGACATAGCGCCAGCATCATGTTCTGGTTACAGCGGGCGTTGTAGGAGCCCCGCGGCATTCTGTCGGCAGCCTCGAGAACTTCCGGCCACATTTCGTGCGCACAGTAGTAGTCCATCTGGAGCACGATTCGGTATCCGGGGTCGGACGTGAACCAGACAACGGCCCCGGCCGAGAGCCAGACGGCGGCGACTTTCATGATCCATCTCGATTCCCCCCAGGAGAAAAAGTGGGAAATGGCCGGCATCCACAGTGCACGAGTCCCAGGAGACGCCCGGCCGGAGTCCCTTGAAGCCCTGCGGGCGGATAAGACCCGGCACGCGGTGGCTCCGGCCAGCACCGCCGGGAACAGCAGATAGAGGCCCACACAACAACGCCCTGTCCACGTCGAGATCCCCCCCGACGCCCGGATCAGCGAGCCTCCGTAAGCATTGGTCCAAGGCAGATCGAAGACGGCTATCCCCAGCAGCCAAGGCACTGCCAGTCCACTCAGCAAGGCCGTCAGGGCGACGAGCTTGCGTCTGGTGATCAGCAGTTCATGAATGACCGCCAGGACCGGCAGGAGCAGGCTTCCGGCGCCCGCGACGTAATAGGCGACCGTGCAGATTGCCGTCAGCAGGAGCGAAGCTCTCGCCGCGGTTCCGGCCGCCATGCGCAGATAGAGCGCGAAGAAGAGGAGGGCCACGAGAAGCGGTAAGACGGCCTTCACGGGATGGCCGTGGCCGTTGTAGACAACCAGCATCAGAACGGCCGGCACGTAGCGAACCAGCATCCCCCGAGGTCGGCCGGCGAGGCCCGTCATAAGATCGATGCCCAGGCACAGACTCCAGGCGGCCGCCGTTACGATCAAGGCTCCCAGCCAGCCGACCGCGTAGAGCGCCGTGAGGTAACGCGCCGCGTAGTCCGTCGCCCCTCCCGGCTCCGCAAGATGCTCCATGAAAAACGGCCATCCGGCGGTGAAGGAGAAAGGATAGTAGGGCGTGATGATACCGATGGCGTGAGCAATCAGACGGGGGTCGAGGACCAGCCACACGTACAGATAGTACAAAACGAAGAACAGCCCCGTATCGACACCGAATCGCCGCACCGGACCGGGGACCGTGCAGCGGTGACACTCAACCTGGGGCGCTTGATCCTTTTCGTTCTCTGACAAGACGTACCGACAGGTAAACTGTCCCCTCCGGCAAGGTGCGTGAAACAGCCACACCGACGTATCATTCCAGGCCTTGTATGATCCGCAACAGGCGCGGAGAGAGTATGGCTCGCGTGTCGTCATCGACCAGGCTGAACCGGTTGCCGTCGTTCGGTGTGCTGAGGTAGTTCCACACGCTGTACGGTATCCCGTTCTCTTTCAGCAAGGCGATCACGTCCCGCATCCAGTTCTCCCGGTACTCCAATCGGCAGTGCCGGATGGTGCCGAATTCGCCGCACCAGAGGATCTTGTCGGGATGGGCTTTCGCGAAATCGAACGCCGGCTGCATCCGTTTGCGAAGCCACTCCTTGTCCACCCGCTCGTCGTTGGGATAGGGATTCTTGTCGCCGTGGACGAAGCGCCGAAAGTCCCGATACGGCTCGATGTCGGACGGGTAGGCCATCTTCCGGTTGTAATAGAGAGGTCCCGCCTGGAGAACGCCGCGCTGGTGGGTGAATTCAAAGGGGTCGTAAATGTGAAACGTGTAGATGACGTTCTCGTCGTCGTAGAGCCGAAGATTCTTGAGCGTTCCGGCGCTATTGGCACGGGTGCCTCCGATGACGATCTTGCGAGTTGGATTCTTCTCGCGAATCCCTTTCACCGTGCGCCGGGCAAGATCGTTCCAGAGTTCCGGGTCCACATCGCGAACCTCGTTGAGCAGTTCAAACACGACGTCGGGCCGGTCGTGGTAGCGGCGTTCAAACTCCAGCCAAAGCAAAATGAATCGCTCCTGCAACTTCGCATCGTCCATGAGCGAGACGCTCTCCTTGATGTCGATATAGTTGCCGACGGCCTTGTGAAGGTTCAGCACGACGTTCACGTTCGCTTCTTCGCACCAGTCGACGAAGTTGTCGATCAGCCGGAAGGTCCGTTCCCGGTAGACTCCCGGCTTCTCCTCCAGCACGACCTGATCGAAACCGAGGCGGATATGGTCGACGCCGAACGAGGCGATATTGCGGACGTCGTCCCGGGTGATGTAGGTATCAAAATGTTCGAAATCACCGGGAGACAACGGCCCTCGCCATGGGTCGGGGAGCACGTTGAATCGCTTGTAGTTGGTCAGCCAACCGCCGATGCCCATGCCTCGTTCAAATCCAACGAACCGCTTGCCGGGAGCAACTTTCGCCGTTTCTGCCGTAGTCTGCGGTTTCCTGGCGTCTTCTGCCACACCGACCGTAGCGGGAAGCACCAGCAGGATTGTCGCAGCGATCACACCTGTCACGCGATTCTTGGTCATTCTCAGGCTCTTTCTTGGTTTCGATTTCCTGCCGGTGCACGATGTGACAGTCCGCCGGTTTGAACCGGCTCCACCAGAACGGCGTGTTGACGAATCTCGACGACCCGGCGATGGATCGATGTGGCTGTATTCTGGTCACTCCGAACCAAGAATGCAACCTCCTGTGAAGCACGTCCTCCTGGTTCAAGAACCAGGGCCCCCCGCGGTCCCTTGTGTCACTCGCGTCCTTCCATCCGTCATTCCCGCGAAGGCGGGAATCCAGACACTCGGCGAACGTCCCTGGATTCCCGCCTTCGTGGAAATGACGGGCCAGAGAATGTATCCGGCAACGGAAACGAGAATCTGGAATGGTTGCCTGCTGCGCTCACCGAGACGATAATGTCCCGTGGCCGGATCTCGAATCGACGACGATGACCGCCTACTCGGTACAAGAAGAAAAGATGAAGACGCCTATCCTGATCAGCCTGTCTTTCCTCACTCTGCTGGCGTGCCTCAACACCGCCGGCGCTGCCGAGCGACCCAATTTCCTGCTCATCTTCGCCGACGACCTCGGCTACGGCGACGTCTCCACCTACCACCAGTCCGACGTCCGCACGCCCAACATCGATCGGATCGCCGCCGAGGGGATGCTGTTCACCACGATGCGGGCAAACTGCACCGTCTGCTCGCCCTCCCGCGCGTCGCTGCTCACCGGACGCTACCCCGACCGCGCCGGCGTGCCCGGGGTGATCCGCACGCACCCGGAGAACTCCTGGGGCTACTTCGATCCGTCCGTCCCGACGCTTGCCGACGAGTTGAACAAGGCCGGCTATCACACCGCGATCATCGGCAAATGGCATCTGGGGCTCGAGTCGCCCAATACGCCGAATGAGCGGGGGTTCGATTTCTTCCACGGCTTTCTCGGCGACATGATGGACAGCTACACGACCCACCTCCGCCACGGCAACAACTACATGCGTCTTGGCGCCGAAGTGATCGAACCGGAAGGGCACGCCACCGACCTGTTCACTACCTGGGCCGGCGACTACCTGCGCGAGCGGGCCGAGCAGGCCGATGAGCCGTTCTTCCTCTACCTGCCCTACAATGCGCCCCATTTTCCCATCGAGCCGCCGGAGGAATGGCTGGCAAGAGTCCGCCAGCGTGCCCCGGACCTGAGCGAAGCCCGGGCGAAGGACGTGGCCTTCGTCGAGCACCTCGACGACCGGGTCGGGCGCGTGCTGGCAACGCTTCGCGAGACGGGGCTGGATCGCAATACGCTGGTCGTCTTCACTGCCGACAACGGGGGCTCGCTGCCGCACGCCCAGAACAACGATCCATGGCGAGACGGCAAGCAGAGCCACTATGACGGCGGACTCCGTGTGCCCTTCATGGTTCGCTGGCCAGGGCACATCGCCCCGGGCTCGCGGAGCGACTACGCGGGGCTGGTGTTCGACCTGTTTCCCACCTTCCTGCAACTCGCCGGGGCAACACCTTCCGACGAACTCGACGCGGTGAGCCTGATTCCGATTCTGGAAGGCGGCACGATCGACGGGCCGCGCGACTTGTACTTCGTCCGGCGGGAAGGTGGCCGCATCTACGGCGGCAAGTCGTACGAGGCCCTCATCCGGGGCGACTGGAAACTGATGCAGAACGATCCCTACAGCCCGCTGGAGCTCTACAACTTGAAAGCCGATCCGCAGGAGCAGGAAAACCTTGCGGCCGTCGAAAAGAGGATGTTTAATGCGCTTGCCGATGGGCTCCGTGCGCACGTCCAACGTGGCGGGGCAACCGCGTGGCAGGAACCCGCCAACGAGAGCGCTCGCTGAGGCGCTTCCATTCCACCGTTCCCGCTCAAACCGGAAGCCCAGCCCCCCCGCCCCCACCCAGGGAGACCCCATCCATGATACGACCCATACTGGCATGTTTCATTTTGTCGTTATGTGTCGGTTCGCTGTCGCTCGGCGACACCAAGCCGAACCTGATCTGGATCATGGCCGACGACCTCGGCTACGGCGAACTCGGCTGCTACGGCCAGAAGGTTATTCAGACGCCCCACCTCGACCGCATGGCAGGGGAGGGGATGCGTTTCACACAGTTCTATGCCGGCGCCACGGTCTGCGCCCCCTCGCGGAGCGTGCTGATGACGGGCCTGCACCAGGGCCACACTCGGGTGCGAGGCAACGCGGGGCGCGACAACCCCGAAGCCCAGGCGCTGAGGCCGGGCGACGTCACCGTCGCGGACGTCCTACAACGGGCGGGCTACCGCACGGCGCTCGTCGGCAAATGGGGGTTGGGCGACGTCGGCGCAGCGGAGATCGGCCTGCCTCGGAAGCACGGTTTCGACTACTTCTTCGGCTACCTCAGCCAGCATCGCGCTCACAACCATTTTCCGGACTACCTTTGGCGGAATGAACAGCGAGTGGAACTGCCCAACGTCGTCACGCCCGTGGGTGAGTTCGGCGGCGGCTACACCATCGAACCCAAGGTCTACGCGGACGACTTGTTTGTCGAGCAATCGCTCCGCTTCGTCGACGAGAACAAGGACCGGCCGTTCTTTCTCTACTGGAGCCCGGTCATCCCGCATGCCAACAACGAGCGGAGCCGCGTGCTGGGCGACGGTGCACACGTGCCCGACTACGGGCCTTATGCCGACAAGGACTGGCCCGTCCAGGACAAGGGCCAAGCGGCGATGATCACGCGTCTGGACCGCTACGTGGGACGCTTGCTCGATGCCCTGAAACACAACGGCCTTGCCGAGAAGACGCTCGTCATTTTCACCAGTGACAACGGCCCGCACAACGAGAGCAAGCACGATCTGACCCGTTTCAATCCCTCCGGTCCCCTCACCGGCATCAAGCGGAGCCTGACGGACGGCGGCATTCGTGTGCCCTGCATCGCCTGGTGGCCCGGCAAGGTGGCGCCCGGCGCCGACAGCGCACATGTGGCCTACTTCGGCGACTGGATGGCCACCGCCGCCGAGCTTGCCGGTCTGCCGGCGCCCGCCGATACCGACTCGTTGAGCTTCGCGCCGACGCTGCTGGGGCAGCCTGCGAAGCAGAAACAGCATGAGTTCCTCTATTGGGAGTTCCACGAAGGCGGTTTCAAGCAGGCCGCGGTCTACCACGGGCGCTGGAAGGGCATCCGCTCCGGCGGCGCCGACGCGCCGGTGGTGCTCTATGACCTGAAGAACGACATCGGCGAGACGAAGGACGTTTCCGCCCAGTATCCGGACATTGCGGAGAAGATCGGGGTCTATCTGCAAGGCGCCCGCACCGATTTGCCGGAATGGGAACCCCGCTGGCAAATCAGGCGGAGGCCGTAACCGCAATTAGCGCGACTCGCAAAGCGGAACGTACCGGCCCGGCTCGTTGACAATCTGCGCCACGGTCACGCGAGAAAATGCCGCTTCGATCGCGGCGTAGGCCTCGTCCAACTCGCGATGAAGGGCGCACAACCCCTTGTGCGACTTCAGCCCCAGCGGGCATTTGCGAATCCGTTCGATCGAGCCGAAACTGTCGACCACATCGATCAGCCTGATCTTCTCCGCCGGTTTGACAAGGGAGTAGCCGCCGTTGGGGCCGGGCTGGGAACGGACCAGGCCCTCCCGAACCAGGTGCTGCAAGACCCGATGCAGATACCTCCGCGGAATCTGCGTCACCTCCGCCATGCTGTCCGCCGACTGGGCCGACTCGGGATTCTGGGCCAAACAGACGACGGCCCGGAGAGCATATTCCGCGGTTTTCTGTAACATCTTCCGCTCACGGACTGGAAATACTTCACCGTCAGGTATAGGATATCCTAGCACCCGCAATCTACATGTCAAGGTGCATGTTTTTATTGGTCCCGTTCACTGCTTCAGCCTTCCCGAAAGGTGCCCGATGAGTTCCTTCTGCTGCCCGCATTTTCAGATGGAGACCGATTTCTGTATGAGAACGCAGGCGGATTGCGTGCCGGGACGCCCCGGTTGCGTGCTGCGGAACAACTCCGTCTTTGCGATTCCAGTGGAACAACGTTTGAAAGAGAAGGAAGCGGAGGCCGCACGCCGCACGGGCGAATGACGGCTTGCCGAGGAATCCACGATACGCCTGCGACTCTTGACACGAAAAGCAACAACCATCCCTTTCCTTAGCCGTGTTCTCCCTTGAAAGGTGTCTACCATGCCCACTCAGATACAGATCGACGAACGAACCACGGTCCGCCAACTCGTTGGCCGCCATCCCGAGACCCGCCCCGTCTTTGAGAAGTATGAGATCGATTACTGCTGCGGCGGCGCCCGATCTCTGGCTGATGCCGCTGCCGGCTGCAACCTGCAAGTTGCCGACCTGGTGGAGGTCTTGGCCGAGGCCGTCGAAACGGCCGCGACGACTGCGGAAACGCCGGAAAGGGACTGGTACGCGGCGCCGCTCGACGAATTGGTCGAACACATCGTCTCCACCCATCACAGCTATGTCAGGACGGCGCTCCCCCGCCTGCGCTCGCTGATCTCGAAGGTGCTCAACGCCCACCGGGAAAGCCACGGCGACATGCTGACGCGGGTCCAGGCGTACGTCGGCGCGTTGGACAGCGAACTCAGCAGCCACATGATGAAGGAGGAGCAGGTGCTGTTTCCCTACATCGTGGCCCTCGAAAGTTACCACCGGGAAGAGGCTGCCCGGCCGCAGGCTCCGTTCGGCACGATCCGGAACCCGGTGCGGCAGATGGAGCACGAGCACGAGACCGCCGGAAACGCGCTGACGGGACTTCGGGAAGTCACCGGCGACTACTCGCTGCCCGACGACGCTTGCCCCACCTTCGAGACGCTGTACCAGGAACTCGAGAGGTTCGAAGGCGACCTGCACCAGCACATCCACCTGGAAAACAACATCCTCTTCCCTCGCGCGATCGAACTGGAAAGTGCGTGAAGGGGAGACGGCGGGAAGCGGCGACCGCCGTCCCCGTTCAGTTCTTTACCGACCGTCATGCGGACATCGGTTTCCTCCTTTGCATGGTCAGGATGGGTATGGGGACGTTAGTGCCCCCAATGGAATTGCAGCGTCCCAACTGCTCTTCTGGCGTGCCGGCACTGGATAATCGACCTCAGTCGAAACTCTGGTGACGAGCGGCGTCCGGCTGTATACTGACTGCGCAATCCCTTCGCACTGCAAACGATCGTCAACACACCGAGGAGAAAAACCCATGCGATCGGCGTTTACCGTGTCGGCGCTGCTGCTCTCTACCGCCTTCGCGTCCGCTTCCGTTGCCCAGGATGACGCGATTCTCAAGGTCACGGGACACGGTGCGGAGGGACGGCCGGCCTATCGCGGCGGCGGCGTGGTCGAGTTCATCGACGTTTCTCTGGATGCCCAGGTCGTCCACTTCGCCCCGGAGAAGGGAGCGATTCTTCCGCTGGAGGTCGACTTCAACGTGATCGAGCCGGCACCGATTCTGCTCACCTCGCGGATGGGCACCGAGCACTGGCAACTCTACCAGTTCGCCACCGAGAGCATGTCGGCCATGTACACCGACCAGAAAGTCGACCTGGCCACCGCCGGCAAGCACACGGCACAGGCGACCCGCGCCTGGTTCGGCCGGAACTATGGGCCTGCGCCGGAACCGGGGCTGGTCGGAATTCGCGGACATCGTTACCTGCTCATCGATCGGCCGGACGGCACCTGGCTGGACGTGACCGATCCGCCCGCCTTCTTCGCCCGGCGGGACATGTTGCGGAAACTCACGTTCACCCTGGCCGACCTGACGAAATACGAACTGGCGGTCTCCGACATCCAATCGACCTGGCAACCGGGCGGGCCGCTGCGTGTGCAGGTCGTCGTCCACGACGCCCAAGGCAGGACGTTGCCGGTCGTAGGGCTACCCCTTGTGGCCAGTGCGGGCAATTGGCAGTCGAAGTTCGGCACGGAATGGACTCCGCTCGGAGAGCCGACCGGTTGGATGCGAGCCGCACTTCCGGACGTGGTTCCGGAACTGGTCACGGTCTCGGGAGACGTCACGCTTCAGACCCCCGATGGACGACAGGTCACGAAAGTCACTGCCGATTTCTCCCGTGGCGCCGGCCTGGTCAGTCCGGATCGGTTCAAGATCGCCGAACAGGGATACGAACTGCCGCGCGACGCCGGCGGCACGATCCGCGAGACGCGGGCGATCTGGGTTTCGCCAAGCGATATGGAGACGGCCGAGAGCGTCGCTCGCCTGGTGGCAAGCTGCAAGAAAGCCCGGCTGAACGTGATCATCCCCGACATCTTCGTCCGCAACGCCTTCTACGCGAAGAGCGATTTGATCCCGATCTCCGACCGCATCGCAGAAGGGTTCGACCCGTTGCAGGACCTGATCGCCAAGGCCCATGCCGCCGGCATCGAGGTGCATCCCTGGTTCTGCGTGGCTTACCGGGACGGTCGCTTCCGTCAATGGTTTGCCGAGAAGTACGGCCGGAACATCGACATGATCGACGCGGAAGGTGAGATCATTTCGCTCGGGGCCGACGTCCACCGGCCCGAGTATCGGCGGTTTATTGTCGATCTGATGGTGGGCGTCGCCCGCGACTACGAGGTCGACGGCATCCACCTCGACTACATCCGTACCATGGGACGATGCTATTGCGCTGAATGTCAAAAGGAGTATGCCGAACGCCATGCCGGCGAGCTTGCCAAGGCCACGGACGAGCAATGGATCGAGTGGCAGCGCGAGGCGATCGGCGAGATTGTCGAGCGAACGGCCGCGGGCGTCCGCAAGGTCCGCCCCAAGGCCATGATGTCGGCCGCCGTCTTCGCCGGCATGCCGGGCGGAGCCGCCCAGGGACAGGACCCTGCCGACTGGGCGGACCGAGGCTGGATCGATCTGGTGCTTCCCATGGACTACCAGATGCAGACGCTGCAAGTCCGCTCCAACGAGCGGCAGTTCCTGGCCGCCATGTCGGACGACACGAAGCTCGCGACCGGACTTTCACTCTATATGCGTTCCGGCGGCAGTGCCCTGTCACGGCCTGCGGAACTCGTCAGGGAACAGGTCGAGTTGGTCCGGCGGATGGGAATTCACGGCTACTGCCTGTTTGCCTTCACGCATCTCAGCGACGAGCAGTTGGCGATCCTGCACGAGGAAGTCAACACGGAAGAGGCCAGGCCGTTCTTCCGCGAGTGAGGGTCGCACTTGTGACTCGCCGCTAGCTTTGCCTGCATCCCCAGCCTGAGCAGGGGGGCTGTTCGGATTCACGTACCCCGCCGACAATGACACGAGTGGTCCCTCTGAATGGCACGGGCAAACGGACGAAGCGACAAGGATTCCGATGACAAACAACGGCCGTATGGCGGGCATACTCGCCCATCCGACCAGTTTCCCCTCCCCGTTTGGAATCGGTGACCTCGGCCCGAGCGCATTTGAGTTCGTCGATTGGCTGGCGGGTGCGGGGCAACAAGTCTGGCAATTACTTCCCCTCACCCCCACCTTGGAAGACGGCTCCCCTTACAAGTCGCCATCCGCCTTCGCCGGCAACCCGCTGCTGATCAGTCCCGAGCGTTTGGCGGAAGAGGGGCTGGTGGACGCCCATGCCCTGGCGTCGGCAAGATGGCCTTTCTCCGACGAAGCCTCACCGGTCGATTTTGTCTGGGTGGCGGCGGCCAAACGGTCGCTGCTCGAACGAGCCTATGGGCGATTCAAGAAGGGGGCGGGGCCGGACGAACTCGGTGAGCAGTTCGAGGCGTTTTGCCGGGCCGAGGCTGGTTGGCTCGACCGGCACGCCCTGTTCATGGCTCTCAGCGACGCCAATCAGACGACCGATTGGCTCCACTGGACGCACCATTTGGAGTGGTCCAAAGATGTGATCGAGGGGCCTGTTGATTCTCTGGGGGCTGATTCAGGTCCGTTGGCCGACGGAGTCAACTTCCACCGTTTCGCCCAGTTTCTGTTCTTTCGGCAATGGCAGCAGCTTCGCGAGCATGCACACCGGCGGGGCATTCACGTATTTGGCGACATTCCCATCTACGTCTCGCATCTGAGTGCCGACGTGTGGGGGAACCGGCACCTGTTCGAACTCGATCCCGTGGGGCGACCGCTTCGAGTGGCAGGAGTTCCGCCCGACTATTTTTCGGCGACGGGGCAGCTTTGGGGTAACCCGCTCTACGATTGGAAGGTGATGCGGGCCGACGGATTCGCCTGGTGGAACTCGCGTTTACAGGCGGTACTCCACCTAGTGGACCTGGCCCGGCTGGATCATTTTCGCGGCTTCGAGGCCTACTGGGCGGTTCCGTCCGCGGAAGTGAATGCGATCAACGGCGAGTGGGTCGCGGGCCCCGGCGACGAGTTGCTGGCGGCGCTCCAGCAGACTTGCGCGGCAAGAGGTCAGCATGCTCCAGTCTTCCAGGGCGGCCTCCCCATCGTGGCCGAGGATCTGGGCCTGATCACTCCGGAAGTAACCGTGTTGCGGAAGAAGTTCGGCCTGCTCGGCATGAGCGTTCTGCAATTCGCCTTTGGAGACGATCCCGACGTGCGGTTCTTGCCCGAAAACGTCGCGGCCGATACGGTTGTCTACACGGGCACGCACGACAACAACACGACCCTCGGCTGGTATCGGGAAGAGGTCGGCAACCACCCCGAGACCCTCAAGCAACTGGCCCGCTATGTTCCTGCCGATACCGATTTTTCCTGGGAGATGATCCGGCTGGCCTGGCACACGGAGGCCCGGCTGGCCGTGACTCCGCTTCAGGATGTCTTGTCGCTGGGCAGCGAGGCGCGGATGAACACGCCCGGCCGGGAATCGGGGAACTGGCGGTGGCGTTTTTCTCGCCACCGGCTTACGGATTCGTTGCAGCGGCGGTTATTGAAACTCACGGAGCGGGCGAAGCGGGTGTGAGACGGGCGGACGAAGAAGATCTACCGGTCCGACGCAGGAATGGGGCTGGACGGATGCCTCGGTGATAGCCGATAACCCCTTTGGTCCAAGTGTGTTGCATCTCGGTCCGCAAACGGATTTGCCGTGGAAACCTCCCTCCATCGTGACCTGAAGAGCTACTACGCGGAAGAGGAAGCCCAATTTGAGGTTCCCGTCGGACGTTACCGGATTGACGTCGTGACTGGGGGCCGGTTGGTGGAGGTTCAGCACGGGTCGCTCTCGGCGATTCGCGACAAGGTCCGTACGCTGCTCGGCGATCATGAGGTGGTCGTCGTCAAACCGATCGTGGTTCGCAAGCAACTGGTAAAACTGTCCAGGAAGGGTGGACGGGTCCAGGGACGCCGGCTGAGTCCCAAGCAGGGCCGGCTGCTGGATCTGTTCGATGAACTGGTCCATTTCACGCGTGCCTTCCCTCACCCGCGGTTGACCCTTGAAGTGCCGCTGATCGACATCGAGGAGTTGCGTTATCCGGGCCACGGGCGCCGCCGACGTTGGCGGGAGGACGATTTTCAGGTCGAAGACCAGCGACTTCTCGAAGTGCGCGAGACCCACACGTTTCACACGGCTGCCGATCTTGCGAGGCTTGTTCCCGGCGGTCTGCCCAATCCTTTCGATACGAGCCATCTGGCCAAGTCGCTCGGCGCGGACCGCTGGATCGCCCAGCGCGTGGCCTATTGTTTCCGCAACATGGGTACGGTCGAGCAGGTCGGCAAGAAGGGGAACTCACTGCTTTACCGCTTCGCGCCGGAATCGCGGGTGAAGACGGCGTGAATGCGAAGCTTCACCAGATACACGACTTGACGATCAGGAACAGCAGCATCACGATCACCGTCCCGCAGATGAGGACGATGAGGCTGGGCGGCTCTCCGGCGTTGTAGTCGGGTTCAGGCATTCCTCTCTCGCGTCGTTAAGTATAGCGTGGGTGGAAGGGGGCGGCAATCGACAAGAAGTTGCCGTTAGCGGGGCAGTTTATCGTGCAGCGCCGTTATTTGGGCCGGCAGTAGGAGAGTGCGAGCAGGGCGTAGCCGGTGACGAGGTTGGGATCCCCTTCCAGCCAGCGGGAGTTCTGGTTGAGCCACGAGCCGTCCTTCTGCTGGCGACGGGCCAATTCGGCCGCCAATTCGGTTCGCCAGTCGTGTTCGACGCCCTGATCGTCCTTGACGCGGTTCAGGTCCATGGCATCGAGGGCCTTGGCGAAGGTGTGATAGTAGTAGTAAAGTCCGGCATCGCCCATGCCGGGATTCTGATCGAGGCCGTAGTGTTTGGAGACCCACTTGAAAGCCGCCTTGACCCGTGGATCGTCGGGGCCGACGCCGGCGTAGATCATGCTCTTCAGTCCGGCGTAGGTCATGGAACCGTAGCTGCGCAGGCCGCCTTCGGGCGTTGATCCGGCCTGGCTCGATCCGCCGGCTGCCGGCGTGTAGTAGAAACCGCCGTCGGGGTTCTTGGCGGCAAAGGCCGTCGTGTTGTGCTCCGTTTCCAGGTTCTGGCAGCGCGACACGAAGATCAGCGCTCGCTGCATGGCTTCGTCGTCGGGTCCGACTCCCCGGGCTTTGAGGGCGTCGACCAGGAAGTTCGTATTCGACAGGTCGGGACGTTCGTGTTTTCCATAGCCCGCCCCGCCGTAGTTGTTCGAGGTGACGTCGCTCCCCTCGCCCTCGTCCCACTGCGACTTCCTTAGATACTTCTCGGCCTTGGCCAGCAATTCGTCGTAGCGGCCGTCGCGGTTGGCCGCGCTGAAGCACATGATGGCCAGGCACGTTTCGTAGTTGCCGTAGAGCGTGGCCGGTTGATAGACGCCGCCGTCGGGTTGCGAGAACCCTTCCAGGTACTGCAGGCTTTTGGCAACCAGAGGGTCTCGCGGGCTGATGCCGTTCTGCAGCAGGCCCGTGGTCACCACCGCGGTAACGCCGGGACCGGCGTAGGCGGAGTAGGAGCCGTCGGCGGCCTGGCCTGTCGAACGCAGAAACACGATCGCCTGGTCGACCGTCGACCGATAGACAGATGCTGCGTCTTCTTCCGCCCGGGTGGCGGTGGGAACGAGCATTATCATGACCCCAGGAATCAACCAAAACCATCTTCTCTGGTGGTAGGACAACATACGAACCTCTCCCAATATTTGCGACCGACGGCCCTCCCGCATTTACGAAGTGAGGGGGGATTCCCGCTCTTTGGATACGAAATTATAACCCCGTCGGCGAGGGGACTGTCCCGATTTTTGTGGCAGGACGCCACAAAAATGGGACTGTCCCCTTCCGGCACGATCACGAGCACTGAATTCGGTACAGGCCCTCTGCGAGCCTCCGATCGGGGGTGGAATGCGAGAATTCCATACTTTAGCGGGGGCAGTAGTGCCGCCCGTCCGATTCGAGAGTTTCTCTTTTCGGGACGCTGCTCGGCCGATATACTTGGGTATTCTGCGGGACGCAACTCGTTGACGGCCGGGGACTTGGCGATTCGTTTGGTCCTTCCCGCTGCCGTCCACTTAAGGCCTATGCCGCTTCGGCCTTTAGAACCCGGTACGATTCGATGCCCGATTACGTTGTCCGATATGGTTCGATGCGAATCCTCCGCACCTTCGGGTGCTCGGGGAAGAACTCATATCGCCGAAGCCAGCAGGTCATTGTCCGCACGGATCGGGGCTTGGAGGCGGGTGAGGTACTTTGCGAAGCCAAGGAAGAACAGACCGAGAAGCCCGACCCACCCCGCGAGGGGCAGATTCTGCGTGAGATGACCGCAGAGGATCGGAACGAAGTGGCCCGGATTCACCACCAGGAAGAGGCGGAGTTTGAGGTCTGCCAACGCTGCATCGCCGAACTCGGGCTGGAAATGCAGCTCGTCGACATCGAGCACATTTTCGGTGGCGAACGGATCGTCGTCTACTATCTGGCCGATGGCCGCGTCGACTTCCGCGAACTGGTCAAGAAGCTTGCCGGCGAATTCCAGACGCGGATCGAGATGCGGCAGATCGGGGTTCGCGACGAAGCCAAGCTGATGGCCGACTTCGGCGATTGCGGAAAGGCCGTCTGCTGCAACACCCATCTGGTGTCGATGCCTCCGGTGTCGATGAAGATGGCGAAGTTGCAGAAGGCGACCCTGGATCCGACCAAGATATCCGGTCGCTGCGGACGGTTGAAATGCTGCCTGCGTTATGAGTACGAAACCTATGAAGAGGGATTGGCGGAGATGCCCGCCATCGGGGCTCTCGTGCAAACGCCCGAAGGGCAGGCTCGCGTGGTCGGCCAGGAGATTCTCGCCGGGCAGGTCCTGGTCGAGACGGAGGACCGCGTTCGCAAGCTGGTGAATCTCGGCGACGTGAGCGTTCGTTCCCCGGAAGAGCGTTCCAAATCGAAACGGGCCAAACAACCGCCCCAAAGTCCGTAAGCACCGCCAGAGTGGTTTCTTTTCGTTTGCTTGCCGTAGTTATCGAGTGAAGCATGCTGGATCCGAATCAACAACTTGCCCGCCTCCTGAGAGAGGATCGCCGATATCGGCTCGACGCCTATGTGTTCGTGTTCGATGCCTTGAACTACGCCCAGGATGTGATGGGACTGGGAACCGAGAGCCCCAGCGAACCGGCTTTCGGCCCCGAGGAAGAAGAAGAGGAATACGAAGTGCCACAGCGCCACGTGACCGGTCAGGAGCTTTGCGAGGCGATCCGCCGTTTTGCCCTGCAGCAATACGGCCTGATGGCCAAGACGGTGCTGGAGAGCTGGGGCATTCGGAAGACCGGCGATTTCGGCGAGATCGTCTTCAATCTGATCCGCATCGGGCGGATGCGGAAGACGCCCCACGACCGGCGTGAAGACTTCGACGACGTCTACGATTTCGAAACGGCCTTTCGCGACGAATTCAAGATCATGATGGACTAGGGATTCGTCGAGTTCCGGTTCTCAGATTGCGCTAAGATCGAGCGAAGCAGACGGAGATGCCGATGAGCCGGCGCAAGAAGAGAAACACGCATCGCCCCGAGACACAGCCCGAACCGGCTCGCACGACTCCCGAGCCCAATCCGCCCCGCCCCAATCCTCCGCTGCTGGTCTTCGCAATCGTCCTGGCCGTGCTGTGGATGGGCGCTCTGGTGGTTATGGCCGTGTTTACGTGAGGGAATTATTCACCGGGATTGGCAGGACTCTGCCAACAACTCCACGCAATAAGAGTTCAGGCTCTTGCCGGCCCTGAGAGCATCGATGGCGATTTTCTTGTGCAGTTCCTTCCCGACGCGGAGGACGAACTTCCCGGAGTATTCGCGTCCGGCGGTTTCCGGGGGAAGCGGCTCCCCGTCAGCCTCGTGGATCTCGATCCATTCCTCCACAACCTGGCACAGCTCTTTGTAGACCTTGGCCTCGTCGGAACCGTGGACTCCTCCGAGCATGAGTCCCGGGCACGTCCCCACGTAGCACTGGTCTTCATCAGACCACTCGACGATTTTGAGATACCTATCGCTCTTCTTCACGACCCAGCTTCCTCGATTGCTTTCTGGACGTCTCACTCCACCACATGCACCAGAATCGCGTTCTGCCCCCGATCGACGAGCCGGGTGCCGGTGACCAGAACAACCCGGTCGCCCGGTTTGACGTAGCTGATGTCCTGGGACCGGGCGACCACGTAGTCGAGGAGTTTCTTGGCGTCGTCGGTCGGCGCGTTGCGAACGGGAATCACGCCCCAGTAGAGGCACATGCGCCGCAGGGTCGATTCCGTGTTGCTCACGCCGACGGTCGGCACGAAGTTGCGGTTCTTGGAGAGAGTCCGGGCGGTCTCCCCCTCGGTGCTGGCGCAGATGACCATCTTGGCGTCGAGTTGGGCCGCGATCCGGCTGGCGGCCGAAACGGTGACCTCGGTCACGTCGTCGACGGGACTGTGGGCCAAATCGGGAGCAAGAACTGGCGGCCGCTCGCGATAGATCGGCTCGGTGGCCAGGGCGATGCGATGCATCATCTTCACCACCTCGACGGGGTGCTCGCCGATCGCCGTTTCGCCCGACAGCATGCAGGCGTCGGCACCGTCGAGGATCGCATTGGCCACGTCGGTCGCTTCGGCACGGGTGGGGAGCCGGGAATGGGTCATGCTGTCGAGCATCTGGGTGGCGATGATGACCGGTTTTCTCTGGCGATTGCAGACGCCGACGATTCGCTTCTGGGCGACGGCCATCTCGGCGATATCAATCTCGACGCCCAGATCGCCCCGGGCTACCATGATGCCGTCCGAGACCTCGACGATCTCCTCGAGCCGTTCGAGGGCCTCCGGCTTCTCGATTTTGGCGATCACCTGGGTGAAGCCCCCCTCGGCCGCGATGATCGACTTGAGGTCTCTGATATCGTCGGGACTGCGAACGAAACTCAGGCCCAGGAAATCGACGCCGCTGCGGGCGGCCCAGGCGGCGTTGTCGCGATCGATCGCGGCCAGGGCGGGCACGCTCAGCTTGACGCCCGGCAGATTGACTCCCTGGCGGCTGCGGACGGTTCCCGGCTGGATCACCCGGCAAACCGCTTCGTCGGTGCCCGCATGTTCGACCAGCAGGCTGACCGTTCCGTCGGCGAGCATGACGCGATCGCCGGCAGCCAGTTCGTCAATCAGCGGCTCGTAGGTGGTGGTCAGTTCGTCGGGCTTGCTGATCGTATCGCCGCGGACAAAGCGAAACTGATCGCCGGCGGCGCACCGTATCTGTCCGCCGGGCAGTTCTCCAAGCCGCATCTTGGGTCCCGCCAGGTCGACGAGCACCCCGATCGGCCGGCCCACCCGGTCGGAGGCCTCGCGGACGGCGGCCAGCCGGCCATCGTGCTCGTCGCGATTGCCGTGGGCCGTGTTGATGCGGAACACGTCGACGCCGGCTCGAATCAGTTCGACCAGCATCTCCACCCGTTCGGAGGCCGGACCGATGGTCGCGACGATCTTCGTTTGACTGGGGCGTTGGCCGCGGGGCATAGCGATGTCTGGCATGGTCTGGGGTCCGGCGAGATAGGGGAAGAAATTCGAAGCACGAAGCTCGAAATCCGAAACAAATCCAAAGTCCAAAGACAGAAATGACAAAGACTGGGGCGCCACCCCAAGTTGCACGCTGGCTGGAAAGTAATCAGCAAAGGCAGAGCGTATTGTCGGCTCAATCGCTCAAGAATCCAAGCCGTCCGTTTGAAACATTCGAGCTTTGCGTTTTGAATTTGTTTCGGATTTCGTATTTCGTGCTTCGGATTTCTATTTACTCATAGTGAAAATGCTAGCACTGCTACATTTGAATAATCTCCTTGAGCTTCTTGCCGACGCGGCGGTTCCGCGAGCCTGTTTCCATGGCGTTGATCATGTCGTCCCAGAGTT
>Ga0209723_1000770_pt1 | contig 56486 bp, 44 predicted proteins | sample BiotimSIPDNA_2_FD_185750 | JGI IMG/M metagenome (GOLD analysis project Ga0209723, IMG submission 185750) | Anaerobic biogas reactor microbial communites from Washington, USA - Biogas_R2 time_0 SIP DNA (SPAdes) (version 2) | ecosystem: Engineered > Bioreactor > Anaerobic > Unclassified | place... | reverse complement strand
GCACGTCAGGCGGCGAGTCAGGCACATCAGGCGGCACGTCAGGCACATCAGGCGGCACGTCAGGCGACGAGTCAGGCACGTCGACCACGTCCTCTACCTCACCCGGGTCGACCGCATCAAAGGCATCGTCCAAAGGCTCAGCGCCATTCCCGCAACCCCATACCACGCCCACAAGCGCCAGGACCGCCAACATCTTGATTTTGAAAGGCTTCATGATGATTTCTCACTCCAGTCAAGAAAGTCTAACAGCATTGGTAACGCTGTCAAGAAGACATGAGGAGCCGTCCCTGTCCCTGTCCCTGCCCCTGTCCCTGCCCCTGCCCCTGCCCCCGTCACCTTTTCCACCCCGTACCCGCCCTCGTCCCCGCCACCTTTTCCGCCTCTGTCCCAAAAAAACTAACAAACCCCTTGAAATTTTTTGCGCTACAACTTAAATATACCGAGTTGTGATTTTCACAGGTATCATACGCGGGCGATGGCGGAACGACAACGATATAAAATCCAAGAAAAAATTAATGCCGGAGGGATGGCGGAGATCTATAAAGCCTTCGCCGTAACGCTTGATGGGTTTGAAAAGCCTGTAGCAATAAAGCGAATCCTTCCAAGCCTTTCCAGTCAGCCTAAGTTCGTAAATATGTTTTTGGACGAGGCGCGACTGTCAATGCACTTAAACCACGCCAACATCGTCCAGGTTTTTGATGTTGGACGTGCCCAAGGCGCCTACTTCATTGTTATGGAGCTGGTTGAGGGACACAACCTTCGACAAATATTCCAACGACTTAGTGAAGTTGGGCTGCGTTTTCCGGTACCTGTCGCCCTGTATGTCGCAAGTGAGATGCTAAAAGGGCTGGCTCACGCCCATGAACGCCGTGACAATATGGGCAACCTTCTGGGCATCGTTCACCGAGACGTATCGCCGCCAAACATCCTGATTTCACATCAAGGCGAAGTAAAAGTGGCGGATTTTGGGCTTGCCAAGGCTACCTCCCAAGCTGAGATAACAGACCCTGGCGTTGTAAAGGGCAAGTTCAGCTACCTGTCGCCTGAGGCCCTGGATGGACGTGCTATCGACCATCGAGCCGACATTTTTGCTGCCGGCATCCTTTTGTGGGAATTGCTTGCAAACAGGCGCCTGTTTTTGGGTGTAGACGAACAAGAAACAGTGCAGCTTGTCCAGGAAATGGAAATCCCAAGTCTGGCCCTTTTGAACCCAGATGTTCCAGAAGAGCTGGACCGTATGGTGCTCAAGGCATTAAACCGCGACCCCAGAAAGCGTTGGATCAGCGCCCGGGAAATGTCTGATGCGCTGACTGATTATCTGTTTTCCAAAGGATTGAAGGCCTCAAATTTCGAGCTTGCCGAATTCCTGCGGTCGGTATTTGAACACCACGAAGTGCTGGAAGAAGGTATCAATCATGAACGAATTCAAGCCTTGATTCAGGAAGAAATACTCAGTCTTTCAGTGATTCGTTATGCAGGACAGCCTTTGCCTGTTGAAGGTGCGACTCCGATTTTACTTGACACCATGAGCAGGCTAGGTTCTGGACGTATTTCCCAAGACGACCTGATGGGACGAGCCGCTATTTCTGACGGAAGGCGCCCGGCAACTCAAAGCATGGCGATAGTAGACCTGCTTGAAGGCCGGGAGACAGTTCCAATGGTTACCGTTGGCCCGCCACCACCGAAAGAGCGCCATCTTGCCGTATGGATCGTCGCCGGAGTGCTGGCCGCTGCAGCGCTGGCCACAGGTGGCTATTTCCTGTGGACCAAGGTTATAGCCGGTTAAGCGAGGGCTTTAGCTGAAACATCCTTTCCCCATACATAACCCTGCAATTCTGGGAGCTACGGGCTCGCTTGGACAAATCGCGTTTAGGGTCGCTCAAACAAACGGACTTAGAATTCCAGCCATAAGTGGTGGTATGCGACAGGACTTGCTGTTAGAGCTTGTTTTAAGCGGCCGCCCCGATTTAGTCGTCAGTTTTACGCAGCCAAATCCAGAGCTTTTGGCCGCCATTCGCAAGGTAAATGCCAAATTCAACACCGGACCTTCAGGACTTTTGGCCGCATGTGCTCATGAAGACTCTGATGGGACGTTGATTGCCATTTCAGGAATGGCTGGACTAGCGCCAGCCCTTAAGACTCTTGAGCTTGGGCGTCCTTTAATCATGGGCTGTAAGGAGGCCATGGTTGGCGGAGGCCAGCTATTGATGCATCAGGCTAAATTGGCCAACCAAAAGATTCGGCCATTAGACTCCGAGCATACAGCTGCCGCCATTCTGATTGATATGGCTGGTGGTTCAGACCAGATAGAACGACTGATCCTGACTGGCTCAGGAGGCTCTCTACGCGATGTAAGTCAAGAAAACCAAAGGAATATTCCTGTAACAAAGGTACTCACCCATCCAGTGTGGCGTATGGGCCCCAAAATAACGGTCGATTCCGCAACCATGATTAACAAGGCAATGGAAGTAATTGCGGCGTCCATACTGTTTGACATGCACTGGCACAATATCGACGTTCTTTTGGATCCAACGGCTAAAGTGCACGCTGCAGCTATCACAAAGCAAGGCGAGGCCCTTGCGCTTGTGAACCCACCAGACATGAGGATCCCAGTAAGTTGGGCCTTGGGGCTTGAGATCTCGGATGACAGCGTCCACACAGGCGCCGATGCGTTTGCGATAATTGAATCTCTGATCCCGCTTAATCCTGCCCAACGCTCGGTTGTTGAGCTTGGGCACCAAGTTTTGGAATTGGGTGGAACCGCACCTATGGCCTTTGTAGCTGCAGACGAAGTTGCTGTTTCAGCGTTTTTAGACGGTCACATCACTGTAGACCAGATTGTGACGCTGATTAAAAAGACAATGGAGACTGTTGGTCCACAGGCCGCGAAAAGGTCCCCACTGGACGATTTGGCTTTGAAGTCCACGGAAAACGGAGCAAAGCTGGTCATTTCAGGCTTATTAGAGGATGATTTCCCTGCGTAAGCGCTTTGTGGAACCAGTGTGATGCAATCTGAAAAGACTAAACACTATCAGCGAGCCGATTCTAGGGCACTGTCAATATTGTCGACCATGTGCCAACTTTCTGACCTGCATAGTGTCGGCCTACAGCTTGATGAAGCAGAACGAGTTGGGGAGTCTGTGCGCCTGCACGTTACATGGGCTGGTGTAGGTGAAGGCTGGTTTCGTTTGCGCCGAAGTACACGTGAAACTGATGAAAACAGGATCAGCATCTCATTGGAAGGTGGCAACCTAGACAGACCGTTTACATTTCTGATTCGCAGACTTACCAAGGCTCTTTCAGGTAAATATTTGGCTGACGTGATGGCCCCATTTGCGCTTCTTGGACATCAAGATCGAGCAGTCCAGGAAATAACCCCGATTAATACTTGGGGCAGCGTCGATGGCTGGCACCAGTTCCTGTGCGACCACGCTATGGAGCGAAAACTCTTTGAAACTTTTAGATTTGATGGGCCAAATACAACGATCACTCACGGCGATCTTGAGTGCCGATTTATCACCCCTCGCGCCCGCTTTAACCTGCCTCGCTTTTTTAACTATCCAGACCCACTAGGAGGCGACACAGATGCCTCGGAATCCTTTACAGATTTGCAGGATCTGGACGTAATTGAAGGCGGTCAAGACAAGCTGGAAGAGATGGTACGCCTGGAGGTTGCCAAGTCTGGAGATTTAGGCCCAGTGTTTGTAAATAGCACTTGCGTCCCTGTAATTATCGGTGACGATGTTGAAATGGTGCTGGCCGAATGCAAGGCAGAGTGCGCTCAAGGCCTGTACCACATGTCGGCTAGGACCGTACAACCAATAGATATAACCATTCGATTTCTTGACGCGGCCTTACAGCGTGCCAAGGATGCTGGTCTGGTAGAAAGCCATCAAGATGCAATCGCCTTAGTTGGGTTCAACGAGGTAAGTGGGCCAGGTAACTTGGTGGATCTGTTGACATCTGTTGGAATTGAGGTCACAGGCTCAATACTTCCAGATACTTCCGAACAAAGGATGGCCAATGCAGTAAAGGCCGGGTTACTTGTATGCAATCCAGGTAAACACCGAATTCCAATAATGAACAAGGTGTTTCGTGATTTGGACACCCAAAGGATTTTTCTTGAACCGCCTTGGGGTATTGAGGCGACCGTACAGTGGCTCACGGCGATAGGTGAAGCGCTTGGCAGAAAGACGGAGATCAATGAGAAAGCCCAAAAGCTTGCTAACGAAATCCTCGTTAAATCCCACCAAAACCATGTCCTTGGCTTTGTGATTGAGCCTGGACAAGAAAACAGGCTCTTGGCATCTGATTCGGCAACTGGTCTACCAGTTCTTAAAATGGTCTTAAGTCTCGGTTTTCCTGTAAAAATATGCATTTGGGGCCAGGACGCCCCTGCAGCTATTGACTCTGCACAACGCTTGGGTGCCAAACTTGAAGGCACCAAAACTACCATTGCGTCTTTTACCAACGAAAAAGAGCTGGACCATGAGCTCGCCGAGGTGCGTGCTGTTTTTTCTGAATTCTTTTACGACAATCGATTGACTAGCAGAGGTTTGGCCCAATTTTCGGCAGGCGATTTTAGAATGGGTTTTTCAGGTGCAATATGGAGCATTGAAAGACTGCAACGCCTGACAAACATGCCGTTTTACAATCGTTACAGCTCGTACCTGAGCTTGGCCAATGGGAGGGGCCAATGAAAACTCTCTCGTGGCAAACTAGATTGAAAAACCCGTATATGGTTGGAGTTTACCTTGCAACCAATGCTGTAAAAGACGCGGTTTTAGTTGTTGATGGTCCGGATTGCCTGTTTTTTAAAGGCGAATATGTACACGGCACACACGATTTACACTCGAATTTGCTTGACCCTGCAGGAAATCATCGAATTGCGCACACACTAGCGGACACCGTGAACGTGGTCATGGATCGGGAGCCTCACTTGAGAGACCTAATGGCACGTGTAGCACAGCGTGATGGGGTCAAGGCAGTCTTGGTGTCTGCCCTCCCAATGGCTTCAATTACAGGCAGCCAATATGACCGCCTTGCTGGAGAAGTATCTGAAATTGTGGGAGTTCCCATCATGGAAGTGCCTGCAAAGTCACTTCAAACTGACTGGCTTGACGGCTACAGCGAGGTTTTAAATTCCCTAGCTAGGGGATTGCCCTTTGAAAGCGGCCAGACACAGAAAGACTCAGTCGCGATAGTTGGTCCGTTGGTGCATCGCCTTGAAGGTGATGTGATGGCAGATCTTGCTGAATTAACAAGGCTTTGCGAAGAATCCCTGGATCTTTCAGTCGTATCCATCTGGCCATCAGGTTCAGAAGTTGAAAATCTGGCCAAGATAGCCATGGCAGAAACAATAATTGCCCTGCCTGCTGGAGTTAAAGCAGGCAAAATCCTATCGCGCCGCTTGGATGCAAAGCTGGTTCATGTTCCACAACCCTTTGGAACTGCTGCAACTGCCGATTTTTTGAATCTAATTGCCCAGGCAACAGGAAGATCAGAATTGGCAAAAAAAGCCATCGCTGCTGGCAATGCCCTAGTCCATGACACCGTGAAAAACGTGATACCTGCAGACACTAGGCTCGCCTTGGTGGCAGAACCTGGCACCCTAGCTGGATTTGCAGGCTTTGCAAAAGACATCGGTGCAATTCCTGCGGCCGGGGTATCTAGTGCCAATCCCCCCTTTAACGAACTACCTGGCTTAGAAGTCTTGGAAAATGCTAGACAAGTTGACCTATGTATCACCAACAGTCGTGGAGCAGAGGCGTGCATTGACCGAAAGATTCCATTCATGGAATTTGGGTATCCATCGTACGGAACCCACTACCTGACCCCTTCTCCAACACTTGGATATTTTGGGGTTATCAATATGACCGAACGTATCGCAAACGCCTTGCGATGGTGGGCTGCTGCAACAAGCTTACAGCAAACTACCACAGTGCCTTCAACCTCTGCATAAGTTCAGCCTTTTTTGGATAAGACTGTAAAAGCGTGTTCATTCGCTCTCGCAGCGCCGCAGTCTGCTCTTGGGACTTTTTCATGAACTCACTTCTTTGGCTTGCAGACATTTGCTCCATCGCAACCACGCCCAACGCCTTGGCCTCAATGATTGCCTGCTGATTTTTGGTCAGATACTCATCAAGTGCTGCTACCGCGTTATCAACATTACCAGCGTGATTGGCCAGGATCTCAACAGCCTCTTCCAAGTGTTTAACACTTAGATCCCTGGGAGCATCTGCAGGAGTGGAACATGCACTCCAACCAATAATAGTCCAACATATCAGTAAGTTAACTCGACCTAACCAGCTTGTCTTCACCTGGCACCTCCAACAATCAGGTTGATAATACTGCAATCGACCCTATTTGTTAGCTGTCTGTCGCCTAAATGTGACAGAATTGACGTCCGAGAGCGAGGGAGAAATTGATGATAGATCTTCAAACCACCCTAAGAATCGCAGGCGCCGTTTTTTTCCTGATAGCCGTGATTTTAGGGGTTTTTCGCCCAAATCTTTTTGAATTGTCCCCGTTAAAAAGGGCCATCAGAGCATACCTTGTGGTGTTGGCCGCAATGGGAATCGCGATGCTGCTTGGGATTGTGCAGACGCCTAACAAGGCAAAATCCCCGTTAGAGTGGCGAACCGATGTCGAGGAGGCCCTGCAATTCGCCCGCGATAATCAAAAGCCTGCAATCTTAGACGCAGGCGCCAGTTGGTGCGCCTCGTGCAGGCAACTTGAGGAAAAAACGCTCAAACATGCCGAGGTTGTAAAAGCTTTGGAAAATCATGTGACTATTCACATTGATATGACCGACTTTGACCCGGCCCAGGAGCGGCTGGCCAAACTTGGGATTCAGATTAATGAGCTGCCAAAAATCCTGTTTTTCATGCCTGATGGGCGATTAAACCCAGGAGCCACCCTTTCGGACTATGAACCACCATCAAAGTTTTTGGATCGAATTAAAGAATCGGCCACTTACATGGAACAGGCATATGATCCAGTTGGTACGTGGTTAAGTGAAAAAGGCATCTTCATTGCTCTACTTCTGGTCTTCTTAGCGGGTCTTGGAGTCAGTTTAACCCCATGTGTTTTTCCAATGTTTCCAATTGCTTTACCAGCGCTTGCAGGAATTCATCGTGGAGACCGCTCTGGGCAGCTTTCATTTTCAAAGCGACTAGCAAGGGCAAGTGCATTTTTAGGTGGCATGGTTGTCACATACACCACTTTGGGCATAGTTTCAGCCTTACTTGGCAAGGGTTTTGGCAGTTGGTTACAACACCCTATCGTTACCTGGACTTTAGTCATTATTTTCCTGCTGTTAGCTATGTCGTACCTGAAGTTTTTTAATCTGTCCCTGCCATCCGGTTTAACCTCGAAACTTGGGCGCCGTGGTGATGGACTTTTGGGGCTTGCCCTTTTTGGAGGAGGCATTGGAATAATTGCAGCCCCATGTGCAGGCCCAGTTGTAGTTGGGATTCTGGCGATGATTAGCACAGCTGGAAATGTCGCGTTAGGTGCGATATTTATGGTGGCATTCTCACTTGGATTAGGTTCCTTATTCTTTGCGTTAAGTCTCTTTACAAGCATGCTGGATCGCTTGCCCAGAGGCGGCCCATTTATGGAGCGCATCGAAATAGGTTTTGCTATCGCCTTAACAACTGTCGCTATTTATTACGCTTCTACGGTAATGTGACGACTATTTCCAAGTGGGGCTTTTTTCAGTCACCAAGATAGCTGGCAATCAGGCCACTGCGAACCGGGAATTTGATGATCTGGCATTGTTGAGGGACAATCACTTGTAATGGTGAAAGCCACAGCTGCTGGGGCTGGGGCGAGACACTTTTGACACTTTAGGACTTAATGATTGATAATTGATGCGATTATGAGGGTGAGAATGAGCACAAAATTCAGACTTTTCATCCCGATACTATTATTGGTAGCGGTACCCGCCAGCAGTGCTGAGCTTACAACGGTGATGTCAGCGGCCGATAAGGAAGATCCTTTTGATGGAGTGCTGTCCATCAGCTATGACTGGCAGCTGCGCAAATCGCTGATAAGCCGTGAATTTCAATGTGATCCAACGATTGCAGGCTGCCCATCTCAACCGATGATTGTTACTAGGCCTGAGCTTAAATCGCAGCGGGTGTCACACAACATGAACATCGACCTGAGGTTTGGGCTTTACCACGATTTAGAGCTTAACATCCGGCTGCCTATTGTCATTCAAGACCAACTGAATCTTGGCTTTGCCACTGGGGTAGACCGCAGGAATTCCCAGGTTGATCCTGGACTTGGCCGCTCTCTGTTTGAAGTGCCAAACAATGGCCAAGTTAGGTCTGGCTTTGGTGATATGGCCATTGGAATCAGATGGGCCCCCTTGGTCCAGTGGCGCCAGCCCAAACACCCCAACCTGGTGTTTGATGTGACTTATACCGCGCCTAGTGGAAAGGTGCGTGAGGCAAACAACACGGCAGTAGGCATGGGTTTGCACCAGCTTCACATTGAAGTAGCAGCTAGTAAGCTTTGGAATTTTATTGAACCATATTTCAGTATTTTCAGTGACTTGCGGTTCCCAAGCCCAGAACGCACCCTTTTTACGGATTATGGTGCTGAGGCTCAGATTTTGACCGGACCTGGGCAAAAGCTAGGGATGAAGATGGGAGCGGAATGGTTTCCATGGAGATGGCCGCGAAAAGACAACAAGCCAGGCCAGTATTTGTCGATAGACACTGGACTTGCGATGTCGTACACCTTCCGTGGGCGTGAAGCTACCGACCTGTTTGAAGCCCTTGGTTCTAGTTCGTGTGCATCTAATCCAGCGTGCCTTAGTTCCAACTCACTTAAAAACATGGCCGCCTATGATCGCACTTTAGCAGGGGCTCAAGGTGGACCAAGATCCCTCAACGGAATCACTGACGTGTCTGCATATGGCACCATTGGTGCTTGGGCAGGTATTCACCTCCAATCTATCCAATACTTTGAAGTATCACTACTTTTTATGTATCAACGAGAGCTTCCGCACTACCTTACAACTGCGGTCATAGGCAAAGATTTAAGCAACCCCAGGGATGGCAGAATTGAGTATGTAAACGCCAATGGCGCAAACGAATTCAATCCTGTTTACAACAGTGATATTGATGAACCTGGCAGGCGATTTAAATCAGAAGGCACCAATATCTTTGGAGTAATGGTGCGTTTATCTGGAAAGATTTAACCTGATAAACTTTGAAGCTGGCTGCTGACCTTGGGTGTTAGCCGCTGACTTTAGGTTCAAACTTTGCGCGCAATCGTTCTTTAACTATGTCAGGTACCAGCCCGGTCACGTCGCCACCAAAGCTTGCAACCTCTCGAACAACTGAAGAACTAATATAAAACTCGTCGGCACCAGTTACCAAGAACACAGTCTCCACACCAGGAGCCAACTTGCGGTTCATGTGAGCCATTTGGAATTCAAACTCAAAATCTGACATCGCCCTTAAACCACGCACAACAACGTTGGCACCAATCTGCGCGGCATAATCAACCAAAAGGCCTTGAAACAACTCAACCCGAACCCCAGGGATATCAGACGTCACCGCCTTAAGCAGGTCAATCCGCTCTTCCATTGAAAAACAGCCCTGCTTCTTGGAGTTTATGGCCACTGCGACAACCAGTTGGTCAAAAATCGAAACTGCCCGCCTGATAAGATTGACGTGCCCATTTGTCACTGGGTCAAAAGAACCTGGATAAATCGCTAGTTTGCTCATAGTAAGAAACCTCTATTGGCTGCGCTGATAAAAAGTTACAGCGGAATCACCATATTGACGCCGTCTGTCTTGGATAAGAGAGCCAAAAACCGTGGGAAGTTCAGCCCTTTTGGGATGTTCAACACACACAATGGAGTTACTTTTAATCAAAGATGATCCCGCCAGCTCCATCAGCGTGATTTCATAAAGCCCTTGCTCATAGGGGGGATCCATAAAAATGATATCGAACTGCCGGCCCTTTCTGGACATGTACCTGATGGCTGATTGGGCAGTCATATGCAAGATATTGCCCTGCTTGGTCAGCCCCAATTTTTCGACATTTTCCTGAATTGCGGCAATTGAGCGTTCGTCGACATCGCACCAGACCGCCGACAAAGCTCCCCTGGACAACGCCTCAATGCCCATGGCTCCAGAGCCAGCAAACAAATCCAAAACTCTGGCTTCAACAACTCTGGCCCCAAGGATCGAAAAAACAGCCTCCCGCACCTTTTCAAGGGTCGGACGGACACCCCTACCCTTTGGAGCCACTAGGCGTCGCCCACCAAGGGCTCCCGCAACTATCCGCATTAATTCTTCTTACCCTCATTGCTGGATCCGCTTTTCAAGCTCATCCAAAGCTGCCAGGTTCCCGGCTTTGGCCCGAAGTTCAGCAATCAAATCCAAGGCGTCTTCTGTCATTCCAACGTCAATCAAAAACTCCAGATTTTGGACGTCGTCCAGCAACTCTTTTGGCACATCGGCGTACAGCTTTTCTTCTTCGGCCTTTGTATCGGAAACGGGGGGAATATTTATGTCGGAGATGTTGAACGTTGGCCTTTCCTGAGTACTAAAGGGAATCATCGGTTGGATTAGAGTCCTTTCCTCGAAATTACTGGAAAAATCGTCGCCATCATCTGCACTGACATCTGACACATCAAGCTCTTCAACCTCTGGTAATGGAGGCGCCGGTGGTTTAGGAGGCGCCGGCGGTTTCGGAGGCTCTGGAGGCTTCGGAGGCACCACTAGTTTCAGAGGCGCCGGTGGCTCTGGTGGCGCTACTGGTTTCGGTGGCTCTGGAGGCTCCTCGATACCAATATCTTCATCAGCAACCAAGAATTCTTCGTGGAGATTGGAATCAGAGTGCTCGAAAACAATTTCAGCCCCAGATTGCACTGGCACCGCAGAACCAAATTGCAGCGCATCGGCAGCCACCTTGTCCCCAGGAGACAATACCAAAACCTTTTGGAAAATTTCGTCTCTTTCCCTAATCAGACCAGTGCGGTCATATTGACGCGCCAATAATTTTAAAATGGTGGCCGCCTTTTGCGGCTGTCCCAAGAATTCAAAGACCTGCGCCAGTAAGTCAAGCACCTCAGGGTCATTTGGCCTGACCTTGTAACACGCCTGAAGCCTGCTTAAAGCCCTCAAGCCGTCCTTATTAGCAATGAATTCAGCGGCTAAGTCCTTAGCGACATCCCAATCATCTGGGTGGAAGTACAGCAGTCTTTCGGCAACAACCACGCTTTCTTCGTCAAGCTCCTGACGCCGTAAGGCATCATAAGCAGAGCGAAACTCCGCCACGGCCTCGTCAAGCATCCCCTCCCTGACGAAATCCTCGGCCAGTCCAATCCGCAGCTTGGCATTGTCCGGGTCCAACCCCAACATTTTTTGTGCCACTTTAAGCCTACGCAAAGACTCGCCACTTTTTTCCAACAAACCTATGGCATCGCGGTACTGGATAATCGCGTCTCCAACCAACCCAATCTGCTCATAAAGAGCAGCCAAAGACAGGTGCACCTCGACATTGTCCGGCTTAACCCTTTGAACCTGTTTGTAAACAGCAACCGCCTTCAGCAAAAATCCTTGGCTGGCATAAAAGTCCGCAACTTCATGAAAGGTCCTAACAGCCTTTTCATGGTCACCAAGTTTAAAAAGCAGGTCAGCTACCTTCAGCTTTGTGCGTATGTCAGATGGGTCGTCTTTAAGAACCTTTTCGTATTCTTTGACGGCCCTTTTCAAATTGCCCTTGGCCAGATACTTATGTGCTGCTGCGATAGTTTTGGGACGATTAATCTTTGCCAAATTACACCTCGCGTTGCGCCGTGCGCACTTTACGGACCCTAGCTAAAAGCTGTCTCAATAGCTCTATAGAAGCCCGCCTGCGGGCTGCTGCAGCCCCATGCGCCCAACGCTGCTCCAAGCCAGCGATCCTGGGATCATCGGGATTCAATTCAATCAACCGATCAAGAAGTCCCCTAGCAGTCGCAAGATAGCCCTGCTCTATATGTAACCCTACCAATGTTGAAGTTGGTTTTAGCAAGGCTGAAACCCAAAATAAAACCCCAAGTTCTATCGCTGAAAACAGCCTAAAAGTCAAGTCACTATCCGGCAATAAACTTGACATAAATGCCCCATCGCAATAAGGTTTTCGCGCCTTATGACGTGGAATATTAATGCGCAATGGTGTCGCACTAATCGCACTTTTGTTAACAGCTTTCATGAGCTTCGACGCTTTTGCTAGGCAAGATGGTGCTCCCGCTCGTGCTTTGGGAATGTCGGATGCCGTCAGGGCCCTTGGATTTGGTACCGCTGGCCTTTACTTCAACCCGGCGGCAATGTCTCAAGCAGTTCAATATGCGATTGATACCGGCTATGGATATCGCAATTGGGCTTCACGTCACAACTTCCACCTTTCCTTGGTTGATTCCCAAACCAACCCTAAGCTTGCTGGCGCCATGGCGTACTCTTACTCAAGGGGAAGGCAGGATGACAGCTTGACCCAGACCCACGACATAAGGCTCGCGCTTTCATCGTTTATCAAAGGTAAAAACGTGTTTTTTGCCTATGGTGCCGGGTTTCGATACATGAATGTTAGGGTCGACAACAGTAAAAACAGCAGGTTAAGCCTGAACAAGTGGGCGCCTACGTTGGATGTCGGCCTGCTTTTGGGAATAAACGACATTTTTTACTTAGCTGCTGCTGGAACCAACCTGATCGCCATGCCCGTTGCAAAAACCAGGGTATCCACGGAAAGGGGGCAGGCATATGCACCCAGGGCGGTTGGTTTTGGTGCCGGCCTGGTTTATTCGATTGTCCACTTTGGCGTAGACATTGACCTCGACCTTCAATCCAAGGAAAAACCAACTGTCAGTCCAATGGTTGGTCTTGAGTTGACATTAGCGCGGGCGATAGCCTTAAGGGCTGGATTTGTGTGGGATAGGGTTGGGGACTTGAAAACTGATCAAAAGCGTGTGAGCGCAGGACTTGGATATGTTTCAAAATGGGTGGGGGTCGATGTGGGTTACGCCCACGATGTCACCCATGCTAAAAACTGGGTAATTGAATCATCCATACGTGTTTTCCTGCCATAGCCCCAATATTACTGAAAAAAGCTTCAAATTCTGCGGCTTAGATTCAGAAATTTAAACTTAGATACCATTTATACGTTTAATATGTTACCTGTTTCATCCCAAATGACGTAAACTATGGGACTGTTGGCCCTAGGCTGGTGGCTAGTTGTACTTGAGGCCGCTCGTCTCCATCAGGGGTGGCAGTCTAACGTTGGTAGCTTTAAGGAGGCTTATATGAGCCGCAGATTAACTTCCTTCGCTGTGGGTTTTGCCTTGCTGGCTATGGTTGCTTGTGGTGGTGGAGGTACTACCCCAAAATTCTTTGGCTGGAACAATGACGAGGACACCATCGACCCTATAGACGGCCTGCAGGACACAAATGATGTCAAGCCAACGGACGACTTGGACACCGTCGAAGTGGATGATGAAGATGCCGACGTGGTCAGGCCTGACGTAGATCGAGACGATGGTGACAAGGACACAGGAGATCTTGGCGATCCTGGAGACCCAGGTGATCCTGGCGACCCTGGAGATACCGAGGTAGTTGATGATGATGGGGAAATCGCGGACGACACTGATGTTACCCCTGAAACTGATGAAGGCGACCCATCAACGATCAAGTGCCCTTGTACGCCAGACCAACAGTGGTGGGTCTGTGGAACCGACAGGGTCGACTATCCAGGCGATGTCTGTGCGAAGTGTGCAATCTGTGCACCAGATGCCAACTGCCCAAACTGCAGCGGCGCCCTTCAGTGTGTGCAAACTTCTGATTTTATCCTTCGTCGTGGTAAGTGTGCTGAGTGTCAAGACTGCAGAAACCATCTGGAATGTGAGAACATTTACGGTGAATGTGGCGAAGTCTGTGGAATTGTAAACGGTGTTCAGGCAACTTACGACAGCATGTGTGCATTGAAGACTGCCACTGGCTGCGACGATGACTACATTGTTAAAAACCTGACCATTTTTGGACCGTGCCGTCAAATCCGCCAGTGCCCCCAACTTTGTAAGAATCGAACCTACGACCCCGTCTGCGGCGATAACCACGTAACCTATTGGAATGACTGCGAACAAAGGGCCGCCGACCAATGCTTTGAAGATGGAGAAGTTGGTTTTTACTGCCACGGGGCCTGTATCTCCGATACCTGTAACGTTTGTGACGACGTCTGTGCACCGGTCTGCGGTCTTGATAACATTACTTACGCCAATGAATGTGCGGCCACTAGGTGTGGAACAGATGGCAGACGAACAGTTGTGAAGCATCCCGGTTACTGCCTGCCCAGATGTGACGCCCAGCCAGAAAACGAAGTTTGCACGGTGTCAGGAAATCTTTATCGAAATGATTGTTATCCAATCGCTTATGGTGAAGAGCTATGTCCTACCACCAGCAATCCTGTTTGCGGCATCGATGGAAGAGACTATCTGAACTCATGCGAAGCGAACTGTAGGGCTGGCGGCGTGCTTCACAACGGAGTTTGCGAAGGCATTGCAGAACACTGTCCACGCACCCTGGATCCTGTCTGTGGCACCGATGGTAAGACTTATCAAAACACCTGCTTCATGGAGTTCTTTGGTGCAACGGAATCCTTTAAGGGCCTATGTTCCAACTGCTCCACCATCTGTGGCACGTTGGCAACTCCAAATGCCTGGGATCCACCTGGCCAAGTCTGTGCAGAAGACAACATCAGCTATCCAACAGCCTGCTTCCCAGAAAAGTGCTTTGGAAACCTGCCCCACACCCCAGGCGCCTGCAATTAAGCCCCGGACCTGCCCCTGTCAATCCTGAGAATCCTTGAGCATGTCTCCGTCGTCAAGCCTGTCTAGCTCTTGTGTCTGGAAGATGGAAAGATCTATGCCAGCCGCTCCCTTGCCTTGGTAGACGTAGTCTCCACCACCTGTCTTTTGGCCAAGCTTGGTGACCTTTACTTTAAAATGGGGAGACTGCTCTTCGGTCGCAATGTTCCTTGAGTGGCTAACGATCTTGTCCAAAACAGTGGTGATGTTTTCATGAATAATCCCGTGGGTAGCATCATCTTCGCGGGAAAGCACACGATCTATGTACCTAGCTCTGATTTTGCTGGAAAGCTTCTCGTACTCCTCCCGAGCCTCGATAATGGCCTGACCACACGCTTCAAACGATTGATTTCTGGGGTTAAGAGACTCCACCATTAAACTTAAGATACCGTCTGCCTTTTGGTATAAATCCACTAAAAGACGCAGCGATTCATCATCAAACCAAACTTTACGTTCGTTTTTCTCTCGGACTATCTCAATTAGCTTCTCGGCATGGTCGCCGATCCGCTCGATCTCGGAAACTGTCCTTTGCAGATGCTGCAAAATCACGGCCTGGCGCCTGGAAATTGGCCGTTGGCTCAGCTGAAACAGGTAATCAGTGATTGTGGAATGCAAAAGGTCGACAGAATCCTCTCCTTGAAGAACGGCATTCATTTTGTCAGAAGACCTCATCACCATGAAGCCCATCGCCTGACGGACCATTTTTCGGGCCAAATTTGCCATACGCCTAGTTTCTTGAAGCACAGCAACAATGGCCGTTTCAGGAGTTTCAAGGTAATCCTCTTCCAGGTGTCCCAAGGTGACAGGCTCAGAACTACTTGGGGTTATCTTTCTAACAAAGGCTGCAAACACCGTGCTAAACGGCAAAATCACAATGCCGGTAAAAAGCTGAACAACCGTGTGGGTGTTGGCAATCTGACGAACCATCGCATCGCCCATCAAGGGTATGACCTTGGCGTAAAGTGGAAACATAACAATAGCTATGATGGTGCCTATGATGTTAAACGACAGGTGAGACACAGCCAGCCGCCTAGCCTCAATGTTAGTACCTAGGCTGGCTAAAAGCCCAACTACGGTTGTGCCGATGTGAGTACCTAAAACTAGGGGAAACACTTGATTAAACGAGGTAAAAGCGCCAGCGTGGGCCAACGCGAACATCATACCGATTGTAGCCCCACTGGACTGCAGAGTTGCTGTAACTAAAGCCCCAAGCAAGACCCCCAACAGCATGCCAATAACAGTGCTGCCGTCGGTGAATTTCAACAGGTTTTCAAAGTATCCGCCTGCCTTCAATGGCTCGACAGCCAATGACATCGTGTTCATGCCCAAAAACAAAAGGCCGATTCCGATAATCATCAGACCAAGTTCACGAACGGTACTATTTCGAGATATCAGGTTGGTAAAAAAGCCAATCGCGATGGCCAAATAGCAGTACTTACCAATATTAAAGGCAAACAGCTGCAAGGTTAAGGTGGTCCCAAGATTGTTACCAATCATTACTGGAATGGCCGCTTCCAGGCTTAGCAAGCCAGCGTTGATAAACCCAACCAGCATGACGGTACTGGTCCCCGACATGACCAGCGCACCTATGATAGTTCCAGCTGCAGCCCCGGAAAGTTTGCGTTTTGTCAAGCGTGACAAAAGGGTACGTAAGCGAGCGCCAGCCAGTGCCTGAAGCCCTTGGGTCAGCATCCGCATCCCAAAAATGAAAAGGCCGAGCCCACCAGCTAAAGTGGCAAACAAGAAAAACCACTGTGAAGCAGTCATCAACAAACCCCCTAATCAAAGGCGCACCACTTCGTTAAAGGCGCCCCCCAAACCAGCCATTATTGCACCTATTTTCAGTTTCCCCAAGTTCGCGTCTTTTGGACGATTAGCAAATGATTACATCCGGTCTATCTGGATTGAAACTTGGCTTTGCAAACGTCAGATGGCTGGTACCCAAAACAAATCAAATGGTTATTTTGGGTCTGTACTGACTGACAACTTCATGAACTGGACTCGTTCATATGCATCAGGGGTGTTGGTCTTAGCACGACTTAAGATTCCCCTGAATTCATCAACGGAATTGTAGCCGTGCGCCTCCATCCAATCTACCACTTCGTTAAGCATTTCAGACACATGTCCAAAACCATGGCGATACAAAGCGGTCGCGATTTGAGCCACCGTCGCCCCAGCTAAAAGGGCCTTAATAACCCCTACCCCACTGTGGATACCGGTAGTTGCCGCCAAGTCAGCCGAAATCCGCCCCGAAAGAATCGAGGTCCACCTCAAAATTTCCTGGAGTTCACTTTCCTTACTACTGGCCGAACCGCTGATTAAGGCCACTTTATCGATGTCGATATCCATTCGCTGAAAGCGATTAAATATCACTAAGGCATCAACCTTTTGACCTAGTGTGCTTAAAAAACCAGCCAAGGCCGTAAAGTGCCATCCAACTTTTAATGAAACAGGAATTTTTACAGTCTTTTTAACGACTTGGACTACATCGTGATAAACCCTTTCCAAATCGGCAGCTGACTGGACCAGTTGCGTTGGCGGCAGGTAAACGTTTAGCTCCAACGCATCCGCCCCAACATCCTCTACCTTTGCGGCAAATTCGGTCCAAGCACCCGCTGTTTCACAGTGGATACTGGCGATAATTGGGAGCTTTGTTTTGGCCTTAGACTGCTCGATTAAGGTCAGATACCTGTCAACGGCATGGTCACGACCATAAGCCTTGATGTAATCGTAAGCCTCTGGATGCGCCAAGCTTTGGTGATCCACTGGATAAAGCCCCTCGACCTCACTGATGATCTGCTCTTCGAAGATCGACTTAAGGACGATTGCCCCCACACCAGCTTGGGCACAATGCAAAACGCCTTCGATGGTACCAGTTAGACCTGAGCTAGCGGCTACAATCGGATTTGACAGTTCAAGCCCCATATATTTCGTCGTTAGATCGGCCATGGTGCCCCCCTTTAGCAACTATGCCAAGGCTTTTGGAACCTTGTAATTCAATTCTGAATCTATCTGAGAGCCAGCTAATTTTTCGATCAGCAAGCTAAGTTCCATCGTGATTTCAAGGGCGTTATCTGTAACCACAACCGTAGCTTCAGCGCCTTTACCAGTCAGGTGAAAGCCGTCAGCTGTCTCTACAGTTTTCATCATGTACTTGCGAGCCAGGTTTTCCGCCATTGGCTTAGCACGTTTCAACGCCTCTTCTTTACCCAAGCTATGCGGGAAATTGTACGTCTTCTTGCCCATGATACTACCTCCTAATCTAAGGGCCCAAACAGCGTGCCCCACTGTGGGGTTTACGTCAATCCAAAATAGACATTGACGTTTAAAAATCTAGCCAACTCAAGCCTCAATTAGCTTCTTTATTAAAGCTTTGTCGGCGACTTCCGGAATCAAAATGTGGCCTTTGCCTTCCATGATAACGTTCCAGGCCTCTGCCGTTTCAATGGCATTAGTGTTACAGGCCCAAGAGCGTCTTGCAACTCCGCCCATGACATCCCAATCTAGCCCTGAGCGGATGACAAAGTCCATATGGGCGCTTCCATCCAAAACGATGCCATTGCCACCATTGATGGCCTTACCTACGCCAACCCCTCCGCCATTGGACAAAACAACCCAAGACATGCCTCGCGCCACATTGCCAGCAAAGCACTGATGGGCCATGTCGGAGGTTTGATTGGAGCCATCGCCGATGTTTGCAGTTTCACGAAATGGCGAGTCTGTCCCTGAAACATCGTGGTGGTCTCGCCCTAAAACGACAGGGCCGATTTTGCCTTGGCGGATCATCTCATTGAATTTTAAGGCAATTTTTACGCGCCCGGCTGCATCGGCATACAGGATCCGCGCCTTGGTACCAACAACAAGCGCGTTTTTCTTGGCATCCCTGATCCATGCGTGATTGTCTCGATCCAAAGGACTGCGATTCGGGTCGATGCACTCCATGGCAGCCTGGTCAGTTGCCCAAAGGTCTTCATCCAAGCCCGACAGGCAGACCCATCTAAATGGACCAAAGCCCCTGTCAAAACACATCGGGCCCATGATGTCTTCAACGTAGGATGGCCAAACAAATCCAGAGTTTGTATCCCTGCCGTTTCGCGCAACTTCTAGGGCGCCTGCGTCAAAAACGGCCTTTAAAAAGGCGTTGCCGTAATCCCAGAAATGCGCCCCTTTTGCGACCAGGCGCTTTAGCACGTTAAAGTGCCGACGCAGACTATCGTCGACCAACCTTTTAAATTCATGGGGGTTATCTCGCACCAGTTCACGGCCTTGGGCAAAGCTTAAACCAGCTGGGGTATAGCCGCCTTCATAAACGGCATGACAGCTTGTCTGGTCGCTTAAAAGGTCCACTGGCACATCATTTTCGTCTATATATTCCAGCAGATCGACTATATTGCCGTGAAAGGCAATGGACAGAGGCTTTTTGGCAGCCAAGGCTTCTGAAGCCCAAGCGACACACTGCGCAGGATCCGAAGAAACCTTAGAAACCCAGCCCTGCTCATGACGCGTCGCTATCCTGCTGTCGTCAACCTCAGCTATGATTCCAACGCCACCTGCGATTTCAACGGCCTTTGGCTGAGCTCCTGACATCCCACCCAGACCTGACGAGATGAATAAACGCCCAGCCAAATCGCCATCAACAGGCACACCAAGGTACAAACGACCAGCATTCAAAAGGGTGATGTATGTTCCATGAACAATTCCTTGGGGGCCGATATACATCCAGCCACCAGCGGTCATCTGTCCATAGTTTACAACCCCTAATGCAGCCAAACGGTGAAAAGCCTCAGGATTGTCAAACATTCCAACCATAAGGCCATTTGTAACAATGGCCCTTGGTGCCTCAGGTCTTGATGGAAACAGGCCAACTGGGTGACCTGACGAAACGACCAGCGTCTGATGCTCGGTCATCTCGGCCAGATACTGCTTAATCAGGTGATACTGCATCCAGTTTTGACAGACCTGCCCAGTTTCCCCATAAGTAACTAATTCGTAAGGATAAAGGGCGACATCAAAATCCAGGTTGTTATCAATCATCACCTGCATGGCTTGGCCAGCAAGCGTTTTTCCTGGGTAACTGTCTACTGGACGACCAAAAATCCTGCCTTGCGGTCGAAAACGATAGCCATAAATTCGCCCGTGGGTACGAAGCTCGTCCAAAAATTCGCGCCCCATCTCTTCGTGAAATCGCTTTGGGATATAGCGCAGGGCGTTTGCCAAGGCCAGTTTGATGTCCTGCGGTTCAAGCCTCAATCCTCTGGAAGGGGCACGCCTAATCCCAGGCTCAAACGCAGGATAAGGAGGTAATGATTCCAACTTCAAAATGCTGCCAAACCCAGTCATTACGCCTCCTTTGCAAATTGGACTTTATTAGAACTTCAGTTGGCCTCTGGTAATTTGCCCTCCAACAAGCCAGAAATAGGTTTACCCCCTGGGATGCGGTCGAGGACAATCTTAATAACGGCCGTAATTGGGGCAGCAAACAGCATCCCTGCCGCTCCCCACAAAATCCCCCAGAAAATCAAGGCCAACAAGACGGTTATTGGGTGCAACGAAAGGGCCGACCCCATTATCTTTGGTTCAATCAGATTACCAATCGTTAATTGAACGATCCCAGGTATCAAAATTACCAACAAAACAGGGCCCAGCGAATCGTATTGAACCATAGCAATTGGCAACGGCAAAAGCGTTGCAACAATTGAGCCAACCGTCGGAATGAAGTTAAGTAAAAAGGCCAAAAGGCCAAATACTACGGCCAGATCCAGGCCAATAATGGCCAGTATAGACCCGACTAAAATCCCTGTCAGCGCCGAGGTCGCCACCTTGACCATGATGTAGCGACGCACCCTCAAATCTATTTCAGACCAGATGCCACCTCTTTGATCAGTGGCCCCCCTTCCACCAACCAGGTAGATTACAAACACGAAAATCAGCAAGGCGTTACCAGTCCATAAAGCAACGTTGTTAAGCATGGACAACAAGATATTCGATAATGGAAGTTCTGAGATCCATTCCTTGAAGACCTCGTTTTGAAGCTCAAACTCCTCTTCCAAGTGCGCCACAATCTCACCTTGCCCCTCCTCCTCATTTTCTAGGACTTGGTTGGCATCGTCCGCGCCTGGACTTTCGAACACTAAGGCGATTTTTTGGCCCCATTCATTGACAATGTCACTACCGTAGTCCACCAACAACAAGATGCGCTGTTGGTATTTTGGGCCTTTGACAGCTAGGGTTCTGACGGAAGCAGAAATCAAGGCAGCAATACCAATGAATAGGAGGGTAATTACAAAAAGAGCGACTAAGACCCCAATGGCCCTCGGAAGCTTGGCTCGCTTTTGCAGCAAATCAACTAAGGGAACGACAAGATATGAGATGAGGATGGCTAAAACCAAGGGCACCAATACTGGGCGCATAAAATACAAGGCGAACCCAATCCCAAGGGCAGCCAAGATCATCAACGGAGCTGTGACGGTGGCAGGCACATTGCTTAGCGGCAACCCAAACCGACCAGTCGCAGTGACCTTTGGTGGAAGTTCGTTAAACTCAGGCTTTGGGCCAGCGTTCAAAGAAGCGCCAGCCTCTGGCACAACCGGTTCAGTGTCCTGGACTTCAGGCTTATCTACATCGGGTACATCGTCGCTCATTTATCACTAACCGCCTTTAAAAAAGGGTCATTGCCGCTATTTTTCAACCGAAATTGGGGCCAAATTCCGCCACCACGAGCCACCATCAGCCATAAACGCTTCAACCTCAGCAACCGTTTTCGGGACTACAGAGGTCAGGATCTTCCGACCACCAGGCACCACTAACACGTCGTCTTCGATTCGTATTCCAATCGCCCTCAACGGCTCGGGAGTGTCAGGCTGATCCATGAAATAAAGACCTGGCTCAATGGTAATCACCATGCCAGGCTCCAAGGTTATGGACTTTCCATTGACGTGATAGACGCCCACGTCGTGGACATCTGAGCCCAACCAGTGACCAATTCTATGCATGTAATACTTTCGATAGGCGCCAGTTTCGATGATCTCATCCCTGGTGCCTTCAAGCGCTCCAAGATCTATCAGGCCATCAACCAGCACCTCCAAAGCGGCCCTTGAGACTTCATCATAGGTGGCACCAGGCTTGACCGCTTCGATGGCCGCAAGTTGAGCCTTCAACACCCACTCGTAGACGCGCTTTTGCATGGGGGTGAACTTACCAGATGCAGGGAAAGTCCTGGTAATATCAGCAGAAATCATGTCAACTTCGGCGCCGGCGTCCAACAAAACCAAGTCGTTTGGCCCAATCACTGCGTCATTGGAAATATAGTGCAAAATCGTGCCGTTGTTACCTGCGGCACAGATCGTTTCAAAACCGACGCGTTGAGAACCATTGCGCTTGAATTCGAATTCAACAACGCTTGCCAGTTCCCTTTCGCTCATCCCAGGTAGCACTGCTTTCATTGCCGCCAAAAATCCGGCAGCAGTTGCATCGGCTGCTCTTTGCAAGTCCTTAATATCATAGTCATCTTTAATCTGACGCATGCGCCACAGAATCGTTCTCGGGTCGGTAACTGTCCAAGGACCAAATTGACCCGCACGAATGCCAGACTTCAACTCCTCGATCGCCTGGAAAATCTTGGTATCCATCTCGGGATGACGCCCAAACTCATAGTAAAGGTTGGCTTTTTTATCCAAGAAATCCGGAAGCCTAGATTCAAATTCGTCAATTGGGTATGCCTGATCGGCCGCAAAATCTTTTACAGCCCCATCGACGCCAGCCCTAAAGCCAACCCACTGCTCCTGCTCTGGATCTCTTGGGCGAACAAACAGAACGAACCTGCGAAATTCACCATCTTTTATCAAAATTGCCGCAGATTCCTGCTCCTCAAAGCCAGTCAAAAAATAGAGGTCTGAATCTGGTCTATATGCCTGATCCTGGTCTGCATTTCGACGCTGGACGGGCCAAGAAGTAAAAATGGCAACGCCATCTGCCATCTGATCAAAGAAACGATTTCGGCGATTAACAAAACGCTGGATGTCCATCTAAGTTACCTCCAAATTTAGTCGCATTAAGATACCACGAGCGCCATTTCCCTGCGATGGTCTGAGGCGATAAATGTTAAAAAAATGCACCTTTGGCCAAAGATTGATGATTTAGGTCTGTATTGTGCGAAAATGTCTGCGGTTTTTTGGGGTGGGCAAAATGAGTACTCAAGGCAACGAAATTCAAGGCAACGGGATCTTGTCAGGCATTAGGATCGTTGAGTTTGAAAGCAGTCTTGCGACCTCTATCGTCGGGCTGCTTTTGGCCGAGCAAGGGGCCAAGGTTGTTCGCATCATCAACACTGACAAGCCAACCAATGACCAGGTTCTTGAGGCTATCCTTGGGCGGTCAAAGATGGATGTCCCTTTAAGCCTATCAAAAGCGCAGCATCAAGCGACCTTGAATACCCTGCTTGAGCGTTGTGATATCGCCCTAACCGATGGAAATCCCGTGGAATTAGGGATCAATTTTGACGAACTGCGCTCCGGGGCAAATCCAGGATTGATTGACTGTACAATCCCTGCGTTTCCAGCAGGTGATGACCGCGAAAAGCTGCCTCTTTACGATGCGTTAAGCGGGGGAGCAGCCGCCCTTTATGAAAAGGCCTTTGGAAAGCCTGTTTATCATGATCTGCCAATTCCAAGCGTCCTTGGGGCAATGTTTGCTGCTAGTGCAACCATGGGCGCTTTGATTTCCAGACTAAAGACAGGCCGTGGACAGCACGTCGAGGCAAATCGATTTGGGACCGCTTTGTTTTCCCAGATTCTTATGAATTTGATTAAAAGTGGGGTGCCACGTGGTTTTATGCCCTTAAAAATGAGTGCAACCCCCTTTATGAAATCTTGGAAATGCCTTGATGGACGCTGGGTTTATTTGCACATCACCTTGCCGGCGCATAATGCGTTGATCATGGAATCACTGGAAAAGCTTGGACATGGCGCCGACGTCGCAGAACTGCGCAAGGTCCTTTCACCTGCAACTATAAAGGACCCAAGCCAAGTTGGGTCTATTGCTGAAGCAAAGGCAATCACCGAGATTTATCGACGTATTTTTGCGAAACGCACCGCCGATGAATGGGAAAAGCTAATTGGCCAGGATCTGTGTTGTATCAAGATCAGAACGATTGATGAATGGCTAAAGGATTCCCTTGATGCCTCCATGGATGACGCCTGCAAGATTGACGACCCTGCGTTGGGGCCGCTTTTTGCGCCAGGCCCTGGGATTACTTCACCTGAAGTCCCTACATTTGTTGGCCCAAGAACGATTGGGGCCGACGAAATCGACGCTCTGCTCGACAGTTGGAAGGCTTTAAGCTCTGATCTGCCAAGGGACGCCCCAGCCGAACCTGTTGGTCCACCGCTGGCTGGGCTAAGGGTCGCAGATATGTCCAGGATTATTGCTGGCCCCAGCGCCGCCAGAGTGTTGGCCGAACTTGGAGCGGACGTCATATCTATTGGAAATCCATCATCTTTAGACTGGGCGCTTTCATTTCACCTTCTGTTTAACGCCGGAAAGCGCTCGGTTGCCATCGACTCGACAACTGACGAAGGAAAGGCTCAAGTTCAAGCCATCTTGGAGCATTTTAAGCCTGATGTCCTGATCCAAAACTACCGCCACATCGAGATAGCTGACCAAGTAGGCATCGGCCCCCAAGCGATGCGTGAAAAGTTTCCAAAGCTGGTCTACACCCACTTAAATGCTTATGGGGATCGCGGTGAATGGAAAGACCGGCCTGGATTTGAACAAGTCGTCCAGGCTGTGACAGGCATCCAGGTCTCATATGGACCTCCTGGAGAACCAAAACTGCTGCCCACACCCATCATTGATATTGGATCGGGCCTAGCTGGGGCTTTGGCGGCCCTGTTTGGGGTTTATAACCAAAAACGTAATGGCAAAGGCATCCTTATCAAAACGCACCTGACTTGGGTTGCAGTGCTTTTACAGATCCTGGATGTCGCCAAAATTCAACGTGCGCAAGCTTTTGACGAAAATGCAGAGGTGATTGCAGGCATCAGCAAGGTAAAAGATGGGCACGCAGTGATAGCTGGACCAAGAGGCGACCTGAAAAAGTGGGCCAAGGAATTGCAAGTAGATATCGACCTCAGCGGCCCCCGAATTTTGGACCTGCCCAAAAAGCTTAAAAAAATGTCATCCGAGGATTTGCTGCAATCAATCGCCATGGCTGGCCTTTCACAAACAATTGGCGTCGTTTTAACCCCCAAAATGAAGGACATTCCAAAAACGCTGGCCACTAGAGGGGTTAAACCGGTAGTTTTCAAACGTGAGTATGACGGCGCCTCAAAAAAGATGATTTTCCAGCCTATGCCGTTTTACTTGTCGCACACCCCTGTGGTTGCGGTAAAGCCACCACCGGTTCGTGGTGCCCATACCCAGGAAGTGCTTGAAGAAGCTGGAATAATCGTGCCCAAGGGCACAGGAATTTCCCCATATCCAAGCGACCCACCCTTGATTCCGTGGCTTTTGGCTGTAGCTCAGTGGGGTTGGTTTGCTTACCGTCGTGGCAACATTTGATTAGACCTGCACCTTTTTGGTAGCATATTCTTCGAATTTTATCTTGAAGTCAGGTAGACTTTCGACGACTTAACCGAGGCTCAAAGTGGTTCAAAAGACTTTCCGGCGGACAATGGACCTTGCAGGCCGGGAAATACTGGATGTTTTCACTTATCTGGCATGCCTTGGACCCAAGTACTTTGAATACCAAGTCGCTTGCAAGCTCTTGTGCCGTGAAGACGATCCATCTTTCGACAGCAAAAAGGCCACCGTTGCACACATTGTAAGCATCGAAAATCGCGATCTTGTTTCATGGGAGGTGGGCAGCCTCTTGGCCGGTGTTTTGTCGGAAAGAGAGCACGTGCCAACCAGGGAACTTGGTGAAATACTTTCCTGTTTTTTGCAGCTAGACCTTGAGCGAGGGTTTGAAACTGTTTTGAACCTTGCTCGTTACGCCTCACCTGATCTTGCCTTGAACCTTGGGGCTATCCTTTTAAACATTGTTCTTGCGGCGTCACTTGACGATATCGATAACTCTACTGCCAACGACATGGTTATTAAGGCGCTGGCCCAGCTTGATATCCCGGCTAATGAGCGAACTCGTTTGTTTTTGGCCCTTTCACAAACGCTGACAAGCCAGCAGGCGCTTGAGACCACGTTGGAATCTGAACTCTTTCCACAGACGGATGACGACGTAATACAGGTTTTAAACGAAGGTAATGACTTAGCTTTGACCGCGCTTGTTCGTGGAATCCTTCAAAGGGATGGTGCCCGCGAACACTTTATGGGAATTTGTAAGACAGTAATGGAATTGGAGCCCTCAACTGGAATTCCTTTATTGGCACGATTGACCCCAATTCTAAGCGCCTCAGAACCCGGAATTTTGGCTTTGGAGGCCACCGTCAGAGGCGCTGTCTTGCACAAAGTTGAGTTGATGTTTAAGCGCAGCAAGGACGTTAATTCCTGGATGCCAAAAGAACCCGACGTTACAGTGCTTTTGCTGATGTCCTTGATCTCGCCTGGCCTTAATGAACCTGACCGCACCAATCTATGTGAGTGGGTTTTAGATCACTCCATGGCACACACCTCAAGACTGCAAAACGGTGCGACTTTGATCGAGGCAATAGTAGGGGCAGCCTTGATGCACTCAGACCCTCAGAGGGTGGGGGTAATCGTCCGCCGAGGCTTACTGGATATCGCCGCATCCTTGCGCGTAAGGGTTATGGCTGTCGATTCTCCATCTGAAGAAGATTGGGACAGGGTACATCGTTTTGAACGATTTTCCGCACAACTGGGCTCTGAGTTCAGGCGTAGGCGGCCTCTTGCAGACCTGCTTGAGCGAATCATGCCCCACATGACTGACCTGACGAATGTCCCAAGCGCCGAACTGGATATCGAAACATTTTTGAAATAGGGTGGCAACCGTTAGTTCCTGTGGCTATCTGCCCCTTACAACGGTTCACTAAAATTTTGGGGGGCCAGATGCGCCACGATAAAAAATGTTTACATTTGATATTTGGGGGGCTTGACAAGTATGACGCACCGCGTTATATTGCGTTATGCCAGATGGATTTAAGATGGCGTTTTTGTGACAACCTGCGATAAGAATTTTTTGGGAAACAAAAAGGAGAATGATCATGGCCAAGAAAATCAAAGAACAAATCGTTGAGGCTCTTGAGGATTCCAAAGTCCGCTTGGAAGAATTGAAAGAGCGTGGACTGAAGGTAGCAACCGAGGCCGCAACAAAAGGCCGAGATGTTGCCATCCAAGTCAAAGAAACAGTCACCCATGAAGCGGCCCGTGGACAAGAGATGCTGGGGCGCTTGCAGGCTGAAGACACCCTGAAGGACCTGATGGATCGCTTTGGCTCGCTGAAGCTCAGCGAGGCCATCCAGAAGATGAAAGAATCTGACATCATTCGTCAAACTGGCAACCTAAGAAATGATTTACTGGCAAGCCTGCAGATCCCAACCCAGGAATCTGTCACCCAGCTTCAGGCGGCGATTGATAAACTGGCCAAGGAAGTGGCTGAACTGAAGACACTAAGGCGCGATGTTAGCCGCTTAAGCCAAGCTGCAAAGCCAGCAAAAAAGGCGGCTGAACCAAAGGCGACAGCTGAACCAAAAGCGGCTGCCAAGAGCGCACCAAAGGCCGCAGCTGCCCCAAAGGCCGCAACCAAGACTGCAAAGAAGGCAACAGCCAAGAGCACCCCAAAGGCGACTAAGGCTGCCAAGGAGTAGGCAGGGACAGAGGGCGAGGCTAGAGATCCAGCAGTTCTTGGCGGCGGGCGGCGGAGTCGGCCAGGATCTGGCGGTGCAGACTTCCACCTATTGAATCCATGGTGACTACCGCTGGGAAATCCTGAACTTCAAGCACCCAAAACGCCTCTGGAACCCCAAACTCTTCAAGCATGTGGACATCCTTTACCTTGATGATCCGCTTTGCTAAAAGAGCACCAGCCCCACCTGTGGCATGAAAGTAAACAGCACCATGCTCCACCATGGCCTTGCTGGTTTTCTCACCCATACCACCCTTACCAATCACCCCACCAATACCATAATGGGCAATGACATCAGCCTGAAATGGCTCCTCACGACTTGAAGTTGTAGGCCCCGCCGAAATAATCTTCCAGCCGTCTTCCTTTTCCACAACAATCGGTCCACAGTGATAAATCACGGTGCCTTTAAGCAGCGGCTTTAAAAACTCAGGTTGTTTTTCAACCATCAGCTTATGCCCCATATCCCTGGATGTCACCAGTGTTCCAGTCAACAAAACTTCGTCGCCAGCCCTCAAAGAACGAAATTGCTCTTTTGAAGCCGGAAGTTGAATTCTTATAGGCTCTTTTCTCATGTTTGAAGCCTCCCGCTAAACTAGCGTCGCCTTACCATCTGCCACAATCAATTTCGCCCGCCTGTTGGCCCAGCACATGTAAGTCAAGGAAACGTAAAAACAGGCAGTATGTCGGTGCAACCACCCAACTTTGGCTGCCAGCACCGAATTTTTACCCCCAAATCCCATAGGACCGACCCCAAGCTTGTTACACTGCTCGACCAGCCTAGCCTCAAACGCCGCAAGCTCAGGGTCAGGATTTACATCGTCGATGGGACGCAGCAACTGCTTTTTCGCACCCATAAACGAACCGGCCCGATCACCACCAATACAGACTCCAAGCACACCTGGCGCACACCCAAATCCTTGGGCATTAAAAACCGCGTCAATCATGGCCCTTTCAACACCTTGAAGATCCCGCCCAGCGTTAATGCGAGCATCTGGCAGGCGATACTGGGCTCCCACGTTTTCGCTGCCACCACCCTTTAACATGACATTGACTATGATCTCAGGGCCTTGGCCAACTTCAAACAAAAAATAAGGTAGGTTCTCACCTACGTTATCACCAGTGTTTTTACCAGTTAAAGCTTGGACGACGTTTGGCCGCAGATAACCACGCTTGGTCGCCTCTCTGGTGGCAGCAATAAGGTCGCCCTTAAGCGCCTCAAAATCGGTGCCTGAGGGTGCAGTCACAAAAAAATTGACCAGGCCAGTATCTTGACAAAGCGGCGTTGATTCGGCCCTTGCAAGCGCGATATTAGTCAAGATGTTGTCCACCACGTTTTGCGCTGTAGATCCAGGCACTTCACTGTCACGGCTCCTTTTTAAGGCCGACTCAACATCCGCAGGCAAATCGGTCGCCGCCTTCTTAATCAGCTCAACTCCCCACTCACGAAACTGCGACATACTATCCTCCAAAGCACCAGTAGGCGATGAAATGTATCACATCGGGAAATCTAAACTAGAAAATATCAGCAATGATGGCTAGGCACCGTAGTCAAGACGATAGAAGGAGCACGAGCCCGAGCCGCTGGGGTAGACCTGCATATACAACGTGCCACTGTTGTTGAAACAAAACGCACCGCAGTTATCGTCACATCCGCTAACATCCAAGTCGATTCTGACTTCCGAGCCGTAAGAAACCTTGCATTGTCTGGGAGGGGGATTTCCGCTGGTTTCTTCGCAGACAAATTCCGCGCACACGTAGTAAGCCTGGCCAGATGGAACTTGACTTAGTTTGACAAATGGCTCCATCACTGCACCAACGACGTCACTGATAAACACACGGTACCAGTCATGGTTTCCAGCTGGGTTGATATTTGCCAGCAAATAGGTGTGACTACCGTCCTTATCGTCTATGCTGGGTAGTACTCTTGCCGCCGCCTTTGTGTCGTTTGGTTCATAGGAATCAACAGTCCCAATGTTACAGGGATTCCATTGACAATTGGTGGCACAAGTCTTGGTCCCGCAGTTGTCGCAGGCCACAGATGCACCAGGGGCGCATTCCCCCTCATTCATGCAGGCACCATATGCACCCCATAAACACTGAGCGGTACAGTACCGAGTCTTAGTCCCACAATTGCCACAACTTGCGCTGTCTGGGGTTTCAGGAGCACATACTCCCTGCCCATGACATTCTCCCCAATCGCTCCAACCGCACAAACTATTGCACGTACGCCTTTGCATGCCACAGTTCCCACACGACCGCTCTTCATATGCATTGGGCTCGCACTCCCCCTGACCTGCACAGGAGCCAACCGGTTCCCACCGGCACTCGTCGCTGCATTGCATTGTCTGGGTTCCACAATTGCCACATGCCTCGCCGCGGGTATCCCCAGGCTCACAAACCCCTTGACCGGTGCAAGCACCAAATTCGCCCCACTCACAAATCGACGAGCAAATCCTGGTTTTGGTGCCACAATTTCCGCAAGGCTGTACATCAGCATCGGTCGGCCTACATACACCTTGGCCTTCACACTCTCCCCAGGCCTGCCAAGTACAGGTATCCGAACACTCCCTTTTCTTGGTACCACAGTTACCACAATCAGCCACATCAGAACTGCCAGCAAAGCATTCCTTTTCGCCACCACAGGCCGACCACTCGCCCCAAGTACACGTACGGGTGCAGGTCCTGGAACGTTCACCACATTTACCGCACGCTTCCTTTTCAACATCTAGCGGACCACATATCCCACTTCCTTCGCACTCAGACCAAGCACCCCAAGTACAGTTATCCAGGCATTGCCTTGTCTTGGTACCGCAATTACCACAATCAGCCTCATCAGGGGTGCCTGCAAAACATTCCTTTTCGCCACCACAAGCCGACCAATCGCCCCAAATGCACTTGCTGGTACAGGTTCTGGTGCGCTCACCGCATTTGCCGCATTCTTCCCTTTCAACAGCAAATGGACTGCACTCCCCAGCTTCGTCGCACTCAGACCATTCACCCCAGGTACAGTTATCCAGGCATTCCCTTATCTGGACACCGCAGTCACCACATTCCCGAGAATCTTTGTCCCCAGGTTTGCAAGCGCCCTGATTAGCACAAACGGACCATCCACCCCAAGTGCAAGACTGAGAACACGTCCTGTACTGCTCACCACAATTTCCACAGCCTACTCTCTCGGTTGCCGTGGGTGAACACTCACCTTCTTCGAGACACTCACCCCAGTCCCCCCATTTACATGACTCTAGGCAGGTTCTGGTTTGAGTCCCACAATTCCCGCAACCAGTGTGGTCTTCTGCGCGTGGCTCACAAACACCCTCACCGCCACACAGGGACCAATTTCCCCACTGACACAGCCGGGTACAATTCCGGGAACGTTGTCCGCATTTTCCACAATCCTCGGTTTCCTGGTCCCCCTCTTCACAAACCCCCTCACCCTCGCAATCCGACCAAGCACTCCATCTACACAAGTCGCTGCATGTTCGGCTGGTTTGGCCACATAAACCGCAATCTTTATCTTGAGTTGCACCAGCTGGACACTCGCCCTCACCGACACACTGAGACCAAACCGACCACTTGCAGTAATCTGAGCAAGTCCTGGTTTTTGTTCCACAATTTCCACAGGGCTCATTTTCGGTTGCACGTTGTTCGCACTCGGCATTGACTTCACAGCTCAAATCCATCCCAGGCAAACAAACGAAAACCGTGTCCTGACCGCCAAGATTCACGGCCTTACACTCCCATTGCTCGGGGCAGTTAGCCTCGCACGTCATCGTGCAGATATAACCAATTTCGCTGGGCACACAAAGCCCAGAAAGGCAGTCATCATTGCTATTGCAGAAACTGCCAAATCCCCCGCCAACATCTTCGACTTCCTTGATGTCGCTGGATTCAGCATCAATGTCTGTTGGGGCATCTGGATTTGTATTATCCTTTTTATCCGCATCCGAGTAGATAATATCTATCCGTCCGGGAGTTCCATCATCCGGTAAAACATCCGTTCCAGGGTCGATGGCCCCGATGGTGTCGCCAGTTCCAGACTGAGTGTCTTTGGGAGGAAGCCCCCCGCCTTCACAGGCAACAAAACCTATCACAGCGAATGCACACACTAATTTGGGAAGAAGTCTCATGTCGCCTCCAATCAGAGATTGTTTTCTTTCAAAAGCGCTCTTTAATTGTGTCTTATCGTGACGTTAAAAGCAAGTGGCGCGGCTAAAAAACCTTGTCAATAATTAGGGGGGCAAACTCTGGCGCGACATCCGAAATCTCGTATGCCTGAAGGACTCGGTTTACAGCATCCTGTAAGCCTTTGCCATCACGATGATAAATCGTCACCAAGGATTGGCCTTTTGAAACCTTGACCCCAAGCCTGGTATGAATTCGCAGCCCAACTGCAGGATCGATTTGGTCCTCTTTTCGCAGGCGCCCACCTCCAAGAACCAAGCCGGCATAACCCACTTGGGCACTATCGACACTGGTGACAAAGCCATCTCTAGGTGCCACCACATCGAAAGTGTCAGACACGTGGGGCAACAGATCCGGGTTTTGGGCTACTTTGGCATCGCCGCCATGAACTGCGACCATTTTCGCAAATTTTTCGAGCCCAGCACCCGACTTTATCGCTTGGCGGATTTTGCTTTTGCCATCATCTTCGTCCACGGCAGCGCCACCTAGGACCAGCATCTGGGCCCCCAGGTTTTCAACCAAATCCACCGTATCCGCAGGACCACGCCCCTGCAACACCTCAATAGATTCCCGCACTTCCAGCGCGTTACCAACAGACCAACCAATTGGCTGAAACATCGAAGTCAGCAAGGCGACGGTTTTAACATTGGCCTTGGTCCCAATGTCTACCAAGGTTCTGGCAAGCTTTTGAGCCTGTGGCAAGGTCTTCATGAATGCCCCAGAACCGACCTTGACGTCCAAGACCAACCCGCCAATCCCCTCGGCCAGCTTTTTGGACATAATCGAAGCCGCAATCAACGGAATCGAGTCCACCGTTGCTGTAACATCCCGCAATGCATACAACTTGCGGTCAGCAGGCACGATGGATTCAGTCTGGCCTATCATGGAAACGCCGATATCGTTTACCGCCTTAACAAAGGCATCAGGCGACAGATCCGTTCTAAACCCTGGGATTGATTCCAGTTTATCCAACGTTCCACCAGTGTGGCCAAGCCCCCGCCCTGAAATCATGGGCACACTTACCCCACAAGCGGCCACCAAAGGTGCCAATGGAATCGATATCTTGTCGCCCACGCCACCAGTCGAGTGTTTATCTACCGTGTTAGCCCTGTTTGGAAACACAAAAACATCACCAGAGTGGAGCATGGCATCAGTCCACACCCCCAACTCATCGGCATCAAGCCCGCGCCAATAGATCGCCATCAGCAAAGCCGCCATCTGGTAATCTGGCAGCTCACCAACGGTGTACCTTTGCATGAGCTCCCTTATAACGGGCTCTGACAGAGTCAAACCATCACGTTTATCACGAATAACTTCTGCAACAATCATAGCAACCCCTCACCCTTGACCGTGGCTTCGTCCTGTTGGAAGTAAAAGCCGTTATGCGGATTCATCAGTTACAGGTCGAGCCAGCAACACGACTTTTCCATCCCTTACTGTCACGGAAAAATCGACATCCTTGGCGCCTAGCCGCTGCTTTTGGAGCACACGCTGTTTTTCAAGGCTGTTTTTAAACGCTGTCTCGGTAATACCCTTATTATCAAGCCCAACCTGGTTGCGGGCCCTTATGTAGTCGATGTAAAGCATTTTCATTGGGTCCGGCTGCTCACGCTCGGGGGGCTGGGGCGGCCTATCATCAATGGTCAGCGCAGGCTTCGGAGTATCACGATAGCCGGCCTCTCGCCTCAAGGCCTCTCTAGTTGTGCGCCCCTCCTCCAGGTCTCGCATAATACGGTCCCAATAAACCGCCATAATGCGATAGCGCTGTTGCAGCGACTGAAATCGAAACTTATAGACAGTCCTACGGGCGTCTTGCAGCGGAGATTCTCTAAACAAGCGCTCCAACTGATCACGCTTTTGAAGCGGCGGGCGCTTTTCCATCCCCAAAAAGTAGGACTGATAATGCACCCTCAGCCGCTCGACCCGAGCCGCAATATCCGTCAACTGCTCTTCATATTCCCTATCTGTAGCCACAGCCACCCCGCGGTTTAGCAGCGCAGGCCCAAACAGACCCGCAGGGTAACCATTGTAGCATCATATGGGCTAGAGCAAATCAGGTCATCCAAAAAAGTCGATCTCAGAAGGCACCATCCAGCAGACGCGCAACTTTTGGCGCCCCTGTTGGCCATTGGCGCCTACGCTGCGCTGTCGCCTGGCCAACAGGGGCGCAGGGCCAAGGGCCCAAGGGCCCAAGAGCCAAGGGTCTAGGGCACCGATCTGGCAAGGCGAAACCCGAGGCCGCCGCTGCGGTGGCCGGGATCGAAGTTGCTGCGAAACGCCGCCCGCACGCGCCCGGCGCCGGCGTACCAGGAGCCGCCGCGAGCAACCCGGCTAGAGCCTGAAGACGGTCCCGTTGGATCGGTAACTGGAGCAGATGGGTAGTCTCCGTACCAATCCTGACACCACTCCCGAACGTTCCCAAGCATGTCGTACAATCCCCAAGCATTGGGTGCCTTCGTCCCAACCGGATGCGTCTTTCTATCGCTGTTGTCTTCGTACCAGGCAACCTCGCCCAGTTTTCCATATCTGGCACCAGTCGAGCCAGCTCGACAAGCGTACTCCCACTCAGCCTCCGTCGGCAGCCGCAGGCTATCTGTCCCAAGCATCTGGTTCAATTTCTGAATGAATTCCTGCGCGTCGTTCCAACTGACGTTTTCAACCGGAAGATCCGGTCCCTTAAAATGCGAAGGATTGTTTCCCATTACCCACTGCCAAAGCGCCTGGGTCACAGGAGTAACCATCATTTCAAAAGGCCTAGTCAGTGTAACCTTGTGCTGCTTCTCGTCGCTATATCCATCCTCATTCTCTGGAGACCCCATCATAAACGTCCCCGCAGGTATACGGACGAAAAGGTCCTCACCTAAGCCATTAACGATAATTGAGTACGGTTCCTCGACTTCGCGTTTGACCTTACGAGTCTTAGTCACCATTCGGGTCTTCTGAACCTTCCGCATACCTGTGACCATTCGAGTTTTCTGAACCTTACACTTCTTCGTCACCATACGTGTCTTGGTCACCACTTCAGTCTGTGCCTTTCTGAACAGTCCAGCCGGCCTCACCACAACGACGTCGTAGTATTCCTCTGGAACTTGACATAGTTCTTCTACATCGTACGTTTCCTCTGTCTCGTATGGTTCATCAGCCTCGTATGCTTCCTCGATTTGATAGGGCTCATCAACAAGACGTTCGACCCGCACGACCTGCTTCTCAATGTGGAACGTGTTGCGTTTTCGTTCCAGTTCCTCTCTCGCAGCCTTCTCCGCTGCAGCCTTCTCTTCAGCGATGCGTTCCTCCCCCCGCTTCTTAGCTTTGATAATCGTTTTGTGATCCTTTCTAAGCACTTCTTCTCCGTACTTCAACAGTTCCAACAGGCCCCAGGATCCTTCAAGCACCCCCTTCCAGCGTTCCAAGACCTCGGTACATTCGGAAACTTCGGGAAATGTCTTTGCCCACTCCTCGGCCTCTGTCAGCATCTGCCGAACTTGTGGTTGCAAGACCTTCAGCTGTTCCTGCCGCATTGCCTCCAAGAAGTCGTTCAGTTCAGCTTCGTGCCGCTGAAAGTCACCATCTGCCGAGGCCTTGACCACGTATGCAGGGGCCTGGTCTATTGCCTGTCTTAGCAGCGGCAAAGCCTCCCCTGGCTTGTCCTTTGCCATCCAAATCTTCGCTCCCTGAAACAAAGCCTCGGTCAGCTCTGGATCCAGAGCCACTGCTTGGTTGGTATGCTTAAGCGCCTCGGGAAGTTTCCCCTGAACGAAGGCAGACCATCCTGCCCCCATCAAGGCCAAGGCCGCCTCCTCGGGATCATCGGTACGTGCATACCTGGCAGCCAGCAAAAATGACTGCTCGGCCTGTCCAGGATCCACCAGATCCGGATTACACCCAAAGAACCCCAGGCGAATTACAGCTTGCATCTGGTGAAATCGCCACTCCAACTTGTACCCAGAGCTCACGTGGTCGCCATTGATGGCCTTGTCCAATTCCTCAAGGCATTCTTCGTACAGCGCCCGACGATAGGCATCCCGGGCGATCTCAAAGTGGTTGTAAGCTAGGCGCTGCACCTCTTCCTTAGCCAGTTTGATCAGGGTATTCAGAGAGTCGTTCATGCCACCCATTTGAGCGATCATCTGCCCAAAGCCCCACTGAAAACTCGCATTCAGGCCGGATATCTCATCCGCGATCAGATCCATCTGGCCACCAAGCATCGAAAACCCATCACTCATCGCCGAGCCAAGCTGGTCAAACCCCGCACCCACCGCCGAACCTAACTGCTGGATCGAGGAATCAAGCTGCCCAAATCCCCGGTCCATTGAAGCGCCAAGCTGCCCGAATCCCCGGTCCACCGATGAACTAACCTGCGCCCCCATACTCCGCACGCCAGTCAGGATCGAGGCCGTCTGACCCGAGATCGCCCCAATCATCGCCTGGGTCGACTCCCGATGCGCCGCCGTCAGGTCACTAGTGATTGAATAGCGTTGAACATAATCCTTCCAGCTCTCACCCCAAATATAGTTCCAACCCGTTATCATCCCGTGCCCTCCCCTGATGTGGCTTAGTCGATGACAATTGGTATCGTGCCGGTGCCGGTTTGTCAACCGCCCAGTTCATCAAAAAACCACCGCTTATTTTTGTGCGAGGGGTAAAATCTGTTGCGTTTAGTAAATTGGGCGTTATAGTTCCTGCCATGAAAGTGGGAAGTAGCGCACCTTTCATCCTAGTCGCCATTTACGTTGTTGCGGTAGCTTTGCTGGTTTCATCGCAGGAGGGTAGCCTGCCTGCGCCTGTGATGTCTTCGCTTACCGTGCGGCAGATTGCGTTTATGGCTAGGATGGCTGCGGCGCCTGCTCTCGAAGATTCCAAAACCCTTCAAGCGCCTTTGCAAGAGTCGTTGCAGGACATCGCGGGTCGACCTTTGGCGACTGATAAAGACTGCCTTGTGGGTGCGGCTGCGGCGATGGCCTTGGATGCCCGTCATTTGACTGCCATATTTGTTGCTCCTTTGGCCCATAAAGACAAGGCCGCAAAGGTCATTACCACCTGGGCAATGCAGCCTGGATTCGTGCCAACCGACCAAGATATTGCGGCCATCTATGAGAGCCCCTTGGACCAAGTGTCAAAGGATATCGTGGTGGCCAAGGTCGCGGGCGATTTACCGCAGGGAGAGGCCGCAAAACAAGCCTGGTCCAAGTGGTGGCGCCATCGAACTGCCGCTGGTACAGCAATAGCCTTGGTTGGAACTAGCCTTTTGTTTTTGGGTATCGCGCTTTGGTTTCGCGCCAGGATAGTCCAGCTGCTGTCGGCGACCGAAGAAAGGCCGCCTTTGACCAAGGCCTCGCTTGGGGCCATGGCCAAGGTGATCCTGCTGTTTATGGCCATCAGCCTGACTGCAGGTATCTTGGGGCCGCGATATGTCCTGCAGCTCTTTCCAGATATTGGCATACCTCAATTTGTGGTCGGCCTGTACCTGGTGACTGGAATTGCTGGCCTTTGGATGATTTCCTTGGTTGGTAAGGAACATCCATCAGATCGCTTTGGTGATCTAAGCGGTTTTTCCAACTCTTTTAGACCCAACAATCTTTTAAAATCCATAACTTGGGGCCTTGGTGGATATGCGATGATTTGGCCTGCAGTGCTGGCTGCAGCCGCCATCACATCGATTATGGGTGGCACTGGAGAGCCCTTTGACAACCCAATTGCCCTGCTGTTGGTGTCCTCGCCTGAACCTTCATCGCTTGCCCTGCTTGGATTTTCAGTCGCCATATTGGCACCCATCATCGAGGAACCGCTGTTTCGCGGCTTTTTGTTTGGAAGGCTGCGACGCAGTATGACCCCTTATGGCGCAGCGATACTCTCTGGGTTGATTTTTGCCATAGCCCACTTTTCCTTGGAAAACCTGCTTCCACTGTGGGCTATTGGCTTTACCTTGGGGGTGTTGTACGACCGCTCCAAGGACCTCCTGGCACCAATAATCGCCCACAGCCTGTGGAATCTGGTGACAGCCGGTAGCCTGATTACCATCTTTGGATGATTCGGCGCCCCACCTGACGCGCCGCCCCACATGACACGCCGCCCACATGACGCGCCGCAGCATTCGGAATTTATTGCCAGATCTTGACTAATACCCAGACAATGATCATCTTAGAAGACCGCAGCAGCGACTGCGCCTATTGATTTGATTATGGAGGCTACAATGGACCACCGACCTTGGTTTGATCATTATGAAAAAAACACGCCAAAAACAATTGAGATCCCAGAACTTACACTGCCACAAATCCTTGATAACACTGCCAAAAAATGGCCCAATCAGCGAGCTACCATCTTTGAAGGGGCGATAATCACTTACAAGCAGCTTGCGTCTTATGTAGACCGACTGGCCGGCTTTTTGGTAAGCAAGGGCCTTAAAACTGGGGACAGAGTCGCCATCCAGATGCCAAACCTGCCTCAAACAATCATTGCCTACTATGGTGTCTTGCGTGCTGGAGGCGTCGCGGTGATGGTAAACCCCATGTATGTCGCCAGGGAGATTGAACATCAGCTAAATGACGCCGAAGTAAAATTTGCCATCGTGATGGATGCGTACTGGGTAAATCTGATTAAGCCGATTCGAGACAAGCTTATGCTTGAGCATATAGTGGTCACCGCCCTGGCTGACTTTTTGCCCTTCCCCAAAAACCTGCTGTTCCCGCTGGTGGGCAAGAAAACTGGCCTAGTGGTGTCAGTTGAGCGTGAAGCCAACGTCTACCAACTGAAGGAGATCATTGAAAATCGCGCACTGAAGCCCCCTGCGATGCCAAGCGACCCGGACGCCACTGCAAATCTTCAGTACAGCGGTGGAACAACCGGCGTTTCCAAGGCTGCAGTCTTGTCACATCGAAACTTGGTGTCCAACGCGTATCAAGTTCAGTCTTGGTTTACTGGTATGGAGGAAGGCAATGAAGTCGAATTGGCGGCATTGCCATTCTTCCACGTCTTTGGGCTCACCGTTTGCATGAACTTTGGGATTTTGGCTGGAGCCGCCCAGGTCCTGGTCCCCAACCCCAGAGATATCAAAGGCATGGTTAACCTGATTAAAAAGTATCGCCCGACCATTTTTCCTGCAGTGCCAGCAATGTTTAATGCGATTAACAACTTTCCTGGCATTGAAAAAATCGACATTTCTTCGATCAAAGGCTGCTTTTCAGGGTCCGCGCCGCTGCCAATCGAAGTTTTGGAACGATTTGAAACACTTACAGGCGGCATAATTACCGAAGGTTTTGGCATGACCGAAAGCTCGCCTGTTACCCATGCAAACCCGCTCCATGGGCTGCGAAAACCAGGCTCCATTGGAATTCCGCTGCCAAACACTGACGCAAAGATCGTGGACCTGGAAGAAGGAACAAAGGAGATGCCCATAGGCGAGGATGGAGAATTAATCCTTTATGGTCCGCAGGTAATGTCCGGTTATTGGAACCGCGAGGATGAAACGGAACTGACCATCAGAAATGGCTGGTTGTACTCAGGTGACATTGCGCAGATGGACGAAGATGGCTATTTCTACATCGTGGGCCGGAAGAAGGACATGATCATCGCCGGTGGTTACAACATCTACCCACGCGAGATCGATGAAATTCTGTATGAGCATCCAAAGGTTCTTGAAGCGGCGGCCATTGGTGTCCCACATGAAACCCGTGGCGAGACCGTCAAGGTGTTCATAGTTGTTCAGCCTGGCGAAACTTTAACAGCTGAAGAGGTTATCGAGTTTTGCCGTGAGCGCTTGGCCCCTTACAAAGTGCCGCGCCTTGTAGAGTTTAGGGATGAGCTGCCCAAGTCCACGATTGGAAAGGTGCTGCGCCGAGTCCTGCGGGATGAGGAACTGGCAAAGTCCAAGTAAATCGCCCTCTTTCACGGGGGCCTGGCATTTGGAGGTCCCCAGTGGAAAATGCTGAAGGCATCGTCGATTTTGCCCCTGTAAACGACGTCATCAAGGGAAACGTTGAAGTAACCATCCGCCCGGTGGTACCTGACGACGCCGCTTTAATAGCCGGGCTGTTTAATTCGTTAAGCCCCGAGAGCATCTACAACCGGTTTTTGTCGCCCATGCGCAGGGCGTCACCTGAGTTGCTGGACAGGGCAACAAAGTTTGACTGCGACGTTGAATTTGCGCTTATAGCCTGTATACCAGGCCCAGATGGCTGCCATGCGATTGGAGTAGGCCGCTTTAAATGCTGCGGGCCTGACAGGGCAGAAGCTGCCATAGTAGTTGCTGACGCCTGGCAACGAAAAGGGCTGGCCACTTTAATCCTCAGATATCTGGCAAAAGCAGCCGTACAAAGGGGCATCTACTGGTTTGATAGCACCATAGACCCAAACAACAAAAAGCTGCTTAAATTCGCAGAAGCCGTTGGATTTAAAGGCACAACCAAATACTGCGATGGTTTGCTATCAATGGAAACTGATGTTTTGAAGCTGTTTTTAAAATCACAGGAATGCTAAAAGCCGCCTGACTTGAAATTACCCAGCAATCGCGCTGATATGGCGTTCAAAGGCATCCATGAAATGAGCCAACAAGTGGCGCGTTTCAGTTGAATTGATGCTGCCGCCTTCACCAAACAGCTTCGCAGCATTACCAATATACATTTCAGGCTGTTGTAAGGGATACACATCCACGCAAACAAGTATTTGGCGCAGATGGTGATTGGCTCCAAATCCCCCGACTCCACCAGGTGAAACGCTGACCACAGCCGCTGGTTTGCCGCTCCAAACATTCTCGCCATATGGCCTTGAGGCGACATCCAAGGCGTTTTTCAGCCCTGCAGGTATTGAGCGGTTATATTCAGGTGTTACAAAAAGAATGGCGTCAGCGGAGCTTACCTCTTCACGAAAATCCACCCATGCCTGTGGGGCGTTGTCGCCATCCAAATCGCCGTTGTAAAGTGGCAGATGAGCAATGGGCACTTCCTGCAAAATCAAGTTATCTGAAGCAATAGACATTAAAGCCTTAGCCACATTACGACTAAGGGATTTTTCGCGTGGGCTTCCAACTATTACGGCAACGGTATGCTGCATTTAAAACTCCTTAAAACAACGAGATTTTTTAAAGCTTATATCTGGGCATCAGCAAATGCCTTACAAACCTGGTCAGCATCTGATTCAGATACATCCAGATGAGTCACAATTCTAATGATTCCGGGACTTGATTCAGCCATCAAAATCCCAAACTCCTGTTTAAATCTGGATATCAGCTGCTGGTCAGATATCCCTTCAACCGTTTCAAACAAAACGATGTTAGTTTCAACTGGAACCAACAACCTAGCCACTTTGGAGGATTCAATAGCCTCGGCAATCCGCTTTGCGTGGCTGTGATCAAATGTAAGTCTGGAAACGTGATGATCAAGGGCATAGTGGCCTGCAGCCGCCAAAAGACCTGCCTGACGCCAGCCGCCACCCATCATATGGCGAAAACGCCTGGCACGTGCGATTACATCCGCCGGCCCGCAAAGCAGGCTGCCAACAGGTGCGCCAAGCCCTTTTGACAGGCAAAAACTAATCGTGTCTGCTGGCGCTGCAATCTCGGCCACGCTCAGCCCAGAGGCCACCGAGGCATTAAAAACCCTGGCCCCGTCTATGTGAACTTTAAGGCCAGCTTCATGGGCAATATCACAAACCGCCTGAATGTGGGCTTGTGGAATCACCACTCCACCAGCGGCGTTATGGGTGTTTTCAAGCTCAACCAAGGTAGGCATGGACATGTGCCTAATCTCGGGGTGTATGGCCGTGAAAAGGGCGTCCAGATCAAGGCAGCCCCTATCCCCAGGTAAAGGCCTGATGGTCACCCCAAATAACGCGGCTGGCGCCCCAGCTTCATGATGAAAAGGGTGCGCCAGCGCATGCATCAGCACCTCGTCACCAGGCTGGGTCTGCACCCTTATCGCCAGCCCATTGGCCATGGTCCCAGACACGACATACATGGCCGCTTCCTTGCCAGAAATCGCCGCAGCCCTTTCCTCCAAGGAATTTACAGTTGGGTCTTCACCCCAAACATCATCACCAACGTCAGCTTGCAACATGGCCTGGCGCATAGCTTCAGTTGGCCTGGTAAACGTATCTGAACGCAAATCTATGTAACGCATATTACTCCGCGGGAGCGCCCTCAGGGCGAATCACGATGGCTGACATCAGCAGTTGGGGACGGCCCATTTTGCCAAACTGCATTCTGGCCGTGGCATAAGCCCCAGCGCTGGCCAAGGCCTCAGGACGAAAATCATTTGCGAGCCCATCTAACATGGATACCAACAGCCCAGCAGGAACTGCGCCTGCAACTGACATCTTGGCAAATGGTTGATAACCATCTTTCACCAGTCCGGAAACCAGGTTGTGGCCAGGTCGCAAGTCAACTTGCCTTATGCCATCTGAATCGATGTTTCTTACGAATTCAGCAGACTTTTTAGGTGCGTCAACAGTGCTCAAAAAGAAAGGAGTCAACGCCAAGTTCATGGCTTTTCCCTTTGCTGGATATCGTATGAGTTTTCCAACTGGGTCCATCAAGACTCTGTATGACATCCTGTAGTTTACTGGCACCCACATCGGGGATTGAAAACCTGCTGGTAGGGCCGCAATAACCGGATGTATGTCCTTGGAACTGTCCCCAGGCTCTGTGCCCTGACCAGCAACCATCAATGCCTCTAAAACTTCGGCCAGATCTGAAAAAACGGTTGATTGGTCGACTGCCAAGGCTACTACTTTGCTTCTGTCATCAAGCTCAATCGCGGTCCTGCTGGACATAACTTCCCGCAAAACCTGCAAAACTTCATTTGGTTGGTGAGGGCGACGCAAGTCAAAAAGGTCCGAGATCTCGGACTCACCGGCCGTTCTAACGCCTGGTTGCAAAACCCTTTGGTCCAACACTGACAGGTGACCTGCACTTAGCACCAACACCCAGCTTGGGTTAAGGCGAAGCCCAGTTCCATGCCCAACCGGAAGGATGGCCCCAGCGAAATCCCCAGATGCAACGCTGGGCAAAGGCAAGGGCAGCGTTTTTTCCTGCATCACGGTCCTAGCCACCTGACAAGAGCGCTCGACCACACCAATAGCGTCCTTTGGACACTTATCCACCAAGTCATAAAACCTGTTGCGCATCTCAACAACCATCGCATCAGGTAGGGTCCGCTCAGACATGGTGCATCCAATCAACAATTCAGCGCCTGCAGCGATAACATCAGCCTTGTCAGGCTCGGCCGCCGAAACCAGGTGCCCCAAGGTAGTCATCTTTAAAAGCGATGCCGCAGGGGCAAAATCCGCTTTCACATCATCCAGATGGATGAAATTTTCACAGACAGGCTCCTTTAAGGCTTTGAAAACCAAGGAAGCATCGCTTGCCTGCTGTCCCATCTTCGTGATTAGCGCGTCAATGGCACCAAAAAGGCCCGCCAAATCTAAACCTGCCGATTCTAAAAAGGCCGGCTGGATCTCGGGAAATTCAGAGGCAGCCAAAAGCCCAGTCTCAATGGCGGCTAAACTAGTGGGACCATCCAATTGCTCTTGGGCAACCGCCTTTGAAAAGGCAAGCCCACATGTGGCAGCAGTTGCACATGTCTGAAGGTCGTTTTGCAACGAGTCCTTTTGCTTTGAGGAACAACCCCATAACAAAAAAGAACAAATGACCAAAGAACCAAAAATTCTTTTCATCCTTCCCCCACGGAAGCCGAAACGGCAACCTATGAAATGGACGGCGCCAATGATAGCATGAGGCTGTGTTTTTGGTGTCATCGTATGGAGGCATCAATGCCAGTACCACAACAATGGGACGCTACCTCAATCAAAATCGTGTTTTCCGATGTGCACCTAGGCACTGGAGAACACCCTGGATTGGCAAACCCATATGAAGATTTCCGCCAAGACGACCGCTTGGCCGAGCTGATTTTGCATCACTGTCAAGGCGCGTACGAGCAAATCCCGGTTGAGATCATTATCAACGGGGACTTCATGGATTTGTTGAAGATTCCGATTGGTGGGGCCTTTCCCTTGGAGGTTGATGAGGACATTGCTGTTGAAAAGGTCAGGCGTGTAATCAGAGGCCACCCTGAAGTTTTCGATGCAATGGCGACTTTCGTAAGGGTTCCTGGACATACCATCACGTACATACCTGGAAATCACGATGTTGAAGTCGCCTTTCCAAGGGCCCAAAATTTAATCAGGGCTCGCCTGAACATTCTGAGCAAACCAGAGTTGTTCCAGTTTTATACGGAACACGACACCCTACGGCTGCCAAGCGGGATCGTGGTCACTCACGGCAACAACTTTGAGGCGATGAACTCGATTGAACCTGGACGCTTCATCGTTGATGGACCAGATGGCAAACAGATAGCGGCAGTCCCCTTTGGTTCGCGGTTTTTGATCCATTCGCTATTACCCTTCAAGGCTGAGCAGCCTTTGCTTGACCAGGTCCACCCACTTTCAACCTTCCTGTTGTGGGGGCTTGTGTTTGACCTGCGTTTTACCCTTCGTTTGCTGTCACGAATGGCGACTTTTTTATTCGCAACCCGTTTTTCGCGTTCAGTAGTCCATGAAATTGGGTGGTTTAAGGCGATTTCCATCTTTATCGAGGAGGTATCGCTTTTTACCAATATGGAGCGACGCGCAATCAAAGTTTTGAAGGAATCTGATGACATTTCGGCCCTGATAGTTGGTCACAACCACAAGGCCACCATCGCAAGATTTCCGCGAAATAAAATCTATGTAAACACAGGCACTTGGTTGAAGCTGGTCAGCCTGGATCTGACAAACCTAGGAACCAGAACCTATCTAACTTACGCACAAGTGGAATATCGCCAAGTTGGACCACCAGCCGTCCGTTTAATGCGCTGGCGCGGCCGACCAAAAGAGGTAGAAGAACTCTCAGCGTAGCGCAAAACCCCCGTCCCTGACCCGGACCCTGCCCCTGTCCCTGTCCCTGACCCCGTCCCTACGGCAAACAATCGTACCCACCCTCATTGCCATGCATCGTGGGATCGTACTTGCAATACAGCCTGTAAGCGGAGCAATCAATCTCAAGCAAAATCCCCTGAGAGCAATACACCAAGGTTGTGTCGTGATACAGGCATGCACCTCTTTCAGTCACATCCCCACAAGGTGGACCGCAAACACCAACCGTTGAGCAAACCTGCTCATCAGGACAAGTACCACAACTGCCACCACATCTGTCATCCCCGCACTGCTTTTCTTCACACTGGGGCTGACAAACCTCTGGATAGGTACAGAGATGCGTTTGACCAGCATGGCTGTATGTGCAAACCATACCTGGGATGGCATCACAGTCTTCCCTGACAAGCTGCGCATTCTGACAATAAAGCAGTTGATTACCAATGCATTGCCCTGCAGCAGTAATGTCGTAACAGTTCAAGTCCTCGGTGCACTCGAAGGCAGTGTTGCAAATCTCACCTTCACCACAGTGTCCGCAGTTTCCTCCACACTTGTCGGGACCACATTCCTTCCCATCACACTCGGGTTTGCAGTCCTTTAGCACACACTTAAACTCATCATCACAAACTTCGTTAGACTGACACTCTCCACAATAACCGGTGCAACCATCAGTACCACATTCCTTCCCATCACACTCGGGTTTGCAGTACTCGACACACTTGCGCTCCCGGCTACACAGGACCTTGGGATACACGCATATCCCACAAAGGTTGCCACATCCGTCGTCTTCACACTCGTAGGGGTCATCCTCGGGCCCACAATATGGGACACACTCCACATCTTCGCCAGAATCCGCATCGCCAGACGCCGAATCATCAGGCTCATTCAAGTCTGGCACCTCGGCATCAACTTCAGCCACATCTCTGTTTTCATCATCAGTATCTACAGCATCATTCAAGTCATCAGGCTTGACAACATCAGAAGCATCACCCAGATCTGGGACCTCGACACTATCCAGATCTATCGCTCCACCGGGATCTTTTTTGGCCCCACCTCCACCACAACCAGCAAAGGCCATCAAAACAACCAATCCCAAAAAGCCTGACCTAATCTTTATCTTCATAACGCAAAAAAACCTCCAACACCAAACGGCCTAAAAGCTGTTCGGACGATAATTGATCACAATGCCATTTTAGCAAACTGCTGTAATGGCTTGCGTCAATAGATTCAGGCCCGTAGAATTCTACTTGCCAAAGCATTGGCTCGCAAGTTTGAAGTTGTTAGATGGCTTCATGGAGGTATTACAAATGCCTTTATATAAGCGTTTGAGCTTTTTTGTCCTCCCAATCCTTTTGGTGCTTGCCGCGTGTGGGGGAGGAAACACCCACGGCGACCAAGACACTGATGTCCAGGAAGAGGACGTCCCAGTAACCCCTCCTGGCATAGACACTGTGGTGTCAACCACGGCCATTAAAGCAGGTGGAGAAGTCGAAGTTCAGTGCGTCGGAAATGGGTTCAATCCCAACACCGTTCAGTTGATAATCAGGCCTCAAGATGACCCACAGCCAGAAGGCGAACTGCCAGACCCAGCCCTTCCTGAAGGGGTAGCGATCAAGAGCCAAAAGCAAGGCAAATTCACCGTAGAATTCACCAAAACAGACAGATTCCTGGTGGCCTGCTATTCAGCCGAGTCCATGATGCTTGACGACACCCCTGCCAGAATCATCGTTTCCCCGGCAAACGCGGTATCCATTGAAACTGAAGTCGAACCAAAAGAAATAAAAGCAGGTGAGCGAGTCAACGTTACTTGTACCGCCGTCGACAAGTATGGAAACGTTTTTTCATCTGGAATGCACCCTTATGTTGTCCCATCCCAAGGAGTCCATCCTTCAGGACTGTCTGTTCAACTGACAATTGTTGGCAGTTATGACATAGCCTGCGCCCTTACAGACACAGATGTGGTTGATCGCACACCTGAAAAAGTCACAGTCAGTCCAGGAATGGCAAAAAAGATCCTGACTCGTTTAAGCCCGGCTGAGATTGAAGCAGGTGGGAAAACGACCCTAAGCTGTGAACCTCTGGATTTTTATGATAATCCAGTTCCATTCAAAGATTGTCCCTTTAGCGTAGCCCCCCTCTCACCAGTATTGACCATGAATAGGATGAACATCACCACCACCACGGCTGGTGTGTACCCAATAAAATGCATCCCTATGGCCACTGACTGGTCATATTTCCAGTTGATTCCCGCGAATCTAATAGTTAACCCAGGGCCTCCAAAGACGTTGGTGTTGGAACCAAGCCCCAAAAAACCTTTCTACGGAACAAACGAGGTCTTAAGGGTTGATGCCCACGCGCTTGACCAGTATGGAAACATGATTCCAGATTTGGAGCTTTCCCCAGTCGATATATCCCCCAACACAGGCGGTATCGTCCCAGTCGATACAGACCCAACGGGAATGTTCCTGATGCAAGAAGAAGGGGTGTACCACCTTACCTTCAGGCTTGCACAATTCCCAACGGTATACAACGTGCTAGAAGTCATAGTTGAAGGCAGCGGTCCACTGCTTTCAATCCTGTACCCAGAGCGTGGCGCGACCCTCAAGTCAGACAAACCTACAGTTACCGTCTCATACATCATCGCTGACGACGAAACAGGCATAAAATCGCTGAAGTGGGCCATCGGCTTTGACACCTCACCTGAAAGCTGGCACGGCCTTCCCCCTGGAAGAACAAACGTTCCGGTAACTGTAACCCTTGGTCCGTTAAGCCAGGGCCTCAACATTGTGCGCATGGAAGTTGAAAACAACGCCGGTTTAAAGACCGAGGCAAGAGTAGGGGTCTACTTCTCGTCTGACTACTATGAAAACCATAAAAATAACCCAGCCTTAGGAATTGTTAAAGAGGGGGTGCGCGCATTTCTTGGGCGCAATTTGATCGACGACCAAGACCATTCGCTGCCACCTAATGATGTTGCAACTATCATCGAATTGCTGCTGACTTCCCTGGATATTGGAGCGCTGCTACCCAACCCGGTTGCCGAGTCTGGCCCCTACAGGGTCGAGCTTTCAAACCTGAGTTATGGCAAGCCCACAGTCAACATGTGGCTAAATGAAGGGGGCATGGTAGTCCGAATAGCGATCCCCAATTTCAAGGTCAAGGTCTTAGCAATTGGAGAATGTAACTTCATAATCGACTGGTGCCCAGACGTTTCAGGTTGGGTTTCAAGCAGCAACATCTACGCAGTTACCGACGTGCTGATTTGGATGGATGAAAACGGCAAAATCCACGCCAAAAGCCAAGAAGTTAAGGTCAATCTCTATGACCTAAAGGTTGATATAGACGGAATTTTGGGTGACTTACTGGGATGGCTGATTGATATTTTGGTAAAGACCTTTACCAAAACTATCGAAGAGGCTATCGAACAGCAGATAGTTGACCTTATCGACAAGACGCTAACTGATCTACTTGGAAAATTTGAGATTCACGAAACATTTGAAATCCCTGCTATTTTAAGCAGTCCACCAACCGCCCTAAGTCTGTATACCAAGCCCAGCATGCTTGATGTACAGCCTGAAGGAATTTGGTTAGATATGGGCGGCACTATTTATTCCAAGAAAGGGGTTAATCGAAACCCGCTAGGTTCGATTGCACGTGCTAATTGCCTGAATCCAAAGCCGCAATTCTTCGAGATGCCACGTAATCGCGACATTGGTCTTGCTGCCCACGATGACATCTTAAACCAGGCACTATTTGCCCTTTGGTGGACTGGGACCCTTAATTTCACCCTCAACGAGGAAACTCTGGCTGGTGTTGACATGTCGAAAGTTCCGGTTGAGAACCTTGATGTCAAGCTTAACTTCCTGTTGCCACCTATGTTGACCGACTGTGGTGCTGAAGGTAAGGTGCGCCTACAAATTGGGGATTTATTCGCCGAGGGGACTATGATCTTCTTGGGCAATAACTTGGAACTGACCTTGTTCCTTCAGGCTGAGGTGGATGCCAATTTGACCTTGGTTGAAGGAGAGGAAGGGCCAGAAGTCGCGTTGTCAATAGATGGGACCCCACTTCTGGACATCGAACTTTTGACTGTTAATGAAGACTTCCCCGTCTCAAAAGAGGACTTGATCGAGCTACTTGAGGGCGACTTAATCAGCTCACTTTTAAAGGACCTTGCAGGTAAGGAACTGTTTTCCTTTGCGATACCAAAAGTTGACCTGTCATCACTGGCAAATGAAATCCCCGAAGGAACAGAACTGGACATTGTGTTTACAAACCTGTACCGAGAAGGCGGATTCACCGTGGCACAGGGTTACCTACGCTAACAACAGATTAACTACAGAGTTTTATTCAATTTTGATAGTGTCGATAAGAACGGCTGTATCGTAGATCGAGTCACCTGTGTCTTTACAGTGGAATTTTAAAATCGCGTTTGTGGGCTCACCACCAAGGATTGGAAGCAAATCAAAGGTGGCGCGCTGCCACTGCGTCATGTGAACATCACCCTTATCAAAGGAAACGTCTGCTTTGCTGAGTGGGTACAGCCCCTTACACCGACTGCTGTCACAACCTTCCTTTTCGGGACAAAAATCATCAATTTTCAGGTCCACCAGGGGATGCACCTTACCCGTTGAATCGGTCAAAGTCGCGATAAAACTATCTTGGAACTGAGTCCCACAAAATTCCAAAAACTCCTCAGAGTAAAATTTCCAATAAAAAGACAGCGTTTTAGCGTTTGGCGGGATACAGAACTTCTGGGTTATGTTGCCCATGTCCTTTGTAAAACCCAAGCCGGTGGAGATAATCCCCATAAATTTTCCATTTATGGGCTTCGTTTCCCCAAGACCGGTAATCACGCGCCCATCACCCACCCTGTTCCAAGCGGAAAGCTCACCAGCCTCAAAACCAACATTGAGCAGCTCATAATCTGATATATCCAGGTTTCTAGCTCCAAAGAGCCTAAAAAACGAGCCCACGTTAGATGTGTCCTGAGCGCCCACCCCGTAAGCTTCGCCACTAGTCATCCGCTGTTCAATCATCCGACTAAAGAACTGGCTGCCATATTTGAAGGCAAACAGGCTTGAAACCCAGTTTGTGTAGCCTACAACAGCCTTAGCACCAGCACCAAAAAACTCGGCAGCCAACGTCCCGTTATAAAGCGTGCGACATGCCCCAAGATAAATCAGGCTATCTGGGAAGCGATTGTTTTCGGAGTAATAACCAATAAATTCAGGGGTAACACCGTACGTACGATCACCCATTACCACACGCCCAGCCGCCAAGTCAGCGTGTGTGCGGTCAAGGCATACACCAGAGGCTTCAGTGACATTCTCTACAAAAGGCGTCGTAATAATACATTCTGAACCGTAATCGCAATCTGCTAGGCCTTTACAAGACTTGGTTGCTTGGGCAAGTAACGAGCAATTCACAGGTTCTCCAGACCATATGATTTCCTGGGCACCTGGATGCCTCCAGTTCATTTCTTGCTTTGCCTTTGCAGACAAGGTCTCAAAATAGACATCTCCATGCGTTGCGATCGCTACAATTCCATAGCTACCTAGCCTGCGAAAGGCGCTAAGATTTGCGGCAGACGAGTTTAATGGGCCATGAACATTGAACGATGGACACTTGACATTGTTTGCCACATTAGAGATCAGCATGGTTTCGTCATTTGGAGCAAAATCAGATACAAATGGCGACAAAAGCAAAATATCTTTCGAATTAATCGGTTGTACATTCAGCACCGGTGAAGAAACAGTTGCAAGCCCACCAGTCCCATCACCAGCCCCAGCCCCCCTGTAGCCCTCCTCTGTCAGGTTTAAGGCACCAACCACCCCATCATCAAAGCGCACCCACAGCCCGCCAGTCTCTTCAGCATCGCCAACTTCCTTTACAGCCGGGTCTCTTGAAAGCACGTTTATCGCCGCAACACGCGCTGCTCCCATGTCTCTGAGGTCACTGTAGGTGGTATCATAAGCAATCCTGGCATCCCCCAAAGTTCTTTGATGGTTAGAACATGCCGTCTGGGTAATACGAGGTAAGCACTCGAAAGTAACCAAAGTTGATTTGACTAGTGGCCCGCCCTCCCTTTGCGCAGCCACTCTGAAATATTTCTTTCCAGGCTCGGTGCAAGCCATATTCAGTTTTACGGTAAACACCCCGTCTCCCTGAATTTCGTCGCCAGAAGTCTCGACTAGGCCGTCATCCAGCATGAACCCACGAGCATCCGAGCCGTTACCTTGGGCGTCCACTTCCCACAGCGAAAGGGTGGCAGAGCTAAACCCACCAAAATGGCCAGAGGCCATGGTCGCATATGCCTCCCCACTTTGACCCACAAAAAATGCGGGAGGGGTTATCTTGGGCTGGCTCGCAAGCGACAAGCTTGGGGTCTGGGTTACAACGATCACATCAGAAACGGTAATCTCAGTTTTACCATCGCGCGCTTTTCCAGTTGCATGAACGGTGATGCGGTTATCACCCTGCTTAAGCAAAACTGGAGCAGAAAGCCAATAAGAAGAATCATTGGAAAATGTAACTACACCTGAACTACCGTCTTCCAAGGTCCACTTCATAGACTCGACTGGCCCAAAAACAACACCAGTCAGTGCAACCATACCACCCGTGGTAGAGGCCTGCCCCCTAGCACCAGGCCCAGTTATCCTGACTAGCAGGTCTGCGGCCGGGCCATCCGCTGACACCGGAGGCACATACCCACGGTCATGAGCAACTACAACATCTGGGGCTTCATAATCATCAGCTATGTCCGGCGTTTCAATATCTATATTACCAAAATCACGATTACCGCCGGTATCAGTGGGTAGATTTTCACCAGTACAAGCAACAAAAACCAAAGCTAGCAAAATCAGCATATAAGTGCGAGCCATCAAAATCTCCACACAAGACACACAGTGCGGATTGTAAAGGACCAAGGGCATCTTATCCAGCCCAAAACGAATCTAATCCAGTCCTAGTTGAGTTGTGAGTTAACGACTCCGGGCACCAATTCCAGAGGAACCGCCACGGCTGGAGCCAAACGAGCCACCACGGCTAAATCCAGAGGATCGACCAGAAGACACAGAGCTTGAACGAGACGAAGGTTTGCTGATCGAAGACGAACTACTGCTTGAAGAGCTGCTTGAGCTGGACGGAGCGGCATAGCTGGAGCGCGAACTATAGCCAGAATTGGAAGAGGTAATGCTCCTGGAGCTAGACCTGGACGGAGCAGCATAGCTGGAACGCGACCCAGAAGCAGCGCTTGAAGAGGTCACAGCCCGTGAAGGGGCGCTAGACCTGGACGGAGCAGCATAGCTAGAACGCGACCCAGAAGCAGCGCTTGAAGAGGTCACAGAACCATAAGCCCGGTTAGGTGCTTGATAGGAACTGGACGGCTGCCTGGGGTCAGGAGTCGTTTTTGGAGCGGCTGGCACGTTGCGTCGCAGCCTATCAGTATTTTGCTGCATCCTACGCTGCTTAAGCACATCCTGGCTGGGAGTGCTTGTCGTAGATTGCTGAGACTGGGACGGCGTCACAGGCCTTCTTTCCAGTGTAGGAGCCACCCTATCAACTTTGGGAGTCCTGACATCACTTGGCCGGACACCAACATTCGGCATGGTTCTGGTTGTGGTCGGCACGGGCCTAGTAACAGAAGGACTGACTGTAGTCGGCGCAGGCCTAGTCACAGAAGGATTGACTGTGGTCGGCGCGGGCCTGGTCACAGAAGGATTGACTCTTTGAATTGTGGTGCCCATTGAATCCCTGCTGACGCCCTGAGTACCACCAACACTTGAAGCGCTGGGACGCACCACACCAGGATTTACAGCTCCCCCCATAGATTTTGGCTGCCATGTTGCCGCGGCGCGAGACGTTGTATCAAGTCGAACCGGAGCAGGAGCGACGGCCTTGCTAGCACCAACTGATCGACCAACTGGAGCAGTCACCTTCATTTGGTTGCTCTTGACCTGCCTGATAGTCGTTGCCCTAGCATCAACATAGGATTTGGGCGTATCAAAAAGAGCCTTCTTTGGCTGCATTCTCGCAGCATTGGTGCCACTTACAGACACTCTGTCCAGTTTAACTTCCCTAATGTCGTGCCCACCACGCTGAGCGATAAAGTTCCGACTGCTGAGCACATCCTTTGAGCCACCCGGAATCTGGCTGACATCGCCTCTTGTGTGGGCAGCGTTAAACTCCCTGTCGATCAAGGCGGTATCGCGTACCCTCACCTCAGAGATATCGTGCGATCTTGGTTGATTGCGACGTCTGTCACTCCTGTCACCTCGTGGCGGCGGACCACGTCTACCATCACGATAAAAGTCGTCATAACCAACCATCACACGACCACGACGATAGTCTCTGCTGTCTCGACGACCAGCGCGGTATCCATCCCAATATCCGTCGTTGTAACCGTGGGCATAGCCTTTTCTGTATCCCCAAGTCCATCCCGGGTCATAGGGATACCAACCAATCCACGAAGGACCGTAATAAAATGAAACAACGGCCGGACGCCAGACCCAAAGGGGATCAGGTATCCAGACCCAACCATACAGGCGACTGTGGCGCCAGTGACCAAAGTGGTCGGTCATATAGCCCCAAGGATCATAGGAATACCAGGTCCATCCATAGGAGGTCCAATACCAATAACCACGGGAATAAGGAGACCAGTCAGTGGCGACGCCATATGGAACGAATACGCGGTCACCAGAGATAACCACCCAACGACCAAGTCCATCTAAGTCACTGTAATGGGTCACCCTGTTTGAAATCCGTTCATTAATCAAGACGATTGAGTCGGTATCACTGCTCCAGCGGGCTCTGACTGAAATGACAACCCTAGATGGGAGGTTCCAGGGGACATAAAAGTTAACCCCGTATTCAGTGGTTTCAAAATTTGAAACGGACCCGCATTGGGTGGAAGCATCACAGCGATCTCCAGGCGCTACGTTGGAAGTCCAAATGAAATCGCTGACTTCTCGATAGGCATATTCCATTGAGCCTGATGCGTCATACCAGACTTCGTCTGCAACTAAAGAGACCGTTTGGCCAGGTTGCACCAAAATTTCGCGTGTTTGCCCAGTCGCGTCTAGCTGACCGTCAATTGCGATGATCCTGACTGACTGAGCAACCGCGGGTTTGATGATGAAGAAACCAAACAACAAAACTGAAGTAAAAAGCAGCGTTTTAAGCTTTGTATCCATACGGCACCTCCTGATTTGGTACCCGCCCACCAAAGTAATTGCAATTGGGCAAACCTAGACACAGACGAAAAAGTCTGAAAACTATTCTACCGTTTTTTTTGCAGTTTGATCTCGGCTTCTGAACGACGCAGATACATCGGCTCCAAGGTGGCAACATCTGCGTGCGGTAATTTTGAGCCCAACACTGCCATTACAGCCGCTTTAACGTAGTTTTCGTGGGCAGCGGCAAACGTGATGCGCTCGGGTAATGCGGCCAAAAATGCTTGGCGCCAAGCGGTAATGCCCTCGCCAACAGCCAAAACGGGGCCGGTTGGACAGATACTGGCTACTTGGTTGGCAAATTCATTGGGACTGCTGATGGTTGGGGCGATTAGTTCGTTGCCCGAGCTGTCGTAAAGGGCTGCATAGACTTCGTTTTTTTTAGCATCTAGGGCGGCCATCACTGGCGCGGTCTTGCCTAGATGGGGGGTGGCTAAGGCCAAAAGACTGGAAACTCCAACTATTGGACGATTTAGTGAAAGTGCTAGGCCCTTCATGGATGCCATCGCGATGCGAACGCCTGTGAATGATCCAGGGCCGACTGAAGAAACAATCAAGTCGATGTCAGCGGGAGTCAGCTTTCGGGACTGAAGCATGTGGGCTATGTCGTCTAGGATACGCCTTGAGTGGCTGTTTCCGTCGGACAAAAGCATGGATTCAGCAGTAATAACGTCCCCTTCAAGCAGGGCAATGGAGCCCACTTTGGTGGATGTGTCACAAGCCAGAACTACTGGACGTTGTACCGCAGTCTTGCTAATCACAGCTAACCTGGAGGTTTTAATTGGGACAAAGAGCCCCATTTTCGAGCGATATCATTTGCAAATACTACAACCATCAGGGCCAGTAGTAGGGCCAGCCCGATGTACTGCAGGATTACTCTGCCCTTTAGGCCCATTGGTTTGCGCATGATGGTTTCGATGGCAAAAACAACTATGTGACCGCCGTCAAGTACTGGAATTGGCAAAAGATTCAGGATACCAAGGCTGACAGACAGCCACGCAAGGGCCTGGAAAAACGGGGCCCAGCCCATTGAGCCGGCGTTGGATGCGATGTCGTAGATCATGATTGGGCCGCCCATTTCTTTTACGGAGACGCGCCCAGTGACCAAGGCCTTCAAAGATGCTAGTGTTTTTGCGACTATGCTGAAGGTCTCGTCAACGGTTTGTATGGCTGCATATCGAAGCCTGGATTTGTTGGGGATGTCGTCTGGGGTGACGACTACGCGGGAAACTTTGGCTCCAAACTTGAGGTACTTTGGAACCGCGGCTCCTGGCACCCAATTTGGGTTGGCTAGGGATAGCTCGACTTCTTGCTTTTCGCCATCGCGAATGATGGAAATCCGCCTGACTGCTGCTGGGTCTCTGCTGAGTCCTTCTACGAAGAATCCCCAATCAGACATGGGAGTTCCATCTAGGGCGGTAAGTTGGTCGCCTTCCTTGAGGCCAGCCAAGGCCGCGGGAGATTCAGGGTCTAGCCACTGGAGCACCATCTGGCCGTTGATGAGGCCTGCGTCAACATCTTGTCCTAGGGGCCCTAGCGATAGTTCCCTGCTTTCACCTGGTGTGGCTACGTCAAGTTCAGTTTTGGCGACCACAAATTTAACGGTTCTGTCTTTGGCGTCAGTGGCAGCCTTGATTACTTCTTCAAAGGAGCTGGCGTTTTTACCATCAATTGAGACGATTGCATCAAATTTTCCAAAACCGGCCAATTCTGCTGGAGAATCAGGCAAGGGCAGAACAATAGGTAAGGCTCTATCTAGGGTCACCCCGATGCGCCCAACCGTTTTGTTCATGCCTATTTCTTTAAGTCCGGCAAGTTCGACGGCCTTTGGAACAACATTGAAGGTCATCAGTTCGCCGTCTCGATCTACCTCAAACTCCAGGTTAGCGCCTGGATTGGAGGCAACGGCACCGTGCATCTCCCACCAGTAGTCGACTGTTTTACCGTTAATTTTCGTTACCCGGTCGCCTGGACGTATTCCAGCCTCCCAGGCGGCGCCATCAACCGAGGCTGAGCCTAGTAAGGAGGGCGGAAGCTGGGAATGGCCTAAAAACATAGGGAAAAAGATTAAGAAAGGCAGAATCAGGTTAAATACAGGACCGGCTAAAACGATGAGGACCTTGCGCCAAGTGTCGGTTGTTAAAAAGCCTTGTTTTCTTTGGTCTTCTGGTAGCTCCTCGGAGGGGTCGTCTCCCAAGAATTTTACATAGCCACCCAAAGGAAGCAGGGACAGCCAGTATTCTGTGCCTTTATATGTAAATCCAAGTAGTTTGGGGCCAAAACCGATGGAAAAACGCAAAACAGTAACCCCAACCATGCGTGCCACAAGGAAGTGACCAAGTTCATGAAAGAAGATCAGGGCACCTAGAAAGATTATGAAATAGAGCAAGCGGGGCACTCCCGGAAATAGCCGAATGGGAATGTAACCACTGTAAGCGTTTAGTGCAACGGTTGGGGCGGAATTTTGGTGTGAAATTTGGGGGCGGGGGCTGGG
>Ga0209723_1000769_pt1 | contig 56545 bp, 39 predicted proteins | sample BiotimSIPDNA_2_FD_185750 | JGI IMG/M metagenome (GOLD analysis project Ga0209723, IMG submission 185750) | Anaerobic biogas reactor microbial communites from Washington, USA - Biogas_R2 time_0 SIP DNA (SPAdes) (version 2) | ecosystem: Engineered > Bioreactor > Anaerobic > Unclassified | place... | reverse complement strand
GGGGAGCCACGAGTCACTGGACCATGCCCTGGGTGGAGTGGGCCTACGCCTATATCCTCGGGGCGGGCGATCCGGCCTGGCACGGCTTCATGGCCCCCGTCGGCACCCCCGCCGGGGGGCTCTCGACCGAACAGTCGCTCGAAGCGCTCGCGAAGAAGACCATCCCCTACACGGGCGACATCTTCATGTTCAACTACGCGTGGAAGGGGGAGGAAGCCTGGAGGACCGGCATCTATTCCCCGCACAAGGCGAAACAGGTGGCCTGGAGCCGGCACTACTCCTCTTTCTGGAACGAGTCGATGGCGTTTTGCGAGATGTTCCTCCCCGACCTCAGGGGTGACAGCCCCGAGATCGAGACCCGGTATTACCGGGCCGTGACGGGAAAGCCGGATTCCTTCGCTGATACCATGCGCACGGGGCAGAAGATCTGGACACTGGAGCGCGCCGTCCGGGTGATGCACGGGAGGAGCCGCCGGACAGAGGATTTCTTCCCCTACATGTATCAGCCGGGGGCCTCGGGCTTGGCCATCTACGGCGGCGTGCCGATCTACGAAAACGGCAGGTGGCGCCACGACACGGCCCCGGACATGTACCTGGACCGCAAGGGGGTGGACGACTTCAAGACCCACTTCTACGCCTTGGAAGGGTGGGACAAGGAGAACGGCTGGCCCACCCGGCGCACGCTGGAGGATTTCGGCCTCGGGCGCGTGGCCGACACCCTGGCGGCCAAGGGGAGGCTCGGAACATAGGGGACAGCGGCGGCTGCCCCTAGCGAAAACCGTTGTTCAAGACATGGGCGGGGTTCAGGATCAGGATCACCGCCTTTTTCTTCCAGGAAAGACCGTTCTTCTTCAGCCTGCGCGTCAACCGGTGGATCCCCTCCCCCATCAGGGATCCGACATTGGAAGTGATGATCAGGTCCTGAATGGAGGGCTGTTGTTCGGTGGCCTCCAGGACGAATTCCCAGACCAGGGACTGGCTGCAGGAAAAAAGCCAGGACACCGCAGGAGAGGCGTCCTGGGACCGCATCAGGTTGTAGGTGAAGGAACCGGTGTAGGGATGCCCGATGTAGTTGTAGAAGTAGGAATCCCCGTCCCAGACCGGGGCCGAGGTCCAGGCCCTGCGCAGATTGTCCCTCGCATCGGAAAAGGGCCTGTGCCCCGAATTCCAGGCGTCGGCCGCCTGCAGGACCCCCATTCCCAGGATCTGCGCGGCAAGAGATAGTTTTTCGGCCCGGACCAGGCGCCTGAAATTGGATGTTTCCCGGCCATCCCCCTCGTCGTCCCCGGACAGGCCGCGGGGTTCGCCCGGAACATAGGCGGCCGCCAGGGTCCCGGTTGCCGGCGCCGACGCAGTTGCCGTCCGCGCTCCCCCGCCGTCGGACGCGCTCGGCAGGCGGCTGAATGAATGCTCCTGGAGCTCGCCCGATCGATCCTCAGGGCCGCCGGCCGCGAAGTCATCGGCCCGGGAGTCCGTTTGGAGGCAGGGCGCGAACAGGAACAGGAAAACCAGGAAACCGCGGCACACGTTTTTCATCGGCGATAGCTCCATTGAGCCCCGAGTGTTTACCGTTTAAAGGACACTGTTCTCCCATCCGGTTCCCGACACACCCCGGATCCCCGGGGAGCATCTCCATCCGAACGGCAGGGGGCGTCAATAACGCTATCGGCATTCCCCGGAAAACATTGACTGTTGAATGCGAAATAACCCCGAAAGTGCGTGACGATTCGGGCATGCAGGCATCTTTCCGGTTGTCCCTATTCCTCCTCCTCGTGCATCCAGCGCCGCAGCAGGGGGGACAGCGCGAAACAGATCAGGGCGGAGACGACGGCGGTCAGGGCGATCTTTCCGAAGAGGTCGCCGTAGAGCCCTATCGTCTCGATCGGGGGTGGGATGACCTGCACCTCCCCTTCCCCGTGGGACACGCCGGTGAACGAAGCGATCATGCCGGCCAGGTAGTTGGAAAAAGCGCTGGCCAGAAACCAGGCCCCCATGACCGTGCTCACCATCCGCGCCGGGGAGAGCTTCACCACCATCGACAGCCCCACCGGGGAGAGGCAGAGTTCCCCCGTGGTCTGGAACATGTAGCCCAGGATCAGCCAGACCATGGCGACCATGCCGCGCCCGTCCGCGTGCGTGGCGCCGTACCAGAGGGCCGTAAACCCGATGCCGAGCTGCAGCAGCCCCAGCGAGAACTTGACCGGGGTGCTGGGATCCCAGCCGCGGCTGGAGAGCCAGGACCAGAGCCCGGTGAAAACCAGCCCGAAGAGGAGGATGAAAATCGGGTTGACCGCCTGGAACAGCGACGCCGGGATCTCGGCCCCGCCCGTCCCCATGCCGACGTTCTGCTCGTCCACGCGCCAGTCCACCGTGTCGCGCCCCTCTTCCCTGGCCGTGGTGAGCGCGTCGAGGGCGAACATCTCCCCGCCGTTGGTGTAGCCCAGCTGCTCCTGGTTGAGCTTGAGCTGCAGCGTCTTCCCGACATCGCCGGGGGCGACGCGCCCCGCCTCGAACACGCGGTCGACGTTTCGGTCGGCGAAGTTGTTGAGCGAGCTCCCCGCCTGCTCGAAGAAGGCCCAGAAAAGCATGGAAAAGAACACCAGGATGAGGACGACGAAGAGCCGGTGGCGCTCGATCCGTTCCGCCCGCAGCGCCTCGACGACGAGCCAGACGAAGGCGGCGATCCCGAACAGGGCCAGCACCCAGCCGGCGATCTCGTTCCTGCGGATGAGCACGACCAGTACGGGGAGCGCCAGGACGATGCCGAGGTAGACGGCCAGGTCCTTGCGGAGGAAGCCCCACATTCTCTCCCGGAGCGCCTCCGGCCGCTTCGGCCGCCCCGCTTCGGCCGGCAGCCCTCCGCGCCCCAGCGCCACGAAGGCGATGATGCCGGCGGTGATGAGCGCGAGCCCGATCAGGACGTTCACCACGAGCTGGTAGGAATTGTTCTGGAAAAACAGGAGCGCCACGCCGGTGAGGAGGGCGCAACCGAGGATCAGGAACTGGGTGACGCGGATCGGGGCGACGAACACGGCCAGCCCCATCAGCATCCCGATCGTGGCCAGCCCGAAGCCGTAGTGCCAGCCGTAGGTCTCCCCGATAAATCCGCAGAGCAGCGGCGACATCGCGGCGCCGAGGTTGATGCCCATGTAGAAGATGGTGAAGCCGCCGTCCCGCTTGCGGCTCTTGATGTCGTACAGGGAGCCGACAATGGTTGAGATGTTGGGTTTGAAGAAGCCGTTGCCGCAGATCAGGAGGGCCAGCGCGAAGAAAAACGCCATTTCATGCTCGACCGTCATCAGCATGTGGCCCATCGCCATGAGCAGGCCGCCGATAACGACCGCGCGCCGCGCACCCAGGAGCCGGTCCGCCAGCATGCCGCCGATGAAGGGGGTGGCGTAGACCAGGGCCGTGTAGGCCCCGTAAATTTCGTAGGCCCGCCCGTCGGTGAAATTGAGGAACCCCTTGATCATGTAGAAGACCAGCAGGGCCCGCATGCCGTAATAGGAGAAGCGCTCCCACATCTCGGCGAAGAACAGCGTGAACAGCCCCACGGGATGCCCGAAGAGAACTTTCTGGTCGTGACTTGTCGTCATAGCGTCCGCCATCATAGGGGTTTCTTGTTGGGATCGGTTTCCTTCCGGAAGCACGGCAAGGGACTACTCCTCACCGGTCCGCCTTGACTCACCGGCGGCCGGCGGGCAATTCAAAAACCGAGGCGGGGATCGCCCTCTTCCCGACCAAGGCGACCGCCCGGGCCGTCCTAAACTCCATGTTCATCATCTTCTTCTCGGCCGTTTCCCGGCCGCCTCCGGGCTCAAAACCTCCACGACACCCGAAATTCCGCATAGTATCCTCTAAACCCCCGCCCTCCGCAAGCGATCCTTTTTTATCGCAAATGCTCCCCGATCCTGTCGCTTTTTCGCCCCCGATCCGGGTATGATTACCTCGCTCTTTTCGGGAGACGCGACATGAACCAGACACCGCTCCATGAATGCTACGCTTCCATCCCCGGCGCGAGGATCGTCGATTTCGCCGGCTGGAGGCTCCCGCTCCACTTCGACCTCGGAATCCTGGCGGAACATCACGCGGTCCGCAGCGCGGCCGGGCTGTTCGACGTTTCCCACATGGGACGGATCCGGGTCCGCGGCCCGCACGCCGCGGCCTACGTCGACTGGCTGGCCACCAACACGCTGCCGGCGGCCGATTCCGGCCGCTGCCGGTACTCGCTCCTGTGCGCCGAAGACGGGTGGTGCATCGACGACATTGTCATCTGCCGGCTGGGGGAGGAGTCGCTCGACCTGGTGGTCAACGCCGCCAACCGGGCGCGCGTCCTCGAGTGGTTCGCCGGGCCGAATCACTGGACCCGCTCCGGCCGCCCCCTCCCCGAGATGGAGGACGTTACCCTTCGGACCGCGCAGATCGCGCTGCAGGGTCCGGCATCGCTGGAGGTCCTGGCCGCGCGCTGCGACGCCGACCTTGCGGGCCTGGGAAATTACCAGTTTCTCCCCGGAATCCGCGTCGCGGGGATCCCCGCCCTGGTGTCGCGCACCGGGTACACCGGGGAGGACGGCTTCGAACTGTTCGTCGACGCCCCCGACGCCCCCGCCCTGTGGCGCGCGCTCCTGGAGGCCGGGGCCCCTCTCGGCCTGGTTCCCTGCGGGCTCGGAGCCCGCGACACCCTCCGCTTCGAGGCCGGGATGCCCCTCTACGGCCAGGAACTGGATCCCGGCATCAATCCCCTCGAGGCGGGGCTCGGACGCTTCGTCGACCTGGACAAGGGGGAGTTTTCCGGAAGGAGGGCGCTGGAGGCCGTATCCCGGGACGGGGCGGCCAGAAAGCGGATCGGGCTCGAGATGATCGACGCCGCGGTGGCGCGGACGGGATTTGCCGTCCGGCAGGGGGGAGCGGACGTCGGACGGGTCACGAGCGGGGGCAAATGCCCTACCGTCGGCATCTTCGGAGCCATGGCGCTGGTGCGCCGCGACGCGTCCGCGGAGTCGGAGTTCGCCGTTGACGTCCGCGGCCAGTGGAAACGCGCGCGGGCGCGCGCCCTCCCCTTCTACCGCCGCACGGCGCGGCAGGCCCCAATGGCGGCCACGGATTCCACCCCGGGAAAGGGACAACGACCATGAACACGTTCGCCTATCTCCCCCACACCCCCGAGGATGTCGCGCGGATGCTCCGTGCCATCGGCATGGAGAGCCTCGAGGACCTCTTTGCGGACGTCCCGCCGGAACTGTGCGCCGCCGGGGCGCCCGGCATCCCCCCGGGGCTCTGCGAAAGCGAGGTCTACCGGGAGTTCGAGCGCCTGAAAAACGCCGGCCGGACCTGCGTATCGTTCCTCGGGGCCGGCTGCTACGACCACCTGGTCCCCTCGATCGTCCCCTTCGTGACGGGACGGACCGAATTTCTCACCTCCTACACCCCCTACCAGGCGGAGGCGTCGCAGGGGATGCTGCAGGCGATCTACGAGTACCAGACCATGGTCACGCTCCTGACCGGCCTGCCGGTGTCGAACGCCTCGCTCTACGACGGCGCCACGGCCGCCGCGGAGGCCTGCGCCATGGCACGCAACGCGCGCAAGGGGGCGCGCGTCCTCGGGGTCTCCGCCCTGGTGCACCCCCACACGCTCGCGGTCCTCGAAACCTTCTTTTCCGGTTCCGGGGCCGAAATCGCGCGCCTCGCCGAGTCGGGGGGGACGACCGACTGGAACGGCCTGGAGACGATCGCGGGGGATGACCTGGCGTGCGTGCTGGTGGAGAGCCCCAACCGTTACGGCATCGTGGAGGACCTGACCGGCCTCGCCGCGCGCCTCGGCAAGAGCGGCGCACTGCTGATCGTTTCGGCGAACCCGCTGTCCCTGGGGATCCTGAAGAGCCCGGGGGAGTGGGGGGCGGACATCGCGGTGGGGAGCGGGCAGCCCTTCGGTCTCGGGCAGAATTTCGGGGGGCCGGGACTCGGCTACCTCGCCTCGAGCCGGAGCCTGATGCGGCTCATGCCCGGGAGGATCGTGGGCGAAACCGTGGACCGCGAGGGCGCCCGGGCGTTCGTGCTGACCCTGCAGACGCGCGAGCAGCACATCCGGCGCGAGCGCGCGACCTCCAACATCTGCACCAACCAGGCGCTGGCCGCCCTGGCCGTCGCCGCCTACCTGGCAGCGGTCGGGCGGGAGGGGGTGCGCCGGATCGCCTCCCTGAACGTGCACAAGGCCCGCTACCTCGCCGGCCGCATCACGGCGGAAACCCCGGCCCGCCTCGCCTACGACCGTCCCTATTTCAACGAGTTCGTCCTCGACCTCCCCCGCTCCGCCCGGGATACGGCCGACGCCCTGCTCGAAGAGGGGGTCCTGGCGGGGGTCCCGCTCGACGAATTCGGGGGGGGCGACCCGAACCGCCTGCTCGTGGCGGTGACCGAAAAGAGGACACGGGCCGAAATGGACCGCTACGTGGACCTGATCCGAAAGGTGATCGCATGACCGAACCCCTGATTTTCGAACAGTCCCGCCCGGGCCGGACGGGATACCGCACCCCGGAGTGCGACGTCCCTGAAGCGGACCTCGAAACGATGTTCGGACCGCGGCTGCTGCGGGAAAACCCCGCTCCCCTCCCCGAGGTCTCCGAGCCCGCCGCCGTCCGCCACTACACCCGGTTGTCGCACCGCAATCACGCTGTCGACCTCGGTTTCTACCCCCTGGGATCGTGCACCATGAAGTACAATCCCAAGATCAACGAGGAGGTCGCCTCCTGGTTCCGGGACATCCACCCTCTGCAGCCCGCCGCCACCGTCCAGGGGATCCTCGAAATCCTCCACCGCACGATCGAGAGCCTGTGCGCCATCACCGGGATGAAGGCGGGGACGCTGCAGCCCTTCGCGGGGGCGCACGGGGAGTTCGCCGGGCTGAAGCTGTTCCGGGCCTGGTTCCACAAGCGCGGGGAGCAGGCGCGCCGCGTGCTGCTCGTCCCCGACTCGGCCCACGGCACCAACCCGGCCTCGGCCCACATCGCCGGATTTGACATCCGCGTCGTCCCCAGTTCCGGGGGGATCGTCACGCTCGACGCCATCCGCCCCTGGCTGAACGCCGAACTGGCCGGCATCATGATGACCAATCCCAACACCCTGGGGCTCTTCGAACGCCAGGTGCTGGAGATCTCCCAGGCCGTGCACGAAGCGGGGGGCCTCCTCTACTACGACGGCGCCAACCTGAACGCCCTCGTCGGCACGGCGCGCCCCGGGGACATGGGCTTCGACGTCGTGCATCTCAACCTGCACAAGACCTTTTCCACCCCGCACGGCGGCGGGGGCCCGGGCGCGGGGCCAATCCTTGTCTGCCCGAAGCTCGAACCGTTCCTCCCCTCCCCGGTGATCGTGCGCGACGCGGCCGGCTACCGCTTCGCGCCGGCGGGCCCCGACTCCATCGGGCGGATCTCCGGCTTTCACGGCAACATCGGCGTCATCCTACGGGCCTTCGCCTACATCCTCACCATGGGTTCGGACGGGCTGGGCGCGGTGTCCCGCCTGGCCGTGCTCAACGCCAACTACCTCAAGGAACGGCTGAAGCACATTCTGACCCTCCCCTACGACACCGTCTGCAAACACGAATTCGTCCTCTCGGCGAAGGAATTGAAGGAGAAGACCGGGGTCTCGGCACTGGACCTGGCCAAGCGGATGCTCGATTTCGGGATCTACGCGCCGACCGTCTATTTCCCGACCATCGTCGCCGAGGCGATCATGATCGAGCCGACCGAGACCGAATCCCTCGAAACGCTCGACCGCTTCGTGGAGATCCTCGAACAGATCTGCCGGGAGGCGGAGGAGGATCCCGAACTGCTGCGCTCGGCCCCGCACAACACCCCCATCCGGCGCGCCGACGAGGTGCGCGCCGCGCGCCAGCCGCAGCTCGCCTGGGAGCCGCCGGCCGCGTCGCCGCCGCCCGAGGGAGGCGATTGACATGGTTCGCATGCTGATTCACTGGGGCACCATGGCCCTTGCATTAGGGATCACGGCCCGGATCATCCCGGGGTTCGAAATCAGCGGAGTCCCCGCGGCCCTCGCCGCCGCCGTCATCTTCGGATTCATCAACGCGACGGTGGGGTTGCTCCTGAAGGTCGTCACCTTCCCGCTGACGGTCGTCACCCTGGGGCTGTTCTGGCTCCTGATCAACGCGCTGATGCTGAAGCTCGCCTCCGCCCTGGTCCCCGGGTTTTACCTCCGCGGATTCGCCGCCGCCTTCTTCGGCGCCATCGTACTCAGCCTGGTCAACATGCTGCTGAAGAAGCTCCTGTGGCCGGACAGGCTCAAAACCCGTTAGGAAGCAAACGCGCCGCGGTGCTGTCGAACATCGCCGGGACCTTCGAACGGAACATGCTGCAGGTGCCTTCATCCCACCTCCAGCCGATCACCCCGCCCGCCGACTCCCTTGAACCCCGAAGCGCCGGGATCTGGTATATTGTAATGGAAATTGCATTTTAGGGGGATCATGGTCTACGTTTCTTCCTCGCTCGACGCTGCGCTGCCGGAAGGGGAGTTGACGGAAAAAATCGGCTCCGGCTTGCCCGCCGCCGATGTGGACCGCATCGGGCGCGCCCTCGAATTCGTCGGGCCCCTCTACGCCGGCCGCCGGCTCGACACCGGGGAGGAGATCGCGCGCCACGTCCACGGCATGGCGCTGATCACCGCCGCGCTGCGCCTGGACGCGGACTCGCGCCTGGCGGCGCTCCTTTTCGCCGCGCATCCATTCAAGGCCGGGGCATCGATCGCCGAGCTGTTCGGCGCGGACACGGCCCGGCTGGTCGCGGGGCTCCACCGGCTGAACGGCCTGCGCCTGCTCGCGCCGACCCCGGATTCGGGGGTGCGTGACATCCGCACGCAGTCCGAGGTCCTGCGCAAGATGATGCTCGCCATGAGCGAAGATATCCGCGTCGTCCTGCTGCAGCTGGCCAGCCGGACCCAGACCCTGCGCTTCTACTCCGACAATCCGGGCCCCGACAGGGAAGACACCGCGCGGGAATCGCTGGACCTGTACGCCCCCCTGGCCAACCGGCTCGGGGTATGGGAACTCAAATGGGAAATCGAGGACCTGAGCTTCCGCCTCCTCGACCCGGAGAACTACCGCTGGATCGCCCGGCGGCTGGACGGGAAGCGCCTGGAGCGCGAACGCTTCGTCGCCGAAGCGATCGCCATCCTGAGGAAGGAATGCGAGTCGGCCGGGATCAGGGCCGAGATCTACGGGCGTCCCAAGCATATCTACAGCATCTGGAAGAAGATGCGCGCCAAGAACATCCCCCTGGAGGAGGTCTACGACCTGCGGGCGCTGCGCGTCATCGTCGGGCAGGTGCCCGAATGCTACACCGTCCTCGGCATCGTGCACCGGATCTGGGTCCCCGTGACGAGCGAGTTCGACGACTACATCAGCAGGCCGAAGGAGAACGGCTACCGTTCGATCCACACCGCCGTGATCGCCGCGGACAAGCGCCCCCTGGAGGTGCAGATCCGCACCCGGGAAATGCACGAACACGCTGAACTGGGGGTAGCCGCCCACTGGCGCTACAAGGAGGGGACTACGGCCGCGAAGAAGCGCGACCCCTACCACGACAAGGTCTCGCTCCTGCGCGAGCTCCTCTCCTGGCGGGACGAGATCACCGACACCTCCAACTGGGTGGAACAGTTCCGGCGCGCGGCGCTGGACGACACGATTTACGTCATGACCCCCAAGGGGCGCATCATCGACCTCCCGCGCGGGGCCACGCCGCTCGATTTCGCCTACCGCGTCCACACCCAGATCGGGCACCGCTGCCGGGGGGCCAAGGCCGACGGCGCCCTGGTGGCGCTCAACCGCCCGCTCGCATCGGGCCAGACGGTCGAAATCGTCACCGCCAAGCAGGGGGGGCCGTCGCGCGACTGGCTCAACCCCCAGCTCGGCTACCTCCGGACCTCCCGGGCCCGCCAGAAGGTCAAGCAGTACTTCACCGCGCTTGACGAATCGCAGACCCTCGCCGAAGGGCGCGCCTTCGTGCAGCGCGAACTGCAGCGCGAGGGGGCGACGCAGGCCAACATCGAGGCGCTGGCCGATCGGTTGGGCTACCCGGGGGCCGAGGCGATGTTCCTCGCCGCCGGCCGCGGGGAGCTCGGTCCGCGCGCCCTGCAGCAGGCGTTGCGCCCGGCGGAAGCGCCGACGGAACCCGACCCGGAGTTCGTGCCGCGCAAGAGCAAATCGGGAGGGAGGGGGGAGGGCATCCTCGTCGTCGGCATGGACAAGCTGCTGACGCAGCTGGGGCGCTGTTGCAAGCCCGCCCCCCCCGACCCGATCAAGGGCTACGTCACCCGCGGCAAGGGGATCTCCATCCACCGCGCCTGCTGCGCCAACTTCGCGGGGATGGCCCGGCTGAACCCGGAGCGGGTGATCGAGGCCGCCTGGGGGGAGACCTCGCCCCGGAACTCCCGTTCCCCCTCCTACCCCGTCGACGTCTCGGTGGAATGCGAGGACCGGACCGGGCTGCTGCGGGACATCACCGAGGTTCTGACCCGGGAATCGATCAACGTCACCGCCGTCCACACCGTGGCGCGACAACCGAACGTCCGGCTGCATTTCACCCTGGAGGTCCGCGACGTGAAGCACCTCGAACAGGCGCTGAAGCTCATGGAGGGGATTCCATCAGTCGTCAGCGCCCGCAGGATCTGAGCGCCGACCCTGAACCTGAAACAAGGAGACACGACAAAGGCTGAGAAAAACACCGCGGGAACGAGCAAGGGATGGGCGGTCCTGGCCCTGGCGGCGGCCGTGCTGTTGCCGGTTGCGGCGGCGCCAGCCAAGGACGGCAGGGTGACGGCGGCCACCCTGCTCGACCGCATCCTGATCGAGGACCTGGTCACGGGATAACACGTCGACCTGACCTCGGGGAGCGGCCACGACCTTTCGGAATACTTCACCGAGGACGCCGTCCTGGACGTCAACGGCACGGTCTTGGAAGGGCGCGCGGCGGATCGGGCCGCCTATAGGCTGTGTTCGCTCCGGTTGATGACGTCGTCCTGGATGTCGGGGGACAGCTGGGTGAAATAGGCGCTGAACCCCCCGATCCGGACCACCAGGTCCGGGTATTTTTCGGGGTGCGCCTTGGCGTCCCTGAGCGCGTCCGTGTCCACCATGTTGTACTGGATGTGCGTCCCCCCCTCCGCCATGAAGGCGTTGGTATAGGCCACCAGCTTCCCCACGCTCTCTTCGCTGCGCAGCATCGAGGCGGTGAACTTCTGGTTCAGCACCGAGGCATGGGATTCCTTGAACCCGGCCGTGAGCGCTGAGCGGAGCACGGCCGTCGGCCCCTTCCGGTCGGCCCCCCTCATCGGCGAGAGGGAACCGTCGTTGAGCGGTTCGAACGCCTTGCGGCCGTTGGGGAGGGCGCCCACGCCGAGCCCGCCGAAGTAGTGCCACGCCAGCCCTTCCCGCGCGACCATGTAGGGGCGGAAGGGGGAGTTGTCGTAGGCGCGAATGATGCGGTAGGAGTCCTCGCTCAGGCGCCGGGCCAGCAGGTCCACCTCCTCGATGTCGTTGCCGAACTTGGGCGCGGCCAGGCAGAGGCGCCGGATCTCCTCCCCCCGAGCCCCCTCGAAGTTTCCGTCGAGGGCCTCGAGCAGTTCCGCCATGGTGAGGGTGCGGCTGTCGAACACCAGCGTCTTCACCGCCATCAGGGAATCGGCCACGTCGATGATGGCGCGGTCGCTGATCCCATAAATGCTCGTGGCGGGGTCGGGGATGAGCAGGTCCTGCCCCAGGTCCATGCAGCTCTGCACCCCCACGGCCGAGAGGAACGGCAGCCGCATGTACTTCGCCTGCTCCTTCCGGGCGATGGCGGCCAGCCAGAAGACGCGGTGGGTGATGAACTCGTGCTGCCGGAGCAGGGCGTCGTACAGTTCCTCGAAGCTCCCGAAATCGCGCGGGTCCCCGGTCGCGATCCCGGTGCGGCGGCCGTTGCAGTCCACGCCGTCGTGCAGCACGAGGTGGAGCATGGCGGCCAGGTTGCAGGCGGCCACCCCCTCGGACCCGTAGTGCTCGGCCCTGGAGGGCAGGCAGGGGTAGACGCAGCCCAGGCCGCACCACTCCACCGCCTCCTCGAGCGGGATCCCGTCCTCGACAAAGCGTGCGATGACCACCTCGTCGTTTTCGAACAGGGGGATGCCCCCCTTGGTGGCCATGTTCGTCCGGATCGCCTTGTCCATCATCCAATCGGGGGTGCCGCGGTTCCAGCGCAGCCCCAGCGTCGGGGAGGAGAGCCCGAGCAACCCGACGACGTGGAGCAACAGGTAGCTCAATTCGTTTGAACAGTCGCGCCCCGCAACGTCCATCCCGCCGACCATGACGTTGTTGATCCCGAAATTGATCTGGTGCGACTCCATCGAGCTTTCGGAGGAGACGAAAGTCTGCGTCCCCCAGCGCCCGATGAGTTCGGCGAGCAGGTCGGACGCCTTCTCGAGTGAAATGGTCCCGCTCCCGACATCCCGGATGAAGTAGGGGTACAGGTACTGGTCGGCGCGCCCCCACTGGGGGTTGTTGTGCATCGGGTGCTCGTAGTTCTTGCAGACGCCGACGAGGGCCATCGACTGCAGCGCCTCGTGGAACGTCCGCGCCGGGTGCTCGGGCACCCGCTCGCACGCTTCGGCCATCCGGAGCAGTTCCTCCCGGCGCCCCGGGCGCGTTTCGGCCGCGGCCATCTCCCTGGCCAGGGCCGCGTACCGGCGCGCGTGCCGGATCGCCCCCTCGCAGACGATGACGGCCGCCTGCCAGAAGTAGAGCCGGTCGATGTCGGTCCCCCGCTTTTCGACGAAGTCGTCGATGTGCGCCCGGGCCTCGCGGATGATCCCCCCGAGCCCCTCGCGGAGGATCTTTTCCCACATCAGCACCGAGGTGGTCTGCCCGAAGATCCCGGTATCCAGGGTCGGATCCTTCAGCTTGGCGGCCTCGGCGTCCCGGATCCACTCCCCGACCACCGCTTCCCACGCCTTGTACGTCATCTCCGGCGCCGTGCGACCCCGGAACTCCCTGGCGCTCGCGCGCAGGATTTCGACGCTCTCCCGGTCCAGGCCGACATTGGCGTCCATCGTGATCCGCAGTTCCTCGCCGTCCTTCCAGATCCCCGGAATGTAGTCGCCGCAGACGTCGATGGAAGTGGCGCAGCCGATGACGGCGGGCGTCAGCCGGCCCGCGAGCAGGTCATAGTCCTGGATCCGGATCTCGACGTTCTCCACGATCTTTCGGAAAAGGAGGGCACGCCGCAGCTCCAGGTCCATCCCGACGGTCTCCCGCCAGGACTCGACGGTCCATTTTTCCCGGTCGGCGAAGAGCTTCCAGCCGGCCTCCTTCATGGCCCGTTTCCAGGCGCGCACGCTCTCCCCGAGCGTGAGCGCGTCGATCCGCTCCAGCAGTTGCCTGTCGATTTCCACCATGTCAGTCTCCGATCGCGTGCTCACCTCGAAACCGTGCAGTGGATGCCGCGGTCCAGGTAAGCCTTTTGTACCTGCTCGGCCCGCTCGTGCCCGTCGGGGCCGAGCTCGTCCATCGGGTATTTTATACCAAGCGCCCGGTATTTGCTCTGGCCCAACTTATGGTAAGGCATCAGCTCCAGGCGGGGGGTCTCGAGCCCCAGGCCGGACAGGAAGGCCGCGGTGGCCTCGATGTCGTCCGGGGAATCGTTCAGGCCGGGAATCACCGGCTGGCGGAAGAGGACGTCGGCCCCGCTCTTTGCGAGCAGGCGGGCGTTTTCCAGGATCGGTCCGTTTTCCCTGCCGGTATGGGCGCGGTGGCGGGCCGGGTCAATCAGTTTCAGGTCGAAGAGGAAATGGTCGGTGACGGAAAGAACTTCCCCGAGCGCCTCGCGGCTCGCGTAGCCGCAGGTTTCGATGCAGGTGTCGATCCCCCCTTCCCGGCAGAGTTCGAAAAGCTCCCGCACGAAACCGGCCCGCAGCAGGGGCTCCCCGCCCGAGGCGGTGACCCCTCCTCCCGAACTCCGGTAAAAGATCCGGTCGCGCCGGACCTCGTCCCACACCTCCGCCACCGTCATCCGCTCGCCGTAGCGGACCAGGGCGCCGTCCGGGCAGGCCTCCACGCAAACCCCGCAGCCGGTGCAGCGGGCATAATCGACGCGGTGGTCCCCTTCCCCGGTGCGGATGGCGCCGTTCGGACATGCGGCGGCGCATCCGCCGCAGCCGGCGCAGAGGGTTTCGAGGAATCCGACCTGGGGCTCGGCCGAGAGGGTCTCGGGGTTGGCGCACCATCGGCAGGAGAGCGGGCACCCCTTGAAAAAAACGACCGTGCGGATCCCCGGACCGTCGTGGAGGGAGAAACCCTGGATATTGACGATGACGGCCGTCCGGGCCGGATTGTTTTCGCCGGTTATATCCATACGCGCGCCGCAGGCCTTTCCATCGCGGCCGGCTTAGGTGGGCGGCTCGCTTTCGAACTTGTCCTGCCGCAGCATGGCGATCTGGAAAACCGGCCGGTCAATCTTCCGGAAACAGAGCCCCCCGTGTTCCAATCCCGCGGGGATATGCACGAAACAGGTCTTGGTGATCGTCGTCTTGACCCCGTCGACGATGAGATCGATCTCGGCTCCCAGTTCGGAAGGGTTCGCCATGTCGCTCCCCACGAAGCCCAGGATTTCATCGTTATCGTGACGGTGCACGGGATGAACCGTCGGCACCGACCCGGTCACCCATACCGCCTCCACGTAGAACGAACCGGGAACCACCCGGTCGTCCATGTAGATGACCCGGTGAATGGGGTCGGGCCCGGCGGCCGGCTCTCCCGCTGGACCGTCTCCTTCAAAATCGTGAACGCCCGGCGGCAACTTCACGTTGGTGGAAAAAACGGCTTTCGGCCTGGTCTTTCCTTCTGACATGCGGGACTCCTTCTTTGAATGGGCGCCGCGCCCCCGGCGCCGACGCGCGTCTTGGAATCATTAAATTCCATGTGCCGCCCCTTGTCAATCGGATCGGGATCCGGGCGGTCGACGGACACCCCGGGAAAGGGATTTTTTCTGCAAAGGCTTTTTCTTTGAAGCTTTGACAGCGGGGCCGATAAGTGTAACATAGTGGTTTTAGCAAAAATATGTACAGGGCAAGGCCGGCCCGCTGCTTGCGCCGGACAGAGTCAAGAAGTCGCACGAAAAGGAGAAGATATGAAAAAGCAGTTGTCTTGGTTCAGCGCGGGGGTTCTCGGCCTGTTGTTGGGATTCCCCGGCCTGGGTTCCGCCCAGATCCGTGAAGGTTCTTTTTCCCTGACTCCACAGGCGGGGGGATATTTCTTCGAGGACGGCGAGCCGCTCGACCACGCCCCGACCGGAGGGCTCGGATTCGGCTACAACGCCACGAAGGTGTTCGGCCTGGAAGGATCTTTCAACTACCTCAGGGCGACGCCGAAACCCGGCGGCGAAGCCTTGGATGGGTACATGCTGCGTCAGGACGCGGTGTTTCACCTCGCGCCCAATCAGCGCCTCGTCCCTTATGTCGCCGGCGGCATCGGCTGGTTCTGGCTCAACGGGCCGACGACGGACCGTCACGCCCGGGTGGCCCCCAATTTCGGGGCCGGGATCAAGGGCTTCCTCACGGAAAACATCGCCCTGAGGGCGGATTTCCGCCGCGTCCTTCCCACCAAGCCGTTCAATGAAAACCTGATGGTCACCATGGGCGTCGAGTTCCTCCTCGGCGGCAAGCAGAAGCCGGCCCCGGCGCCGGCGCCCGCACCTGCGCCCGCCCCGCCACCGGCGCCCGAGCCCGAGCCCGACAGCGACAATGACGGCGTGGTCGACAGCAAGGACAAGTGCCCGAACACCCCGGCGGGGGTGAAGGTCGACAGCGACGGCTGCCCCCTGGACACCGATGGTGACGGCGTCTACGATTACCTCGACAAGTGCCCGAACACCCCGGCGGGGGTGAAGGTCGACAGCAACGGCTGCCCCTTCGACACCGACGGTGACGGCGTCTACGACTACCTCGACAAGTGCCCCGACACGCCGAAAGACCTCAAGGTCACTCCCGACGGGTGCCCGATCCTGATCCAGAAAAAGGTCTCCAAGACCCTGGACATCCAGTTCGACACCGACAAGACGGACATCAAGCCGGAATACCGGGAGCGGCTGAAGGAAGTGGCCGACTTCATGAACAAGTACCCGCAGACGTCGACCGTGATCGAAGGTCACACCGACAGCGTCGGCGCGGCCAAGTACAACATGGGGTTGTCGCAGAGACGCGCTGACAGCGTCAAGAACTACCTGGTCGAGAACTTCGGCATCAGTCCCGACCGCCTGGCGACGAAGGGCTACGGCGAGGAAAAACCGGTCGCCTCGAACGATACGGCCGAAGGGCGGGCCCAGAACCGCCGGATCGAGGCCACGTTCAACGCCCAGACGGAGTACTACGAAAAGAAGTAGCCTGTCCGGGCCGACATGCAGGACGGGGAGGGCCGCGGTTGCGGCCCTCCCTTTTTTTTGCCCCGGGATTCCGGGCGGCCGGCCGTCTTTCCTATTGGATCCGGAAAGCGTACTATGGTCGGCATGGACAAAGAAACGATTACGGCTGTAGCTTTGGGAATCGGCCTGGCCGCCAGCGCCGGTTTCAGGGTGTTCGTGCCGATGCTGGCCGCCGCCATCGGCGCCCACCTGGGATTCCTCCCCGTCCACGAGGGGTTCGAATGGCTGGCCGGGTGGCCCGCCATCGTCTGTTTCGGCACCGCCACCGTGCTGGAAATCATCGCCTACTACGTCCCGGTGGTCGACAACCTGCTCGATGCCATCGCCACCCCCATGGCCTTGGGAGCCGGCACGCTGCTGCTGACGTCGGTGCTGCCGATCGACAACAACCTGCTCAAATGGACAACGGGATTCATCGTCGGCGGCGGCATGGCGGCCACGGTCCAGGGCGGCACCGTGCTCGCCCGGCTGGCCTCCACGGCGAAGACCGCGGGAATAGGCAACCCGGTGGTGGCCACGGGGGAACACGCGACCGCCTTCGGCTCCTCCATCCTGTCGTTCTTCATCCCCGTGATCATCGCGGCCCTGTTCCTGGCCGGAGCCGTAATCCTGGCAATCGTTTTCGGCCGGAAGCTCTTCCGGAGAAAGATCGCGGCATGAACCGGCGCGCCGTCCAGGACGACTATCCCGACGACATGAGCCACTGCTACGGATGCGGGCGGCTCAATCCCGGGGGACTGCAAATTAAGAGCCGCCGGGAGGAGGACGAAATGGTGGCGCGCTTCCGGCCGGAGCCGGGGCACACCTCCATGCCCGGCTTCGTCTACGGCGGGCTGCTGGCCTCGCTCGTCGATTGCCATGCCATGGCCGTCGCCACGGACGCCGCCTCCCGAGCCCGGCCCGAAGAAGGGATCGAGCGCTTCGTCACCGCCTCGCTCGAAGTACATTACCTGCGCCCCACCCCGATCGGCGTCGAGCTGGAAATCCGCGGAAAGATCGAGGAATTGAAGGGGCGCAAGGCGGTGGTCTCCGTGCGCATCCTGGCCGGCGGGGTGGAGTGCGTCCGGGGCAGGGTCGTGGGCGTACGCCTCCCGGAAACCATGTACAGGCCGGCTAACCGACCAGTCTCGAACCCGGGGTGATACTGACCTCCCCCGTGGACCGCAGCGTCACGTGATAGACCCGGCCCGGCTCCAGCCGGGTGTAAGGGGCGTCCCCGTGGATGGCGCGCACCCCGAACCGGGCCGCCAGTTCCTCGTCACCGGCCAGTTGCCAGAACCTCGCCCACAGTTGTTTCTCGAAGTCGGAGGCGGCGTTGCGTTCGGCGTAGACCTCGGGCGGCAGCCCATGCCGATCCAACACGTGCCCATCTTCCGGCCGCATACCGCTCGTGAAAATCCTCCGGAACAGCATCAGGGCCCGCCCCTTGAGCGGGTCCCCCTGCTCCACAAAATGGTCCTCGAACCGGATGGTCATGGTATCGATGAAGACTTCCCGCCCGGCGAGCGTGAATTCCCGGGCCACCGTGACCGGGTTTCCAGCCCCGTCGATCTCGGTGAACCGGACGGTGGAGACCGGCACCCCGGCCCCGTCGAACCGCTGGTCCAGGACTTCGATGCGCGCCCGCCGCTCGGTGAAGCGGAGGAGCCTGAGGTAGGTCTCGAGTTGCTGGTTCCGCTCCCCCAGCCGCGCAATCTCGAGCTGCTGGTCCTCGATCTGCCGCTCGAGCGCGCGCCGGGGCGCCACCAGCAGCCGGTCGGCGACATAAACCCCGCCCGCGGCCGCGGCCACGATCAGGACGACCCACAACGCCAGCCGCACCGGCCATTTCCTTTTCGGTTTCGTTCCTTCCTGTACCATGGCTCCCTCCGGGCATAACCGGCCGCCGTCGGCCGGCATGTCCGAATTATCACACAAAACCACGCGGGCCGCCCCGGTTTCTTCGGCGGGAATTCTCCCGCCGCCGTGCTAGAATCGAACCACTGGTTCGAACTTTCATCGGAGGAGAAGATGTCATCCACAAGCCTGGTCACCCTCGTGCTGCTGGCGGGAACCGTCCTGGCCGGCGTTCCGGCGCGGGCCGAGGACTCCGCGAAACCTCTCATCACGGTTCTCAACCCGGCCGTCACCGAAAAGCTCGCCCCGCGGGTGCCGCTGGCGCCGCGCGCCGGCACCCTGGAAGGGAAAACCGTCTACCTGGTGGACATGAATTACGAGGGGCTCGGGCGCACCCCGGTGCTCGAGGAGATGGAGCGGTGGTTCGGCGCCAACATGCCCGGCGTCAAAATCATCCGCCGCCTCAAGAACGGGAGCTACGTCTCCGACGACCCGGCGCTCTGGAAGGAGATCGCCGCCAGCCGGGCCGGGGGGGTGATCCTCGGCGTGGCCGGTTGATGGGGGTGCCTGGCGGCCGTGAGCCGCTTCGGCATGACCCTGGAAAGAGAGTACGGCATTCCCACCGTTTCGCTTTCGAACGAAAACATCGTCTCCTTCGGCACCGGCCCCCACCAGAAATACAGCACCGGCATGCCGCTGCGCTTCGTGGGGGTCCCCTACCCCTTTTCGGGCCTGCCTGAAAACAAGCTGGGGGAGTGGCTCCTGGGGAAGGACCGCGTCAGCGGCAAGAGCCTCATGCCCGCCATCATCGATGCGCTGACCGCGCCCCTGACCGCGGAGGAACAGGTATCGGGAACACCGCCCGAGGCGGTCGCGGAGCCCAGGTTCCTCCCCCCCGACACCGAGGACAACCTGCAGCGCCTCTTCAAGGACCGCGGGTGGACCGATTTCAACCCCGTCATCCTCCCGACGGAGGAGAGGGTGCAGGCCATGCTCAAGGGGACCAGCCACCGGCCCGATGAACTGGTGAAGAAGGACGCCGGCACCTTCGGGACCTCCCGCCCCTTCACCGTGGAGAAGGTGGCCATCATCGCCGTCATGGCGGGGGCCAAGCCTGAATACCTCCCCGTCATCCTGGCCCTGGCGAGCCAGGTGCCCTACATGGACTCCACTACCTCCAACGCCAGCATGGTCCTCCTGAACGGCCCCATCCGCAAGGAGATCGGGATGAACTCCGGCATCGGGGTCCTCAGCCCGACGGCGGAGGCGAACAGCGTCATCGGCCGCAGCATGAACCTGATCCACAACATCATCCAGGGGTACAAGGAGGGGGAGACCGGATTCTCCTCCCTCGGCAACCCGCTGCGCTACAACAACCTGACCCTGGCCGAAAACGAGGAGGCGCTCCCCGAAGGGTGGAAGCCGGTCCACGTCGAGAACGGGCACCCGCCCGAGGCCAGCGTGCTGACGATCTTCTCGGGCTGGAACTTCGTCAACTGCTCCGGCTCGGTCGTGGAACACTACGCCCCGCAGCTGCTGATGCGCGATTTCACCCGCGTGCTGGCGGCCACCGGCTCGGCCACCCTCATCATGGACCCTTCGGTCGCCCGGCAACTCAGGGACACCCAGGGGTTTGCCAGCAAGGGGGCGCTGGGGGAGTGGCTGTCCAAAAACTCGGAAGTGCCCGCGGCCACCTACTGGGCCAACTCGATCACCTCCGGCATGATGGCCCCCCTGGGACGGCAGGGGCTCGAACCCTACGCCACCTGGCTGAAAGTCCCGGGGGAGACGCTGATCAAGCACCTCCCCAACGCGCGCAACATCCGCACGGTGGTGGCGGGGGGTGAAACCGCGAGCGTGTGGTTCCTCACCGATTTCATGGGAGGGAGAGGGGTGTCGATCGACGAATGGCGTTAGGCCGCGCTCAACAGCTGTCGGGTCGGCGCAGGCTCCCGATCCCGCCGGGGAGGATGACGCCCTGGGCGAGCAGCCGCTTCTGGAGCAGGACGACATCGACCCCGCGGGGTTCGGTCCCCTCCCGTACCGCCAGCGCGGCCGCGGTTCCGGCCGCCTGCCCCATGGCGATGCAGTGGGGGATGAGGTTGAAATGCTCGTTGAAGGGATACTCGGAGGAAAAGGCCCGGCAGGCCACGAGCAGCCCCTCGACCCCTTTCGGAACCAGGGCGCGGTAGGGAATACACACGCTCGGGTGCCGGGCCGAGATCTCCCCCGTGTCGTTGTTCGGGAAGACGGCGATGGTGTCCTCGAAAACCTCGTCGGAGGAGATGTCGCGTTCGGTGCACACGTACTCCCCCACGACCCGCTGCCCCCCCTGGATCCCGAGCTGCATGGAGCTGAGCGAGATGTAGCTCTGCTCGAAGCCCGGCACGTGCTTCCGGTAAAAATCGTATGACAGGAGCATCTTCTTCCTGCCTTCGAGTTCGACCCGGTTGATCTCGCCGATGTCGGCCTGCCGCAGCGACGGGTGGAAGGGGTAGAACCAGGCGACCCCTTCGTGGTTCGGCACGAGATCCTTGATGTAGAAGTTCGCGCCGCCCAGCCGGCCCAGTTCCTCCATCAGCCCGGCGTATCGGTCCGGTTCCGCGGCGCGGAATTGCTCCAGCCGGTCCATGCGCACGTTGCCGATCCAGAAGGGAAAGGCGAAGAAAGAGATCCGAAGCCCCGGCACCATGCGGTCGTCGCACTCGGCCCCGGCGGGCCTGAGCAGGTCCCCGTCCCCGGTGCAGTCGATGACGACCCTGGCCGTGATCGCCTGCCGCCCCGACTTGTTTTCCACAAAGACCCCCCGCACCCGGTTTCCGTCCATGATGGGTCGGGTGCCCCAGGAGTGGAGGCAGAGCGTCACCCCCGCCTCTTCCATCATGTTGTTCAGCTCGCATTTCAATATTTCGGGATCGACCACGACGGTGTAGAGCACCCGGTCCTTTCCCAGGTTGAGGTCGCGGCGGATGTAGAAGAAGGCGAGATTGGCGTCGACGTAGTGCCGCACCAGTTTCGGGTCCGTGGAGCCCCAGTCCTCCTTCTTCGGGAAATCGGCCGCCCCGCGCGCGTCCACCCGGTCGATCACCTCCTGGCAGATGCCGGCGATCTGCTGCTCACCGTCGATGGTGCTGAGGTTCGGGATGATGGTGACCAGCCCTCCCGTGGCCATCCCCCCCAGGTAGCCGTACCGTTCCACGAGCACGGTGTCCGCCCCGCTGCGGGCCGCGGCCAGCGCCGCCCCGATCCCCCCGGGCCCCCCGCCCACGACAACGACGTCGGCCTCCCTGCTGATCTCGATTTCGCGGGCCGGTTCGGTGACGGTTTTCCGGGTGGATACGGCGTTCATTCTGGTCCCCCTTTGTGTACGGTCGATTGACGGATACGCCCATATTACGACAACCGGGGCCCGGAAGGGCAACGGAATCCGTCCGGGGATTTTTGAGGGTGACAGAACGCCCCCCGCCCATTATATTTCAGGGCGAAAGGGGACAGTCACCGGTGTCCCCTTTTGTTACTTGGAACAGGAAGGGCAAACGGGGCGCTGGTGATTGTCCCCATGTCAAACATGACCGAAACCATCGATCTGCCGGAAACCGTCACCCACGTGAGGGTGGGGGAAAAGAACCTCTACCTCGTCGGCACGGCGCACCTCTCCAGGGAGAGCGTCGAGGATGTCGCCGCGACGGTCGAACGGGTCAAACCGGACACCATCTGCGTAGAGCTGTGCCCGGGGCGCTACCAAGCCATGACCCAGGCCGACAACTGGGCCAAGATGGACATTTTCCAGGTCGTGCGGCAGAAAAAGTCCGTCTTCCTCCTGGCCCAGCTGATCCTGACCAGCTTCTACCGGCGGCTGGGCAACAAGCTCGGGCTCCAGCCGGGGGCGGAGATGCTCAAGGGGATCGAAATGGCCCGGGAGACGGGGGCCGAGCTGGTCCTGGCCGACCGTGCCATAGAGATCACCCTCAAGCGCGTCTGGGGATACCTCGGCTTCTGGAACAAGATCAAGCTCTTCTCCCACGTGGCCATGGGCGTGCTGGGAGGGGAAGAGATCGACGGCGAGATGATCGAATCCCTCAAGAAGAAGGACCAGTTCGAAGTCGTGATGTCCGAATTCGCCGCCACTTTCCCCGAGATCAAGCGGAGGTTGATCGAGGAGCGGGACACCTATCTCGCCGAGAAGATCCGCAATGCGCCCGGCGTCGACATCGTCGCCATCGTGGGAGCCGGGCACGTGCCGGGGATCGCGCGGCAGGTGCATGAGCCCCACGACCTGGGGCCGCTGTCGGAACTCCCCCCGAAATCGACCTGGGCCACTATTTTAAAGTGGGGGGTGCCGATCGCCATACTGGCGCTGATCGCCGCGAGCTTCGGCCGGGGGACCCAGCACGGAATGGAGAACATCGGGATCTGGGTCGTCGTCCACGGCACCCTTGCCGCACTCGGAGCCGCGCTGGCCCTGGCCCACCCGCTGACTATCCTGACCGCCTTCGTGGCCGCCCCCCTGACCAGCCTCGACCCGCTGACCGCCGCGGGCTGGGTGGCCGGCATCGTCCAGGCGCTGCTGAAAAAACCGAAGGTGAGCGATCTCGAAGACCTCCCCAACGCGATCGCCAGCGTGCGCGGCTTCTGGCTCAACCCGGTCACGCGCATCCTGCTGGTGGTGGCGCTCGCCAACCTGGGAAGCGCGATCGGGACCTATGTCTCCGTCGCCTGGATCGCCGCCCGTTCGGTGTAAACGCCCTCGCGCCGCCGCCGGGTACGTTTGTATCCGTACCACGAGGCCCCTCCCGCATTGTGATCGCGGGCGCTCCCTTACCCGACGCCCTCCCACCACCGGCGCAGGCGCTCGAGCGCGGCGTCGAACTCCGCCTTGCAAAGGACCGTGCGGGTGAAGAAGGCGGCCGCGTCATCGACGGTGGCCTCCATCATCCCGGGGAGCGAGACGAATTCGTGGACCAGGTCCGCGTACAGGCGCAGGTCGGCCGTACCCCCCGCCCGGCGGATGGCCTGGTAGAGTTCCAGGGAGAGCTCCGGCGGGGTCATGGAATCGCCGTCGCCGCAGAAGAGGATGACGGGGGGGAGGCGGCCGGCGTGGGTCCGGAGGTCGAGCGCCGCGGCGGCGCAGGGGCCCGTGATGCCGAGCGCACTCCCCTGCGTCTCCGGGATGACGGCGGGGACGAAAAAGGCGGCGACCCCGGCGACCGTTCCGGGCCGATCGGCGCAAGGGCCCTGGGCCGGGTCCTCACTCCCGCTCGCCGCCAGCAACGCCAGGTGCGCCCCCGCCGAATAGCCGGCCAGGAAGACGCGGTCGGCGGCGATCCCAAGCGCGCCCGCTTGCTCCCGCGCGGCACGGATGGCGGCGCGCGTGTCGTCCAGGGGCGCCGGCCAGGGGGCCTCGCCAAGCAGCCGGTATTCGGGCGCGATCGCCACCCAGCCCCGGCGGGCGAAGGCCTCGCAGGCGGCGGTCATATTCGCCCGGTCGCCCACCCGCCACCCCCCGCCGTGATAGACGAGGATGCCCGGCGCGCCGGCGACCGCCGCGGCGGGCCGGAAGACGTTCCAGCGCAGCGGCCGCCCGACCTCGGCGTAGACCGCGTCCCGCTCAACCACGATTTCAGCCGCATCCGCCATATCGCTTCTCCCGTCTCAAAACCGGACGATCTCCTTGACCCGTCCGACGACGCCGCCGTCGAGCATCACCTTGATCCCGTGGGGGTGGGTGGGCGACCGGGTGAGGATTCTCCGCACGATCCCCTCCGTGAGCTCTCCGCTCCGCTGGTTCCGCTTTTCCACCACCCGGACCGTCATTCCAACCTGGACCTGGGACCGTCGTGCGCCGTCCATGCCTGCATTATGGCACAAGCCGCCTCCGTTCCCGCAGGGCCGAACGACCGGCGGTCCGCTCCCGCTAGGCCTTCTCCCCGGCGGCCCATTGGCCGGCGAGGTAGCCGTGGGTCCAGGCCATGCTGTGGCTGAGGCCGGGGAGGATGACGGGATAGTCGTTGGCGAAGCGCCGGCCCACGGTGTTACCGGCCAGGTAGAGGCCCGCTATCGGCCGCCCCCGGTCGTCCAGGGGCTGCAGGCGCGGGTTGACGACCAGCCCGCCCATGACCGCCAGAAAATCGGGGGTGTCGCTCCACCCCGCGTAATACGGCGCCCGGTCGACCCGCGTCAGCCGGTCGGCCCTCTTGCCGAAATCGAGGTCCCGTCCCTCGCGTGCGAGGGCGTTGTAGCGCTCGACCGTCGCCCGGAAGCGCTCCCCGGGCACCTTCATCTTCGCCGCCAGTTCCGCGATCGACGCCGCCTGGATGACCTGGCCCGATTTCAGCTGTGACTCGAAGCGCCGCCGGGTCCCTTCGTCGGGCCGCCAGATGCGCCGGAAGCCCAAGCCCATCTTCGCCACGTCCTCCGGCCAGCCGGCGTCGAACACGACCCAGTATCCCCCTTGCTGCACGCACTGGTTGGCCAGGCTCTGGGTGTCCACGTCCTCGTTTTCGTACCGGTCGCCGTACCGGTTGACGCGCAGGAAGGCGTCGGTCCCCATGACGTGGAACATGTGGGCCATCGGGGCGTGCGGCGCCAGTTCCATGACCGCCCCCATCCGCATCGCCATGCGGTGCCCGTCCCCGGTATTGTGCGCCACGCCGAGCACGCGCTTGAGGTTGGCCCGGGAAGCCGCGAGCTCGGCCGCCTGGGGACAGTATTGCCGCATCATCTCCGGGTTGCTCCCGTAATCGCCGGTGGTGAGCACGACCGCTTTGTGCGCCCGGATCTGGACGTAGTCGCCCGCTCCCGTTTCGGCCAGGACACCGGTGACCCGCCCCCCGGCGCCGGCGAGCAGCTCGGCGGCGCGGGTTTCGTAGAAGATCGCGGCGCCGCGGCTCCGGGCGTTTTTCTCCAGCACCTCCAGCAGCATCCGCTGGTGGGCCCCCTCGTTCCACCGGTGCGCCGTAGGATATTCCACCGTCGCTTCGGCGCGGTAGTCCCACCCGGCGGGGAACCCGGTCGGGCGCGGCCAGGCGTCGATGCGGGCGGCGCTCGCGTCCAGTTCGGTCGGGATCCAGAGCCCGGCCCGCAGCCCGGCGGCGTCGGTCATGTCGAGCATCCAGTCCATGACCCGGCCGCAGTGGACGGCCCAGAGCCGGATCAGGCGCGCGTCGGGCTTGTTCCCCCCCCAGCGCATCAGGGCGGCGACCACCTCGTCGATGTCGATCTCGATGCCGAGCCGCTTCTGCAGCCGGCTGCCGATGGCGGTGTTGTCCCCCCCGAGGGCGGTGAAGGTCGCCGCCTTGTCGATGAGGGTCACCCGGACCCCGGTCTCGGCGGCCGAGACCGCGGCGGCGAGCCCCGCCGTTCCCGCCCCGACCACGAGAACATCGGTCTCGAACGCCTGCCCCGGTGAAAGGACGGCCTGCACGGCCGGCCCGGCGGCCACCGGCCGGCCCCGGAGCATCCCGGTGAAAACAGCCGCCCCCGCGGCGGCGTTACGGAGAAATGTCCTGCGGCTCGGCTGCGCCCCTGCGGTCTGCTTTGCTCTCAAGATGACGCCCTCCCATGGTTTGTAAAGACTTATAGGTAATATTCGGCCCCGGCACAAGCGGGAAAAGCGGGGACGCGGAGGAGATTGCTTTTTCCGGCCGTTTACGCAAAAATGCCGCCGTCAACCTTTTATCTTTGAAAGCAATCGCAGAGGGCCTCCCCCGGGATCGCATCCCCGCGGGCGCCGGGCCGCAGGATTGTTTCCAGATCCCGATTTCGAGTGAATCCAAAGGAGGTTCCATGATCCGTGCACTGATCAGCCTGGCGGTCCTGCTCGCCGGCTCCACCGCGGTTTACGCGCAGGAATGCACCCGGCCGATGCTCCAGGCGGCGGTCGAGAGCTATCTCGCCGCCCAGGCCTCGGGCGACATCTCCAAGATGTCGCTGGACGCCAAGGCGAAGTTCCAGGAAAACATGATCCCCATCACCGGGGAAAAGGGGCTGTGGAATACGGCGCTGCCGATCGCGCACACCATCAGCATCTACGATGTCCCGCGCTGCAAGACCTTCACCGAGGTGATCATCACCGAGGGGGGGCACCCCTACGTGCTGGGCACCCGCCTGGCGGTCAAGAACGGCAAGATCACCGAGATCGACAGCCTCGTCAGCGACGAGGATGACTGGCTGTTCAATGCCGCGGATTACCTGAAGTATTCGAAAGCCGAAGACTGGCCGGTGCTCGCGCCCGATGACCGGGTCAGCCGCCAGGCCCTGGTCGACGCCGGGAACCAGTATTTCGATTTCGTCTTCCTAGACAAGGGGATCCGTCCCCCCTGGGGGACGCCGTGCGCCCGGCTCGAGGGGGGAGCCTACACCAACCCCAAGAACGAGCCCCGGGACACCTGCCAGATCCCCGCGCCGCTCGGAGAGATGTTCGTCGTCAACCGCACCTACGTCGTCGACGAGGAGATGGGGGCGATCAACGTCTTCTGCCGTTTCGGCGACAGCAAGGATGGGATGCCCGATTCACACCTGTTCCGGCTGGTGAACGGGCGCTACCGCTGGATCCACACGATCAGCGTGAACCTCACCGGCAAACCGATCGTGATCGATCCGCCCCCCAACGCCATACCCGAAACGGCGCGATAGGCGGGATTTCTTAGAACCTATGCCGCACGTCGAGCCGGAGCGGTACGGGATTGGATGAGGGGCGGGTCCGGCGGGCCGCAAGGCCCTGGACCCGCCCCGTCGCCCGAAGGTTACTTCGCCTCCCTGAGCCGGGAGAAATACGCGTCAAGGGCCTTCAACTTGTCCAGATTCGGGACCGGCCGGGCGCCGGGCGTCCCATCGAACACCATCGCCTTCTGATCCCGCTCCGCAAAAGCGGGCCATTGGGGCAAACCGGGCCCGTTCGGGTCCCCATTCTTCGCGAAGTTGACCCAATAGGAACTCATCATATCGGCGAGTTTCAGATCCTCGGGCTTGGGGGTCCTGTTCGGCCCGGGCGCCAGGGTCTGGAATGCATACGGAACATCGGCGCCGTGCCCCGCCCCTTCGACGGTGGGCTCGTGGTAATCAAAATAGTACTGGAACGCTTTCCCCTTCCCCTTTTCAGACTGGAGCCGCGACCACGTCCAGGTGCTCCATCCGAACATGCTGTCGCGCGACAGGTCCTTGGAAGCTCTCGTCGCCTCGGCGTCCGTGCCATGCGCGTACACGCCTAAAATCGTCTCGGCGACAGGCCCGTACTGCGAGCGGACCTGTTGCTCGAATTGAGCGGCGGTAATCCCCCCGCGGCCGCCGAACGATCCCAGTTCATCGGAGGTGAAGCCCAGGAGGATCGGGGTGTCGTTGAAGCGGCGGGCCTGGTAGATCGTATAGAGATCGCTCGGGATCACGTGCCCGTCGGCCACCGGCCGGAACCTCCCCTCCGCGTTCTTCTGGATCTCCTCGGCGCCGAGGGCGCGCGCGGCGCGGATATCGGCGACTCCCAGCTTCTCGAGCAGGGCCTTGCCCGACGATTCCGCAAGCTCGAGCGCGGGGATGCCCATTCCCACCCCCCCCTGCGCGGAGGTCTGCAGCGGAGCGAACGACCCGCCGCTCATGCAGATGACGCGGTGGAACATCCCCTTGGTCACCGGGGAAGCCGCCAGCTGGTTGACCGCCATTCCGCCGGCCGAGTGGCCGAAGAGGGTAACGTTACCCGGGTCCCCCCCGAAGCGGGCGATGTTTTCCTTCACCCACCGGAGCCCCGCGATCATGTCCTCGAGACCGTAGTTCCCCGACCCCCTGCCGCTTTCCCGGCTGAGTTCCGGGTGCGCAAGGAATCCGAACGGACCTACACGGTAGGCGACACTGACCAGGACCACCCCTTTTTTGGCCAAGCCCGTCCCGTCGTACATGGGAATGCTGGTCGACCCGCCGCTGAAGCCCCCCCCGTGGATCCAGACGATCACCGGAAGCTTGTCACCCCCCTTTTTGGCGGGCGTCCAGACGTTCAGGTAGAGGCAGTCCTCACTGACCGGGGCGGTGTTCCCCTGCGAGTTGGGCGGCTGCATGCAGGCGTCGGCGAACGCGTCCGTCTTCTTGACCCCGGTCCAGGGGGCCACCGGCGCGGGCGCCTTCCAGCGCAGCTCCCCTACCGGGGGCGCGGCAAAAGGAATCCCCTTGAAGACCGAGAGTCCGTCGGCGACGACACCCTCGACCTCCCCGCCCGTCACCTTGGCCGTTTTAATCTGTGAAAACGCAAGTTGCGCGCACGCGCCGACCAGAAAAAGGGTGATCCAGATCTTCTTCATTCCCACCTCCCTATGAGTCTCGAAAATCCCGAACGCAATCCGCTGTTATCCCCCACGTCCCCAAAAAACTCCCGCCACCGAAAGCCCGAAAGCCCTCCGGCACCCGGATCAGGACACCAATTCGGCCCCCAGGTCAAACGCCCGGCGGCAGTCCTCGGGGAAAACCTCCTCCCGGCGCCGGGCCTTCTTCGCGACATCGAAACGCGGGGCGTAGACCTTCGAGTAGTCCTCGAACTGCCAGGTGTCGCAGCACCAAAGCGCCCGCGCGCTCCCGAACACAACCTCGAGCAGGAACTTGTGGCTGGTGGAGTTCGCCTCCATGGCCCCCTCCCGCACCCTTTCTTCGCCGGCGCCCAGGGTGTAGATGAACCCGGTGCGGATCTTTTTGGGGAAGAGCGTTGTCGGGGGATCGGTGTAGGCCAGGTAGGGGAAAATCAGCCGTTCCAGGAACGACTGCGTCTCTCCCGTGACCGACCCGAGGTAAACGGGCGACCCCACGAGCACCGCGTCCACCCGCGTGACTTCATCGAGCACCCGCTTCAGCCCGTCCTCGACCACGCAGCGCCCGTAGCTCGCCCCACCCAGGGTCTTGCACGCGAAGCAGCTCACGCACCCCTTGAAATCGATATCGTAGAGATGGACCAGTTCCGTTTCCGCCCCCCGCGATGCCGCCCCCTCGAGCGCTTTTTCGAGCAGGGTCGCCGTGTTCCACCGCTTTCTCGGACTGCCGTTGATCGCCAGAAGTTTCATACACCTCCTCCTCCAATGGCCCATAGGATATCACAACCCAAACGGGGACGGACCACACGTTTCCCAAATGGCATCACCACAAAAAACTTTCCTGGGCGCATCGTCTATCTCATGGCTACAACCTTGTCACCGGGACCGGAACCGGGGTTGTGTTCCCGGCGCAATAATGGCACTAGAGTTCCGCACAAACGACTTCCCAAACGGGGACGGACCACACGTTTCCCAAATGACATCACCACAAAAAACTTTCCTGGGCGTATTGTCTATCTCATGGCTACAACCTTGTCACCGGGACCGGAACCGGGGTTGTGTTCCCGGCGCAATAATGGCACTAGAGTTCCGCACAAACGACTTTTACGAACTTGCCTTTCTCGAGATGGTAATGAATGAACTGCGGGATCACGGCCGACTGCCCGACGGCCAGCGGCTTGAGCCTCGGGTAGTCCGAAGCGGCGACCGTTTCCGGCGTCAATTCCCTCACTCCCTCGATCCGCACCCTGGCTTCGAGCGCGATGGTGTGTTCGTCCGAAACGAAGCGGTCGACGATAACGCTTTCCTTGATATAGGCGTGAAGAAAATCGTAGAACTTCCTCACCGCCTCCCGGGATTTGAGGGAACCGCCGACATGGACCATTTCGAAGGTGTCGGCGAAATACTCGAGAAATCCCTGGTAATCCCTGCCGTTGAATTTTTCCAGGTACACGTCAAATTCTTCACGGGTCATGGTTTTCTCTCAGCTTTCCGGGTGGTTCTTTGCAATAATGAAACGGGTTCATTCGATAGGCGCAGTCTACTATGTCGACGATGTTTTCCTGAAGCTCAATCCTGATTCCCCGGCATGCAGGGAGGGGTCCCGGAGCGTGGTTTCAGGGGGTGGGGCCGGCGACACAGGCCACAAGGAGAAGGGATCATGAGCGGAAAGGCCCGGTTTGAGAAGCTGTTTTCACCCTGCAATATCGGGAAACTGCGGATCAAGAACCGAATCGTCAAGACCGCCGCGGAGATGAACACCCACGACCCCCGCGATCCCCACATGAACCAGAAGACCATCGACTACATCGAAGCGGTGGCCCGGGGCGGCGCGGGCATGATCATTTTGTGGAACGCCTACCTGGACTACCCCATGGGCGCGAGGATGGCCGACGGGTTGCGCATCGACGCCGACGAATACATCGCGGGCTTCCGCAAACTGGCCGACGCCGTCCACAAACACGGGTGCCGGTTATCCGTGCAGATGATGCATGCCGGCCCCTGGTGCCCCGCCTCCCTTTCCGGGCGCCCCCCCATAGCGGCCTCGGTGATGAGGGAGGAGGTGTATGAAAAATGGAGCGACGAAACCACCGAGGCGACGATCGCCGAAATTGGGGAGATCCAGGAAAAGTTCGTCAAGGCGGCAACGCGTTACCAACGGGCCGGGGTCGACCACCTGGAGATCCACTGCGGCACCCAGCACCTGGGCAATACCTTCATGTCGCGCCACTGGAACCGGCGCCGGGACCATTACGGCCCCCAGAGCCTGGAAAACCGGGCCCGGTTCACGGTGGAAATCCTGAAGGAGATGAAGCGCCGCCTGGGGAAGGACTTCCCTATCGGCGTCCTGTACAATGCCGCCGAATACGGGGTCGACGACGGCATCACTCCCGCGGAGGGGCGGGAATTCGGGCGGATATTCGAAGCGGCCGGCGCCGACAACCTCCATCCCAAGGCCGACGGTTTCGGCCCGGTCTACCGCCTGATCAACTGGCCCGAAACGGTGTGCTACCCGGAAGCCCCGGACCCCCTGCCCGAAGGGCTCGATGGCCGCCGGGCCGGGGCCGGCCTCTGGGTGCCGCTGTCGGCAGCGGTCAGGAAGGCGGTTTCCATCCCGGTCATCGCCACCGCCGGCATCGACGCCGAAATGGGGGAGAGAATCCTGCGCCGGGGCCAGGCGGACTTCATCGGCATGACCCGGAGCCTGCTGGCCGACCCCGAATTCCCCAACAAGGTCGCCGCGGGAAGAATGGAGGATATCGCCCCGTGCACCCGCTGTCTCTCCTGCATCGAAGCCATCCATACGCATCCCGTCGAGGGGAAGTCCTGTTGCCGCGTCAACGCCGCCCTGACCAGGGAGCGGGAATTCGAGATCAAGCCGGCGCTCAAAAAGAAAAAGGTCATGGTGGCCGGCGGCGGACCGGCGGGATTGGAGGCGGCCCGGGTGGCGGCTTTGCGGGGACACGAGGTTACGCTGTACGAGAAGGAACGGCGGCTGGGAGGGTCCATGCCCATAGCCGCCATGATCAAGGGGCTCGACATCGAAGACCTGCCGGCCCTGGTGCGCTACCTCGAGACCCAGGTCGCCAGGCTGGGCGTCAGGATCATTCGCGGCAGGGAGGTCGACAGGGCGCTGGTCGAGCAGGTCAAGCCGGATGTGCTCCTGCTGGCCACCGGAGGCCGGTACTCCGTTCCGGATATTCCCGGCGTTGACGGGCGGAACGTGGTCCGGCCCGCCGCCCTGAACCGCAGGCTGAGGACGTACCTGAGGTTCGCCGGCCCCAGGCTGCTCCTGTGGGCCACGAAGTTGTGGATGCCGATCGGCAAAAGGGTGGTCATCATCGGCGGCGGCATCCACGGCCTCCAGCTGGCCCTGTTTCTGACCAGGCGCGGCAGGCGGGTGACCGTCGTGGACACGGCCGGGACGATGGGCGCCGGGGTGGTCGAGAATTACAAGTTCCGCCTGCTCTGGTGGCTGGAGCGCAAGGGAGTGTCCATGCTGTCGGGCGTCCAATACGGGGAGATCACCGACCAGGGGCTGACGATCACCACCAGGGAGGGGCGGGAAAAAACGCTGGCGGCCGACACCATCCTGCCGGCCCTTGCCATGGAGCCGGATCCCGGGCTTGCCGCGAGCCTGCAAGGGACCGCGCCCGAGATCCACCGGATCGGCGACTGCGGCAACCCCGCCCTGATCATCGACGCCATCGGGGACGGTTCCCGTATCGGTCGCGCCATATAAGGTCCCGTTGCGGTTTCCATAGCCGGGCGGTTCTGGCATAATGTCCGCTACGGCGCGCAGCACCGGGAAAATCACGGCAACAGCTATCAGGAGGTGTCCTCGATGGACAGGAAAACTTTTTTGAAATTCGGGTTGGCCGGGGCGTTCCTTTCGGTCGTCCCCAAGGCATGGGCTCTGAAGTATTACCCCAATCCTTCGGACAAAAAATGGGCGGTTCTGTATGCCACCTGGTGCGGGACCTCGCGTGACGCCGCGGTGTGGATATCGGAAGGGATGGGCGGGATCGCCGACGTTTTCGATGTCCGGGAGAATCCCGACCTGAGCGGGTTCGATCACATCGTCGTGGGCAGCTCCATCAGGAGTTTCACCATCCACCCCCAGATGGAGAAATACCTGAAGGAGAACCAGGCCGTCCTTAAGGGCAAGGTGCGCGGGTTTTTCGCGGCCGCCAACAACCGCGGAGTGCCCCCGGGACCGCAGGAACACACCAATTACATCGACAATATCCTGGCGAAACTCTGCCCGGCCGGCAAGGTGCCCGGAAAGGTGTTTCCGGGGAGGGTGACCAAGGAACTGGTCGCGCCGGCGCAGCGCGTCATGATCAGCTCTTATCCCGACAACGACAACCTGAAACGCGCCGACTGCATGGCCTTCGGCCGGGAGATCCTGCAAAGCGTTCAGTCCTGATCGCCGACTGCGGCAAAGCGGAGCACGGGGAACGGAAACTGAGCGAAAACGCCGGGTTTCCGTTCCTGCCGTGCCCTGCCGAATCCACTTGTTTCAGTCGACTTCGCGCCAGGCGCCCAGGAGGGGGAAGTAGAGGGCCGTGCGCACCGGCCGCTCCTCCAGCATCCTGAACAGCGCCCGGTACCGTTCCAGCTGCCCGCGGTAGCGGGCGCACTCGTTGTCGAGGAAAGCGTCGAGCCCGGCGCCTTCGTGCAGGCTGGATTTGTAATCGACCACCCAGCGCGTGCCCTCTTCGTCGACGAAGGTCCGGTCGATGCGCGCGCCGACCACCCTCCCTTCGACGACCCCGCTGAGTTCGTATTCGCACGCCGCAAGGTCGTGCGCCCCGAGCAACCACTTCCCGCGCTCGTCCCCGAGCGCCCGCACCAGGGCGTCGGCCACCCGGTGCGCCGCCGCCGTGCATTCCTCCCGCGGCACGCCCAGGGAGGCGAGGGCGGAACGGAAGGAGGGCACGCGGCGCCTGACGATGTCCTCCGTCCACCCCCCTTCTTCGGCCATCCGCCTGAGCGCCTGGTGCACGACGGTGCCTACGTGGCGCAGCGTGTCCGTGACCCAGTGAAAGCTCACCTGCTCTTCCCCCGCCCCCCCAGGCTCCCCGACCGCCCCTTTCATCCCCGCCGGAAGGGGGGGGAGGGCCCAACCGGGAGCCAGGCGGCGGATCCTCCGGGGGACCCGTTCCGCCGACAGCTGCGGCCCGCCGTCGACGTCCGCCGGCGCCCAGCCCGCCGCGGCCTCCTGGAACGTTTCCCGCGCGGCCGCCCAGAGGCACCCGAGGAGCGACCCCGAGGCCGGCTCCCTCAATTCGATCCCCTTCTCCCCGGTCCGGTACCCGGCATGCCCCAGCAGGTGGAGTTCCGACCGGGCCCGGGTGGCGGCGACGTAGAGCAGGCGCCCCGTCTCGTGCTCCGACTTCAGGCTTTCGATCCGCCGGAGGTAATCGTAGGTCCGGTCGCGCTCGGCGCCGGTGGCTCCGAGTGCGGCCAACAGCAGGTCCGCCTGCGCACCGGCGTAGCGGGGGCGCTCCAGCCACAGCATCAGGCGCGCTTCGTCCCGGTTCGGCGGCCGGCCCAGGCCCGGCACGACGACCACGTCGAACTCGAGCCCCTTCGCCTTGTGGATGGTCAGGATCTCGAGCAGGTCGTCCGCCCCGGCGTCGGGCCGGGCGTAGAGATCCCCGATGCGCCGCTCGAACCGCTCCAGGTCGAGGGCGCCGCCATCGTCCATCTCCTCGAGCAGGTCGAAGAAGACCCCGGCGTTTTCGATCTCTTCCGGGGCGGAGACACACGCCGGCCCGCCGAGCGCGAGCCACGCCCCCTCGACCCGGGCGCGCAGCGACGCCGAACGCCGAGCGAGGGCGCGCTCGAGCACCGCGACCACGCGCGCAAGGCGCGCGCGCCCTCCGGCGCCGAGCGCTTCCTCCACCCCCTCGCCGCGCGCCAGGTCCCAGACCGCCGTTTCGAGATCGTCCCCAACAACGGCGCAGAGCTCCCCGAGCGTCATCCCGCACCAGGGGGCGCGCAGCACCGCCAGCCACGCGACGCGGTCGGCCGGGTGCAGCAGCGCCCGGGTCAGGGCCGTGAGGTCCCGGATGACGCTCACGCCCGCCAGCGGCTCGATCTCCACCGCCCGGAATCCCAGTCCGGCCTCCTCCAGGGCGGGGAGGATCGACGCCAGGTGGGGACGGGAACGGACCAGGATCGCGGCCTTTTTCCCCCGGTCCCGGGCCGACCGGACGATCTCCACCACCCGGGCGGCCTCCGCTTCGTCGTCCCGACCGATAAACGGATGCAGGGTGACGGCGGGACCCTCCCCCGCCCCGCGCATCGCGATGGAGGGGCTGAACGGTATCGCGCCGGTGGGGATCTCCTCCTCCTCCGGCATGACGCCGGGAAAGGTGTCGTTCACCCACCCGACCACTCCCGCCACCGACCGGAAATTGGCCTCGAGCGTGATCGGCTCCATCGGGACGGCGCCGATGCCGTCGCGGCGGGTCTTGAGAAACAGCCCCACTTCCGCCTCGCGGAAGCGGTAGATCGACTGCATCGGGTCGCCCACGGCGAAGACCGTCCGCCCGTCGCCCGGCTCCCACCCGGCCGTCAGCGCCGCCAGGAGCGCGTGCTGGCTGACGGAGGTGTCCTGGAACTCGTCGATCAGGATATGCTCGACGCGGAGATCGGGGTTGTCATCGGCATACGAGGACGACGCGAGCGACCGCCGGGCGGCGATCGCGATCTCGACGAAATCAGCCTCCCCGCGGGCGCGGAAAATGGCGTCGAGCCGCGCGACCGCCACCGGCAGCAGCTTCACGACCGACGACAGGATCCGCCACTGCCCTTCCGAAAAACGGCGGTCGGGGAGATGGCGGAGTTCGTCCAGGGCCCGCCGCGCCCCCTCGCTTGCCGAAAGGGTCCCGATCAACCCGCCGCAGCGCTCCTTCAGCGGCTTGTCCCCCGGGGGAAACCCGTTTGCGACGGTGAGGCTCTTTCGCCAGGTCCCCCCCTTGGTGAGCAGCATGTCGGCCATTCCGAGCCAGGCGTCGAGACGGTCCGCTCCGGGAGGACCGGCCAAGGCCGCGCACGCCCGGACGGGGCCCTCCCTCCCCGCCTCCTCGAGGTGGAGCGCCGCCTCGGCGGCGATCGCGGCCATCTCGGCGACCAGGCGGTCCGGGACCGCCCTTTGAGCGGCCGCGACGGCGTCGAGTGCCACGTTCTCCAGCGAACGCTCCAGCGCGGCCCGGCTCTTCTCCGGGTCGGCCGCGTCGATGTGGCGCAGCCACTGGTCCCGCCGCGCGAGCATGCCGGTGAGCAGGCGCTCGAGGACCTGGCGATCGTTGTCCACGTGGCGGAGCAGGGTGGCGACCTCCTCCGCGCACTGCTCCCCCTCGAGCATGTCGAGCGTCGCCCGCGCCGCTTCCCGGTACAGCTCCCCGGCGTCCTCGACGACGGCGGGCGCCCCCCCCATGCGGGAGAGCCACGGCAGCCGCCTCACGATCGAGGCGCAGAGGGCGTCGATCGTCTGGATCCTGAGCCGCCCGGGGTTTTGTTCGAGCCGCCATCCCCGCTTCCCGCTGTTGGCGCGCACCCGCCGGGCCAGGTCCCAGGTAAGGGCCCGGTGCCCCTCGTCGGGACGCTCCCCGGCGGCCGCGGCGAGGGCGTCCATGACGCGCCGCCCCATCTCCCCGGCGGCCTTGCGGGTGAAGGTGATGGCGCTCACGGCCTCGGGCCGGTCCACCACCCCGAGCAGCGCCAGGTACCGCTGGATCAGAAGTTCCGTCTTTCCCGACCCCGCGGGAGACTGTACGATGAACGAACGGGCCGGGTCGAGAGCGAGCCTTCTCTTTCCGCTGTCGGGGCTTTCCTTCCGGGGACCCGTCATCGGTCTGCCTCCCCGTCGTCAAGCCTCGGGCCGGCGGCCGGGCATTCGGAAACGCGGCAGAGGGAGGGGAGCGGGCAGTGGCGGCAGGTCCGGTCGCCGTCCCTGGGATCCACCTCCGCCCGCCCCTCCCGGAATTCGCCGCCGATCCTGGCAAGGACCGCGCGCCAGCGGTCGACCTGCGCGCCGAGTTCGACCCGCTCGCAGCCCGGAAGGGACACGTCGCCGTCGACCAGGCCGACAAAGCGCAGGTCCCCCGTCCTGACCCGGGCGTAGAGGATCCCGGCCAGGGGCTTTTCGTGAATGGTGCCGTACAGCGGCAGCTGCGGTTCCTCGGGGCGATCCGACTCCCAGGACCGGGGGGAGGTGATCCCGGTCTTGTAGTCGACGATCATTTCGCGCCCGTCGGCCAGCCGGTCCACCCGGTCGATCTTGACCCGAAAGCGGACGCCCCCCGTCTCGGCGAACTTTTCCTCCTCGGGTTCGATGACTTCGAAGGGTTCCCGCTCCCGGTCGACCTCGAGCCATTCCGCGGCCAGCCGGCGCAGCCGCTGCCGTTCCAGCGCGGCGAACCCGGCTGGAAGAGGGCGATCGCGCTCAAACCGCTCGAGCGCGCGCTCGACCGAGCGGGCCACGACCTCGTCGATGTCGGGGCGGGAGCAGAGCGCGGCGTGGGTTTTCAGTTCCCTCCAGGTCTCCTCGAGCACGGCGTGCACGAGGGTGCCCCGCGCCGCGGGGTCGAGCCCGGGGAGCGGGGAATCGAGTTCCTCCGCCCCCAGCCGCAGCTGGGCAAAGGCGCGGAACGGGCACGCGGACTGGAGCTGAAACACCCGCGTCCCCCCCCGCTGCCTGGCTTGCTCGCCGAGCGCCGGCGCCGTTTCGTCAACGAGGGTTTCGACAAGGCGCGCAGCGCGGATGACCTCTTCCACCGGGGGACCGTCCCAGCGCTCGATTTCTCCCGGTGCGGCGCGCCGCACCCCGGCAACGAGCGGGCTGGGCCCCAGTTCACGGTCCCCTTCCCGCAGGGGATGGGACAGGACCGGTTCGGCCGCGCTCCCGAGGAGGCGCCGGGTGACCCGCATTGCGAATTCCAGCTCCCGCTCGGGCGAACAGCGGGGCACCCCCTTTTCCTTCTGCAGGCCGATCGGGAGGAACGGGTTCGGGTTCGCGGGCCCCGGCCAGGCGCCGTCGTGCAGCCCGGCGACCCAGAGGTGGTCGAAGAAAAGCCCGGAAGCCTCGAGCAGGCCGAGCACCTGCACCGGCGCCCCTTCCGTCTCCGGCTGGAACATGCGGCCGCCGGCCATGCGCCCGAGGGCGGCGACGGCCTCCCCCCGCTCCATCGCCCCCCCGGTCAGGCCCGTGGCGGCGAAGTCGGACAGCAGTCCGCTCCAGGCTTCGAACACCTGGAACTCCAGGCTGTCCAGGGGGCGTTCGCCCGGCCAGCCGAAGGCCTCGAGCAGCGAGGAAAAGTGACGGCTCCATTCGTCCGCGGTCCGCCGCGGCGCCGCGGCGCCGTACGCCGCCAGCCACCTGCGCAGAAGCCGCTCGAGCACCGCGCATCCCGCTCGCCCGCACAGCGTCGGCAGGCTCGAGCCCGCGATCAGGAAGCTCCCCCGGCGGCGAAGGCCCCGGTCGAACGCCGCCCGCGCGCCCCGCTCCCGGTCGGACCCCGCGAGGTACGGGGTGAGCAGCATCCGGCTGATATCGCTCCACGCGTTGTCCCCCGGGGTCAGCCCCAGGAGGTCGAGCGCGCTCCTGACGAGGGGCCATGCCGAAAGCGGGCGCCCGGCGGACAGGTTGAACGACGACGGCCGGGCGTCCCCCTCGACGAGGGCCGCGGGTTCCAGGACGCCGCGGAAGATGCGCTCCACCCGGTCCCGGCGTTCGGCCAGGCCGTTGACGACCACGCCGATCCGCCCCGCCGCCCCCCTTTCCAGCAGCGCCCGCGCCCAGCGCGCGGCCGCCTCGATCTCCCGGTCTGGGTCGGGAAAGGGGACGAGCAGGGCCCCGGCGCCGGTTTCCGGCGGCTCCGCGGCACTTTGGGTGACGGTGCAGCCGGCGGCGGCCAGCGCGTCCAGGAATTCGAGCTGCTGCGGCGGGTAGTCATCAAACCCCGTGAGCACCACCGCGGGGGGGAGGCGCAGCCGTCCCAGCCCCTCCTTCACCACGTCGGTCAGCCGCGTCCGGTCGAGCCACCCTTCCTCCCGGCAGATCGCGGCGAAGCGGCCGGCCCAGCCGGCGAAGGCGCGCGCGTCCTCGTTCCCCGTGCGCCGGAACGCGGCGATGTCGAGGCGCCATTCCCCGGCCAGGCGCCACGCCTCCTGCGCGGTCATGGCCGCGCTGCGCGGCTCGAGCAGCCCGGCGGCCCCGGCGGCGGCGCGCACGACCCGTTCCCAGAGCGCCTGCTCCTGCCAGCCCCGCAGCACCACCGGCGCGTCGTCGCGCGCCATGAGCAGTCGCCCCCACAACTCCTCGACCCACTCGGGCCAGGTCACGATCCGCGGCGATTCCCACGCCTCCCGGCCCGCCGCCTGCTGCGCCGCGGCGTAATCCTGCCCGAGCGTGCGCGCCAGCCGCCGCGTCGCCGTAATTAAAATAGGGACGTCCCACACGTTTCCCTGTTTCCAGGCAGGGCCCCGTTCCATCGTCTTCACCGCATCCTGATACAACCGCGAATGGCCATATGCCGGTTCAGCGCCTATAAACTACTTTTCCGTCATCAAGATCCCGGGAATAACGCTTCATGAAGGACCACGCCAGCATGCCGTATTCGGGATACAGTCCATGGGGCAGCAATTTTGTATAGTTGACCGCTACCATGGGAATTCCCTCCTTGTTGTTCAGGTACCAGGTGGTGTTTTCATATTCATCGTTCAGGATGCGATTGACGATCCTGTCGGCACGGAAGCCGACCACGGGATAGGATTTGAAATCAAAGTCGATCCGTTCGACTTCATTGAAAGAGACGAACCGTTCAATGCATTCCCGGTATCCTTCACCGAGGATATTCTCCTGCTGATCGACGGCGCCCGGCAGGTCGAATTCCGAAGTGGTGAACATCACCGGCACATCGACTTTTTCGAAGACGGCGGCCTCTTCCGCCGTCGGTGCGTAAATGCCCCACGGGGTTCCGGCGGCCATGGGGACCGCGGCGGCAAACAGCCGGGGCGCACGCTCGATCACCTCCACCGTCGCCGCGCCGCCCATGGAATAGCCGGTGACATAGACGCGGGCGGGGTCCAACGCCGGGTAGGCTTCCAGCATGTACTCCACCAGGGCGGGCAGGGACCGGCCGTTCACGTCAAAGGGGGATCCATCAAAGATCGAACTGCCCGGTATGTCGCTGGCGTAACGGGGCGCCACCAGTGCCAGCCGTTCGCTTCCCGCCAGCGCGATCCACCCGGTTTCGTCGGCCGCCTGTACGGGATCGTCGCCGCCGCCGTGGTTGCACAGGATCAGCGGAATGCTGTGTTTTGCCGCACTGCCGTCGATCACCTCTTCGGGCAGGAATTCATACCAGGTCTTCAGGTATTCGCCGTTTTTGGCCCGGATACCCGAAAAACGGTCCTCCCGGTGTTCAACGACATGGATGCCGTCGGGAGTGACTCCATCGAGGACCGCATTGCGGGCCGACAGCGAGTAGGGGGCCTGGTTGAAATTGTATTTGCTGAACTCGTTGGCCGCTACAAAAAGCCCCCCCTTCACGACCGGAACGCGCATGGTCTTGATAAACAGGGAATAGTACGCGTCCCGGACATAACGGCTCGGGTCATCGCCGCCGGCCCCGGAAACGACGACTTTTCTCAGGGGGAATTGCTGGTTGAAAAACACGGTCTTGTCCAGGGTCTTCTCGTAAGCATAGGCCCCGTTGACCGCCTGAAACCGGGCGAATGTCGTATCCGTGCCGCCGACCAGGTACACGGGTACGACGGCCGCCACGTCAACGGCCTCGTTCATCGACGGATTGACCAGGAGCATGCCCGCGATGCGCCCGACGTAGTCCAGCGTGTTGGCGACATAGTCGCAAATAAAATCGGCGCCGCCGTCCAGGCCGATCAGGTAGCGGTTGGTCAATCCTCCAAAGTAAGCATTGTCGGCATAGTACCGCGCCCCCGTGTCCCGATTCTGAACGGAGAATCCCAGGTTGCACATCGCGGATTGCAGCTGCAGGTACGCGTACTGGTCCGCCGCACCGAAGCCCCTCGCCTTGTCGATGGGCGTCACAAGCACGACGCTGCCGAAGGCCTCATCGATGATGTCCGTCAAGCCCAGGGCCTCGAGGTACGCCAGCGCCTCCTCTTTCCCGTTCAACTCCTTGTCGGTATACACAAGGATGTTGGTGTTCATCCGGAAGGCCGCGCTCAGGCTGGTATACATGCGGGCGGAGCGGTAGACATAGGTCGTACCGGCCGGATAGCGATCCAGGGCGGGATCCGCCGCGTACATGCGTCCGGTCATTTCCGCCAGGCGGGCGGGGCCGTTGCGGTGCGCTTCCTCCAGGGTTTCAAAACTCGCCTCGCGGATGAAGTGCTGCTGATAGCCCCGCGCCGGGGAAGCGCCCAGGATCAGCAGGCAGAAGATCATTGCACGGCGGAAAACGGTCACGGTCATGGCTTTTCCTTTCCTGCGGGCTTTGCGTTCATTCAGGCGCATAGAGCAATTTCCCGGTTTTGGATTCGCGGGCGAAACGCTTCATGAAGTTCCAGGCGATCTCGCCGTAGTAGGGATACAGCGAGTGCGTCAAGTTTTCGGTGCACGACAAGCCCAGGATCGGGACCCCCTCGTCGTTGTTGAAGGACCACAGGAAGGTGCGCCACTCCCCCGCCAGCGTGCTCACCTCCATCCGGTCGGCCCGATAGCCGATCATCGGGTGCGCCGAAAAATCGCCAACGTCCGCCAGCGGGACCCGGTTCAGCCGGGCAAAGTCGCGCAGCAGTTTGAGCGTGTTGTCGGTCAGCCGGCCTTCCTCCTGGTTGAAACCCAGGTCGAAGGTCGAGGTCAGAATCATGACGGGCATCCCGATCTCCCGCAGCCGCGCGTCCTCATCCGGCGTACTGTGATAAAACATGTCGTCGTGCATCCCCGCCATGGGGACGGCGGCCGCGATTTGTTCCATGCCGCCATACATGGCCCGGTAGGTGGCGCCGCCGCCGAGGGAATATCCGGCGGCGTATACCCGGGAGGCGTCCAGCGCCGGATATTTTTCCAGCACGTGGGCGATCAGCCGCGGCAGGGCTTTGGTCAAAATCCCCTCGGAGACCGGCACCCCCATGACAACCCGCGCCCCCTCATGCACCACGACCAGTTCCTCCTCGAAAGGAGCGATCACGGCCGCCTTCTCCCGTCCGGCGACTTCCAGCAGGCCGATTTCATCGACGAACATCAGGGGGTCGTCCCCCGTTCCATGCAGCGCCAGGATCACGGGGACGCTCCCCCGGGCCGCCGTCCCATCCAGGACGTCCTGCGGAATGAATTCATACCAGCTCTGCAGATACTGATCGTACCTGGTCTTCAGGTCGCCAAACCTCTCCTCCCGGTGAAAGGAGACGTGAAGCCGGCCCCTGGCCGTGACACCATCGACGATGGCGTTGCGAGGGCACAGCGCATAGCGGGTGATGTCGGGCGCCGCGACGTAGTTCAGGTACGGCGGCGTGTTCGTCGCCTCCTGCGCCCGGGAGCGGACCACGGACACCCGCTGGGCCTGGAGAAAAAGGTCGTGGAAAGCGTCCGCGACGTGGGCGGAAAGCTCCGGCTGCGGATCGGTGGCCGCCATCACCCGCCGCAGCGGAACCAGCCGGTTGTAGAACTCCTCGACGCCGTCGACGACGCGGTAGGCGTCCGTCCCGTTGACCTTGCGGTATTGCTCCACGGCCGCCGGGGAGCCGTTGAGAAGGTAAACGGGAACATGCGTGGCGACCTTCGCCGCCGCGTCCATCTTGCCCCCGACCAGCATCAGGCCGGCACAGAGGCCGATGACGTCATGCCGGCCCGGCGCGACCAGGTTGTTGATGAAAGTCGCACCCCCTTCGATGCCGATAAAATACACCTTGCCGTGAGCGCCGCAGTATTCGGCGTCGGAGTAGTAAACAATTTCCTTGTTGGTCCGCCGCGATGCGTTCTGCGTAAAGAGAACGCCGTGCAGCGTGTAATAGTTCTTCAGATCGGTCCGGGTAAAGCCGGCGCCGGGATCGGCCGGCGTCACGAGAATGATGCTTCCCGTCACCGCATCTATTTGCCGGGTCAACCCCAGGTCCGTCAGGAAGCGAAGCGCCTCTTCTTTTCCCTGGAAGCGGCGTTCGGAAAAAACCACCACGGCCGTATTGTTCCGGGCGGCGGTTTGTCCCCCGTACAGGTTCGCGGAACGATACACGTACACGCTTCCCGCAGGGAAGTGTTCGAGCGCGGGATGCGGCGCGAACCGTTTTCCCCCGTTTCCATACAGGGACGCCACCGCCCGGGGCCCGCTCCGGCGCGCCTCTTCAAGCGCCTCGAACGTCGCCCCGTTGTTTTGCCGGTTGTGGTAGTTCATGTAGGAGTACGGGGCCTCGGCCCCCGCCAGGCGGAACATGCCCGCCGCCAGGAAAATTGCGGCAAACAGCGCGGTGCCTCCGGCAACGGATTTTTTCACGATCTCCCTCTCCTTCCGCGGCGGCTCCGCCGCCGTGAAACAGGCGCCGGTTAGCGGTTCCCGAACCGCTCCCACGCCTTAACCCGGGACTACTCCACGAAGGGGTTGTATACGACCTCGCCGGTTTCCAGGTTTCTCGAGTAGTGCTTCGCGAAGTTCCAGAAGATGCCGGCGTACTCCTGGTAGAGGCCGTGGGGCAGAAACTCGGTGACGTTCAACCCCACCATGGGAACGCCGTCGCGGTTGTGGATCATCCAGGTATGGGTGGCATACTCGTTGTTCAGCATCACCCTTTCGTACGTATCCCCCTTGAATCCGCTCATGGGATGGGCGGCGAAGTCGAACCGGACCGGTTCCATCCCGTTGTACCCGAGGTACTGGTTGATCAGCGTCGTATAGTCGAAAGTGACGGCCTTCATGCCGAAATAGTAGCTCAGGCGCAGGACGAGCGTGGCCTCGTCCATGTGAAAATCGTAGGTGGAGGTCGTGAAGAGGATCGGGATATCGATGTCGGCATACTGTTTTTCCTGCTCCTCCGTCGCCAGGTAGGTCACCGCGCCTTGTGCAACGGCGGCGGCAAAGACCCCGGCGTCCCCGCTGAGCGCCGCCATGGCGGCCCGGCCGCCCATGGAGTACCCGGTACAATACACCCGCGACGGGTCAAGCGCGGGGTAGGCGTCCAGCATATACCGGACCAGTTCCGGCAGGACCTCGCTCAGAATACCGGTCACGTTCGAATGGAAGGGGGCGACGACGGCGATCCGCTTTTCGCCCGCCAGTTGGACCAGGCCGATTTCATCCAGATACTGCAGGGGATCGTCACCGCCGCCGTGATTGGCCAGGACGAGCGGAATGGAATGTCTTGGCGCCGTGTTGTTCTTTACCTCCTCGGGGAGCAGTTCGTACCAGGTGTCCAGGTATTCTCCGGACGGCGCCGCCATATCCTTGAAGCGCTCCTCCTGGCGCTCGACCACGTGGACCTTGTCCGCCGTCACTCCATCCGTGATGGCGTTGCGCGCCCCCAGAGAGTAGGGCGCGGCGTTGAAGTTATAGTCCGCGTAGGGAGTGGACGCCGTGTGGAGGTTCGCCTTGGCGACGGGAACCCGCATCGCCTTGGTAAAGAGCCGATCATAGGCGTCCCGGACGATGGACCGAACATCCCGGTCGTTCCCGGAAGCCACGATCACCCTCTGAAGCGGCCGGGCCTGGTTGAAATAGTAATTCAGGTCCCCCTGCGTTCCCCAGGCATCCGTCGCGTTGGCCGCCCGGTATTTCGCGACGACGGCCCCGGGCGCGTTCACGAGATAGGCGGGGACAAAAGAGGCCACTTCCCGGATACGCTCCATGTTCCCGCCGACCAGGAGCAGGCCGGCGATGCGGGTGATGTAGTCGAAGGTGCCGGCTACGTAGTTATTGATGAACGTGGCCCCGCCGTCCAGGCCGACCAGGTAGCGATAGGTCACGCCGCCGTACCAGGCGCTGTCGGCGTAATGGTTCAGCTTCCCCTCGGCCCGCCGGGAGTAACCGACGTTGCACATGGCGGACTGCAGCTGGTAATACGCGGTCTGGTCCGCGAGGCCGAACCCCTTTTCCTTGTCGATGGGCGTAACCAGCACCACGCTGCCGTAGGCCTTCCCGATGATGCCGGTCAGGCCGAGCTCCTCGAGGAAGGCGAGCGCCGCGTCCCTGTTTGCGAACGACCTGTCCGTATAGACCAGGATGTTCGTGTTCATCCGGGCGGCCGCGCTCAGGTCGGTGAACATCCTGGCGGAGCGGTACACGAAGGTGGTGCCGGCCGGATAGGCATCCATGGCGGGATCGGGCACATAGGTACGGCCGGTCCATTCCGCGAGCAGGGCGGGGGCGTTGAGGCGGGCTTCCTCGAGGGTTTCAAAGCTCGCTTCGTTGCCGAAATGCTGCCGGTACTTCCCCGCCGACGCGACGCCGCCGAAAAGGAGAAAGAGAATGGGAAACAGGCAGGCCTTTCCAGGTTTCATTGTGCGTTTCCTTTCGCCCCGCCCCGCCGACCCGGGGCCGTCCGCCACATCCCCGAACGCCGGCGAAGAAGGGGGACCGGGGGCCCCTTGGTGTGTATAACTGCTTGAATCCAATAAATTTGTATGCCGGCAAAGCGGATCTTTGACGACCCAATCTACCACGCGGCCGCCACTTTTCGGAACACCTTTTCACCGGCCCGCTACCATGGCCCGGAAAGGGGTGACCGGCGCGGAAACCGTACCGCCGCACCAAGCCCGGGCGAATCACGGCGGGAGGAACCCGCCGATATTTCCCATCCAACCGGCCCGCGCCTGCGGTATGATCGCACCGATACCGGTAATGGACAGGGTCCGGCATTCTGTCGTTCTCTCGAACAACCCTGCCGAAACGCCGCCGGCAACCGCGCCGGCAAGAAACGGAGGTTGACCCGTGCTGAAGATCCAATCCCCCCTGACTCTGGCGCTCGCCCTCGCGGCGGGCCTGGCCCTCGCCTCCGGCGCCTTCGGGCTTGACTACTCCAACCGGCTGGGGAACCGGGCCACTTTCGAGACGCTGGAAGAGGCTCGCGTGAGCGGTCCTGCCGCGGCCTCCGCACAAGGATCCGGGGTCTTCAAGTCCCATCCCGTGCTCGACGGCTATCCCTCGAAAACCACCTACGTATACCGGTCGGCGAACCTGTGGAGCGGGCGCGCCCTCCGCTCCAACACCAACATCCTGGTCTTTGCCGAGAAGGCATTCCCGAACAAGGACGCGGCGCTTGCCTTCCTGAAACAGCTCGGCCTGACCGACATCATCGACGCGGCGATCGGGAGCGTGGTACTCGTCACCCCGTCCGATCCCCGGGCCGGCTTCACCGCCGCCGACCAGAAGCACTACTACGCTCTCCAGACGGCGATGCTGTCGCTGGGGGAATCGGTAAGATCGGGCAACACCGTCACGACCTGGGCCGACGGCGCCTATTTCGGCGGGTTCGGCTTCCTCTACGCCATCGGCATCGACGGCGGCGCCTCCTTCTTCAACAACTACATCGCCGGCACCTTCGACTACGCGAGCCGCATCGCCGGCGCCCTGCTGATCAACGGCAGGATGGAAGAGGTCCACAAGGTGGCCGCCGTTCTGCCCGTCTACCTCGTGAACCCCACCGCGGCCGTCGAAGCCGCGTACAAGGGCGCGAACAAAACCGACGCCGTCAAGGGGGAGGCCGGGACCACCACCCACTTCAACCAGGCCTTGCCGCTGCAACAGGTGGTCGTCCACAGGGGACCCAATCCCGACACGGCCGCCATCATCAAAAAGGCGTATGACGGGATGTTCTCCCGGACGATGCGCATCCCCGCCGTCAAACAGGGGCTGCACAGCGCCGGCACCCCCTTCCAGGGATATAACTTCGACCAGGCGCCTTACTCCCTGGCCCCGCGGAACGTTATCACCGATGGGGTGACGCGGGACGGCGTTTCCGTGACAGCACACCAGGAAGACCGGTTCTCGAGCATCAAAAGCGCGGCCGGCGAGTACCTGCAGACCTGGTACGAGTATGTTCCCCGCGAGGTTCTCCAGAACAGGGTCGCTCCCGGCACCGTTCCCCTCGTGATCGCCCTCCATGGCGGCGGCGATGATCCGCAGGCCTTTGTAGAAGAGGTCGGCTGGCTGGAGATGGTGTGCCGGGAAAGGTTTATAGTGGTGGCGCCGGAACACCAGAGCCTCTATTCCGATCAGCGCGTTCTTGGACAATCGCTGGCCGCGCTGGCCGAATACATGATGAAGACCTATCCCGCGATCGACGCTTCCCGCGTCTATGCGTCCGGCTATTCGATGGGCGGCGGGGCCACCCTCACCCTCTCGACCAGCCACCCCCGCTTGCTGGCCGCCGTTGTCGACATGGCCGGCGCGATGTTCACGTTCACCGACGACATGGCGAAGCGGTTCGAGGAAACGGACCTGCCGTTCATGTACATGACCAGCGCCTACGACCTGGCGCCCAACATCAACCCCGAGGACGGCAGCCTTTCGGACAATTCCCAGGTGCTGATGAATACGTTCCTGCGTTTCAACAAGATGAGCCCGGTCCGCTTTGACTTCGCCGCGTACCCGAAGTGCGGGTTTCAGGCCGACGCCTGGTCCGAGACCCTGTTGAACGACGAACACAAAAACTTCCTATGGTACCTGCATAACGGGCAGGGGGTCCCCATGGTGGCCCTCAACTACACGGCGAATCTGATTCATGCCCTGTATCCCCAGTACGCCAGGATAGCGTGGGACTACCTGTCCCGGTTCTCGCGCGACCAGAAGACCGGGGTGATCGAGTATCACCCGTACGCCAGGTAAGCGCACGGGAAGAAGGGGAGTTTCGATACGAGGCGAGGCGGGCGTACGCCGCCGGCCGGAAGGGGATGACCTCGCCGGCCGGCGGCGTTGTTTCGCCGGCAACCGCAGGCGCCACACCCGTGCGGGCTATTGACCGGTTTTCTTTATCTCTTCTCTGAGCCAGGCGATATAAGCATCGAACACTTTCAACTTGTCCAGATTAGGCAGCGGCCTGGCGCCGGGGGCCGCATCGAAAACCATCACTTCCTGGTCGTTTTCTGCGAAAGCGGGCCACGCAGGGAGGCCGGGTCCGTTTGGATCGCCCCACTTGGCGAAGTTGACCCAATAAGAGCTGATGATATCGGAGAGCTTCAAATCCTCCGCTTTGGGCGCGTCTCCACGTCCTCCGCCAAGAGTCCGGAACGCATACGAAACGTCACTGCCATGGCCGGACCCGCCATCGGGCGATGTTGGATGGTAATCGAAAAGGTATTGGAAGGCTTTGCCTTTTCCATGCCGAGACTGGAGCAGGGCCCAAATCCAGGTGTTCCAGGTAAAGGTGCTCTCGCTCATGATTCCCCTCGACGCCTTCGCAGCTTCCGCGTCCGTCGAATGGGGATACACGCTCAGGATGGCGTCGGCATGGGGCCCGTATTGCGACCTGATCTGTTTCTCAAATTGCGCGCCCGTGACATTCCCGCGCCCGACGAACGACGCGGCTTCATCCGAAGTATTGCCGACCAGGATTGGCGTGTCATTGAAGCGGCCGGCCTGATACAGCGAGTAGAGGTCGTTCGGGACAATGTGCCCGTCGGCTACAGGCTTGAACCTGCCGATTCCCCCCATCCCGCCCGCGAGGTTTTTCTGGATCTCCTCCGCGCTCAACGCGCGCGCCCCCTTGATATCGGCGGCTCCTGATTTCTTCACGAATTCTTCCCCTATCGCTTCCGCCATCTTGAGAGACGAGATCCCCAAGCCCATGCCGGTGCCGTTCCGGCTCGAAGTCTGCAGCGGAGCGAACGATCCCCCGCTCATGGAGATCACCCGGTGGAAAAGGCCCTTGGCGGCCGGGGAGGCGGCCAGGATGCTGACGGCCATGCCGCCGGCCGAGTGACCGAAAAGGGTCACATTGGAAGGATCGCCTCCGAACCGGGCGATATTTTCCTTCACCCATTTCAGTCCCGCGATCATGTCCTCGAGCCCGTAATTCCCCGATCCTGCGCCGCTTTCCCGGCTGAGCTCGGGGTGTGCAAAGAATCCGAAAGGCCCGACTCGATAGGCAACGCTTACCAGGACGACTCCTTTTTGGGCGAAGCCCATTCCGTCGTACATGGGAGTGCTGGTCGAGCCGCCGCTGTAGCCCCCTCCGTAAATCCAGACAATCACCGGCACCTTTTCGCCCGCCCCTTTTGCCGGTGTCCACACGTTGAGGTACAGGCAGTCTTCGCTGACCGGACCGGTGTTCCCCATTCCACCGCTGGCCTGCATGCAGGCGGGCCCGAAAGCATCAGCCTTTTTAACGCCGGGCCAGGACTGCACCGGCGCAGGCGCCTTCCATCGCAAATCGCCCACCGGGGGCGCTGCAAACGGAATCCCTTTGTATATTGAAACGCCCTCGGTGACGACACCCTGCACTTCCCCGCCGGTCACCTTTACCGCTTGAATCCGGGAAAATGCCAAGGGCGCGAAAACGCCCGCCAGAAAAACTGCGATCAAAGCTCTCTTCATCTCCGCCTCCACTCCGGGCGCCGCCATAGGCCATTCCAGACAGACTCCAGCCCAAATGTATCATCAGACGCGCGGATTATAAACGCGGATACTATTTGTGATGCATCTATTATTGGAAGATAACTGGAGGTCGTGGCCCGGTCACGCAGGAAGAGTGAATTTACAGAAAAGTTGCTTGGCCCGCCCAGCCTCGTGGGGACATAGGGATACAGCCGGCACAGGTATCCCTCGAATGCATGCACGGGAAGCCGGCCAGCCGCCCGCCTGCTTCACATTCGAACCAGGGAGCCCAATTTTTCCACCGATCCGGAAAAGCCCTCCAGCGCCTTGCTTGAGGTGAAAATGGCGCAAGTCGCAGGTCCGGCGCTTTCCCCCAGGATGGAATCATCAAAACCGGGTGTCAATCTCGTGTGCAATCCCGTCTCTTCCTCCAAAACGTGCAGCTCCCAGGCAATCCCGCGGGACCCGCAGGGAATCACATCGCCTACGCATGCATTCTCGCGCAACTGACGAATCTGCCGGGGAGTCGGCAATGCGGCCAGGTTCGCCAGCACTTCTTCGCCGACAGCCGGTTTGCCCAGCAAATACACGTCGTCTCCGGGTTGAGCAAGTCGCCATGAAAGCCGCCTGCATTCTCCAAGAAGCGTGATTCCTATCGCCGTCATGTTGGTGGCCACATTGTCCTCCGTGCTTCCGCCCCATGAAAGATCCGGATATCCGGAATCGGCAAGCTCAGCTTGTATTCCGGACAATATCCGCGCTCCCGTCGGTTCACGCTCATTGCATGTCAACGCCGTCACCGAGAAAGGAATCGCACCTACCGCCAGCGTCTCCATCAGGCAGACGCGCACAGTCATGCGTCCACACAATTCAGGCGCCACTTGAATTGCATCGCCCGGCTTCATTCCAAAGCCGCCCAGGCTGTCGGCGGCAACCGTAAGGAAGCCCTCCTTTTGCCGGTATACCAGGATGTCGCGCGCCGTCTGCACCAACGCGGCCATTATTCCTCCTTCACGCCGCGATGCACCCCGGCCATGGCATTTCGCTGGCGGAAGATCTTGTCCAACCATTCCCCGCGCGACGCATACCCAAATTCGTACGTCACGTAGGCGGGATCGATTACATCAAAAAGGCCGGCAATCGCCGGATCCTCGAAAGGATCGTGTTGGTCTATCAGGTTCACATGCTCGATTGCCTGATGGTAACGGTCCCAAAAAGTTCCCCGGGACAGGGAAGGAGGGGAGGCTTGAAAAGTTTTGGTTACATATTCCGCCGAAAGGCTTCTTGTCAGATGAACGCCGCGGATGGCCTTTCGCGCTTCTCCCAGTGATTCAACCGCACGAATCAGGAATTCGATTCCGTCCGCTTCTGAAACGATCTCCTGGTTGGTATTCAGAAGATGCCCCGTATCGAGAACGACTCCTGTCCGGGGATAGGCGATACGCGACAGCGCATAATCGATTTCTTCAGGATGAACGGCCCTGAAGCTGCCCGGCCACCATAAGTTTTCCAGGAGCAATTCTCCTGTGAACGGGGAATCGGCCAGGGCCTCCGTTATCAACTCCGCGCATATATCAATGGTTTCGCGCCAATTCCACGGGAATCGCCAATTGTATATGTAATCAAATTCGCTCTGCGCCAAGTGGAAGACGACATACTCGCATCCAAGCTGTGCGGCAAGAGCCAACTGCCTGCAATAAACCGCTACCAAGGATTCCCGCGTCGGCCCACCGTAAAACGCGGCAACCGTTTCTTCGTCTCCAAATATTTCCAACAAGCGCCGCTTGTCCCCAATCCAAAACGGTCTGAGAATTGGGAAAAAACGCAGATGCAACCCGATAATCAATCCTTCGGGGATCAACTCCCATGCATGCTCTCCCACGGGATACAATTCGAATCCATCAAACCCCTCACCTTCCAGGATCCTTCGGGCATTGTTCCAATCATGGCCGATGATCTCCAGATCTCCAGGATGAGTACTGAAATTCAACGCGAACCGCATACAAGGGCACCTCTTCATTGCGCTAATTCGTCGTCTCAGTTGATCCGTTCCATTTCGCATCCGTCGCTGCGGAGAAGAAGGTCGTAGTCGAGCCGATCATAAAAACTCTTTTTCCTGCTCTTTGCCGGATCCAGTTTCATCGAACAGGATCCGCCGCCCTGAACGCCGACTTCCTTCCACCGGTAATGGCTTTCAGGCGGTTCGCAGATAAATGCTTTGTTTTTGCCAGCCACCGCAACATAGAGTTGCTCAATGCTCCGAGCGGCGATCACCCGGCTCATTTGATCATGAAGATCATTCCCTGTGGATGATACGACGACATCGCAGCCGAGCTTGGCGGCCGCCAGGGCGAGCTCGGAGTGCATCAGTTCCCCGGAGCATGCAAGAAGAACCCGGGTGCCGGCAATGTCTGCAATACAGGGCCTGTCATCGGCCCCCTTTCCAGCCGGCAGGCGATGACGGGTAATGCGGCCCGCGGAATCGGCCAGTATCATGATCGGGTCGTTTTTGTTCAAACCGTCCTCAAATCCGGCGCACACGTCCATGTTATGGCGGGACGCAACGGAAAGGAGGACCTTCTCCGCTTCGGCGATCGAACGGACTTTGCCGGCGGGTAATACCAGAAGGCGCGCATCCACCCTCGGGATTTCATCGCCGAGAATGCCTTCAATGGCCGAAGGAGAAAATACTTGGTCGGGGGGCAGCACCGCGGCGATCAATTCGCGTTCCACGGGCTTGGGAAGATCATAATAGGAGGTGAGATCTTCGGCGTAGCGCATATCGAGATACATCGGCGTATAGAGTCGAGGGGTTCTCGATTGGAGCCGTTCCTTCGCAAGGCTGGAGAGCTTCCCGTTATGCAGCGGCAGGACGGCATAGAATATTTTGGAGTCCTCACTGCCTTCCTGCACCAGGACTTCTCCGGATGGATTGAAACAGCAAGATTGTGAATTGCGAAATTCCATGTTGCGGTCGCGCCCGCACCGATTGCAGGCGGCAAGGTAAACCCCGTTTTCATAAGCCCTGGATTGCCAGAGTTCCGCCGGGTCCAATGGATCGGACGGCCAATTGGCCGGCACCAGGATGATATCCGCCCCTCGGAGAGCCGTCATGCGGGTGACCGCTCCAAAATAGGTATCAGAACAAACCAGAATTCCCGCCCGTCCCCAGGGAGTCTCGAATGTGTTTTGCTGTTGAGGAATCCCCGGGCATGCCCAGCGCACCTCGGCCGAGGTCTTTCGATAGTGGCATACGATTTCGCCCTTGGGAGAGAGGGCCGTGGCCGCGTTATAATAAATTCCCGTTGCGGAATCATGTTCGGCGTAGCCTACAACAATGTAGACTCCACAATCGGATGCAATTGCGGCTAGCTTCCGGATCATGGCCCCATCGCTTGCTTGAACCGCTCCCGCAATTTCATCGCGGGACCGGTAGCTGTAGCCGGATATGCCCAGTTCCGTGTTGACAATGATCTTTGCGCCGGCCTCGGCAGCCTCGCGATTGAGCGCTGTCATATTTCTTAAATTGTGCTCCGGCTCATTGTAACGAACATTCAGGTGAACCAGGCCGATCTTCAGTTGTTCCATTCCCGTCTCCATGGATTCCAAATAGGAAACACAAATGTGCTCGACAAATATCATTGCAGGGCTGAGGTTGTGCCTTTTGCGGGCTTGCGAAGACCGTTTGGCGCCCCTGATCCCGGAGGCATTCGCGTTCTGACTGATAGATCGCCTTTATACGGCGTCTAAACACAGTTACGGGTATAGTCTCGGATTCTCACCGAATTCCCTGCCAAAATCGCCGATCAAGTATCACCGCCGCTCTAAAAATGTCAATGAATTACTTTTCTCACTCGGCGGGAGGCAGAGAAGTCGCCATTTTCATCCCGGATTGCACCACCGGGATTATCCCCCCGGACGCGCGCAGGAGGTTGCGGCCAGCCGGAAAAATCGGCGGCCTGCTATCGGTTCTGCGCCCGGATACTCTGCGTCCTTACCGTTTCTTCCTGGACGCGGTAACGGGCCCCGGCTGGAAGCAAATCCTCGATTCCCTCGATGTCCGCCTGCGAGAGCAAGCTCCTTGCAAACGTCGTCCGGAATTCATGTGCGATTCCGCTTTCGGTCAACAATCGGACGCTGGCTTTCAAGTCGTCAATCGCCACCTTCGTCCCGGATAGAGTTTCATACTTTCGCCAGGGCGCTTTGATATCCATGGCGACATAACTCAGCAGGTTCGCCGCCAGCAGTCTCTCGATCATGCGCGGACGACTGCCGTTTGTGTCCAGCTTGACGGCGTACCCCATCCGAAGGATTTCCTCGGCGAATTCCGGCAGATCCTCCTGCAGAGTAGGCTCGCCTCCGCACAGCACCACTCCGTTCAGGACATCCTTGCGTTGGTGAAGCCTGTCAATGACCTCCGACCGCGGCACCAGCCGCTCCACCGGCACAATCGCCGGGAGCAGGCTTTGGTTGTGGCAGTAGGGGCAGCGGAAGTTGCACCCTTGAAGAAAGACAATGGCGGCGACCCTTCCCGGGAAATCGCACAGGCTGCATGATTGAAACCCGCCGATGTTCATCTGGCCGCCTCGATGTGAAAGGTCCGGCGCATGGCAAATTCCGTCTGCTTGCCGGCGTTCCATTGGTTTACGGGCCGCAGATACCCGACGACGCGCGAATACACTTCGGTGTCTTTTTGGCAATGAGGACACCGGGGAGTGGCCCCCTTGAGGTAACCATGCTCCGCGCAAATTGAAAACGAAGGGGTAATCGTGAAATAGGGGAGGCGGTATTTTGTGCATATCGCACGCACGAACTGCTTCACGGCGTTGGGATCGGGCACGGCCTCTCCCAGGAATATGTGCTGCACGGTTCCTCCCGTATAGCGGGATTGCAATTCATCCTGCAAATCCATAACCTCGAAAATATCTTCGGAATAATTGACCGGCAGCTGGGTGGAATTGGTATAGAAGGGTTCGTCGTCGGCCGACGCGCGGGCGGACTGGATCTCGGGATAGAGCTTGACATCCATGCGGGCCAGCCGATAGCTCGTTCCCTCCGCGGGCGTGGCTTCCAGGTTGTAGAGATTCCCCGTTTCGTCCTGGAACTCGCCGAGTTGCCCGCGCATAAAGTCGAGCACGCGGCAGGAAAAGGCCCGTCCTTCCCGGGATCCGATATCCTTTCCCAGCAAGTTAAGACAGGCTTCGTTCATGCCCACGAGCCCGATGGTGGAAAAGTGGTTTTTCCAGTAACAGCCCAACCGCTTGCGGATATCGCGCAGATAGAAACGCGTATAGGGATACAAATCCTGATCGGTAAGCTGCTCGAGCACCTTGCGCTTGATTTCGAGGCTTGTCCGGGCGATCTTCATGAGAGACCCCAGTTGCTCCATGAATTCCGATTCGCTTTCCGCCAGGTAGCCGATCCGCGGCATATTGATCGTCACAACTCCAATAGACCCGGTGAGGGGATTGGCGCCGAAGAGGCCGCCGCCGCGCCGTTCCAGCACCCTGGTGTCCAGGCGCAGCCGGCAGCACATGGAGCGGGCGTCCTCGGGCGACATGTCGGAGTTTACGAAATTTGCGAAGTAAGGAATCCCGTATTTTGCCGTGGCCTCCCACAGCGGGGCCAACCCAGGATTATCCCAATCAAAGTCCTTCGTAATGCTGTAAGTCGGAATCGGGAAAGTGAACACCCTGCCGTTTGCGTCCCCTTCCGTCAGGATTTCCAAAAACGCCCGGTTAAAGACATTCATTTCATCCTGGAATTCTCCGTAACACATCTCCTGCGGTTCGCCGCCGATTATTACGGGTTGATTCGCCAAATGCTGCGGCGGTTGCAGATCAAGAGTCACGTTTGAAAACGGCGTCTGGAAACCTACGCGCGTGGGCACGTTGACGTTAAACAGGAACTCCTGGAGCGCCTGCTTGACCTCGCGCTCATCGAGTCCGTCGGCGCGGATGAACGGGGCCAACAGGGTATCGAAATTGGAGAACGCCTGCGCCCCGGCCGCTTCCCCCTGCAGCGTGTAAAAGAAATTGACGATCTGTCCCAGGATCGCACGGAAATGACGCGCCGGGCGGCTGGCCGCCTTTCCAGGCACTCCGCAAAACCCGGACCTCAGCAAATCCTGCAAGTCCCATCCCACGCAATAAACAGACAGAAGCCCGAGATCGTGCAGGTGCAGGCTGCCGCCCAGGTGCGCTTCCCGCACTTCCGCAGGATAAATCTTGTTAAGCCAATAAACCTCGCTGACGTGGCCGGCGATGTAGTTGTTCAGGCCTTGCAGCGAATAGGCCATATTGCTGTTTTCCTTGATCTTCCAATCGGATCGATTCAAGTATTGGTCGATCAGGTCCAGGTCCGCCTGCTGCACCATTTCGCGGATACGGGCGTGCTGGTCACGATAGAGGATGTATGCCTTCGCCGTCTTTTTAAAAGGAGAAGCCAGCAGAGTCTCTTCAACGAGGTCCTGAATATTCTCAACGGTCGGAATTGACGGCTGCAGCACGCACTGCGCGACGGCCAGGACCCGGGCAGTGAGGGATTGCGCCGTTTTTTCCGAGAACTCTCCGGTGGCGTTGCCCGCTTTCAGGATCGCCCGGGTGATTTTCCGACTGTCGAAAGGGACAAGCCGACCGTCACGCTTACGAATTTGCTCGAATCGAACCAGGGGTTGCTCGGTAGTATTCACAACTGTCATCAGGCCATGGGACATTTGAGTCTCTCCTCCTAAAGTCCGCGCGCAGAAGGCATAGATGTTCCTGCATCCATGTATCTGCAAAACAGTCTGCGGGGCGGAAGAAAACCCGATTTCCGCTTCAGTAGAAATGTGCGATTTTCAGCTTGGGGAGAGAATGCAACATGAAGACTCCCGAGCCGCCCCTCGGCAACTGGTATTTACTGCTAACACTTCTCCGCTATCGGCAGGTCTTCGGACTTACAGGCATGTGGCTGAAACCTACTTGCCGCCGCTTCCCAGCTAAAAAAGCCAGTGCTTGATTGACGGCGTTCGTTCCTGTTTACCGCTGCGGGGCAGTCCCGGACTTTCACCGGGTTCCCTTTAATAACCAACAGCACGCACAATATATTGGGGCAGAGCAGAAGTTGTCAACAACTTATTGTAGTGCTTGAAACAATATTTCTTCAGCGCCGCTCAGAGAACCATCGAGCCCTCATAGACAAGCAGAACTCGGCGGAGCCTCTGCCGCCTACATGCTACTTACCCGGGTTTTCAGGGATTTTTAATGTAAGCCGAATAAAAATGGTGGAGCTGAGGGGGATCGAACCCCTGACCTCCTGACTGCCAGTCAGGCACTCTCCCAGCTGAGCTACAGCCCCACGCTTTTGCTGCGGCACTCGACTGCCGCTGGAGGCAATCGGCGTCGGTCGGGCGGCTCCGGGCACGGGGCTCGGGGCACGCCTGTTCCACGATAGAAAAAGATAGGGGATC
>Ga0209723_1000768_pt1 | contig 56596 bp, 48 predicted proteins | sample BiotimSIPDNA_2_FD_185750 | JGI IMG/M metagenome (GOLD analysis project Ga0209723, IMG submission 185750) | Anaerobic biogas reactor microbial communites from Washington, USA - Biogas_R2 time_0 SIP DNA (SPAdes) (version 2) | ecosystem: Engineered > Bioreactor > Anaerobic > Unclassified | place... | reverse complement strand
CTAACGAAAACTCATGTCTCAGACTGATCTCAGCCAGACTAATGGAGATCAGTGAAGAATGGCAGATCGGCAAACGTTATTGTGCTGGCAAGTCATTCAATTGTTAATGTACGATGGATATTTCTGGCTCACTTTTACAGAAAAAAGGTTGCATAATCCGATTTTGACGTTCGGGCCAAAGAATAAGTAACAAAATCGTTGAATTTGTGAGTTTGGAGTAATGAAAATGAAAAAGTTGGGCATTATTGGAAGTCAAAGCAAGCATGCAGAGTTCTTTGGATCGATTTTCAACGTTCAAAAAATATTTCCCGGGTATGCTGCAGACTTCATATTTGCAGATGATGAACCGGAACGCATTCCCCATGTGCGTGAGACCGCCCGGATCCCAAATGTATGCCATAGTGTTGAAGAGTTGATCGAGCTCAGTGATGCCGTCCTGCTCACCACACGGCTGGCTGGCTCGCACTTTGACCGGGCGATGCAGTGTATAAATCATAATAAGCCGGTTTTCATCGACAAACCTTTTACGTTGACCGTCGAAGAGGCTTTGGCGATCAAAGCCGCCAGCCTGGAAAAAGCCATCCCGGTGGTGGGTGGGTCCACCCTGTGTTTTGACCCCCAGTTGGCACAGTTCATTGAAGAGCGTAAATCCCCCACGACAGGTATCATTGCCTACCGCGCGGATGTTGACAGTCCTTATGGTGGATACCGCTTTTATGGCAGCCACTTGACCGACCTGTGTGCGCTGGTCTTTGGCAAACTGGCTGTTTCCGTTCGCGTTGTCCAGGATAAGGGTACTGTAACCACAACCGTAAATTATCCAACAGGACCGGTGTTCCTTCATTCGCAACCAGAATTTGATATGCCCCTGGTGCTGTTTGAAGATGGCTCTTTATTGAAGCAGGTAATGCTGGATGACCAGAATTGTTATTTAAACGGCATGCGGGCGTTTGTGCAGGCGATGGAAGATGGTACCCCAATATCTTCACATTTAGAGCGGAGGATCTTTTCGGTGCAGCTGCTTGAGGCAATCATGACCTCAATAGAAACCGGGGATGAGGTGTCAGTAACAAAACTTTAAGGTAGAAAACTACAGATCGTGTTTTGGTTTTGGCAGGTATTTAATTAGAGCCTTCCCGGAGAATGTGGAAGGCTCGATGTTTTCATTAATTTTTGAGTTGGGTCTTGTTCTTCTAACCCCTAAATTTCTGGACCCGGGCGATCCAGTGCTGCTGCCGGCAGCTTTTGACCCGGCAGTGCGGGTCATTACACTGCACCCAGGCCAGGCTTTCAATGATTTGCAGGCGGGTGGACTGGGTTTCTTTGACCTCGAGGGCTTTCTTGAGGTTTTTCATGGAGAGCTTGACAAACAAGCCTTGCTCCCGGTCAAAAATGTGGATGCAATTTCCGAGCTTTATGAGTTGAAACATGGTTTTTTCCTTTCCAATTTTTATCTGGCATTAAACGGAACAGGCTTTTCCTAAATCTGCTGTGCAAAGGGCACAATTCTCCGCTGATCATTAAGAAAAGTCGCTCAATCTAATGTTCAGATAAGAAAGTCAATCCATGTGTTCATCTCCTGAAAGTGGTGTGGCTGTCTTTGACCGCGGGAAGAGTATACCATATATCATTGGGTCGTGAATTAAATGTTTTTACAGTTAGATTCTTGGTGTTGTTAAGCTGATCAGTCATGTTTCGATAAGAAGTGTTAAATAGACTTTCCTGAATGATCGGTATTTTACCGGAAGGTGTCAGATGATCAGTACGTTCTAATGATATAATTTTTTTGACAGCTACCGCATATAAGTCATCCCTGTCAGGAGGTCAATGTCATGGTGATTATCGATTTTTTCAAGGGGTTGATTGCAAAATTAGTGGGTGTTACTGCTTTGCAGTGCATCTGGATAATAATTATTGCTGCGGTTATCGTTTTATTGTACTGTTACATCACTGTCCTTATCAAAATTTACTCTGTTAAGGGAACCGTTTTTCTTTTGCTGGGGATTTTCATCCCGTTCTTTGCTTTCATATGGGGATGGATCCGTAATGAAGAACTGGAGGACAAGAACACCATGATAACCTGGACTATCACGATGGTGATCATGGTGCTGATCTATGGTTTGATGTCATTGTCGTTTTAGGACGAAAAAACCCGGGTAAAAAGCATCTGCAAGCCCAGGAATTTCATTTTAATATTGACCGTCGTTTACTTATCGGGAGATAAAACCGGGTAAAGTTAGGCCAAAACCAGAGACGACAGGGCTTAATCATTCATCACATGTCACTGATTTAGAATTAGACTGACAGTCACGATGTTGGTGGTATAGGGTCGTTTCCACTGACCGTACCTGGTCTCACCTTGCGCTTTTTGACTAACAGCCAGGCAATCAGCAATCCCAATGGCACAACCAGCAACACCAACCCGATCACCAGCAGGTAAGCCATATTCTCCCAGGCAATGTAAAGGGCTTCGCTCCACAGGCTGCTGTCGTAGAGCCTGCCGGTAAATGCCCGGTCGAGCTGCACGGTGCCTTCGATCGCCAGCAGGATACCGGGGCAGCCACAAGTAAAGATCGAGATGATTAAGAATATCAATAGGGTCTTTTTTGTTTTTCCCAAGTTCCGACTCCTTATTTACAAATATCAGGCACCGCTCCTTAGAATGGCATTGAAGCTCTTTTCAAGGGTCCTGACAATCCGGTTGCGTACGGTGGCCGCGTCCTTATCGGTCAAGGTACGGTCGGGTGCCTGGTAGGTCAGGTTGTACGCCATGCTTTTCTTGCCGCTGCCGATCTTTTCCCCGCGATAGATATCGAAAAGTTTGACCGCTTGAAGCAGGTTTCCCCCAGCACTCCATATTGCTTTTTCAAGCTCGGCAGCACTTAAGGTTTCGTCAACGATCACTGCAATATCCTCGATGATGGGTGGGAAGCCCAAAACAGGCTGGATCTGGAATATGAGCGAGGCAAGCTCAAGCAACTTTTCAGCATCGATCTCAGCCACCAATACCGGTGCCGCACCAAAGGTATAATGCGCCTTGGCCAGGGGGTGAAGTTCGCCGAAAACCCCCAGCACCTGCTCACCCGAGAGCACCTCGGCGCATTTGCCGGGGTGGAAGGAGATATGGTCTGATGGCCGATAGGTGACATCCGGGATATGCAGCCCATGAAGCAAGCCTTCAACGATTCCCTTGAGATCAAAGAAGTCCATCCAGGAAGGTGCCTGTTCCTGCCAGGTCGGCTCGATGCGTGTGCCGGTCATACCGATGGCAATGCGCATCTGTTCATCCGGCAGTTGTTGATCGGCTTTGACGATAAAGACCGGTCCAATCTCAAACATTGCCAGGTGGCTGGCATGGGGGGCGTTGTGTTCAAGCGTTTCCAGCATGGTCGCCAGGATGTTCTGGCGCAGAACTGTCCGTTCGGGTGTGATCGGGTTGATAATTGTTAAATATTCAGGGAAATCCGCCTGGTCGGCGTGAGGCAAAATCCGTGCTTCGCGATCTGGTGAGGTCTGACGGTATGCGACCATGTCATTGAGCCCGAGGTTGATCAGCAGGTCACGTGCCAGTTCTTCTAATTCGACCTGGCGGTTCACCCGCTGGGGTGGAAGTTTCTGTGAGAGACGGGTTTCGGGGATCGATTCATATCCATGCAGACGGGCGATCTCTTCCAGCAGGTCTGCCTTGCCGATCAGTCCATCATTAATGTCACAGCGGGTGGCTGGCGCGGTTGCGATCACTGTATCGCCCTTAACCTTGCAGGCAAATCCCAGCCTGCCCAGGATGCCTGACATCTCAGCCACAGGTAAATGAACGCCCAGCACTCGTTCGACATCCACTGTACTGAGCTCAACCTGCGGGTCCTTGTACGGTTGCGGGTAGGCATCGATCAGTCCCTCGGCGACCACTCCGCCACCCCAGGCTTGCATGCGTGCCAGGCACAACTTGACTGCGATTTCTGCCAGTGCCGGGTGGATGCCGCGGCTGAAACGGTAGGCAGCTTCAGAGGTGATCTTGAGCTTGCTGGTTGTCTTTCGGATATTGATAAAGTTCCAGGAAGCACCTTCCAGGAGGACATTGTGGGTGGTGGGGGTTACTTCGCTCTCCAGGCCGCCCATGACGCCTGCCAGGGAGAGAGCTCCAGCAGTATCTGCTACCAGGATCATATTGCTGTCGAGGGTATGGCTGGTGCCATCGAGGGTGGTCAGTTTTTCGCCTACCTGCGCCGGGCGGGTGATGATGGTTGGGGCTTTGCCGCCAGCCCGTTTCTGCAGGATATCATAGTCAAAGGCATGCAGCGGTTCGCCGATCTCCAGCATGGTGTAGTTGGTGGCATCGACCAGGGCGTTGATCGGTCGCATGCCTGCCAGGTTCAAGCGCCGCCTGACCCAGTATGGACTTTCTCTGGGTGTGGTCCCTTCAATCAAGCCAAGCACAAAACGTGGGTTAAGCTGCGGGTCTTTGATGTCGATGGCAGCCCTGCCGCTGATCGGTTTACCAACCATAACCATCTTGTCCGCAGGTTGTTTAAGTTCGCGTTTGGTCGCCGCTGCTAGTTCGCGGGCGATGCCCAGGATGCCGGCGTTGCGCACCATGTTGGGCAGGATGCTCACTTCCAGCACAGCATCGCCCATGTATTGCACCAGGCTCATGCCGGTGGGTGCATCATCGTCCAGGATGATCACCCCATCGTGTTCTTCTGAAATGCCCAACTCCTTTTCAGAACAGATCATAGAAAAGGACTCAACCCCCCTGATCTTCATTTTCTTAAGTTTGGTCAGGACAAAACCTGGCTGGTGCCCATCGTACAGCACCGCTCCCTCACGGGCATATGCCACCTTGAGTGGGGTTTCCAATGGTCCACTGCCTTTCATCGGGTAGAGATTGGGTGCACCAGTGAGGACGATCAGTTCCTGTGTGCCATCGAATAGCCGGCACAATACCAACCGGTCGGCATCCGGGTGCGGCAGCACCTCGTTAACCTGGGCTACAATAAATTTGTCTTCCGGCCAGGTCAAGCCTTCATACTTAAATTCATGTTTCTCGCCAGGGGGGAGAGGCATGCCAACCAGCTGCACGCCTTCCACCTCCAGCCCGAGGTTGGTCAATATTTTACAAACCTCTTCAACCGAGAGGTCGTCGATATCAACATAAGATCTGATCCAGCTAAGTGGTGCTTTCATGGTTCCTCACGATCTCCCTGGCTTAGAACTGCTCAAGGAAGCGAATGTCATTGTTACGGAAATGCCTGATGTCGTCAATGCGGTAGCGCATCAGGGTGCTGCGGTCGATGCCCATGCCGGCGGCAAAGCCGGAGTGCACAGCCGGGTCATAGCCGCCATACTGCAGCACAAGCGGGTGCACCATTCCGCATCCCAGTATCTCCAGCCAGCCGGTGCCTTTGCAGACCCCGCAGCCCTTGCCTCCGCAAATGTAACATTCCACGTCCATTTCGGCACTGGGCTCGGTAAAGGGGAAATAGGAAGGGCGCAGGCGGGTGCGGGCATGTTCGCCGAAAGTGCGGCGGGCAAAATCCAGCAGGGTGCCTTTCATTTCGGCAAAAGTAATTCCTTTGCCCACGACCAACACTTCCACCTGGATGAACTCGATCTCTGAGCGGGCTGTTAATTGTTCGTACCGGGCTGTAGCACCGGGTAGTATGGCGCGAATGTCCTGCGGGGCATATTCGCGCATTACGCGGATCTGACCGGGGGAGGTGTGCGTACGCAAGAGGACACCTTCGCGGTTGGTATAGAATGTATCCCACATATCCCTCGCCGGATGGTAGGGGGGCATGTTCAGGTATGTAAAGTTAAAGTCGTCAGTCTCCACTTCGGGTGAGCGGTAGATCTGGAAGCCCATGTCACCGAAGGTGCGATAGATCTGACGTAGCACCTGGTTCAGGGGGTGGATCCTGCCGGGTTGGGCAGGCCTGCCGGGCAGGGTAACATCCAGTTTCTCCGCCTGGAGGGCTTGTGCCAGGGCTTCTTGGTGCAACACCTCGCGTTTTTCGGCCATTCCAGCTTCAAGGGCAACACGCACAGTATTGGCTGACTTGCCCATTAGCGGGCGGTCTTCCTTGCTCATCGTTGCCAGGGTGGCAAAAGCCTGGGAAACAGGGGCATTTTTGCCCAGGTGCGCCAGCCGCCACTGGTTCAGGCTTTCTTCGTCCACGACCTGCTGCAATTCTGAAAGTGCCAGGTCTTTTTCCTTTTCCAAATCTGTTAAACTGATCGTCATGACTTCCTCCAAAATTTTCTACTGCCTGCGGGGGCAACAAAAAGCCCCATCCCACAAGGGACGGGGGTCAGTTCCCGCGGTGCCACCCTTCTTGACCGTTAGAACGGTCCGCTCAGGCCCAGTTCCATTTTAAAGGAGACTGGCAACCCCTATAACGTGGGGTAATCCACGGCATGAGCTACAAGCATTTGACACCTTCACCCACGCAACTCGCAAGGGAACTTCGGCTCTTTTCCACCGGGTGGGGGTCTCAGTCTGTGCCCGCCACCGCCCTGTCAGCTTTCCTAAGCCTACTTTCCTTGGTCCTGGTTGTTAAATATGCCCTAATTATCGCCAAAAGAGGATAAATGTCAAGCCACCTGGTTTCCCTGCTGGAAATTGTTTGGTCTTCATTATGCGTCTTTTGTTATACTTGTCTTAATCGGAAACATCAGGCAGCAAGTAATATGGAAACTTTGCATACACCGGCTCAAAAGAAAAGTGCCCTTCTCTGGCAGTTGGCTGGCATCTTCCTGAAGATTGGGGCGATCACCTTTGGTGGCCCGATGGCACTGATTGCTGTGATGGAGCAGGAATTCGTGCGCAAGCGCCAGTGGCTCACCCAGGACCAGTACATGGACTTTATTGCTGCCACCAACCTGGTTCCCGGGCCGAATGCCTGCGAGATGGCCGGGTTGGTTGGCTTTCACCGTGCGCGCTATGCCGGACTGGTAGTGGCTGAACTCTCATTTATCATTCCCTCGCTTGTGCCAAGCCTTATCCTGGCAGTGATCTATATGCGCTTTGGCACCCTGCCCCAGGTCAGTGCGATCTTCTATGGCATCAACCCGGTGATCGTGGCCCTGATCCTGCATGCCATTTTCCGCCTGGGAAAAAACACTTTTACCAACTATGCAGCGGTTGTTATTTTTGGGCTGGCGGCGTTGGGAACCATTCTGGGTGCCAGCCAGGTAATGATTATCCTTGCTGCCGGCATCCTGGGTATGCTGCTTTATGCGTTACCACTATTGGGTGGGCGAAAGGCCGGGTTGCTGGCATTCATCCCATTTATGAATTTCACTCCTTTTCTAAAACTGGTTTCTGATAGTACGGAAAATATCCTGCTGAAGTTGTTTCTCCTTTTCCTCAAGACCGGCAGCCTGATCTTCGGCTCAGGCCTGGTGCTGTTTGCCTTTATCCAGGAGGATATTGTTGAAAAACTTGGCTGGCTGTCACAGCAGCAGTTGATCGATGCCATTGCCGTCGGGCAAATGACCCCGGGTCCGGTCTCCTCATCGGCTGCTTTCATCGGCTATGTGGTGGCAGGTTGGCCGGGCGCGATCCTCTCCACGATTGGTATATTCCTGCCATCTTTTATTATTGTGGCGGTCATTGCCCCGATCATCCCGAGACTGCAACGGTCACAGCTTCTAAAGGCATTTCTTAAAGGGGTGAATGCCGCTGTGCTCGCCCTGATGCTATCGGTTGCCCTGACCATTGCCAAAAGCTCGGTGGTGGATATCTGGACGCTGCTTGTCCTGATATTTAGCCTGATCTGCCTCATATTATGGAAAGTGGATTCGTTCTGGCTGGTTTTTGGGGGAGCTGCTATTGGGGTTATTCAATTCCTGCTGCGATAAGACTACATCTGCCAGTGCCTGAGAAACTTACGGGCGATCTCACTTTGTGGGTCAATTAACACCTGTGTTGCTGGACCCCGTTCGATGATCCTCCCCTGGTCCAGAAAGACCACTTCTTCAGCCAGGCGTAATGCCTGGGCGGGAGAATGGGTGGAAAAGATCAATGTGCACCCACAGGCCTGGTTGTAGTCGAGGAGCGTGCTCTCGATCAGGTCCATACCGCGGATATCTGTGGATGAGGTGGGCTCATCCAACAGGAGCAACTTGCGTGGTTTGGCGATCAAGCGGGCCAGTGCCATACGCTGTGCTTCCCCACCGGAGAGCTTGTTGCCCCTTGACTGTGCAAAAGATATCATCCCGACCTTGCTGAGGGCTGCCAATGCCAATGCTTCGCAATTCGGATCATCATCCAGGGCAATCTCCACATTTTTCTTGACGCTGAAACTGAAAGCGTAGGGTGCCTGTGGCATATAGCCAACTTGTTCGGTTGGTAGTCCTTGGATCGTGCCCGTGTCAGGCTTAAGCGTACCAGCCGTAATGCGCAGGAGGGTTGTTTTGCCGCTGCCATTCTCACCGATCAGGCAGTAACGCCTGCCTTCAATCAGGGACAACTCCGGGATATCCAGGATCACCCGTTGGGCATACTTGAGAAGGATGTTTTTAAGCGTGATCATGTGATCTGCCTGTCCTGGATGCGGTTAACAAGCGAGTTGATCAAAAAAGCGATCAGCAGCAGCACGATCCCCAGGGCAATGGCAAACTCAAAATGCCCCATGTTGGTTTGCATCATGATGGCTGTGGTCATAACCCGGGTTTTAAACTGCACATTGCCACCGACCATCTGGACGGCGCCCACTTCGGCGATCGCCCGTCCGAAACCCACCAGGATGGTTGAGATGAGCTGCACCCGCACCTCGTATATGGTGAAAAGCATGCGTTTGAGAGGTGTGAGGGCAATGCCGGCAGCTGTCTCACGGATGAGCGGCGCTTTGATAGAAATCAGGTTGGCAGTCAGACCGGTCATGATCGGGGTGATCAAAACGACCTGGGCGATGACCATGGCGGTGACGGAGTAGAGCAGTTTGAGGGTGCCAAGCGGACCACTGCGTGAGAGGAAGAGGAATACGATCAGCCCGGCGACCACGGGCGGCAGCCCCATCAGTGTGCTGAGGATGCGGTTCAGCAGCCTCTTGCCTTTAAATTGATTGCTGCCGATCAATACACCCAGCGGGATGCCGATCACAGATGAGATCAGCGTGCTGAAGAAGGACATGCGCAGTGTGACCCAAATGATCTGGCGCAGTTCCGGGTTTACTCCGAAGAGCAGGTCGAAAATTTGGCGAATTGTTTCCAATGCTTACCTAAAAGATGGCGGGGCAGGCTGCTCCAGGCTTCATCGCCTTACCCCGCCATTATTTTTACTATTGATCCAGGTTGAAAAACAGCTGTTCCCCGTATTTATCCACACCAAACTCAGCGATCATCTTGCTGGCTTTATTGGATGTCATCCACTTGATGAATGCCAGTGCGCCTTCGTAGTTGGTATCTTCCCAACGGGCTGAAGTGATGGCGATCATTGCGTAGGTGTTTTTCATATCATCGGTTTCTTCCAGCAGCAGTGCCAGGTCATTATCATGTGCCAGGTAGGTGGCTTTATCTGAGAAAGTGTAAGCCTGCAGTTCGTCAGCCATGGTCAGGGTCTTGCCCATCGTATCGCCAGCGCTGATATACCATTCCTGACCCACTGGGTCAATTTCCAGGGCTTTCCAGATCTTCAACTCAGCCTTGTTCGTACCGCTATCATCACCGCGGGAGACAAACGCCTGGCCGGCATCCACGATCGCTTTGAAGGCATCTGCGGCAGTTGCGGCATTCTTAACACCAGCGGGATCGCTCTCCGGTCCTACCACGACAAAGAAGTTGAACATGAAGGGGACGCGTTCTTCACCATATCCTTCACCGATAAACTCTTCTTCGGATGCCTTGGCATGCACCAGCAAAACATCTGCATCACCTGTGCGGCCTTTTTCTATGGCTGCACCGGTACCGGCGGAGGTGATCTCGAGGGTATAGCCGGTATCCTTTTCAAAAACCGGTTGCAGGTAGGACATCAGCCCGGAATCGTTGACTGAGGTAGTGGTCGATAAACGGATAACGGGATTGGTCGGGGCTTTTGTACAGGCGGTAAAACTGATCACCATGACCCCCAGGACAATAAATAATACAAATTTTTTCACTTGATTCTCCTTTCCATAAGGGAGGCACTGCTGTTTCCGGCAGTACCCTCGAACATGCGGTGGTTTGGGATTTACCGCATGTTTCCGCTCACCTGCCCATGAGCCTGGTGTCGAAGGGCAATGAGTCGAAGAACGGCAGTATTATACCCCAAGGATTGCTGTACCTTTGGTTTGGAGATGATGAATCTATGCTATTTTTTGGATTGCTTACCATCTTCTAGGGAATTTGCCAACCATCGTAAAACAATGAATAAGAACAAGACAACCAGTAATAACAGCGCAGCTACAGGCGTAGCTGATGAAAGCCCAAACCCTTGAAAGCGTTCATAGATCAGAACAGGAATGATTTTTGGACTGTAGGCCAGGATGACCACAGCGCCAAATTCGCTGATCCCCCGAGCCCACATGGTAATGGTGCCACTGAGAATGCCCCGCCAGGCAATTGGTAAGGTAACGTGCCAGAATACCTGCCAGGCGGTTGCACCATCCACCCTGGCTGAATGTTCCAATTCAACATCGACAGTTGAAAAGGCATCACGGCTGGCATTAATGAGCAGTGGTAGGCTGACAAACATCATACCGACCACGATGCCTCCCAGTTGGTCAGTGAAGAATAAACCCACTTGTGCAAAAAGCTGTCCCAAGATCCCCTGCCTGCCAAAGACCAGCAACAGTGCAATACCCGCAGCAGTATGCGGAATGATCAGGGGAAGATCGATGATCCCGGAAAGGATGGACTTGCCCGGGAAATTGCCACGTGACATGATGTAAGCCAAAGGCAGCCCTAGCAGGATACCCATTGCAGTCGAGATACCACCAGCCAGGAAAGTGATACCAATGGATCGTGCCACATCTTTATCGGCTATCGTTTCAACGATTTCCTGTACTGAAGTTGATAACAGGGTTATCAGGACAGGCAAAATGATAAACAGAATTAACAGGCTGGCTGCAATGACAAAACCTGGAGGGAACTGTTTTTTGATCACTGTTTCGTAATATTTAGCAGGTCTGGAGGAAGGTGATTGATGTTGTCAACAACGACAGGGTCCAGTAACGGGTGGGAGTTCTGCTGCATGATCTCCCTGCCAGTGGGGCTATACATGAAATTGATGAACAAGGCGGCTGACGCAGGATGAGGAGCGTTGGCGGGAATGGTTATGCCATATTTAATCTGCTCGCCTCTAAAAACCGGCTCTACAGTTGCAAAACGTTGGAAATCCATTTGAACGGTCACTTTTCCATAAAGATCATCCATGCCTTCTTCGCCCAGATTCAAGGAAGCGGGCAGTTGAAGCATTTCAAATCCATGTTGTTTGATCACACTTTCATATTCAAAAGCATAATCGATTTCACCTGCTTCAAGCAGTGAGATCAGTGCCACACTGGAACCACGCATCATGATGTGGCTTTGCCTGGTCGTTTCCAGGATCTCCGGTATGCGAATGATCTGAATATTTCCCATGTCGATCAACCTGATGCGGTTAGTAAATTGATCCTGCAGGAAAGTGTCAAAAATATCTGAGTTCTCAAAAAAATCCTGGGCAAGTGCAAAGGTCATTAATTGGCGATAACCAACTGCATCGAACCTGGGGTCGGACAATCCGACCTTAACATCCGGTCTTGAAAGGATCTGCCACCAGTTTTCCGATGTGATCTCATTAGCATATTTACTTTCAGGCTTAAATGCAATTGCCAGGCGGTTGGTAGCCATTGATATGTACCAGTTTGCATAAGGTGTTTCTGTGCCTGGGATATTGACCTGGTACATCAACATAGGGAGAAGAGCCTGATCTGCAGAGGCGACGATATCGATTTCTTCATGCAGTTCCGTGACATGGCGTATTACCTGGATGGATCCGTGGAATTCAGCCAATATATCGATTTGTGGATACTCGGCTTCAAAGGCTGTCTCAAGTTCTGTAAAGGGTTGGATCAGGCTGCCGGCAGCAAAAACGATCAAAGGCGTTTTCACCTTCGCTTTGCAGGAGGTGAAACCAAATAGCATTACCAGGATGGTGATAAAGACTAGAATTTTCTTCATATTTGTTAAACTGGGTGGGCAGAGTACTTTGCCCACCCAGTTATGAATTTATCAGATTACTTTAATTCAATAATTGCCAGGTCTTTTACCCAGTTATTGGAGTCGAAACCAGGCATGTAGGTTCGCAGAAATTCCTCGTCCCAACCTGCCAGGCAATTATCACAAGCTAGAATGTCGGCAAGAGGGATATTCGCTGAGAAACCATCGGTCGCGATCAATGAGACAGTCGTGGCTTCAGGTTTGATTGATAGCAGAGCAAGAATATCGATCAACCTTACACCCGTGACATCTATTGCACCTTTCTTTGGGTGTTCAACACTGATATTCAGGACATTCATGGCCGTAAGGTCTGCCATGGTCAGGGTTTTTTCGGAATCTACCAACCCTTTGACCAACAGGCTGGCATCTGCAGGTCCAATAACGGCAGGTGTTTCACTGGCGGGTTCTTCGGTCTCACTTACTTCGGTTTCTTCGACAACCTCAATAAAGTTCATGACCACACTGACGATCCCACCAACCATTTCTTTCTTGCTCAAGTCTGAACCAACCAGGCGCAGTGGGAAATCATCACCCGCTAAGGGTTTTCCATCGACAAGATAGGCAACTATGATATTGTCATTGCGCATGGTGCGTAATGAGTCCAATGTAACGGTATATCCATCGGCAGAGGTGATATCTACGGTGTATGCGCCTGATTTTGCCAGGTCATCAAGGTAGGCATTATCACCATGTTTGTTCTCATCATCCACACGGCCGATTAAATAGAAAAGTGGAATTCCTTCCCAAACATGCCCCTCATCATCTGTCCAGGTATATTGGTGGCAATCATCAGCAGCGCCAGATTCAAACGTAGCCCGGTCCATCGGTTCGTTGATCGCGCCAATAAAATCCACGGTCCAATCTTCGATCGCCTCTTTGAGTATGATCTTGTTGACGTATTTAATGGACCAGTGGCCGTCTACTACCTGTAACTGGGAGTCTCCGATCATGACCAGACGAAGCTGACCATCCATGTCGGGGTTTAGTGGCTGCCCTTCGCGTTCATAAGCGAGGATTGTCTTTAGAGAACCGATTGTGTCAATTTCATCACCACTTGAAACATCATAAGTGATGTAGTCGCCATTTTGGATCTGGTTTGGTGAGTATGTGATCGAATAACCATCTTCTGCAACGATCTCAACACTGTTCTCATCGGTCATTCCACCAAGTTCTTCCAACAAGGTTTTTACCTCGACCCCTTTGTAAATAACAGGGGCTGTGATCTTGCCTGTGCTGGACATAATGCCGCCCAAACCTTCAACAGAAGGTAAGGCTTTGAGCTGTTCCATGGTGAAGTATATACTTTGGCCATCCTTGACCAGTTCCAAAACAGTTTCCAGGATTACGGGTTCTGTTTCGGTCTCAATTGGTACTTCAACTGGAACTTCTTGGACCGGTGTGCTGCAGCCGGTCAAACTTACAACTACCCCCAGCAATAAAAATAGAATAAAGAATTTAGGTGCGTGTTTCACAACATTCTCCTTTCCAAAAGGGAGGCACTGCTGTTTCCGGCAGTACCCTTGAACATGCGGTTGCTTTAGATTTACCACATGTTTCCGCTCACCTGCCCATGAACCTTGTGTCGTAGGGCAATGAGTCGAAGAACAGCGTGATTATACCAAAGATGTCCTTAGAGTCGAGAAAAGGAATTTCCTTTCCTGCCTTGATATTAGGTTTGCCGGATTGTTTAGTTGTTAACCAGTGTGGAGTGATATTACAGCACTATCCAGGATTTGATCAAATTCTTGTTGTTAACCAGTTTCGCAATCAGGTTACATGTGCAGGGAAACTGTGATAACCTGGATCGCCTTGAACCTTACGATCTTTCCAAACAACGTGGGATCTTGCGAAAAAATATTTATTTCCTGCCGCACTCGTAGGTATCGCCGCGCAGGGTTTCGACGGCATGCTGCATCACGGGCAGGAATACCTCGACGCATTCCACCGCTGCCTTGGGGCTGCCGGGCAGGTTGACGATTAGGGTGCGTTTGCGGATACCGGCAGCAGCACGCGAAAGCATGGCACGCGGGGTGATCTGCTGGCTGGCCTGGCGCATGGCTTCGGGTATGCCGGGGGCTGTACGCTCGACCACTGCCTGTGTTGCTTCGGGGGTGACATCACGCGGGGCAAAACCGGTGCCACCGGTGGTGAGGATCACATCCACCTGACCTGAATCTGCCAGTTCGATCAAAGCAGCTTTGATCTGCTCCAGTTCATCGGGAATGATCATTGTGTGTAATACCTGGGCTTTGTTTTTCAAAGCTGATACAAGGGCGGGTCCGCTTTTATCTTCCCTTGTGCCGGAAAATCCCTTGTCACTGACCGTGACGATGGCAGCACGGATGGTGGGAACGACCACGATCTCATCGCCGGGTTTCACAAACCCATCCTTGATCACTTTGGCGAAGATGCCTTCGGTGGGCATGACACACATACCTATCTGCTGATAGATCTGGCAGTGGTGATGGCATTCCTTGCCGATCTGGGTCACTTCCAACTCAGTTTCTCCGATCAGCAGACGGGTGCCAATGGGAAGTGTGTAGAGCTCGATGCCCTGTGTGGTAATGTTTTCAGCAAATTTCCCCGGTGTCAGGTCCTTGACACCTTTTTGGGTCATTTTGTCGATGCTTTCCTGGTCCAACAAGCTGACCTGGCGGTGCCAATCCCCAGCATGAGCGTCCCCTTCGATGCCCTGGGGGGTGATCAGACATCCCTCCAAAACCGGATGCTTGACGGTGCCTTTCTTGGTGCTGATATTTACGGCGACAACTGTTGCCATAACTCTATCCTCCGATCCTGCTCATGTTCTTATCTGAAATAAAGTCTGCATCAAATTGGTGGCGGGCGGGTTTATTGAAGATTGCTGTGCGGATGACTTCAAGCAGGGTGTCATCATCCTGTTGCAGTGCCGGGAGCAAGGATATCTCCGAATCGACACCCAAACACATGCGTAAATTGCCGTCGCTCATCAGTCGTAGTCGATTGCATAAGCCACAGAAGTTGTGTGAAATGGGGCTGATAAAACCGACGCGTCCCAGGTAACCATCGACCTGGAAGTCGCGCGATGGCTGACTTGTATAGCGTGGCGCCACTGGGACCAACCAGGGGCGGGCAGCGATCAACTCATCATTGCTGATGCGCAATGACTCATCCTCGCCGAGTTCCCCGAGCGGCATTAATTCGATAAAGCGCACATCGATCGGGTTTTCACGGGTCAGGGCGATGAAATCATCGACTTCGCCGTCGTTCTTGCCCCGCACGAGCACCACGTTCACCTTGACCGGCAGCAAGCCACCACTGATGGCTTCGTCAATGCCGGAAAGCACCAGCGAAAGGTCTCCCCCGGTCATTTCTTTGAAGCGTTCGGGGTTTAACGAATCCATGCTGATGTTGATGCGCTGTAAGCCAGCTTCCTTGAGGGCGAGTGCTTTCCCGGCCAGCTGCTGGGCATTGGTGGTCATGGAAAGTTCAGTTATGCCGGGTGTATGGGCAATGTCATAAACGATATTGAGTATGTCTTTGCGCAATAATGGTTCACCACCGGTCAGGCGCACCTTTTTAATCCCCAGTTGAGCACAGGCCCTGACGATGCGCGTGAACTCGTCGGCGGTCAATTCGGCAGCTTTGGGGCAGTATCCTTCATCCGCACGGCAATAAGCGCAGCGCAATGTGCAGCGCTCGGTGACCGAGAGACGCAGGTATTCAATTTTGCGACCAAACCTGTCGTGCATTTTGCTTTATGTTTATCCTTCGCGCTTGTATTCGCCGGAACGGCCACCGCTCTTGCTTAGCAGGCGCGTCTGGGTGATGGTCATCCCCCGGTCGACCGCCTTGCACATGTCGTAGATTGTCAGAGCAGCGATGCTCGCCGCAGTCAACGCTTCCATCTCTACCCCTGTGGTCCAGGTGGTCTTGACAGTCGCGGTGATGCGCACGGCATCCGGTTTGAGGGATTCTACCTCAATTGAGGCATTTGTGAGCGGGATGGGGTGACACAACGGGATCAGTTCGGACGTCCGTTTGGCTGCCATGATCCCGGCGATTCGTGCGGCAGCGATAACATCGCCTTTCTTGATGCCGCCCTCAAGGATCAACTGCAGGGTGGTTGGTTGCATTATGATGATGGCTTCAGCGACAGCCACCCGCTCCGTGGCGGATTTTTCACTGATATCGACCATGATGGCTTTGCCATCCTTATCCAAATGGGTCAGTTCCATAGCCTTACCTCCCCGGGGTGGTTCAATTTGTAACCGCCCAACTTCTCAAGTCTCCTGGCAAATTCCCTACTGTGTAGGACTGCCAGCAATTGCTTGACCGAATCCAGTTCCATTGCACCTTCCGTAACCAGCAGGTCATATTGCTCCTCACAGATGGGCACAAAGTCCAGTCCGAAGATTTTTGCGGCAGAATAAATGCCCAGCCCGGCGTCAGCTGTACCGCCTGCAATGGCTGCGGCAACTGCTGTGTGGGTGAACTCCTCGCGATCATAGTCCAGAATCTCATCCCGGTCGAGCGCCATCTGCTTGACCAGGTAATCGCACAGGATGCGCGTGCCACTGCCTTTCTGACGGTTGACATAGCGTTTTCCGGGCAGGTCAGCCATACCCTTGATGCCCCTGGGGTTACCGGGGGCAACCATTAATCCCTGTGTGCGTTGAACACATTCGACCAGGGCAAAGCCTCCATTGGGAAAATACTTGCGCAGGTAAGGGATGTTGTAGGTGCCGGATGCTTCATCTAAGAGGTGAATGCCGCCCAGGTGGGCTTCACCACGCTTGAGAGCCATGATCCCGCCCATACTGCCCACATGCGAGGATGCCAGTTGAGAACCTGGGTTTTGGCGTTTAAGTATGTCAGCCACTTCATCCAGCAGGGGGTCGTGGCTGCCGGTCAGCACCAGGGTGCGGTTGATCTCGTCCATGCTGCGCAGCAGTTGTACCCTGACCTTCTCGCCGGCTTCATAACCTTCCACATCCTGCGGGACGTGGATGATGCCATCTGCTTTGACGAATGAACTGACCACGCCAGCCCCCCGGTTGAGCGGAACAGCCACGATCTGCCCATCCACATTACCCAGCCTGGAGCGGATGTATTCATGGTATTTCAGTGTTGAGGTCAGGCGGCGTGATACAAATGCCTCTATAAATTGCTGGGGCATGGAAGGTCGGCAGGTGAGTAACTCGATCACGGGTTTGAACAGTTCCTCCATAACTAAGATACCGGAAACAGGGTAGCCAGGCAGCCCGATCATGGGAATGGTTTTATGGTCTGTTTCCCTTTGAGCTGTTGCCAAAATGGCAGGTTTGCCGGGTTTGATGGCAATGCCGTGGATGATCACCTCGCCGATCTGGCGCATGATATCTGCGGCGTAGTCCTTCTTGCCGGCGGATGAGCCGGCGTTGAGGATCACGGCATCACATTCGTTGATCGCCTGTTTCAAAGCCTGTTCAATGGCCTGGGGGTTGTCACGGGTGATCGGGTAGACCCTGGGCTTGCAGCCCCACTGGCTGAGCATACCGCCAAAAATGGTCGAGTTAAACTCAATGATATCTCCCGCTGCTGGTTGGCCGGTGGGTGAAACCAGTTCATCGCCGGTGGGGATGATCGCGACGGTTGGCTGGGTGACCACGCTAACCTCAAGCACCCCGGCGGCCAGCAATGCGCCCAGTGTGGCAGGTGTAAGCGTTGTAAACGATGGTACGACCATGTCACCGGCGCTGATGTCCTCACCGATCTGGCGGATATGCTGCCAGGGAGTGGCAGGGCTGTAAAGAGTGATCATGTCATCGCCTTCGATGACATCTTCGATCATCACCACGGCATCACAACCTTCGGGCAGTGGATCACCGGTGTTGACCCACTCGAAATCTTTGGGCTGCAGTCTCACCGGGGTAGTCTCGGTTGCCCCAAAGGTCAGGCGGGCAACCAGGGCAATGCCATCCATGGCGCAGGCATTGTAATGTGGCGCTGAGATGCGTGCATAGACCGCCTCGCTGGTTATGCGATCCAAAGCCTGCACAGTCGGAATCTTTTCGACCGAGTGTGATAAAGAGCGGGACTTCAAGGCGTCCAGGTATTGCTGCCTGGCGTCGTTTATGGGGATATTGGTCAAGTATTGAAATGGCATATTTACCTCTGGAAAAGGGTGACTTCCACCATTATGCCCTGGGCCAAGCCTTCTGCATCGCGTGGGATGCGGATGAAACCATCTGTGTTGGCCAGGGTGGTGATCAAGCCGGATTTGCTGGCAATGGGGTGAACGAGTGCATCTTTGATCGTTATGGGGACGAACTCCTCGCGACCGTGGTTGGAGGGGACAGCACGCGCCAAGGATAAGATAACCGACCGGTCGACCAGTTCGCTGTTCTGCATCTTGTGGAGCAGGGGACGGACCAGCAAGTGGAACATAAAGTAGGCTGCCACCGGGTTGCCCGGCAGGCCGGCTATGGGCACTCCGTCGATATCACCAAAAAGGGTTGGTTTCCCGGGTTTGGCAGCCAAACCATGGAGGATCATTGTACCCAGTTCACTTATCACGCGAGGGGCAGCGTCTTTTTCGCCCACCGAAGTTCCGCCGGAAAGGATCAACAGGTCACATTCGGGAAGAGCCTGCCGGATGGCGGTGCGGATCGCCTGGTCGTTGTCTTCGATGATCCCTATAAAGTTTGCTTCACCGCCTGCCTGGCGAACAGCCTGGCAGAGCATGGGAGCGTTAACGTCACGGATCTTGCCGGGAGTCAGCGGATCTGCCGGGTTGACCAGTTCATCACCGGTCGAAATGATCGCCACTCGCGGACGGCGCATGACCGGTACGTTCACCACCCCGAGCGCAGCCAGCGAGCCGGCATCAGCAATGTTGATCCTGCGACCTGCAGTCAGAATAACTTCACCGGGTTTGGTGTCATCTCCGCGATAGATCATGTTGCTGCCAGGTGCGGCAGGTTTGTAGATCGCGATCTGCCTGTCGCCCATTTCTTCTGCATATTCCAGCATGACCATTGTGTCAGCACCTTGCGGGACCTCAGCACCGGTTGGGACATAGGCACATTCGCCGCTGTGCACAATAAGGTTGGCATGACTGCCCATGGAGACCCTGCCGATAAGGGTCAGCAGGGCTGGAATGGCATCCGAACAACCAAAAACGTCCCTGCCTTGTACGGCGTAACCATCGACGGTTGAGCGGTTAAAATCCGGCACAAATTCGCTGGCAATGATGTCCTTTGCCAGGACGCGGTCAAGGATATTTTCCAAGGACACGGTCTCAGTGGAGGTTCGCAGGTGACCAAAGCGATCCAGGGTGATCTTTTGGGCTTCAGAAACAGGTTTTACAGTTAACATTGGCTATTCCATAAATATCAATGGTTGTATGATAACTTAATTCGCTCAAAATTCCCAATAAACTGTGAAAGGATGGGAAGAGCCTGTTCAAAATGGCCAAACGGTAAAAAAATGCCATCCCCGGAAACCCAGAGGATGGCAAAGGAAAGTAATTTTCTTTGGCGCTGCTCAATCAAGAAAATCAGCACCCTTTTGTGTTTCAAACCCATGCACCAGGTCATAACACGGCCTGGTCTTACCGTTGAGTATGACAGTCCAATAACCTTCTTCTGAGTCCTGTAACTCATAATCAGCAAGTAAAGGCGCATTTTCCTTGTATAGCTGTGACGCTTTATCACGAGAGGCATGCCATGATACCCAGGACCAGTTTTCAGAGCGGGTTTCCGCATTGACACTGCGGCAGGCAAGGACAGCCCCGATTTGCTGCTTAAGATCAGGATCCATGTTGGGCGCAAGGTAGGCGTCAAACAGGGCAGGCGTACCGTCTTCGCTCAGGCTCCAAACGAGATAATGAATGTCCAGGTCATTATCTTCACTGGCATGGGTGATGTTCTTTTCAACAATGAACTTATCAACATTGATGAAATTTAAAGTGACCATAAAACCAACTGCGACGAGGAACAGGACAATGGCAACTCTGCCCAGTCTTTGACTCACCTCAAGGACTACCATTGCAGGGAGTAAGACCGCCAACCAGATGATGAAGACATGGGTCACGGTGCGCGCCTGGGTGAAACCGTAGGCGGTTTCATACAGCGACAGGCGGTAGTGGGCGGAAAGCAACATCACCCCGACCTGCAGGATCAGCAGGATACCTAGGATAGAGAAAATCCAACGTTCCCGCCCGGCTGACCGTTTGGTGATGTGGCTGAGCACGAAAAAGAGGAGCAGGCTGATGATCGCGACTGTGACGAGTTCAAAGAAGCCTTTGCGGGCATATTCGGCATAGGTAAAGCCTTCAAAGGTGATGTTCGCATTTCCGCCGAAAAAGTAACGGAACTGGACGACCAGGAAAACGGCAAAGAGCAGATTGACACAGGCAAGGACGATCAAAGCCTCGGTCTTGCCCAGGAAGGGGGCAACGAACGGTTTTTCTTCAGTTTTTGCCTGTTTTGGTTGCGTCTGGGATAAGATGTAAATAAAGGCGCCACACAAACCATATGCCAGGACCATGACATAAATAAAGCGGAAGACGAACTGCCCAAAGTTCTCGATCTTCAACCATTTAAAGGCACCGGTTATCTTTTCCGAAAATATCAGGTCAGCAGAAGCCAGCAGGGCTCCCAGAATGATGACCAGCGGGAGGGCGATCAGCAGCCCTCGTAATACTGCGGATATTTTTCTTGATGATGCCCTTTTCTCCCCAGGTGCTTTCTGGGCGTTCTTCTTGACAGAACTGACCAGCAAGCGGATCGGGTCGATCAAGATGCTGACGAATAATTTCACCGCACCTTCCAGGATGTCCCGCAGGCGATAGGTAAACCATTCCCCATTGAGGAAAGTCATGGCAAGTAATACCAGTGCGTAAAGGCTGACCAGGATATTGGCGGCATTGGTGAAGGCATCCAGGCGGAAAATGGTCATCACAGCGCCAAACAGGATGGGCAGTAACAAGATCCATGAAGTAAATGGAACATGTTTCTTCTGGATCAGGGCATTGATGAAACCTCCCAGGAGGATCAGGATAACGATGGCCAGGAATACGACCCCAGGTGTTTTTCTCCAGAATAACTGGTCGAAAAGGATGGCAGAAACCAGGGGAATCAGCCAAAGCCATAGTGGATGTTTAAAATCAAGTTTCTGATCGTTCTTTGTTTCGTCTATTTGTTGGTGCATAAAGTATTCTCCGTTACGTTAGGTTTTATATTACAATTAGCATAATATATTGTTCATTACCAGACGGATTATAGAGACCCGCATCCATCAAGTGCTATCATCTTCTATCATATCCTATCATTATTTTGGTGTTAATTAATCTAGAGAAAAAATCTGGTCTGGAGGAACAATGAGTAAAGTTGCGATTTTAACAGATAGCAGTGCCTATCTCCCCAAGAGCTTTTGTGAAGAGCTTGAGATTGGGGTAGTTCCACTTTCAGTAAATTTTGAGGGGAATACCTACCTGGATGGCGTCGATATTTCGGCGACCGACCTGTATACCCGTCTCTTGACTGCCAATACCATTCCTACAACCAGTCAGGCGACCGTTCAGCAATTTGTAGATGCTTTCAGGGAATTGCGCAAACAGGGAAAAGAGATCTTCTACATGGGAATCTCTTCGGGCATTTCCGGGACGATGGAATCCGCTTACCAGGCGGTCAAGGAATTCCCCGGTGAACCGATCGAGGTGATGGATACCCGCCTGGTTTCCATGGCGCTTAGCTTCATGGTGCTGACTGTCGCACGGGCAGCCAAAGCAGGGGCAACACTGGCTGAATGCAAGGCGCTGGCAGAGGCAACCTATCCCAAGATTGGTGTCTATTTCACTGTTGACACGTTGACCTATCTACATAAGGGTGGGCGCATCAATTCAGCCAAGCGGTTGTTGGGGTCTGCCCTGAACCTGAAACCACTGATGGAGATCCGGGAAGGCAAGATCGAACTGGTGGAAAGCGTCATATCGCGCAAAAAAGCGATCGCCCGCATGCTGCAACTGGTTGAAAAACAGGTGGGAGATACCAAGCCGGTTCGGGTATCAGTCTTTCATGCACTATGTGAGCAAGAGGCGTTGGAATTGCAGGCGATGGCTGAAGAACGCTTTAGACCTGTTGAGAATATTCTCAGCGAGGTCTCTCCAGTGATCGGCTCACACACCGGCCCCAGAACGATAAGCATTGCATTCATGGCAGGATGACCAAAGCTGAAAGGCTGAAGCTGGTAAAAGCTGAAACTTGAAAGAAATGCAAAAAAAAGGCATACAGTGACAGACTAAAAAGATTTTAAAGATCGATTTTAGTTTCTTGAAATAATGATTTGGAAATTGAATTAATCAAACCTTTTGGCATTCTAATAATTTCGCTGGCAAGATTCTTAAATTCATTGTAGGTTGCGTTTTGTATCAAACCTAGAGAATGAAAAATTTCCAGCAAAGTTGAAGTTTCATAAATAGATCCCCTGGCAATGTAAAGGTGATGTATATATTCCTTTTTTGATTCTCTACCTTTACCCTCAGCTATATTCATAGGGACACTGGTTACAGCAGCTTCCAGTTGTTCAAATAATCTATAATGCCTGCGAGATGATTCTATGTCTTCCAATTGAGAGATAACTCTGGTTGCAAATTCCATTGCTTTATTCCAAACAATTAAATCTCTGTATGCATGATTGTTAATATCTGGCATAAAATATTCCGTTTTTCTTTAACTTCAACCAATAACTTTGGCCTGGGTTTATCATCCTTTCACCTTTGACCTTTCACCTTTCAGCTTAGTTTATCCACCCACGCATCCGGTATACCGCCATCCCGAGGTGTTCTTTGAGCACATTGGTGGTCAGGTTGAGCGAACTGGCGCTGGGGAGGAGATTCAAAAACTGGGTTGGCTTAAGCGCAGTCAATTCCTGCCAACTGCGTTCAGTCACCGTGTAATCCGTTGGTGATGGGATCACCTCAAGCCCCTGCGCCTCGAATAATGCTACAGAACGCGGCATGTGCATGGCCGAGGTGACCAGGATGATGCGCGTGATACCTTTTTCAGCCAGCATTGCTGCAGAATTTACTGCATCATCATGTGTATTTTCAGACTTATCCTGGATCCACAAGGCATATGGCGGAACACCCATGAGATCAAGCAATTGCTGCATCTCGAGCGCAGGTGTGGTACCGCGGGCGTCGCTGAACTCAAGGTTGCCACCTGAAAGCAGGATGTTGGGTGCCGCTCCCTGTTTGTAAAGCCAGGCAGCATGGATCACCCGGTCTCCGGCGCTGTTCACCTCAGCCATGTTGCGCGGGTAATCGGCCGCTTCGGTTCCCCCTCCCAGGAGCACAATGACCTCTGCCCGGGGCATTTCTGCGGGTGGCAGGTAGCGCCATTCAAGGTTCTTTGCCAGGCTGGCGGATACCAGGCGGTTACCAGCCAGGAAGAGGATGAGTAGGACGATGATGGATAATCCCAAAGCAGCTTTACGCCTATTTTTCAATAAGGCAATAACCAGGATCAGCAAAATCGTGGCCAGTCCCAGGGGATAAACGAATTGAGGCAAAAATTTTGACAGGTAAACAAACATGGCATGACTCCTGCATCTGATTATACACAAGTGTTGGATGAATAATTGTGGCTTTAATTGACGAAAGTTGTACTTGGTCTTATAATTTGATCAACATAAATAATATGATCAAACCATACCTGTCCTTGATAAGGAGTTTTTTGTTGGTTTGTTTTAATCGTGTTTCCGATATATTGATAACTAAACATCCATTAGGGTGGATGTCTATTAGTTTGCCTTATTTTGAAATAAGGTGATTTGGTATTTAAAAATTGAAGGGCTTTTATTTACCTGCAGAAAGAAGGGTGAAAGGAGAATTTGCATAGGAAATAACGCAATAAATTTTTTTCAATTTCTTTAAAAAAATAATAAGGAGACATGATTATGAAAAAAGTATTATTAACTGTATTCAGCCTGGTGATCATCCTTGGGATGTGTTTCTCACCAACTAGCGCTGACACCCCAACAGGCGACCCCCGGGTTACCGGTTTAGGTGAACCAACCCCGGCTGAGTTGGAAGTGATCGATGATGGCAGCACAGTGGATACCTATATTGTGCTGCTGAAAGGCGAATCACTGGCCAGTTACTCAGGCGGTGTTGCAGGACTACGTGCCACATCACCTGCGGAAACTGGTGCTTTCAAACTGGATGTGACCAGCGCGGAAAGCGTGGCATACCTGGACTACCTGCATGGCGAGCAGGATGCTTTCCTGTCATCACTACAATCCAAACTTGGTCGAGCCCCTGAATTTAAGTTCCGCTATGATGTTGTATTAAATGGTTTTGCCTTGGAACTCTCAGCTGCGGATGCCAGATCCATCTCCAAGATGGACTCAGTCAAGCTGGTGGTCAAAGACGAGATCCGCCAGTTGGAAACCGATGTCAGCCCTGAATTCCTCGGCGCAACAACCATCTGGGACGCAGCCGAAAATACAACCCCTGGTGACCTTGAAACCATGGGTGAAGGTATGTTGATCGGTGTGTTGGATACCGGTATCAACATGGACCATCCTTCCTTTGCTGAGATCGGACCTGTTGATGGTTATGTGCATGTCAACCCATTTGGCACAGGTATCTACAAGGGCTTTTGTGCCACTGACCCGACTAATTACATCTGCAACGACAAACTGGTTGGTGTTTATGGGTATACAGCCGAAACCCTGATCGGTGAGGATCACCATGCCCATGGCTCCCACACCTCCAGTACTGCAGCAGGCAACTTCCTGACGACGGATTACAACGGGATTGAAGTAACCATTTCGGGTATGGCACCACATGCCAATATCATCATGTACGATGTGTGTGATGACGATGGTTGTGCCAACTCTGGTTCGGTCGCTGCAGTTAACCAGGCGGTAGCTGATGGCGTGGATGTGATCAACTATTCCATCGGTCCAAATTCCGCCAGTGATTCCTATGCTGACCCGGTTGAATTGGCAATGTTGGATGCCATCACAGCCGGTGTGTTGACCTCCACTTCTGCTGGTAACAGCGGACCTGATGCCAGCACGACCTATAAAGCTCCAGCCTGGAGCATTGTTGTGGCTAACAGTTCTCATAACCGTTCGTTTGGCGTCAATGTGATCGTGGATGTTGACCCAACTGAGGGTGATTCCTTTGAGATGACCGGTGTCATCGGTACCGGACCCGCATTTACTGGTTCAATTACTGGCTCTTTAAAGTGGGCAGGACCCAGCTATATAGAAGGCTGTAATACAACGCCCTTCCCTGCTGATTATTTCAAAGGCTACATTGCTCTCATTTCGCGCGGCACCTGCGGCTTTGCAGAAAAGGTAACCAACGCCACCACTGCCGGTGCTGATGCTGTAATTGTTTACAATAACCGTTCAGGTCCCGCTATTGTGATGGGCGCGCTAGAGCCGACCACGATTCCATCTGTCATGGTAGACCAGACCGATGGCCTGGCAGCAGTAGCTTACCTGACCACTCACGCTGATGATGATGTGGTTGTTGAAATCACGGATACCTTTGTGCGCCGTGTGAACGATGACTGGGCAGATATAATTGACTCCCAGACTTCCCGCGGTCCATATTTATTGCACGATATCCTTGAACCTGAAGTAGCTGCCCCTGGTACTAATATCATGGCGGCTTATAATACCCCTGGGGCTACTGCTCCCTTTGGCCAGGTGGATCCGGGCGATGACGTCGAGATTGACCTGATGTCGGGCACCTCAATGGCAAGCCCGCATGTGGCTGGCTCTGCTTTATTATTGAAGGACCTCTTCCCGACCTGGACACCTTTGGAGATCAAATCAGCCTTGATGATGACAGCCGACACATCCACTATGTTAAAGGATGACGGTGCAACCCCTGCTGATGTATTTGATGTGGGCAATGGACGCATTGACCTGCGCAAGGCCGCCCTGACCGGCTTGGTTATGAATGAAACCAAAGCAAATTTTGTGGCTGCTGACCCGGCTGAAGATGGTGATGTTAAGACTTTAAATATCCCCTCCTACCAGAACAGCCAGTGTATTGGCGATTGTAGTTTCACCCGCACATTTAAGAGCGTGGCGGATGTTGATGTTGATTACACAGCAGTAGTTGATATGCCTGCAGGTGTAGTCCTCACGGTGACACCGTCTACCTTCACAATTCCCGCGGGTGGAACCCAGGCTGTGCTGTTTGAGATCAATGTGGATGGCGCTGCTATGGGAACCTGGCAACTTGGGTATGTGTCCTTTGAAACCACAGACTTCTTCACCACTGGTGAAGCGATCTCTGATGTTCGCCTGACACTGGCGGTCATGCCTGACCCGGGCAATTTACCAGCCCTGGTTGAGAAGGAAGTCTACCGTGATGCGGGTGGTGTGGTTTTGGAAGACCTGTATTCGATCGAGATCACCGAGATGACCTTTGAACAGGCTGGACTGACCGAAGCATCTTATTATGACTTTGCCCTGGATGTGGACCCGACCAATGGGGATCCATATGATGTCCTGGATGATATCTGGTACACATCTTTCACGGTTCCAGCTTATACCAAGCGGTTGGTCTTTGAAGTGTTGGAGACGACATCAAGTGACCTGGATATGTTCATGGGTGAGGGAACAATCCCCAGTTTAGCTTCTGAAATCACCATGTCTGCAACCGCAACTGCATACGAATACATAAGTTTTGTCGATCCAACAGAAGAAGATCCAATTACTGTTTGGGTATTGATCCAGAACTATGCAGGCGCACCTGGTGATACGGTTAAATTAGCTGTTGGAATTTTGCCCAAAGTTGATGAAGGTAATCTTGATATCACAGGCCCTGATTCTGTTGCAGCTGGTGATTTCTTTGACCTGACCCTTACCTGGGATATTCCAGAAATGGAGCCAGTGAGTGCCTGGTACGGCTGGTTCAGTATGGGGTCTGAAGCTGGTTCGCCGGGTGACATTGGTGAAACCGAGGTCAATATCTATCGACCATATGATGACGTGACCAAAGAAGCGAGCGTTGCTGAAGCCGAATATGGCGATGTAGTTACCTACACGATCACCATCGAACCCAACGAGACAGGTGCTGACCTGGCATATGATATTGAAGACATTCTGCCTGCTGGTGTGTCATACGTGGATGGATCGCTGGAAACAGTTGGCTCATTCACTGAAGCGACCTACGATGAAGTAGCAAATAGCATCAATTGGTCAGGCACGATGCCAAAGATCGAATATACCTATATCGCATCTACACCTGAAAACAATCCTGATTACTGCGATACACCATTCGGCGGATACTTGGACCTGAAATCAGCTTATGGGGTTAACCCATCAACTGGAATATTTGGAGATGGAAAAGCCTGGGCGTATACTTCTCTAGGTACAGGAACGCAATTCTATGGTGAGACCATTCCCACGAAACCGACCTTTACTGATGATGGCCATTTCTATATGTACCCGACCACCTTCTATCCTGACGATTACTGGATGTGGGTAAATCAAGAGTTCCCAGATCCCACTGTGCCAAATGGCATTGTCGCTCCCTGGATGCGTGACATGATAATCGTAGCACAAGCTGGTACGAAAGGTGTCTCAGCGGTATCGTTCAGTGGCGGTGCCCTTTGGATGATCGAGTTTGATGACGTGGTCGACTATTACAGCAGTGAACCCGCCTATGCACCATATGCGACAGGCGTCATGGACTATGAAGTCATTGTTTGGCGAGATCTTGACCCGAGCATCGGTTGGCCAGATATCGTCTTTGCTTTTGATAATGTGACCGGTGATTGGGATTGGGCTGGTGGACCATGGGGTTCAGTAGGCCTTGAAGATATCACTGGCACGGTTGGCACCAACTTTGCTTATGATAATTGGACACCCACCAGCGGAGATATTGTTTGTTTGGATTACGCTGTTGCCGGTGCCGAACCTGTTGTGATCACTTTCGATGTACTTGTCGAAGGCGATTCCGGCGACCTGGTTACCAACACAGCTTTGCACACCGCTGATGGTATAGGGATGAGAGAAGAAGCTACAACCGCTGAATTCAGCGTTAACCTGACCTTCATCGACATTGACCTGTTCCATTCACTGGATGTCACGACCTGGTTACCTGTACCCGGTTCCTATGAAGAAGGCTTTGCTCTGCTCATGGATCCGCTTGAGGAATATTACTACCTAGATGCTGACAACCTGGTGGTCAATGGAACGCTCTCGGATGGCTTACACCCATTCTTCCTTGACACAACTGCTGTTCTTCCTGCTGGATTTGAGGCTTACTGGACAGCCAAGGGTGTTGTTTCCGGGGCAACCGGATGGCAGGGTGTGATGTTCGATATCATAAGCGGTACCCAGCCGATGTTCTACCTGAGAGTCGATGGCACCTCTTACGACCTGATTGATGGCCTGCAATATCTGGCTGGTAGTGGTGAGAATCCATTGCGTGTCAGTGGTGATTACCCGGTCGGGACCTATCTCTTCAATGGAACGGTCTCGGATGCATTTGGTGATGCTGATGTCATTGTGGACATCACTTTCCTGGCGCCGTTTGACCTGACTGATCTTGACCTGTTGTCTTCAATTGACCTGGTTGGCTGGGAAGATGTAGCTGGAACGTTTGCTGATGGCTTCTTCCTTGGACTTGACCCTGTCAATGATTACTATTACCTTGACACAGAGGACCTGGTTGCCAATCGGCCTGTGGGTGATGGTTTCTATCCATTCTATTTGGATCAAACCGCTTTACCTGCCGGCTTTGAGGCATATTGGATCGCCAAGGGTGTTGTTTCCGGCGCGACTGGCTGGCAGGGTGTTATGTACCAGATCATCACCGGTGCACAACCCATGTTCTACCTGAAGGTGGATGGTACCTCTTATGACCTGATCGATGGACTTCAATTCCTGACCACGGCTGAGGAGAATCCATTACGTGTCAGTGGTGATTACCCGTTCGGAACTTACACCTTTAGCGGTGAGGTCGAGGATGAGTTTGGTTACAGTGATGACGTGATGGTGGATATCACTTTCTTGTCCATCCTGGAACTAACGGACCTGGACCTGCTTTCATCCGTTGACAAAGTCACCTGGACACCTGTTCCTGGTACTTTTGAAGATGGTTTTGGGTTGGTAATTTATCCGTTGGTTGAATATTATTACCTGGATGCCGAAGCACTGGTGGTCAATCGACCATTAGCAGATGGCATGCATCCCTTCTTCCTTGACACCACCGCTTTACCTGCAGGTTTCTATTCCTACTGGTCAGCCAAGGGTGTGGTATTCGGTGCTACAGGCTGGCAGGGTGTGATGTGGCAGATCATCAATGGTGATCAACCCATGTTCTACCTGAAAGTCGATGGCACCGCTTATGACCTGGTTGACGGGTTGCAATACCTGGCTGGCAGTGGTGAACAACCACTGCGTGTCACTGGGGATTACCCGCTGGGCACCTACTCGTTTGTGGGTGATGTGACTGATGACTTCGGTCTGAAAGACAATGTGGCTGTGGATATCACTTTTATGGAAGCATTAGCCTTGACTGACCTGGATCTGCTGTCATCGCTGGATATGGTAGCCTGGGAACCTGTTGTGGGAACATTTGCAGATGGATTCGCGCTGACCCTTGACCCTGTGAACGACTACTACTATCTTGACACTGAAAACCTGGTGGTCAACCGCCCGATAGCAGATGGCTCATATCCGTTCTTCCTGGATCAGACTGCATTACCCACCGGTTTTGCAGCTTACTGGGATGCAAAGGGTGTCACCGCCTCAGCTGATCCTGCGTCATGGCAGGGCGTAATGTACCAGATCATTACTGGTGCACAACCCATGTTCTACCTGAAAGTGGATGGAACATCCTATGACCTCATCGATGGCTTACAATTCCTGATCGGGCAGGGTGAAAACCCGTTGCGCGTCAGTGGTGATTACCCGTTCGGCACCTACACCTTCACGGGTGATGTGGCTGATGAATGGGGTTACACCGATGATGTCACTGTGGATATTACCTTCAATGATAAACCTGTGGCGCTGGATGATAGCTACCAGACGGATGAGGATGTCGCGATTGCCATCGTTCTGGAGGCTACGGATGGCTGGCCGGGAAGCGGTTTTACCTGGATTGTGGGTGATCCTGCAAATGGCACCCTGACCGGTACAGCGCCTAACCTGACCTACACCCCGGATGCTGATTTCTACGGGACAGACAGCTTTACTTTCCATGTCAATGATGGCTTCAACGATTCAAATGTTGCCACCATCACCATTGAAGTCCTCCCGTTGAACGACTCACCCCTGGCGGTGGACGATCACTACACCACCCCGATGAGCACCACCCTGACTGTGGCTGCCCCTGGCGTTATGGCCAACGATATCGATCCTGACCCGACCGATCTCAAGATGGTCATCCTCGTCAGCGGCCCCAGCCATGGCTCGGTTACGCTTTATGGCGATGGTTCATTTGTTTATGTACCGGATGCAGGTTATATGGGACCGGATAGTTTCATTTATAACTTCCTGTCACTGCCGACCCGTGCATTCATTGACCAGGCTGTCGTTTACATCGATGTGACTGGTTACATGTACTTCCTGCCGTTGATCTTCAAGTAAGATCACTGAGCTAAGATAAGAGTTGAGAGGCTGCCCAAAAGGCAGCCTCTCTCTTTTTCTGCTTGACAATGGTGAACCTTGCGTGTAAAATCACTCAACATTGGCTCAGACCAACCCGCCGAGTTAGCTCAGTTGGTAGAGCACGCGACTGAAAATCGCGCTGTCCACAGTTCGATTCTGTGACTCGGCACTGAGCAATTAGCAAAACGCCTCCCTGGAGGCGTTTTTGCTTTAATTTGACATTTTCTTACAGCATGATCTCTTAAAATTACTTTAAGCTTTGGACATGTGACCTGGAACCTTTTTTACTTTCAGCTTCAACCTTATCACTTTAAGTTTTTTCCCAGCTATAATTACAGCATGGAATTCCAACTACACGCCCCTTATCAACCCACAGGCGATCAGCCTGAAGCGATTCGCCAACTGGTGGATGGCATCCAGGATGGAAAGCGCAACCTGGTGCTTTTAGGCGCGACTGGCACCGGCAAGACTTTCACTGTTGCCAATGTCATTCAACAACTGCAGATCCCGACCCTGGTGATGACCCATAACAAGACCCTTGCCGCTCAGCTTTATGCCGAGTTTAAGGAATTCTTCCCGGATAATGCGGTTGAATATTTCGTGTCCTACTACGATTACTACCAGCCTGAAGCTTACGTGCCCCAACGAGACCTGTATATCGAAAAAGAAACTGATATCAATGAGGAGATCGACCGTCTGCGTCTGGCGGCGACCACCGCACTGATGTCGCGCCAGGATGTGATCATCGTGGCGTCGGTTTCTGCAATTTATGGCCTGGGCGACCCGGAGGCTTATGGAAAAAGCGTTTTGACCATTGAGCAGGGTACCATCTACCGGCGCAATGCCCTGCTCAGGCAGCTGGTGGATATCCAATATCAGCGCAATGACTTTGAACTAAAGCCTGGCGTTTTCCGCGTGAGAGGCGACACGCTCGAGATCCTGCCTGCCTATGAAGAAAAGCAAGCCTACCGTATCAGCTTTTTTGGTGACGAGGTTGAAAAGATAATCAGTGTCAACCCCCTGACAGGTGAGATCAAAGCCAACCTCGATCACCTGGAGATCTACCCAGCAAAGCACTATGTCACCGAGGAAAGCCGGCTTGAAAAAGCGATCAGTGATATTGAGCTGGAATTGAATGACCGCCTGATCCAGTTGAAAAATGCCGGCAGGATCGTTGAAGCCCAGCGCCTTGAACAAAGGACTCTCTTTGACCTGGAGATGCTGCGCGAGGTGGGTTCCTGCGCGGGCATCGAGAACTATTCGCGCCACATTGACCAGCGTCCCGAGGGCTCGGCGCCCTGGACACTATTGGACTTCATGCCGACGCGCTACCTCCTGGTCTTGGATGAGTCGCACATGATGGTGCCACAACTGCGCGGCATGTACAATGGCGACCGCTCGCGCAAAGAGGTACTGGTCGATTACGGATTTCGCTTGCCTTCCGCCATGGATAACCGTCCACTTAAGTTTCCTGAGTTTGAAAAGATCATGGGCACCACCATGTACACTTCCGCTACACCGGGACCCTATGAAATGGAAAAAGCAGACCAGGTGGTCGAACAGATCATCCGCCCGACCGGCTTGATCGACCCGGAGATTATCGTGCGCCCCAGTTACGGACAGGTGGACGACCTGGTGGGTGAGATCAACAAGCGGGTTGAAAGGGGTGAGCGGGTTTTGGTCACCACGCTGACCAAACGTATGGCTGAAGACCTGGCGGATTACATCATGGAACTGGGCATCAAGGTACACTACCTGCATTCGGAGGTGGAAACACTCGAACGGGTGGGCATTTTGCGCGACCTGCGCAAGGGGGTGTTCGATGTGATCGTGGGCATCAACCTGCTGCGCGAGGGCTTGGACCTGCCTGAAGTCTCCCTGGTGGCTGTTCTGGATGCCGACAAGCAGGGCTTCCTGCGGTCTGCCACTGCCCTCATCCAGACCATTGGTCGCGCGGCCCGCCACATCAACGGCCAGGTGATCATGTACGCTGACAAGATGACCGATGCCATGATCAAGGCGATTGATGAGACCAACCGCCGCCGTGCCAAGCAGGATGCTTACAACAAGGAGCATCACATTGAACCGGTGGGCATCGTCAAATCAGTTCGGGATATCACGGACCGCCTGACTGCTGCTTCAATGGCAACCGGTGCTGATGAGCGGGAGAAACGCAAACCCCTTGCCAGCCGCATGGAAAGGGCTGAACTTGCCCGGTTGATCGAGGAGCTTGAAAAGCAGATGCGTGCCTCAGCCCGTGAGTTGGAGTTTGAACGCGCTGCCATGCTGCGCGACCAGGTCTATGAGCTTAAAACACTGCTGGTGGAAGAATCCAACCTGCCGCCCTGGAAAAAGGCCCAACTCTTATCGGGTGATCTCAGCTAGAGCAGGTTGAGCAAGCCAAAGTGATCAAATTCGCCCGAAGCAACCTGCCATTCGACTGAAACATCTGTAACAAAAGCTCCGCCTGGACCCTGGTTAAGTTTGGTCAGAAGTTCCTGAAGTTGACCATACTCCCCTTCGGCGGTCACTTCAACCCGACCATCTATTTGATTGGCAACCCAACCGGTCAATCCCAATGCTTCCGCCTGGCGAATGACGAAATAGCGAAAGCCCACCCCCTGGACACGCCCATCAACCAGGCAGTGCAGTCTTTGCATCATGGTCAGCATGCCTGCGTTCTACAGGTCTTCATCACCAAGGTCTTCATCCAGGTCAAGAATGTCCTCTTCGTCCTCATCACCTTCCAGGTCAACATCCATCAGTTCAAAGAGCGAGGCGTCTTCGGTCAGGCTGAGGTTGTCCAGCGCGTCTTCGATCAGGTCAAGGATGTCCTCGTCCGTGGTTTTATCCTGGAGGCCTTCCAGGGTCTCGCGGGCACCATGACCACCGATTTGTGATAGTGCCCAGATCACCTCGGAGAGCATTTCATCATCTTCGATCTCTTCTTCCAGCAAATCCATCATGTATGAACGGGCTTCATCGATCGACAGGTCACCAGCAGCGTGAATGGCGCTGATGTGCACACCCGGGTCCTCGTGGTGCAACATGCGTAGCACATCCTTGTCCCACATTTCGTCCGCTGAGCGCCCCATGGCAAATAGTGCACTTTCCAGCCACAGGGTATCCTTGTGCTTGATGGCAGTCTTGATCAGCGGTTCTACCTCCTGTCGGCTGGAGTAGCCGAGCGATTCCAGCGTCCGCCGCCGCACCAGGTCCGAGCGGTCATTATGGTTTGCTTCCAGCAAAGCCTCTTCGATCCGCATCAATAACGCCGCCGGGATCGACTCGATCTCGCCCAGGTAGACAAAATTGCCCAGGATGCTGCCTGCCGCTGCCCGCACGCTCTCGTCCATGTGGGTGGCAAGCAGATCCAGGTAGACCGGGACCAGTTTCTTGTCCTCTGTCTGCCACAGAAGCTTGATCGCATTGAAGATCACCTGGGGGTCCGGGTCGTTCAAGCCGATCTTGCCTATCTCATCAAAAATGAGCAGGTCATCCTTTTCCGACAGGTCTTCAAGGTCTTCCAATATTCCCCTGCGCCGTTCCACCCTGACCTCAGGCCAGGTGTGTTTGAGCTGTATGGTTTCAGATGGGCTTAAGGATGACAGGTGGTAAAGCAGTTTTGGCGAAAAAGGTCTCTTTTCGTCCAATAAGGCACTAATAACAATGGAAAAATCTGGTGTCTCTTGCATCGAATCTCACTCTTATTAAAAAATGGGTTTAACAAAATCCATGATCGTGATGTAAACCATCAGCAAAATCAACAGCATGAAAAATACAGTATTCACCGTGTTGACCACCTTACGCGGGATCGCTTTTTTGAAAAACAATTCAGGCAAAAGAAAGAGGATTTGACCGCCATCCAGCATGGGGATGGGCAGTAGGTTGGTCAGGCCAAAGGCAATCGATACCATGGCGATCACCGACATGCGATAAATGGGCAGGGGCTGCGCCATGGCAACGGATGTTTCCTCATCCATCTGCCCGGCCTGGTTGTAGATGTCAAATATGCCCTTGAAGCCTACAATGCGTGCATCCGATGCCGGGATGCTGCCCTTGATCAGGTTGACCGGCAGCATGATCGTCTGTTTTGCCTGCATGTAGGCAGTCTCAAAGGAATAGCCGATTGCCTTAAAGAACGGCATGGGTTTGAGTGGGTTGCTCAACCCGATCCCGACGGCACCCTGTCCTTCGGGCGGGTTCACCCGGGGTGTCAGTCTGATTTCAAGTGTCTCCTCGCCGCGCTGGACCAACAGGCTGAGTTCGCTGCCGGCTTTTTCCTTGATCGTAGCCTGCAATCCTTCGATACTCTCGACAGGGACGTCATCCACCTCAAGGATGATGTCACCAACCGCTAATTGGGCAGTTTGGGCAGGGGAATTGTCTGAAATTGAACTGATCAGCACCTGGTTCGACGCAGGCGTGCCCAAAGCCGTGTACATGACGATCAGCACGATGATGCCGACGATGAAGTTCATCAAGGGACCGCTGATCATGATGATCAGGCGTTTCCAGGCTGGTGCAGATGCCATGCCGCCTTCCACCTTGTCATCAGTCTCTCCCTGGGCTTTGATAAAACCGCCAAAGGGGATCCAGTTGAGGGTCACTTCGGTGCCCTTCCAGGTGAAAAGCCTGACCATGCGCGGCGGATAGCCAAAGCCGAACTCCAGAACCGGGATGCCCACTGCTTTGGATGCCAAAAAATGCCCCAATTCATGAAAGAAAATCAACAGCCCGAGGATGACCACGAACTGCAATATGATCCAGATTATTTCCATTATCTTTAAATGCTCCTGTCAGGTTACCAAAGGTGGTAACTAAAAATGTCTTGAAATTATACCCAAACGAGCATGGATATTATATAAGGATTATACAGCCAGGCAAGCCCCACTGCCTGGTTTGGCAGTTAGAACTTCGTTAACACCGGGGGTCTCTTTGAGGCGTGTTTGAACAAAGGTCTGCTCATCGGCAAGGCACAAGATGTGCACATTCGGCCCGGCATCCACGGTGGTGCAGACCGCATGGCCCTCTTTTCGCCAGTTCCGCACTGCGGCAACGATCCTGTGGGTGGCAGGCTGCATGTATGCGAGGGGTGGGGTCGAAGTGCGCATCACCGCATGCATCAGGTCGGAATCTTCTTCAACCACATCGGCAAAGGCGTCAAAATCGTGCTTTAGAATGGCCTGGCGGCAGCGGTCGAGGCGACCAGGGGCGGTTTTGATGCGCTCAGCCTGCAGCGGGCTGGTATGGGCAAGCGCCATACCCCGGGCCGACCCGGTGTGCTTGTGGCTGCGGTCGACGATGGCGATGCAGTCCACCAGGTCCCAATGGCAAGGTGGAGCGATCGAGATGGCATAGGAATCCGCATGGCAGGTGCCAGGCAGCCACTCCACGAACCCGGAGGGGATGGAACGGCAGGCAGAACCGGAGCCCAGGCGTGCCAGGCTGGAAAGGGCAGGTTCAGAGAGTTCGAACCCCAAGGCAGACGTGGCAGCCAGCGCCAGGGCGGCAAAGGCAGATGCCGAGGAGGCAATGCCGGCACCGGAAGGAAAGTTGTTCCCACTGTTTACTTGCGCATAGATATTCATCCTTGCCAGGCGGCGCACATGATCCAGGAATGCCGAAACACGCACCAGCGGCTCTCCCTGCATGGACTGCCCATCCAGGGTTAGGTGATCATGTTCCAGGCTGGGATCAAATAAGACCGAGGTTCGGGTGGTGAGCCCCTCCAGGCAGAGGGATATCGATCCGTTGGCAGGGATATGCAGGTTTTCATCCAGGTTACCCCAATATTTAATAAAAGCGATATTGGGGTGGGCAAGGGCAGTAGCTTTCATGATTTGATTTTACTCTGTTCTTTTTGGCTTCACTTAATCATTTTATATTAATGTAGGACTTACAGGTACGGGTTACTATTATTGTCCGTGCTTGATTTACAAAATTTTCTTGGTCCTGAATGGATCACAAAAAATCAGGGTTAGGAATTCTTCTCTTAACCCTGATCATTTTATTTTAGGCAATTTCTAAACAGTTTTCCAAACCTTAATTCTTTCTACCACCTCTACCCAGATTGCCCGTTTGACTGGAAGCTGATATCACCTCGATATAAGCCTCGCTGCTCATGTACTGGGGTTCATATACCTCGCCAGTTTGCCTTTCAAGAGTTGAGACAAAGGCTCGCAGGTGGTTTTCTGATCCTTTCAGCAAGTTATTGTATACTGCAATAATGTCAGCTTTGTCGGTTTTCTCAAGACTTTCTTCAAGATCTAGGATGTCGATCTCCTCAATTGCAGCGCCGACTTTGATGGCATCACCGAGTGACTGACTGCCCTGGGCAACCAGTTGGTCATACATAGCCTGCAGATCAGGATCAATGAACACACCATACTCTGGTGAAAAAGTATCTGTGATCCCATAACGGTCGATGAGGGTTTTCACAGCATCGGTATGGGTCTGTTCTGAGCTGGCGATATTGTTGAATATCTGCAGCCCCCAAATGTCGTAAAGTGCCAGGTAGACATCCCGAGCCAACTTTTCTTCCTCGCGCATAAATTGTAATGCTAGTATTTCATCTTCAGTGAGTTCTGTTGTGGCTCCGGAAACAACGCCTGAAACAGGCTCTTGTGGTGCGCTACTTTGAGTGTCCTCGGCGCTTTCTGGAGTAACTTCAATAATAGCTTCACTCGTTGCTTCAATTACGGGTTCACTTGTTGTTTCAACTATGGGTTCACTTGTTGTTTCAGTTACAGGTTCTGCCTGGGTCTCAAAGACCTCTGCGGAACTGGCTGGTGTGCTTATTGGTGCGTTGCATGCTGCAAGCAGGGCAACGATGATTGATAAAGTAATTAGTATATTTTTCATTTCAAATTTCTCCTATTACATTGTTGTGATCTGCCTGTGTTGAGCAGATCATATTGGTCTGAAGGATAGCTGATAGATGTTTAGAAATTGTGAATTTTGCTTGAAGATGTTGTATGAGATTTAATGCTCTTAAGAGGTCCTTCGCATAAATAATTCAAGAGTCCAGTTCACGGGTACAGGCACTTGAATTCCAACCCGATGTATGTATATAATAGATTTACATTATCCTGGGTGTCGGGGTTGCATACCACTTTGATACGTAATCGTTTCCAGATTTGACCTTGTGATGAAAGAGAGTGCAAATGGAAAACGAAGAGAGAGCCAAATTGGTTTTGAAAGTGATCCGCTTGATTAATTCTCACCGTGCAGTGGAAGGTGTGGAAAGCCTTTCGGATAAGGACTTGCCATTGTGGAAGGATATCCTGATGAAGGCTCCAGCGGAAATATTTGTGAACCGGGCAAGTGTGGAACGATATGTCAAAGAAAAGCTCAAACAGCAAATGATATGAGCCGGCTGAACAACCATGTGGACTTAGCCAGGCAAGTGGAACTAACTCTAGGTTCTATTGAGTATATGAATTTAAATGTTGGATCAACCATTTAACCCCATTCTTGGTTTGGAACGCGGGACTGTGCGCCTGGTTCCTTATACTCCCGCCTGGGCGGCCTTGTTTGAGGAAGAAAAGGCAAGGTTATCCCGGGCTTTGGGGGAGTGGGCATTGGATATCCAGCATGTGGGCAGCACTGCCATCCCGGGTGGGGTTGCCAAACCGATCATCGATATCGGTATTGCGGTAGCGGATTTTGACCGGGCGTATGCCTGTGTGCCCCTCGTGGTGGACATGGGGTATGAATATCAGGGCGAGAACGGCATCCCGCGTCGGCATTACTTTGTCAGGCGCAACCCTGCAACCACGCATCACATCCACATGTTTGAACAGGAAAGCCGGAATTGGCAGGACCACATCCTTTTTCGCGATTATCTCAGAAATCATCCCGCAGCAGTGATTGAGTATACCGAACTGAAAATTAGGCTGGCTGAAAAGTTTCCAACTGACCGCGAAGCCTATACCAATGGCAAGGGGGAGTTCATCAGCCGCATCCTTGCCCTGACCGTCAGCAATTAAAAATTTCCCGCAATTCGTGATTCGTCAGCGGGCAAAGATGGATAATTAAAATTCCAGGTCTTAAATAATCGGGATGGTCCATTCAAAGGGTATAATCTATCACATTAACCCATGGAGATGAACCGTTTGCCTAAAAAGAACCTGGTCTTCAACCTCATTTACTACAGTCACGTCCACCTGGTCATTATGGCGATGGTTTTATCGGCAGTGGTCAACCTGGTCCTGACCCAACAGGTGGCATGGCCGGCTGTCATATTCATTGGCGTGGCAACCTTCATGACCTACAGCATCGACAACCTGGTGGATTGGCCTCGTGACCGCGAGCGTTATCTGGAGGAGGAAAAACTGATCCTCGCTTATCACAAGGTCAGCGTCGTCCTCATTTTCCTGTGCATCCTGGGTGCGATCTGGTTCATGGCGACCTCCAATTCTGTATCCATCATCGGTTTGGCTCTACTGGCAGGGGCTGTGTTGTTCAGCATCCTGCGCATCCCACCCGGCACAGGACGCAATGATCTAAAAGTTCAGTCACTTGCCGCTTTCCTCTTCAACCGGGCGTTCATCTCACTGGTTTGGACGATCATTTGTGTATTTGTTCCCCTTTGGTATGCCCGTGTTCCAGCCAACCTGCAGGCCTGGACGACAGCAATTTACCTGTGGATGTTATTGTTCATCTATGCGGTCATCTGGAAGCAGGAAAAATCCAGCTCCTTTTTACAACAAACGCTGGATGAAACCTCGATCCGCATCTACCTGCAAGCCCTGAGCATCAGTGCTGCCCTGGTACCCGTGACCAATATCCTGGTTGGCCGGATACCGGTCAGGAACCTGGTCAATACCCTGCCTCCGCTGCTTTTCTTCTTTCTGCTGGAAAAATACCACCTGGATTGGAAGAAAGCCCGCCAGAAGTTGATCTGGATCGCACTGATGATGGCTGCTGCCATCCTTGTGGTCTTTATCATCCACCTCATCTTTGATTGACATAGAAATAACAGGGTGCAGGCATATACGTCACTGATTAAGAACTTAACCTGCAGCTCTATGCTTCCAGTCCATTGACTATTTGATATACTTTTCTTATATTTGATCGGAGGGTACATGTCTTTTCGCAGTTACCTGGAAAAGTTGGGTCGCAGGGGTGAACTCCTGCATATAAACCAACCCATCTCAAAAAACTACGAGATCGCCGGGGTGCTTAATGCACTTGAGCCGAAACCCGTGATCTTTGACCAGGTTATCGATAGCGCTTACCCCGTGATCGGCAACGTGATGTGCACCAAGGCACAACTGGCGGATCACCTGGGCATTTCGATACAGGAGCTGATCCCCACCCTGGCGCATGCCATCGAACACCCAACCAAACCCGATGTTGTTACTTCAGCCCCCTGCCAGGAGGTGGTTGATCTCACTCCGGACCTGGACACTCTCCCCATTCCTTTACATTTTGAGGGCGATGGCGGTCCCTATATTACTTCCGGGGTGATGGTATCCAAACACCCCATTCATGGTCAGAACCTGGATTTTCACCGCCTGATGCAGTTTTCAAAAAATGAAATGGCAGTCCGGGTGGTCAAGTCACGCCATTTTGACACCTTCCTGCAAGAGCTTGGGCAGGTGGATGTGGCAGTCTGCATCGGGGTTGACCCAACCGTGATGATCGCCGCAGCCACTTCGGTCGGCCTGGGGCAGGATGAGCTGCAGATCGCCAACAGTCTCGACGCCCTGCAGTTGGTCAAAGCCCGCACGGCTGACCTGTTGATCCCTGCTGAATCCGAGTTTGTCATTGAAGGCACGATCTACCGCGACCAGCGATATGCTGAAGGTCCCTTTGTGGACCTGACCGAAACGCAGGATGTGGTGCGCAACGAACCGGTGCTGGTCGTCAAAGCCATTACCCACCGCAAGGATGCCACCTGGCATGCCCTGCTACCGGGTGCATTGGAGCACAAATTGCTGATGGGTATGCCGCGCGAACCAACCATTTTCCGCGAAGTAAACAGGGTTGTGCAATGCCTGGACGTCAATATCAACCCGGGTGGCTGCTCATGGTTGCATGCCATCGTCCAGATCCACAAGCAGCAGGAGGATGACGGCAAAAAAGCCATCCTGGCGGCTTTCAAGGGTCACCGCTCTTGCAAGCATGTCTATGTGGTGGATGAGGATATTGATATCTACGATTCACTTTCGGTAGAATGGGCAATGGCCACCCGTTTCCAGGCGGATAATGACCTGCTGGTCATGCCGCGCGAACCCGGCTCCAGCCTGGACCCCAGCGCTGAACCTGGCACGCACGTCACCTGCCGGGCGGGTTTTGACCTCACCAAACCCCTGGCAACCACTGGAAAAGGATTTGACAAGGTGCCCTATCCACCAGTGGACCTTGATAGATTCATTGCCAGGGTTTAAACCATGCAACTAACCGCAGATCAACAAGCTATGCTGGAAGGCCAGAACGGTCGCTCCAAGCAGAAAGCCATGCAGATCCTTTCCACCCTGGGAAAGATTTATGGTGCTGAGGTAATGCTGCCGGTCACGTCCGTGCAGGTCTCAGGGGTCAGCTATGCCAACCTGGGCGAAGCGGGGCTGGATTGGCTCTCAGAAATGGCGGTGGATGGCAGTCGGGTCAAAGTCTTAACCACGCTCAACCCGGCGGGCATGGACATTGAAAACTGGCAGGTTTTGGGCATTGATCCGCAATTTGCCCGCGATCAAAACCGTGTGCTGGATGCCTTTGCCCGCATGGGCATCAACCTGACCTGTACCTGCACGCCGTATCTCATCGGTAACCTGCCCAACCTGGGCGACCATGTTGCCTGGGCTGAAAGCAGCGCAGTGTGTTATGCCAACTCGGTGTTGGGTGCACGCACCAACCGCGAAGGCGGTCCTTCAGCCCTGGCCGCTGCCCTGACCGGTTTTACCCCGGCATATGGACTGCACCTGGACGAGAACAGGCGGCCTACCATCACTGTTGGGGTTGAGGTACAGCCCACGGGCACCTGGCAGTACGGAGTCTTGGGCAAAGCCATTGGTGACAGGCTCCAGGGGCAGCAAAGTGTGCCCTTTATCACTGGCATTGGGCATGCCAGCCTGGAGGAGTTGAAGTCCTTCTGTGCCAGCATTGCCACCTATGGTGGGACAGGCCTGTTTCACATGCGAGGCATCACACCGGAAGTTGATAATTACACAGCGCCAGAGGAAGTGATCCAAATCACCCAGGCGGACATGCAGCAGGCGGCTTCCAAACTTCAGAAAGCCTTGCTGGACGAAGTTGATTTTGTCAGCCTGGGATGCCCGCACCTGACCCTGGCGGAAGTTGCCCGCGTGGCAGAACTGCTGGCGGGCAAAAAGGTGAAAAAGGAATTCTGGATCACCACCTCAAGACCGGTCAAGCGCCTGGCAGACTATGCGGGTTACACAACTGTCATTGAATCCGCTGGGGCGAAGTTCGCCGTCGATACCTGCTGCGTGGTGGCACCGATCGAAGGCCGATTCAAAGCCATGCTGACCGACTCAGCCAAAGCCTGCTACTATGCCCAGGCAAGGAACAGGTTTGCGATGCACATTCTGCCATTTGATGATGTGGTTTTGGAGGCATGCCGATGATCTTACGGGGACGCACGATCCAACCGGGCAGGGTGACCGCACCCACCCTGGTCAGCCGCCAGGGTATTTCTTTTTATGGCGGTGTGGATCCCGAAAGCGGTATTGTCCTGGAAGCGGGGCATGACCTGATGGGGCAGTGCATCGCCGGAAAAATGCTGATCTTCCCCAGCGGCAAGGGGTCCACGGTTGGCTCATACACCCTTTACCGCCTGGCAAAAAATGGCCATGCACCCGCTGGGATCATCAACGCCAATTGTGAGACAATCACTGCGGTGGGCTGTATCATCGGTGAAATCCCTTGCATCGACCTGGTGGATATTTCCCTCATCCCCGATGGTGTGGTGGCTACCCTGGATGCTGAAATTGGCACGCTCAGTTGGTGAGATAACACCATGATCAAGATCCGCCTTGATGCAGTGACCTTTTCCTATCCCTCGCAGCTCATTTTACAGGATGCGGCTTGTGAGATCCAGGATAAGACGGTTTATGGCATCATCGGGGCCAACGGCAGCGGCAAAACCACCCTTTTGAGACTCATTTTGGGCAGTCTGGTTCCTGATGCAGGGCTGGTTTTGAAGGAAAAGGACCTGGCGATCGGCTACATGGCGCAGGAGATCAACCTGGACCTTGAAAAGAGTGCCTTTGAGGTGGTCAGGGAAGGTGCGCAGCATATTTTGGCGCTCGAAACGCAGTTGAATACCCTGGAGGACCGTTTTTCTGACCCCCAGGTTTCTTCCAATCCTAAAAAACTTGCCCGGCTGCTTGATGAGCATGCATCTGTACTGGATCAATATAACCAGGCGGGCGGTTCAAGCCTGGATGACAGTGTGCGGGCTATCCTCAAGCAAATTGGCTTTCGCGATGAAGAGATCGGGTTGCCGATGGGCAATTTGAGCGGCGGGCAGAAAAAGTTGCTGGGCCTGGCGCGCATCATGATCGGCAAACCGGAGGTGCTGCTGTTGGACGAACCGGATAACCACCTCGACCTGGATGGCAAAGCGCTTTTGGAAAACCTGATCAAGAATTTTTCCGGGGCGGTGGTCATCGTTTCGCATGACCGCTATTTCCTCGACCTGGTGGTGGATGAGATCATCGAGATCGAAAGTACCCACTTAAGAACATACAAAGGTAATTATTCGGAGTATATGTTCGAAAAACAGGCCAGGCAGGCGCGGCAGGGACAGATGTTCCAGGCACAACACAAAGAGATCACCCGCCTGGAGCAGGCTGCCAAGCGCCTGCTGACCTGGGGCAAGGTCTATGACAACCCCAAGTTTTCCATGCGTGGCAAAGCCATCCTAAAGCGCCTGGACAGGATCGAACGCATCGAAAAGCCTGCTGACGGTTCGATAGGTCTCGATATCTCGCTGGGTGGTTGGAGCGGCAGCCGCAAGGTCTTGGAATTGAGTGGGGTTTCTAAAAGTTTCAATGACACCGGTTCCGTCATACTCAACCCGGTGTTACGCGATATCGACCTGTACATAGGTTATGGCGAGCGGGTCGGGTTGGTAGGCCCTAATGGTTCGGGCAAATCCGTTCTGACCAGGCTGATACGGGGAGAGGAACAGCCGGATGGTGGCGAGATATACATCGGGCCCAGTGTGGTGATCGGTTATTATGCCCAGGAATTTGAAACCCTGGATGAGACGCTGAACCTGTTGGATGCAATATGTAAGATGGGCAATTTTTCGCAGAGCCGCGGGGTGGCTTTCATGCGCAAGTTTGGTTTTGATTACCAGCAGCGTGACACCCGGGTGGGTAGTCTTTCCGGTGGTGAGAAGGCACGTTTGCAGATCGCCATGATCACCCTGTCCGGGGCAAATTTCCTGGTGCTGGACGAACCAACTAACCACCTGGATATTCCTTCATGCGAGGTACTTGAGGATGCTTTATTGGAGTTCGAGGGGACCATCCTGGCGATCTCACATGATCGCTATTTCCTGGATCGGGTCGCCACAAGGATCTGCTCCCTGGGAGCGAATGGAATCGACTCTTTCCCCGGCAATTACTCCGACTGGCAGAGCCGCTAGACAATTCCATATCAAAACCGGTTCACTCAACAAAACCCTGCTTATGTGAAACCATAAGCACGCCACTTATTACGTTTAGTTTCTTCAAACTGAACCTTCGCAGCAGGGTACATGTGCAGCGAAGCTACGAAGCCTGCGAACCATTGCGAAGCATTGTATATCAAAATCTTAGTTTCCCCCATGGGGTACATGCGCAGGGAAACTAGGAAACTAGGAAACTAAATTTGCCAGCGACTTGGACTACAACCCTAACTTCGCAACCGGGGTACATGTGCAGCGAACTTGCGATCTATGCGATCTTTGCGAAGTTACCCATAATGCGGATCAAGATCGCCAGTGCCGATGGAAATCATGAAATTACTGGGTTTCTAAACCTGGAATAATTGCTATAATCAAATGGTAATAGATCGTGGCAGTGAAATTGCCCGATCAAGAGGAGAAGATATGATTATCAAAATTAACTTGCGTTCGATCGTCTTAATGTTGGCATTGGTCCTCATCCTGATGTCGACCAATGCGGTGGCGATCGCCCAGGAGGGGACGGACGATCAGACGATCCCACCTGTAACATCCAGGCAACCCGGGATAGAGGGCTCAGCAGAGGAACGCAGTGTAACAATTCCAGGTGGGCCTGGGTTCATTTCTATTCACCCATCCCAGTTCCTGCCTAAGGATTCTGGAACGGAGTATACATTCTATTTCATCAAAGAGCTTTATGTTCAGAAGACTGATCCCACCCACGCAAATGTTGAATTCCTGGCTCCAATTGATTTGCCTCACTTCGCGAAGATCTCTCAATTAATAGTTTATTTCTTTGATGATAATGTGGTTGATGATGGGTATAACCTTTCGGTTTCGCTTAATCGATGTGATTTTGGGAGTGCTAAATGCAGTGTTTTGGGAACCGCCACTTCCAATGGGCTTAGAGGTTATGGATATGTGATGACATCAACCTTCCTTGATGAACCGGTTGACCGCCAGCTATACAATTATGTTTTGCATCTTATCATTCCCGGAGGTTTTTTAGATAGTCTCACCTTGGTTAATCTGCGGGTGGATTTCAACTACCCCACTTACTTTCCAACAGTCAGGAATTGATTTATGAGCTCAACAAAACGCATCATCATCGGTATCAGCGGGGCAAGCGGGGCGATCTTTGGCATCCGCATCCTGCAGTTGTTGCGTGAACTAGGTGTTGAAACCCACCTTGTGATCAGCCAAACTGCCCGCCAGGTGATCACTTCCGAAACCGACTGGTTGGTTAAAGATGTAGAAGCGCTTGCCACCCATGCCTATCAACCTGATGACCTGGCAGCCCCTATTTCCTCCGGGTCGTTCGCCACCGATGGCATGCTGGTGGTGCCCTGCTCCATCAAAACCCTTTCCGGCATTGCCAATTGTTATGCCGAGAACCTGCTCCAAAGGGCGGCGGATGTCTGCCTGAAGGAAGGGCGTCCCCTGCTGCTGGCATTACGTGAAACACCACTGCATGGCGGTCACCTGCACCTGATGAGCCTGGCTGCCCGGTCCGGGGCGATCATTTTCCCACCAGTACCGTCCTTCTACAGCCGACCTGCGACCCTGGAAGAGGTGATTGACCAGACCATAGGTCGCATGTTACAGCGCATGGGTATTAAGAACCCATACTATAATGTGTGGGGAGAAGGTGTATAGTCGTTAATTAGAAGATCGGCCATGAGTGAAAGGATAGAAAAATGGAAAAAGCAAAACTTGGTGTTCTAATTCTACATGGTTGGACATCTGGCATGTCCACCGTTAACCGCCTACAAGATCCAATCCAAGCCCTTGGTCTGCCCACCCGCATGCCCATTTTACGGGGGCATGGGGCATCCTCTCCTGAAGCACTTAATGGTGTCAGGTGGGAAGATTGGGTCGATGATGCCACTGCTGCGCTTGATGAGCTGGTTACCGAGGTCAAAAAGGTTGTCATTGTCGGTCACAGTATGGGCGGCATGCTGGCACTGCACCTGGCAGCCGTCCATCCGCAGGGGATCGACAGCATTGTTACCGCCGGTACACCGGGAAAAATGGCAACACCCTTTGCCCCGGGAAATATGCTGCACCCTCTGTTTTGCCTGATCCATCCATTGATCAAAAAGTACGACAAAGGCACATTAAAATATGCCGATCCCTCGATAGAAAAACTGGATGACTCTTACCGGTGGGCACCAGTCAGTGCAATCAAGGAACTTTTTGACCTCTTGAAGGTACAAAGAGGACTTCTACCGGATGTAAAAGTGCCGGCTTTGATCCTGCAGAGCACAAGTGATACGACAGCTTTACCCGGTTCGGCAAATATCATATTTGACCGAATTGCTACGCCGGTTGAAGATAAACGAATAGAGTGGTTTGAAAAGACCGAGCATGGCATGTTCCAGGATGTTGAGAGCGGGCAAGTGATAAAAACAGTTATCGATTTCATCGGCGAAAGGATGAAGAATGAGCATGAGTAATTTACCTTTATGGTTTGGTTTGGGTTGTGGCGGTTTCTTTTTCCTGGCATTTCTTGTGGTTGGTATCCTCCTGGTTGCCGGCAATGTGCGTGCCCGCAAGCGGGCTGACGCCAGCCAATCCTGGCCAAGCACCACAGGCAGTATCCTTCTCTCCGAAGTGCGCATCAGCCAGACCAGGGATGATGATGGCAACCTGCAGGCACCTTCATTCTATCCTTACGTGGAATATGACTATATTTTGAATGGTCAGGTCTACAAATCACATAAATTGGGCTTTGGGGGGCATGAAATGTTCACCACCCATGAATTGGCAGCTGCCAGGCTGGCTCCATACCCGGTAGGTGCAAGTGTACAGCTTTTCTTCAATCCCCAGAAGCCGGATGATTCCGTTCTGGAGCGGGTGGCGCCCAAGGCCAAAACTGGGTTGGTGGTTGGGATCATCTTTATTGTTTTGGCAGCCTGCGGTGGGCTGATCGGTATTGTCTCACTGATCGCCAATTTCATCCCACGGTAGAGAATCATCCCAGGCAGCAAATGGTAAGAGCCGGACCAGAGTCCGGCTTTTTTACCTTAGGCAATAACTTATTTATTATTCCCTATTGACAAATAATTCATTCAGCTTTATAGTTTAGCCCGCTTAACTATTAAGAGAGGTAAACTATATCTGATCCCAACGAATTTTTAATGACATTACAATCATGGGTGGAAGTGACCATGCGTCGCTCCATGCATAACCTGATCCGCCACAGCAAATCGATGGGCTTCACGATGCCACAGGTAAATGCTCTTTTCCGGCTGCACCATCATGATCAATGCAGTGTGCGCGACCTGGCGGAATTTCTGGGTGTCTCGGATGCCGCTGCCAGTCAAATGGTGGATAAACTGGTCGACCAGGGGCTCATTTTGCGCATTGAAGACCCGCAGGACCGCAGGGGCAAATTGCTCAGCCTTTCTCCTGAGGGGAACACTATTGTCCAGGAAAGTATCAAGTCCAGGCATGCCTGGGTGACAGACCTAGCAGAATTATTCACCCCGGAGCAGGAAATGCAGGTACAACCGGCACTTTTGTTGTTGATCGAAAAGATCAAACAAATGGAAACTGAGTATCCAGGGGATTGTACCCATAAACATTCTGATTGATATTAGAATATCACCTTCATTAAATAATTGAGTTTTATGAACATCAAATTTAAAAAATACTCTGGATGCGAATAGGAGCATCAAAGACATGCTGAGAATACTAAAATTTCTAAAACCTTTTGTATTTCACATTATCCTGTCATTTATCCTGCTGTTCATTATGGCCAACGCCGACCTGGCGATGCCGGATTACCTTTCGAGGATCGTCAATATTGGCATTCAGCGCTCTGGGATTGAAGATGCAGTGCCAGAAGCCATCCGCCAGGAGCAGATGGAGCGCCTGTTCCTCTTCATGACCGCTGACGAACGCTCCCAGGTGGAAGCAAATTACACCCTGGTTGAAAAAAGCGATCCAGCCTACCAGGATATGCTCACCAGTTATCCTTTGCTTGCTGATAAAGCGGTTTACACCTTGAACAAGATCGATCCTGAAACCCGGGATCAGCTCAATTTGATCATGGGAAAAGCATTCACCATCGTCCGGGGCATCAACCAGATGGTTGAGAATCCCGAATCAAGCTCTGCCATGCTTGGTGGAGCTCTGCCCATAGATATGACCCAAATCCCGGCGGGGATGGATATATTCTCGGTGTTCAAGATGATGCCTGAAGCCCAGCGGACACAGATTACGGCCATGATCGATGAAAAGGTCGCAGCGGTTGGTGTCAGCATGGTTGAACAGGTGGCTGTAGTTGGTATCAAGGCAGAATATGAAGCATTGGGAATGAATCTGGCCACCTACCAGACCAATTACATCTTGAAAGTAGGCGGGTTGATGCTTTTAATGACTGCGCTCGCCGGTGTGTGTACGATCTCGGTGGGTTACCTGGCATCCAAGACTTCGGCAGGTTTTGCACGGGATGTGCGCCGGGCAGTATTTCACAAGGTGGAATCCTTCTCGAGTACAGAATTTGATAGTTTTTCCACGGCTTCTTTGATCACACGATCGACCAACGATGTCACCCAGGTGCAGATGCTGGTCTTTATGACCATTCGCATGGCGATGTTCGCCCCGATTCTCGGCATCGGTGGAATTATCCGGGCAGTCGACAAGAGCGCATCCATGTGGTGGATCATTGCCCTGGCAGTGGTGACACTGTTGGGATTGATCGGGCTGGTGACTGCCATTGCCCTGCCCAAATTCAAGATCATTCAAAAACTGGTGGATCGGTTAAACCTGGTCACCCGTGAAAATCTCTCCGGCATGATGGTCATCCGGGCGTTCAATAAGCAGGGGTTCGAAGAAAAACGCTTTGATGGTGCCAACCGTGACCTGACCAACATCAGCCTGTATATCTCGCGCATCATGGTTGCCATCATGCCCATCATGATGCTCGTTATGAATGGGGTGTCTATTTTAATCATCTGGGTGGGTGCACATCAGATTGCACAATCCGCCCTGCAGGTGGGTGATATGATGGCTTTCCTGCAGTATGTGATGCAGATCATGTTCGCCTTCCTCAACCTGGCCATGCTGCTGATCTTCCTGCCCAGGGCAGCTGTTTCAGGTGATCGCATCGCTGATGTGCTTGAGAAAGAGAATGTCATCACCGATCCGGAGACTCCAGCTTCATTCAGTGTACCATTTGACAATACCATTGAGTTTCGCAATGTCTCCTTCCGTTACCCGGAAGCTGAGGAGGATGTCTTGCACGACATCACCTTTACTGCCAGGGCAGGAGAGACTACAGCCTTCATCGGTTCGACTGGCTGTGGGAAATCCACCGTTGTCAACCTGATCCCGCGCTTTTATGATGTGACCGGGGGTTCCGTGCTGGTGGATGGCAAGGATGTTCGTGAGGTTAAACAAAGTGAATTGCGTGACAAAATCGGCTATATACCCCAAAAAGGTAACCTTTTTACCGGGACGATCAGCTCTAATCTCCGAATTGCAGATGAGAATGCGCCTGATGAGACCCTGGTCGAAGCCATCAATGTAGCCCAGGCATCCGAATTCGTGTTTGAGGAAAAAGATGCAGAGGGGCTGGAAACCCCCATATCCCAGGGCGGCATGAATGTGTCGGGAGGTCAAAAACAGCGCCTGGCGATAGCCCGGGCACTGGTCAAAAAGCCCCCGATATACATCTTTGATGATAGTTTTTCAGCTCTGGATTTTAAGACGGATTCCGCTTTACGAAAGGCATTACACGAAAACATGGGTGGCAGTACGGTACTGATCGTTACCCAGCGCGTGGCAACAGTTAAAAATGCAGACCAGATCATTGTACTGGATGACGGTCGGGTGGTAGGAAAGGGCACACATAAAGAACTTATGGAGACTTGTGATACTTACCAGGAAATTGCCACATCCCAGTTAAGTTTGGAGGAATTACGATGAGCCACCAACCAATAAACTCCAACAATAACCAGTCTGCAAAATCCAATGGCACCCAGGTTGCTCCTCCAAGACCAGGGCGTCCTGGAGGTGGCCCGATGGGCCGTGGCGGTCCCATGGCCTTCATGAAAGGTGAGAAAGCCCGTGATTTCAAGGGCACCATGCGCAAGTTGATCGGTTACCTGGGAGCATATAATCGCTCCATTGTGATCGTCCTGATCGTGGCAGCCATCTCAACCGTATTCATGATCGCTGGCCCCAAGATCCTGGGCAGAGCAACCACAAAATTGTTCGAGGGTGTCGTTGCCATGGTTTCCGGAACAGGTTCCGGCATTGATTTTCCTTACATTTCACAGATTTTGCTGATGGTTCTCAGCCTTTACCTGATCTCATCCATGTTCAGCTTCATCCAGGGGTGGGTCATGTCGGGCATTTCAGCAGACCTGACCTATCGCTTCCGCCGGGATATTGCCGCCAAGATCAACCGCCTGCCGCTCAAGTATTTTGATGGCATCAGCCAGGGTGAGGTGCTTTCACGGGTGACGAATGATGTAGATACGATCAGCCAGACTCTCAACCAGAGCCTTTCACAGATCATCACCTCGGTAACCAGCGTGATCGGCATCCTGATAATGATGCTGAGCATCAGCTGGTTGATGACCCTGGTGGCGTTGGTCACTTTGCCCCTTTCATTGATCGGTATCAACCTGATCGTCAAGAAATCCCAGAAGTACTTTAAACAACAGCAGGAATACCTGGGGCATATTAACGGGCATGTGGAGGAGATGTATGGCGGACACGTGGTCATCAAAGCCTTCAATGGCGAAGCAAGGAGCGTCCAGAAGTTTGATGAGATCAACGCAACCCTGTACTCATCTGCCTGGATCTCACAGTTCCTGAGCCATTTGATGATGCCATTCATGCGCATCATGAGCAATCTCGGGTATGTGGCAGTGTGTGTATTGGGTGGTTACCTGGCCATCAAAAAGACGATTACCGTTGGTGACATCCAGGCATTCATATCCTATGTTCGTTCGTTCAACGAACCCATCATGCAGATCGCCAATATCTCGAATGTTCTCCAGCAGACCGCAGCCGCAGCTGAGCGGGTCTTTGAATTCCTCGAAGAGCAGGAGGAAGTACCCGATACCGCCACACCAGTGCACCTGGAGCAGGTGCGTGGAGAGGTAGTCTTTAAAAATGTTCACTTTGGCTACTCCCCCGACAAGATTATCATTAATGACTTCTCAGTTGAGGTAAAACCAGGTCAGAAAATTGCTATTGTTGGTCCGACCGGTGCTGGAAAGACTACCATGGTCAAGCTATTGATGCGCTTCTACGATGTCACCAGTGGTGAGATCCTGGTTGATGGGCATAACATCAAGGACCTGACTCGCCAGGAATTGCGGGATCAGTTTGCCATGGTTTTGCAGGACACCTGGCTTTACAACGACACCATCCTGGAGAACATCCGCTATGGCAGCGATAATGCCACGGATGAAGAGGTGGTCAATGCGGCTGACACTGCGCATGTGGATCACTTCATCCGCACCCTGCCCGATGGATACCAGCTGGTTTTGAATGAAGAAGCGACCAACATATCACAGGGGCAGAAACAACTCCTGACCATTGCCCGGGCGATCATCTCTGACCCCAAGATCCTCATCCTGGACGAAGCTACCAGCTCGGTTGACACGCGCACCGAAGTGCGCATCCAGCGGTCGATGGATATCCTGATGCGCAATCGCACCAGTTTTATTATTGCCCACCGCCTGTCAACCATCCGCAACGCTGACCTGATTTTGGTGATGCGCGATGGCGACATCGTCGAAAAGGGAAAGCACGAAGAGTTACTGGAGCAGGGCGGCTTTTATGCCGAGCTTTACAACAGCCAGTTTGAAATGCTACCTGCTGATTAGCAAAACTATGAAATAAGCAAAAAGGCGCCAGGTAAATTCCTGGCGTTTTTTTGTGGTATTGAGATATAATTTTATTTGTAATCCACAATACATTAGCCACTTCAAATATCTGGAGTGACTGTTGGAAGATTGTTTTCAATTTCTTCTTTAATATATGATCTTTTCGATCCTGGGTGTGCTTTGACCGACATTAAGAGACCTGGATGGCAGATGTTTAGTTGATAAGTCACTTTTTCCATTAATCAGTGGAGAAAATGTTCAATATAAGCAGTTATTGTTGAACCAACCAATTTTAAAGGGAGAACACCATGCACCTGACCACCCGTAATTCTACAACTGATGTACTTCGTCGCCTGCTGAATATCCTTTTTATCATAGCCCTTATTTGTGGCATATCAGGGCACTCCTCTCCAGTTTGGGCAGCACCTGTTGGCACCTTTACTGTCGACAGCATGCTTGACACAGCCCCGGCAGATGATGCCAATCCGGGGGATGGTTCCTGTCTCACCTCCGGAGGCATCTGTACCCTGAGAGCAGCGATCCAGGAAGCTAATGCATCCACTGGTGCCAATACCATCATTTTTGCCCCTGGTGTGACTGCGATCTTTGTTCAAAGCGCATTGCCAATTCTCAGTGATACCACTGGTGGCACAAAAATAGATGGCCGTACAGACTACGTGAATATCACGGGTACCCTTGCTGGTGCAACCACTGATGGCTTCACCATCAATTCGAATAATAACAAGTTGCAAGGCCTGGATATTGTGGATTTTGGTGGCAATGGTATTGTTATCAATGGTGACAATAACTTCATCGGCACGAATGGCGATGGCTCCAGCGATGCGGCTGAACATAATATCATCCGCTCGAATAGTAAAAATGGCATCCTGATCAACAGTGGAGCTGAAGGCAATCGCATCTCCGGTAATTCCATTGGTCTTGACCGGACAGGAACCAAGGATGCCAATGCTTTTAATGGCATCCAAATCTATGCCAACAATAATCGGGTAGGCGTACTGGGTGACGGAATCTCAGATGAATTGGAGCGCAACGTTATTTCTGGAAATGGGCAGGATGGTATCATGATAACCGGCAACAATAACATTGTGTCTGGCAACAATATTCTAGCGAACTCGGAAGATGGCATTTACCTGGTCACATGCATCGAGAACCTGATCGGCACCAATGGTGATGGTGTGGCTGACGCCGCTGAAGGCAACCTGATCTCCAATAATTCGGATTATGGAATTGAAATTTATGAGGCAAACCAGACGATTATTGCGGGTAATCGCATCGGAACCAACGCAGAAGGAACTGCAGCCCGTGCCAACCTTAAGGGTGGGATCTATCTATCCGATGGATATGCCAACATTATTGGCACGGATGGCAGTGGATCTGGAGCCTCAGCTGAAGGCAACCTGATCTCAGGAAACATAAATTATGGAATCAAGTTGTCGATTTCCGATGGCAACACGATCGCTGGCAACATCATTGGCACTGACCTGAGTGGAACAGCAGGTCTTCCTAATTTTTCAGGTATCTACCTGGATAGGTCTGGATCAAATATCATTGGAACCAATGGTGATGGCGTTGGCGATTCCTTTGAGGCTAACCTGATCTCAGCCAACACTGTTCAAGGGATCAACACTACGGGGACAGGCACAATCTTTAACATCATTGCCGGCAACATCATTGGACTAAATATTACCGGTACTGCAGCCCTCCCCAATGGAAAATCGGGGATAATATTGGTTTCCAATTCCAATCAGAATCGCGTGGGAACCGATGGCAATGGGGTCTCTGATACCCTGGAACGCAATATCATCTCTGGTAATACCGAATATGGCATAATTATTGACAGGGGCTTGCAGAATGTGATTGCAGGGAACTACATTGGCACCAACGCTGCTGGTACATCTGCGATAGGGAATGTTCTCTATGGGGTCAAGTTAATTGGAGCAATGAACAATTACATAGGAACCAATGGAGATGGGGTGGGTGATGCGGTCGAAGGAAATGTGATCTCCGGGAACCTTTGGGGCGGGATCCACCTGGCGTATGATATTTCCAATCCAACTTCAACCAATTACATTCAAAAAAATCTCATCGGCACCAATGCCTCGGGGACTGGTCCCCTGCCCAATCAAGGTCCTGGGGTTTTATTGGAACGTGTGGAAGATAATGCGATCGGCTGGACATCCTCCACGTTGGGCAACACGATCGCTTACAACCTGACAGCAGGGATCCAATTTACCAGTATCGATCAAAGGACCGGTAACCGCTTCCTGGGAAACAGCATGTATGGAAATGGTTTTGGCATTGACCTGGGAGCTTCAGGGGTTACCTATAACGATACACTTGATGGTGATTCAGGTCCCAATGGCCTACTCAATTTCCCGATCCTTTTGGGAGCAGAGAGCACCGGGGATAGTGTTGGAATTGCATATGAATTGCACAGTAAACCCAATCAGACTTATTCATTGGACTTTTATTTAAGTAATTCCTGTCATTCATCCGGTTATGGAGAAGGTGGCGTCTACCTGGGTTATTTCAGTGTCACGACTGATGGAGCTGGAGGCGTGACAGGTGCCCAGGGAGTACTTGCAGACGATATACCCGGAGGGTTATACCTCACAGCAACCACTACTGACTCTGAAGGCTCAACCTCGGAGTTCTCGCATTGCATTGTCATTGAAGGCCCGATAAAAGTCTTTCTACCCATAATTATTCGCTAAATGCAATCTAAATCTCCAGGAGTTGGCCTTTAAGGTCAGCTCCTTTTTTTATTAATTGAAATTGTTAGTAAATTGGGTTTAGAATTAATAAATACCTTCGGAGGAGATCATGACAAGCAAACGACATGTTATCCCCATATTAATGACCGCCTTGGTCATCCTGGCATGCGCGTTATTCCAGGTGACCCCACCACCCCCACCCCCGATCCCTTCCACTGCGATCCTGCCACCGACAGCTCCCCTGGCAACACCCTTCCCGACACCGACTTCAAGTGATCCCGCCAGCAATGAGCGCTGGATGCTATATGAAGATGCCCTGGCAGCGCGTCTCCTTTCCATCCCGATATCAAGGGGAGATGGCTATTGCGAATGGCAGATCCTCGGGCAGGAAGATCTGGAGGTTTTTGTGTGGGCGATCTGCCAGTTGGCAGGTGATCCAAGTGGCACAGCCACCAGTGCGCCGGTAGTCATCACCCTTTCGGGAGATGGGCTGATCACTGGTGTGGAAATGCCGCGGGATGGATCCCTTTGGGGGGATGATGTTCGCGCGATGTTCCCGGAAGATCTGTGGAGTGCAATATTCTTCGAAACAGCAGATATTGATGGGATGTGGGCACATATCCAATCACGACATGTCAACCCGGAACCACCTTTGATCGCTCTCTCAGGCATTCTTTTACCATAGTTGAACTTCAGCCTTTAGAATTGCTTATTCTGTCATGAACCGTAAAAGATTGTTACTCCTGATTTCCGCAACTGTAATCGTACTGACATGCCTTGGTGCTTTCCTGGTGCTTGAAATGCTCGAGCACCCGATAAGGCATTGGGTGGATGACATTCTATACGATAATTACAACCATTACCTGGCTTGTGAGGATCTGCCGGTGACGGATGAGGTCAGGTCTGCCATCAAAACACACGAGGACGTCCTTGATGCAGTTGATCAACTTGCCCCGGGTATAGTGGGCTGGCAAATGGAAGAGATTTGTCCGGGAAGAGGTGATATTCTCTTCTGGTTTGGCTCACATGACCAGCGCAACCAGGTGGAGGCATTGATCGGGTCTGAAGAGAGATTTTTTGGCATCCCCATCAGGATGCGGAACCAGTGAATCGCTGTATGATCACTGTATAAGTGTTTACCCTTGTCTGGATTATGCCCTGTGCTTCCTGTGGTAACATTAGCGAATTCTGTACTATGAAAAAGCAAATTAGAACCGCCCTTCTGATCATCTTGGGCACGCTATGCGTGACTCTTGCTGGTTTGGGTGTGTTTATCCCCATCCTGCCAACGACCCCTTTCCTGTTATTGGCAGCTTTCTTATATGCCCGCAGTTCCGAGCGATTTCTCAACTGGCTTTTGTCCAATCGTTTGTTCGGGAGGTTTATCTCCAATTATCGATCGGGTTTGGGCATTCCCCTTTTACAAAAGATATTAACCATTGTTGCACTTTGGGCAACAATTAGCGCTTCCATCGCGCTGTTTGCTGATGCCTGGTGGTTGCGTATCTTATTGATGGGGATTGCTCTGGGGGTCACAATCCACCTCATCAGGGTCAGGACACTTAAACTACAAACCA
>Ga0209723_1000762_pt1 | contig 56974 bp, 65 predicted proteins | sample BiotimSIPDNA_2_FD_185750 | JGI IMG/M metagenome (GOLD analysis project Ga0209723, IMG submission 185750) | Anaerobic biogas reactor microbial communites from Washington, USA - Biogas_R2 time_0 SIP DNA (SPAdes) (version 2) | ecosystem: Engineered > Bioreactor > Anaerobic > Unclassified | place... | reverse complement strand
TTGTATGAAATGGCATATTCTGTGGTTGGAGCAGCCACTCTTCCAATCATTACGTTGTCCTTTGTTTCATCCCCATCAGAATATTTATTCATAAAAACATAATAATAGGTGGCTTTATCCACGGCATCCCAAGTAAGCTTTGAATGATTATCCGACAATTTTAGATTAGGTTTTGTTAAAGATGTTTTTGCTTCAGTTTTATTCCAACTAGATGGGGTAGCAGTCCCAACCAAATTTCCATCTACATCAAATAAATCCGTATTATCATAGTTTGTTGTTTCTATGTTATTAAAGTAGCCATTAGTTATTCCAGAGGTAGTTCCCCCGCTAGTCTCGCTTAATGTCTGTTTTTTTACGTTAGTTTGAGTAGTATCTGCGTTTTTATGCTCTTCATATGTAATTTTTTGCCAAGTCATAGCTGTCATATAAAAAGCACCTTGTAAATGACTGTCAGGGGTAAAAATATCTCCTGAACCTAGTGTCACCCCAATGTTAAGCCTTTCAGAAGTCACTGAGCGCCCTTGAACATAAAGAACTAATTCTATCCATTCATCACTATTAATTCCTGTATATTGCGCTGTGGCAGAAGTGCTTGAGCCGGCAAAAACAGAGACAGAGGCACCCTTCCCTTTCATTATCCCTGCAGTCTTTACCCACATAGATAAGCGATAGAAGCTATTTGGATTAACCAAAAGAAGAGACTGCAAATTAGGCTCTGTGGAAATATCATCATCTTCTATAATAAACTTCGCACTAGACGCTGTAGGTTGAATATGGTTAATCATAAAAACGTCATGAGGAGTCAAAACATTATTGTATTTTATGCTGATTGTTTTGGGGCCCTCAGTTAATCCGTCCAAACCTTCTACGGTAATTGTACTGGGATCAGTAAAATCAATAAATCCGCTTAATCCCCCTAATATTCCCGCCGAATAAGAGGAAGTACTAGTCCTTTGGTCAACAAGTTCATGGGACCAAAGGGTATTTGTATCCTCCAGAGTGGTAAAAACATTTTGAGATACAGGACTATTGTCGATTAACCCAAAATACTTAAAATCTCCCGTTTGAAGAATCGAAAGTTGATAATATTCATCCGGGTCTTCCCCTGCATCAACAATAGATTCATCATCATATTCAGATATTCTAATGTCATCAAATAAACATGCTCCTGGATACAGAGTGTCACTATCCCACTTCCCCTCTCCATACCATAGCTCGAAATTTAGTTGTCTTTCAGATAACTCATTGCCTTTAATTTTTACCGTTAATTCTTGCCAGGTTCCCCACCCAGTCGATTTAGCCTCTAGGCTTGAGTCCTGAGATACAGAAGCTCCAGACACCCTAAATGTTGCAGAAACATCTCTATCCTTATTATAATATTCATAATACCTGTCGTACTCTGCTTTCTTCTCTTCGTAAGCTGCAACCTTGACGGGATCCGATAGATCATCTCCGGTCAACTGAGCTGGTTCAGTCATCTCTGGGATCCAAACATATACCCAAACAGAAAGTTTATAATATGTGTTCTTTTCGATTTGAAGTTTACTTTTACTTTTATATCCGGCGCCACTAATTGCATAGTTTGGATGATATACCAAAAGGGCATTAGTATCGAAGCTAGAATCATCTAGCCTTCCGGACAAACCGTTACTTCCAGCCAAAGAAAATACCCAATCATTTCCGACTTTTTTATAAAAATCATCATATGCCGGGGCTTTGAATCCTCCCGAAGAGGTATAGATAGTCCCATAGGTATTAGAGGGAGTATCGTTAACAAAAGAATAAAACTTTGCCATATCAAAAACGCCGACAGGGAAAGTATCTGTTTTGGTAGTTGTATATACAGGGAAATTTTCACGGTCAACAGAGGTCAGATCATTTCCCCCTACTATGAAATTATAATTAGGAGTAGTTCCTTTTTTTGCGGAATAGTAATACATTGTGCTACCAGAATACTTGCTCGTCGCATCGTAAGGAGAATATTGCGTCAAGGCAGGATCAGGGTATGCTAAATCTAATCTGGTGCTAATATTTGAAACCCCTTCCACGTCTGTGTATACTGTCTCTTGGATATCAATATCTTCAGCAATGTCATTGTACTCAGTTTCCTCAATCTTATTTAGGAGCACGTTATCGTATAAAACTACACCGGAAGCTAGGTGCGGATTGGGAGTAGTACCATTATTCTCTGGGCCATGTCCTAGCCACAATTGAATTTTGAATTTTCTATCCTCGAAGCCATTGCCTTTTATATAAAAATTATATTTTTCCCATTTCTTATTTGTGTCAATTGAAATATATTCTGCAAAAACGCCATCCGTTAAACAAATAGCCGCCCCTGATTTAGTCTCGGAAGCCTCTTTCAGCAAATCAGTGTATACATCAATATTCAGAACGTAGTAAGCGTCTTTCTCTATGGTTATTTCTCCGGAAGTAAAATAAATCGATCCTTTATCCAATGTACTCGGGATTCCAAGCACTAGGGCTTTAGTGTCCTCCCAATCAGCTTTTTCCTCGTCATATTTTGTAGAGATACCAAGACCGGGGTAGTCGTTAAAATCACTTATCAAAGAGGTCTTGTTCTCATGAAACGTGTTAATCTCCAGGTCAATAATTCCCATCACTATTCCAGTAGCATTAATTTCTTTAGCACCGTTAACTGCAGTCCATCCTGGGACAGAACTTTTTAAATACTTTGTTGAAGAATTAGCACTTCCAATATTTGAAAAGTAGCCGTTTGAGACAAGTAAACCATCTGAAACAACTGTCTCATCTGGAACCTCTGGATCTTCATCTGAAGGAATATCTGGGGGTTGACAAGCAGCTAAAAACAATAAACAAAATGCTATTAAAGATGCGAGGAGCATAAAAAGGTATTTCTTATTTTTCATCATTACCACCATTGAGCAAGTTAATAGTCATTAGACCTTGTTTGTTACAAGTCTAAAAACATTAAGATATTACCACAATAACCATTCAAATACAACAAAATGCTATATATTTATACATATAAACATACGCACGCAAGGAGAAGAAAAAGCAGACAAATCGTTGTGATTTTAAAAATTGAATGATATAATCAAACTGCAGAGTAGATGTGTTGCGTTAAGTGTCGTGAAATGGGATGTCGTTCACGAACGAAAGGGAAACCCCTGCGGTAACATGTCGCGTCCGTTGCAAGATTTATATCTTATTTCGGCTGTCCTCTCTGCATTAAGGAGGACTTTTTCATGAAAAAAAACACATTCAAACATTTATCAACTAAGACAATTGCTTATACCGCAATGTTCGCAGCGATAAGCGTGGTTCTAAACGCCGTTACCATACCTTTTTCCATAATGGGCACAGCGGTCTCATTCAATTACATTCCTTGTGTTCTTGCCGGTGCTTTTTTAGGTCCGATACCTGGATTGTTGGTCGGATTAATAGGTGATGGACTTGGGGTGATTATTGCACCTAAAGGACCGTGGAGTCCTCTAATTACCCTTGGTTCTGCAATGATGGGACTCATTCCTGGACTAGTTTTTAAAATTAAAAAAATTCACCCTATGTTATTGCTTCTTATTAGCTTTTTAGGGATTTATCTTGTTACGACTATAACGCTTAATACTCTCGGATTGTACTTTATTTACGCACAAGGGAAAAAGACTTTTTGGGTTTATTTAGTAGGAAGAATTCCTATGCAATCTTTGGTATTAGGAATCAATATAGCAATTACTTATGGTCTGTACTTAGCTCTAGAAAAGACTTTTTTCAAAAAAAGAAGGTTAATTCCCCCCACAAATTCTGCTGAGCCCAATAAAGAAAATACTCAAGTAGAAAGTAATTTAGGAAAGTAATTCTATAAAAATATTTGAAATAACCTTTTTTTACTCTGTTGTTAATTCCTTCTGAAGAACCTCTTTTAGAAAAGCTCCTGTTGAACTGGAATTAATGTTTGAGATTTGTTCTGGTGTTCCCTGAGCTAAAACGTATCCGCCTGCATCTCCCCCCTCAGGCCCCAAATCAATTATATAATCAGCGTTTTTAATGACATCCAAATTATGTTCAATCACCACTACTGTATTTCCGGTATCTACAAGTTTCTGTAACATTATAAGGAGCTTCTCAACATCGGCTGCATGTAAACCGGTGGTAGGTTCATCAAGAATATACAATGTTTTCCCTGAAGATCTCTTGCTCAACTCACTTGCTAGTTTGATTCTCTGAGCCTCCCCCCCAGATAAAGTAGTGGATGGCTGTCCCAATTTAATGTATCCCAAGCCAACATCATATAAGCATTTCACCTTTCGAAAAATCTGAGGTATATTTTCGAAAAAAGTAACAGCATTCTCAACCGTCATATCCAAAACATCATAAATAGATTTGCCCTTATACTTAACCTCCAGAGTCTCTCGATTATATCGTTTCCCTTCACATATCTCGCAAGGGACATAAACATCCGGAAGAAAATGCATTTCGATTTGTATAATTCCTCCACCCTCACAATTTTCACAACGTCCACCTTTAACGTTGAAACTGAATCTTCCCGCAGAATATCCCCGTGCTTTTGCATCTGGAGTCATCGCAAAAAGATTTCTGATTGGAGTAAACAAATCAATGTAAGTTGCAGGATTGGAGCGAGGAGTTCTCCCAATCGGGCTTTGGTCAATGTCAATGACTTTATCGAAATATTCTAGTCCAGTAATATCGTTAACCTTCCCTTCAAGAAGCTCCGATTGGTTAAGCGCATTAGATGCTCTTGGGAATAAAATCTCTGAAATTAGGGATGATTTACCACTACCAGAGACACCAGTTATAACCGTAAACAAGCCTACCGGTATATCAACATCAATGTTTTTTAGGTTATTTTGATTAGCGCCTATAATTGATAAAAATCTATTCGTAGGCATTCTTCTTTCCGATGGTATTTTTATCTTTCTTCTGCCAGATAGAAAATCTCCTGTGATAGAATTTGGACAGGACATAATATCAGATACTGTACCTTGGGCTACCAAATATCCCCCCTTTTCTCCAGCAAGAGGTCCTATATCAATAATGTGATCTGCTGCGCGCATTGTATCTTCATCATGCTCTACCACTATAAGAGTATTTCCAAGATTTCTAAGGTTAATTAGTGCCTCCAGAAGCCTTATATTATCTCTTTGATGCAACCCTATGCTTGGTTCATCTAATATATATATAACACCCATTAACCCACTTCCAATTTGAGTCGCCAATCTAATCCTTTGACTTTCTCCTCCACTTAGCGACCCACTTGATCTTGAGAGATTTAGATATCCTAACCCAACTTTTGATAGGAATGTCAGTCTTGCCATTATTTCTTTAAGGATTGGCCGGGCAATTATTTCTTGTCGTTCAGAAAGTATCAAGTTATTCAAAAAAGTATGAAGCAAGTCAATTGGCATATCACACAGTTCTGAGATATTTCTCCCCCCTACAGTCACATACAACACTTCCTTTTTTAACCTTTTTCCACCACAAAGATCGCAAGGTTGCGAATCCATGTATTTTTGAATATCCTGTTTCACTCCATCTGATTTTGTAGATAAATACCTTTTTTCCAAGATATTAACAAATCCAGAGAATAAGCCTTCCTCTTCGTTTTTGATATACGTAGTGATGTTTTTTTCGTAGCCAGGTTCTCCAAACATAATCATCCCTTTAATGTTCTCAGGTAAAGTCTTCCAAGGAACATCTAAAGAAAAGTGATATTTTTGGCTGAGAATTCGAAGAGTTTTACGCATTAAGGATGGATATTCAAATAGACTCCAACCATTAATTTTTAGTGCTCCTCCCCTAAGAGATAAGTTCTCATCCATAATAAGCTTCTTTGGACTAACCACCATCTTAACACCCAGCCCTAAACATGATGGACAAGCCCCATAAGGGCTGTTAAATGAAAACATTCTGGGGGTCAGTTCAGGCAAAGATACTTCGCAGTCAGGGCAAGCATACTTTGTTGAAAAAAGAGTCTCTTGACCTTCGACATCAACGACAACCATACCTCCTGAAATTTTCAAAGATGTCTCAACGCTGTCAGTTAATCTTCTTTGCATGCCATCTTTTACTAGCAACCTATCTATTACTATGTATATATCGTGTTTAACCGTTTTATCAAGAATAATATCTTCTTCAATAGAAACAATTTTTCCATCTATCTTTACTCTAACGTATCCTTCTTTTCTATATTGATCTAATGTCTTTTTATGCTCTCCTTTTTTCCCTCTTACTATTGGAGCCAGTATAATTACTCTGCTTCCGGTTGAAAAAGCCATTATTTTTTCAGTAATTTGATCTATCGTAACCTGTTGTATTTCCTTCCCGCATTCTGGACAGTGGGGAACTCCAACATTTGCATAAAGAAGCCTGAAATAATCATAAATCTCAGTTACTGTTCCTACAGTAGATCTAGGGTTGTTTGATTTTGTCTTTTGATCTATTGAGATTGATGGAGATAGCCCCTCAATATACTCGACATTTGGTTTTTGCATCTGTCCTAAAAACTGTCTTGCGTAGCTTGATAGGCTTTCCATATATTTTCTTTGCCCTTCAGCAAAAATCGTATCAAATGCCAAAGAAGACTTGCCACTTCCACTTAGTCCGGTTAAAACAACAAACTTATTGCGTGGAATCTCAACATCTATATTTTTTAAATTATTTTCCTTTGCTCCTTTCACATAAATGCTTTCTCGCATTTAAAATCCTCCGTATACAAGTCATTTATTTGGAAACAATCAACTCTTTCCTCTTAACTTCTTAAGCTCTGCGATTCTATCTCTAAGCATTATTGCAGTTTCAAAATCATAAGTAGATGTGGAAACAGCCATTAATCCGTACAACCTCTCAATCTCTGAATTAATTTCTTTTTGAGATATCTTGTCCTCTTTCTTTTCTATTTTCTTAGAAATAATAAGAGTATTCTTAATGGGCTTAATAATTGTTTTTGGCTCAATATTATTCTTGACGTTATATTCTATCTGTTTTTCTCTTCTTCTATTCGTTTCAGCAATTGCATCCCTAATACTATCCGTTATCTTATCCGCATACATAATAACTTTTGCATCTTTGTTTCTTGCTGCACGTCCGATTGTCTGTATTAATGATGATTTTGATCTTAAAAACCCTTCTTTATCAGCATCTAAAATTGCTACGAGATTTACCTCTGGGATATCCAGCCCTTCCCTAAGTAAATTTATCCCAACAATCACATCAATGTCTCCCCGCCGAAGTTTAGTAATTATCTCTATTCTATCTAGTGTATCAATATCGCTATGCATATAATCGACTTTAATTCCATTTTCTTTCAGATAATTTGTCAAGTTTTCCGCCATTTTTTTAGTTAAAGTGGTTATAAGTATCCTTCCTTTTTGTTCAATGGATATGTTAATTTCAGAGATTAGGTCATCAATTTGGCCTTCGGTTTTCCTTACAAATATTTCTGGATCTACTAAACCAGTGGGTCTAATTAATTGTTCTGCAATTATCGATGAGTGATTCAATTCATATTCTGCAGGGGTAGCTGACACACAAATTACTTGATTTATTTTATTCTTGAACTCTTGAAAATTGAGCGGTCTGTTATCATAAGCTGCGGGGAGTCTAAAGCCATATTCAACCAAATTTGTCTTTCTTGCTCTATCCCCATTATACATCCCTCTTACCTGAGGAATGGTCATATGACTTTCATCGATAAAAAGAATAAAATCCTTTGGGAAATAATCTAAAAGCGTAAATGGGGGTTCTCCTGGCTTTCTTCCATCAAAATACCTGGAATAATTTTCTATTCCCGAACAATATCCAATTTCTCTAATCATTTCCAAATTATATGATACCCTTTCTCTTATTCTTTGTGCTTCAATAAGCTTTCCTTGGCTCAAGAATAATCTCTCTTGTTCAACCATATCATTTTTAATTTTCTCTAGAGTATTTTCTAAATTTGAATCTCCGACAACATAATGCGATGCAGGAAAAATCGCAGCATGAGACAAGGAATTTAATGTTTTCTTTGTAGTGGGGTCAAATTCATATATATTTTCAATAAGGTCATCGAAGAAATCAATTCTAAGACAAACATTACTTGAGCCGGAAGGAAATATTTCTATCACATCTCCTTTCACACGAAATGTTGATCTAGCAAAATCAATTTCATTTCTCTTATATTGATTCATAATTAACTTATCAATTATTTCTTCTCGGTTATAATACTGCCCTTTCCTTAGCGAAATAACATTTTTAAAATAAGCCTCAGGTGCTCCCAATCCATAAATACAGGAAACTGATGCTACAACTATAACATCTGCTCTCTCTCCTAAAGAGGAGGTGGCACTATGTCTCAACTTATCTATTTCATCGTTAAGCTGAATCTCTTTTTCTATGTATGTATCACTTCTGGGTATATAGGCTTCTGGTTGATAATAGTCATAATATGAAACAAAATACTCTACTCTGTTATTAGGAAAAAGCTCTCTAAACTCATTACATAATTGGGCAGCCAAAGTCTTATTGTGTGCCATTACCAAAGTCGGTTTTTGAATATTTTGAATTACATTCGCCATAGTAAATGTCTTGCCACTTCCAGTCACACCCAGTAAAACTTGCATTTCATTTCCTGCAAGTATCCCTTTCGTTAATTTATCTATAGCATCAATCTGATCTCCACAAGGAGAATAATCTGCAATAATTTTAAATTTATTTGATTTTTCCATAAAAATTTGGGCACCTAAAACGTTGTTTTGTATAATTCACTACTTCCCTATAATAGCCCCTATAATAACTCTAATCAAATATCCTAATGCAGCACACAAAACAGTAACCGCAATTTTAATGTATAAATTCTTCCTTGCTGTTTTTTTATCTCGTAGAAAAGATTTTCCCTTGTCCCTTAAAACTATGCAATAAACCATTTCGTTCTTTTTGAAGGCTTTATCGTATTCAAAGTAACCTTCAATTTTCAAAGCATCCATGGTTTTTTCTATGTCCTCTTCCCTAAAGTCATATTTATAGGGGACTATTTTCAGAATATCTGTAGGAGTTAAAATACACTGACCTGAGCTAGATGCAGCATTATAGATTGATTCCATTAATATTTTTTCTTTTTTGCTTAAAATCATTATTTTAACAAGAAAATTTGTGCGATAAGAATAATAATCCCCGCTACAATTCCTCCAATAAAACCAGTTAATAAAAGAAATAAAAAAATCTTCTTCGTTGAGATTGCAGGGAACAGACTAGTTATAGTCTGATTATTCTTTTTTATTCCCTTTTGCTCAAGCTCGACAAAAATATATGCATCAGGAGTTGGTTTAACCGCTATATTTATGGAGTCTGAGATTTTTATCTCAATAAGCTTTTTCATTTCAAGGTATTTAATTGCTGAATCCAACTCCTCAATTCCCCCTTCATTGTATCCTACGATCGAGTCAATGAGGTCTTTCTTTTCGAATACCACGTATTCACCATCTTTTGAGGTTTCCACAAAAACACTTAATAAAGAAAATGCTTTTTTATCCATTTTATTATTATAACATCCCCCATATTTTCAGTCAACGCAAGGTCATTTACAAAAAAACCTAACAGTTAATTAGGTTTTTTCATCATATCAGTTTATGTAATTCATTCCTATCTTCTTGCCAAATCTTACAGTGTTGCAAAAACATCCCCTATTTCATTTTCAAGCAGAGCATGCGAAGTAATCTTTGCTAAGGAAATAGCGTACAAGTAGTCTCCAATAATTACAGATCTGTTTATATTGCTTCCTATATGTTGAATCTCCTTTCTTATCTCAAGCCCTTCAGCAGAGAATCCTATAATAAAGTAACCATTTATGTAGTTATATGTGTAAGGATCTGTCGTATAATCAGCTGAAAACGCAAATATGTTTTTCTCCTTGTCATATAAAATTGCCCTTGGATTGTATAATGCCTCAGAATAGGCATATAAATCCTCCCCTATTACTATTGGGTTTCCTACAATTACTGCTTCCTCACCACTGTAATCAAAAAGAACAACTTCTATCCCTTGAGTCACTCCGTTTTCATTGGTTTCTCGGCCAAGGCCAATGGTAAGATCCGTTCCTTCTATGGGGTGAAGATAGTAAGATACGCCTTCCTTCTTTAATCCTTCAGATATACTAGGATTATATGGATCCGATAAATTTAAAAGAAACAGTGGGTCGACTTGTCTAAACGTGACCATTGAACCTGTTTCTCCGGTAAACCTGACTGAATAAATAGATTCCCCTGGCGCAATTTGGGAAATTTTCCCTATTTCCTCTAGATTTTCATTTAAAATAAAAACATTTGAGTATTGATTCCATCCAGTCACAGTTGCTATTCTTAAATTTCCTTGAAATTCATCCAGCCAATATCTGTCAGATACGATTCCTTCAACTTCCCCAACGGCACTAATCTCTAGATCATCGGCCCCTATTTTTACTATTCGGGTGGTTCCAGAGACAGAATTGTCCCTAAGAGAAACAAATCCATTGGATATAAACTGTGAATAATAGTTATAATCGCAAAGATAAATATTATCTCCCGAAAAGTAAACCGTAGCCGACCCAGCTATAAATGAATTATATTCATGCAAAAAGGTTTCAGTTAAATCAATTTTACCAACTGTAGTATATGTATTTTGAGGAAGTCCTTCTATGTAATATATATCAGCCAAGTCCATTTCTACCGCATCCTCCTCGATAGAGTTTTGCACTTTAGGCAAGATGGAATCTACATTGTAATCATAATAGTTATATTGGGCTACGTAATACAAAGTACTTCCAGATAACCTGGCTGTATTATAATAACCGCTCTGTTTTATTTCATTCTCCAGAACAGGTGTCGATCTATCGGTAATATCATAAATACGTATCGCAATCATGCTTGAATAGTAATTATAATAATACCCAGGATATGAAACAGCCTCATCATATAACGGTCCAGAATAGTCTGGCACAGAGTCACCTGATTCAACTGTATATGAACGGCCAAGAACCGCCAATCTATCCTCATAAAGCATAATTTCATCTGCGTAAAAATTATTTTCAATAAAATCGCTAGTCCACACTACTTCCATTTGTCCTGAAGAAACTTCAATTATCCGAAGAATGTTATAACTCAAAGTGTAAATATAATTACCATCGACTTTTACAATATCTGCTTCATCTAGCCCTTGAACTTGAACATTTGTTGATGAGACTTGCGTGTCATCTGAATCCGAATCATCCACTGCAATATTTGCGGTTGGAGCTCCGAATTCCATAAGCGGAGAAGAGGATCGCCATCCTCCAAATATCGAATCGAAAGACTGTCCATCCGCAGCTAATCTAGCTACTAATGCATTTTTGCTTGAAAACTGTACGACAGAGTATTGTCCAGGTTCGTGAATCGGTGTTTTAGGTAAAAACGCGGCAAGGCACCCTACTACTATTGCCGATGCAAGAATCAATGCAACTCCAGAAAAAAGAATGACTTTGGTCTTTTTCTTCATTTTTTTCTTCTTTATGATTTGCGACTCATCCACATTTTCCAAATGACTTTTTCTTTTAAATAAACCTTTCATAATAATTCTCCTAGCCCTATTAACTTAAGTATATCATTATATTTGTGTAAATAGTGTGAAATTAAAAAAACAGGCGTTTGAACACCTGTTTGCAAAAAAATATAACCTTAAGATATAGAGAATTATTTATTAAATAACCCTAATTATTGAGTTAACCGCCAAAACTTCGGATAGAGATTTTATATCCTTGATCGCTTTATTAATAAAACTTTCTTGGGTCATATGAATCATAAAAATAATGTTTGCGGACCCTTGAGAAGCTATTTGTTCCACACTATTAATGGAAACATCATATTTCCCAAATGCGGCGGCTATTTTTGCTAGCACCCCTGGCTTGTCCATAACATTCATTCTAACATAATACTCGCACTCAAAATCGTTCTCAAAATCCTCATCGCTTACCGCTTCCGGTCTATTGTCAAAAGAAGAGAGCTTATGTGTCTGTTGTCTTGCACAATATACAATATCTGATACTATCGCTGATCCTGTGGGGAGATCTCCAGCCCCTCTTCCATATAACATTATGTCCCCAACATTATCACCATTAATAAGAATTGCATTAAATGAACCTTTTACTGATGCCAATGGGTTTTCATTAGCAATAAATGCTGGATGAACTCGAGCCTCGATTTTTCCATCATTTAGTTTACCTATTGCTAATAATTTTAGGGTGTATCCAAACTTCTTCCCATTTTCTATATCAATTTTGTCTATACCTGTTATCCCTTCGCGATAAATCTTATTTAAAGGGACTTTCTTATTAAAACATAATGTGGACAAAATTGACAATTTATACATACTATCAAATCCATCAACATCAGCAGATGGATTTGCTTCCGCATATCCAAGTTTTTGTGCTTCTTTCAAAACACTATCATAATCTTTCCCTTCATCAGCCATTTTTGTAAGAATATAGTTGGTAGTTCCATTTACAATTCCCTGTATAGATTGAATTGTGTTCCCCTGCATGCTGGCTGTTAAAGTCCTGATTATGGGGACGCCTCCAGCACAAGTGGCTTCAAAGTATATCCCCGCATTCCCTTCCTTTGCGGCGCATTCAAATTCAGACCAATGTTTTGAAAACATTTCCTTATTTGCTGTAACGATACTTTTACCTGCCTTAAGAGATTGTATTAGAAATGACCTAGCGGGTTCAATCCCCCCGAAAAATTCAGCAACGATTGAGATTCTAGGGTCCTTTAAAACATTATTAATATCGGTTGAAACAATCTTTGGATCCACCCCAAGTTCTCTAACTCTGTCTTGGTTTCGCTCCAAAACATGTATTATTTCAATATCAACATCATCTGTCGACTTTATTTTCTCTCTCATCTCAGATAGAATACGATATGTTCCACCACCTACTGTACCTAACCCTAAAAGTGCCACGCCTACTTTCTTCATAAAAATCTCCTGTTATTCTATATGACTTTATTAAGCTTATATAATATCTTAAGTCCTTTAAGGGAGAGAGCTCTGTCAACTTTATCGAAAAGCTTATTATCATTTACTAACTCGCTCATTCCACCAGTAGCTATAACTTTGAGCCCTTCTTCATACCCACTCTCAGATTTCATGCCCTTTATTAAACCTTCAACCAACCCCGTAAAACCATATATAAGACCTGACTGCATATTAGCAACGGTTGTTTTCCCAATTATTTGTTCTGGCTTAAATAATTCAATTCGGGGAAGTTTCGCCGCTGTATTTGTTAAGGATTCCGCACTTGACTTAATCCCAGGAGCTATTGCCCCACCAAGAAAAATACCATCATCCGAAACAATATTGAATGTTGTCGCACTTCCAAAATCAACAACCATACAAGGTCCGCCATAAATATGGTATGCAGCAACAGAATTTACAATCCTATCGGCTCCTAGTTCTTCAGGAAAAGTATACCCAATCTTTATTCCAAGGTCTAACTTTGTCGAAACCATAATTGGTTTAATCTTTGTATAATAAGCGCACATATGTTCAATTGTATAATTTAAAGCTGGGGCTACTGAACTAATTATAATCCCTTCTACATCAGAAAAAGACTTCTTTACATTAATAAATAAGTCATAAAAAATCATCCCAAATTCATCAGCAGTTTTGTTATGATCGGATGCAATTCTCCAAGAGTGAGTTATTTCATCATTCTCGAGAAGGCCTATTTTTATATTAGTATTACCTATGTCCAGTAAAAGTATCATATTTTACCTCATTACAGTGAATATTATCACAAATAGACTAAATAAGTCAATTTTGTTACTACACACAAAAAAAACGCCGGCTATTATGCCGGCGTTAATAATTGATACAGTTTATTAGTCAACTAGTTCAAGAATACACATTTCTGCGTCATCTCCCCTTCTAGCTCCTAGTTTGATAATCCTCGTATATCCTCCTGAAGTTCCCTTCTCTGCCGCCCTGGCAGCATATTTAGGGGCATATTCACGAAAAATCTTTTCAACCAAAGGATGGGTAATTTCTGCAGTTCTTTCTTTATAATCTGCTTTCTTCTCTTTTTCACCCTGGATTTCTTGTAGGTCTCTTAGGCTCGCAAGAATTTTTCTACGAGCAGCAAGTTTTTTGGGCCCATCATTTTGATATTCAACTTTAATTGTTTCCTCTTTTTGGTTAAGCTTATCCTTATAAACCTTTACGGTGTCTTCGTAAGATTTGACTGCCAACGTAATCATCTTCTCGGCAATTCTCTTAACAGATTTTGCTCTATCCAGCGTGGTTTCAAGTTTTCCATACCAAAGAAGCTCACTAGCCTGATTTTTCAATATATATAAGCGAATATCAGTCCTCTTACCTAATTTTTTATTCTTTGCCATTTTCTTTCTCCTTAGTCTTCCTTCGTCTTAAGGGTGTATCCCATTGAAGAAAGTTTTTCCATAACTTCCTCAAGAGACTTCTTCCCAAGATTTTTAACTTTTAGCATATCATCTTCTGTCAATTTTAGGAGATCCTCAATTGTAAAAATACCCGCACGTTTCAAACAATTTAAGGGTCTAACTGAAAGCTCTAAATCTTCAATACTATTTCCCCCCGGTTGTTTTTGTGGTTGATCATCCTCACCCTCTGTGAAAATGTGTTTTGTTTCCATTCCATCAACAAGATTAATAAACAAAGATAAATGCTCATTAAGCAACTTTGCTGCAAGAGATAAAATCTCTCTAGGAGTCACTGCTCCATTGGTTTTTACCTTGACTATAAGTTTATCATAGTCTATTGATTGTTCAACACGGGTACTGCTTACTTCGTAACTAACTGATTTTAAAGGCGAAAACAAACTGTCTATCGGAATATATCCAATCGCAGCTTTTGTATTTTTATTGTCCTGCGCAGATTTATAACCCCTGCCTGCACCTATAGTTAATTCTATGTCAATCGATGCATTTTCTTCCAACGAACAAATATAAGCGTCTTTGTTGGATATTTCCACTCCAGCGGGAACATGAATATCCCCTGCTTTTACAACACCCAAACCACTCTTTGCCAATCTTACAGTTATAGTCTCAAACTTTTCAGGGTCAGCTACCTTAATTGCAACTTCCTTTAAGTTAAGAATTATCTCCATTACATCTTCCCGAACTCCATCTATAGTGGAATACTCGTGAGGGACACCCTGGATCTTGATTCCTATAATCGCTACTCCGGGTAAAGCAGTGCTTAAAACACGCCTTAAACTATTTCCCAAAGTTATACCGTTGCCACGCTCAAGGGGTTCCACAGTAAAAACTGCCTCAGACCCATCTGCATTATCTTCAACCAGTATTCTAGGTTTTCTTACTTCCATCATAATTATGTTCCCTCCAAAAATTATTTCGAGTATAACTCAACTATCATATGTTCAGATACTTGAACATCGATATCCGCTCTTTCTGGCAATGCTTCAACTTTTCCAGTTAAAGTTGCAGGGTCAAAAGAGAGCCATTTGGGTAAATTAGATACTTTTTGCGATTTCAAATCCTTAAAGAATGGTTTATCTTGCTTACTTTGTTTAATAGAAACAACATCACCGGCTTTTACTAAGTAAGAGGGAATATTTACTTTCTCTCCATTTACGCATATATGACCATGCCCAACAAGTTGTCTAGATTGAGCCCGGCTTGATGAAATTCCCATACGATAAACAACGTTATCCAACCTTCTTTCTATCAAGATTAACATCAGCTCACCAGTCACACCACGTAAGTTAGTAGCCTTTTCGTAGTAACTATGAAACTGGCCTTCCATCAATCCGTATGTCCTCTTGGTCTTTTGTTTTTCCCTTAGCTGAATGCTATAAGCAGTGGCTTTCTTTCTCGAAGCGCCATGTTGTCCGGGAGGGACTGGATTCTTGTTAAAAGAGCAATTAGCTCCAAGGCATCTCTCTCCCTTTAAAAATAATTTATTTCCTTCACGTCTGCATAGTTTACAGACAGGACCTGTATATTTTGCCATTTTTAATAACCTCCTGAATTACAACCTTCTGACTTTGGGTGGACGACATCCATTATGGGGAATTGGGGAAACATCTCTAATCATTGTAACCAACAAATCACATTTTTCAAATGCTCTAATTGCTGATTCGCGACCTTGTCCAGGCCCCTTAATGTAAACCTCAACGGTACGAAGTCCATGTTCCTTTGCGGCTTTTGCTGCATCCTCAGCAACCATTTGAGCTGCGTAAGGAGTGGCTTTTCTGCTACCCTTCATACCCAATTTTCCCGAGGATGACCAACTAATGGTCTCACCATTCATATCGGTAATTGTCACTATAGTATTATTGAAAGAAGCATGTACATGAGCCTGCCCTTTCTCAATATTTTTTAAATCTTTTCTTCTTTTTATAGCGGATCTTTTTATTGTTGCCATAAAATTTCGCCTCCTAATTATAGACTATTATTTTTCTGCTTTCTTTGCGCGTCCCACGGTACGCTTCGGGCCTTTTCGAGTACGTGCGTTCGTCTTGGTAGATTGACCTCTAACTGGCAATCCCTTTCTATGCCTTACGCCACGATAACAGCCTATGTCCTGTAATCTTTTAATATTCTGACTTATTTCGTTTCTGAGAGTTCCTTCTACACGAAAATTGTTTTCAATGTATGAACGAATTTTGACCACATCGTCCTCAGACAAATCCTTCACTCTGGTATCCGGGTTAACCTTACAGATATCAAGTATCTTGTTAGCGGTAACTCTTCCGATTCCATAGACATAGGTCAATCCTATCTCAACTCTCTTCTCACGGGGCAAATCCACACCTGCAATACGAGCCATTTGGTAACCTCCATTTTTTTTGTTTTTCCTATTATATATTATGTTTTTCAGGTGAAACCCTTTGTCGTTTCGGGCTCAGCCGCCCTGAAAAATTGTTTTTGATTTTTTGTATTTAGACTAACTGCGAAAGTATAACATAATTATCAAAACAGTAGCAATTAAAATGAAAATACACTTTATCGATAATTAACCCTGAACTTGCTTATGTTTTGGATATTTTGAACAAATAACCATTACTTTTCCGTCTCTTTTTATTACTTTGCATTTATCGCAAATAGGTTTAACTGATGGTCTAACTTTCATATCATTACCTCCCTAGTTTTTATTTCTGTATATAATCCTTCCTTGTGTAAAATCATACTGGCTAAAAGCAACTCTCACGCTATCTCCTTGACATACTTTTACAAAATGTTGTCTCATTTTCCCTGCGAGATAAGCTAATACTACTCGACCGCTTTTCAGTTCCACCTTAAACTTGGTACCTGGCAAAACCTCAATTACCGTTCCTTCTTCTTCTATTTGAGTTTCCTTCGGCATGTATTCTCTCCTGTTTATATTGATCCGTTAAAGGATCTTAATGCACTTTTTATTTCTGCATCAAATATTTTCTTCTCAAGCTCTATTTTTTCTTTTATCTTTTCTATTATTATTCCCTCAGTTTTAAGGTGTTTAATCTTCTTTTTCTTGGGAGATTCAATTCTCCTTAAATCCCCATCAGCGATAGATACGTAATTTTCATCAATGATTTCAACTACTATGTAAAAACGACCACTATCTCTACCTGCTGTAGAAAAAACAATTTCACCTAACTCCAAAGATTTTACTGTTTTCATTTTTTTACAATGTCAATATCTCGACACCTTCTTCTTTAATAACGACGGTATTCTCATAATGTGCTGACGGTTTTCCATCTTGAGTAACAACCGTCCAATTATCTTCTAGTATTTGTACTTTTCGAGTACCGTAATTAATCATTGGTTCTATTGCAATAGTCATGTTTTTCGATAATCTCAAGCCTCTGCCCATTATTCCGTAATTCGGGACACTGGGGTCTTCATGCAATTCTCTACCAATACCATGTCCTACAAGCTCTCTTACAACACTATACCCTTTTCCTTCAACAAATGTTTGAATACAATTGCCTAGATCCCCCAATCTAATCCCGTCTTTTAAGATTGATATCCCTCGAAAGAAACTTTCTTCACAAGCCTTCGCTAACAATCTTTTTTCCTCGGAAACATTTCCTATTAAAAAAGTTCTTGCCGCATCTGCATGAAAGCCATTAAGACACGCTCCAGCATCTATTTTCAACAAGCATCCCTCTTCTAACACTCTTCCGGAAGGGATTCCATGCACTATCTCCTCGTCTATCGATGTACATATCGAACTTGGAAATCCTCCATATCCTAGGAAAGAAGGATGAGCACCGCATTTTTTAATGTAATCATAAGCAATAGCATCCAACTTTCTGGTAGTTACACCTGGCTTTGCATTATTACCAACTATTTCAAGCACATCCCTAACAATAGCCCCTGCTTTTCGCATGAGTTCAATTTCATAATCGGTCTTAATTGTTAGCATTATTTAGTGCCTTAAGTACATTTTCAAAGGTCTTTTCCACTGTTTCGCTTCCATCAACCTTGAGAATCAATCCTTTCTTTGAATAATAATCCAGAAGCGGTGCTGTGTTTTTTTCATATACTTCAAGTCTTTTTAATACAGTCTCTTCTTTATCATCATCTCTAGTAAATAATTTTTTACCACAAACGGCACAATCAGATCTATCATAAGTACTTGTATTATATGTTGCGCCGCAACTACACATTCTTCTTCCAGATATTCTTTTTACTATTACAGAATAATCAACATCTATTACTATCACATAATCTAATTTTGTTATTCCGCCTAAAGCGTCCGCTTGATTAATGGTTCTTGGATACCCGTCTAATATAAAACCTTTCTTGCAATCTTCTTCTGAAATTCTATTTGCAACAATCTTGTCAACTACTTCATCTGGAACAAGTAGACCTTTCTCAATAAATTGCTTGGCATACTTACCAATTTCGGTTTGGTTTTTTATATTTGCTCTTAAGACATCCCCCGTTGAGATGTGTGGGATACCATAGTGTGCTGACATAACTACAGCCTGAGAACCTTTTCCTGCACCTGGTGCACCTAATAATACAATGTTCATTATTTTAAAAATCCTTTATTATTTTTAACTAGTAACTGTCCTTGTAACTGTTTATCAAATTCCAAGGCAACTGAAACAACAATCAACAAACCAGTTGCTGAGAAAGCTTGTCCAAATCCGAGATCGGAGAAACCATCAACCTGTTGTAGAATTAGTGTTGGGACCAAAGCTATTGTAGCCAAGAACAACGCCCCAAAAAGTGTTAATCTATTATTGATACGTCTTAAATAATCTGAAGTAGGTTTCCCAGGAGAAATACCGCCGACAAGCGTGCCTCCCCTCTCTTTAAGATTCCTCGCAACATCATCTGGATCAAATTGAATTTGAGCATAAAAATACGCAAAGAAAATTATCAAGAAAAACATAAACGGGGCATATAAATTTCCATTTGTACCCATCCACTCCGACCAAAATAGGCCAAATTTGGAAGTACTCCATCCCCCGAATTGAATAATCATTTGAGGGAACATGATAAGTGAGGATGCAAAAATTATAGGCATAACACCCCCGGCACTAACCTTTAAAGGTATGTATGTCGTTTGAGATTGCGTTTGTCTATTCCCAACAATTCTGCCACCCGAGTAAATTACTCCTATTCTTCTTTCTGACATGTCAACATAAACGATGGCTAAAATCAGGAGAAAAATAATAGCAAAGAATCCAAGTAAAAACCATATTCCTGTGCTGTTACCACTTTGCACTTGCTGTGGTATTGTAATAAATGCGTTTAAAATGGTAGAACCCAAGGAAGAAACTATACCAATGAAAATAATAAGGGAGGTTCCATTTCCAACCCCATATTCAGTTATTCTCTCGCCAATCCACATGACCAATGAAGACCCACCTACGAGTATAATTACTATACAAATCATAGTAAAAATCTCATTGACATTATTGGCCGCGGCATCAGGAGTTATCCCAAATACTGGGCTTATATACTCTCTCCATACGAACATAATCCCAATAGCCTGTACCAAAGCTAACAGAATTGCCAAGTACCTAGTGTATTGAGTAATTTTTTTTCTTCCGTCCTCTCCTTCCTTAGCTAGTTTCCCAAGCTTAGGGATTATTAAGGTAAGAAGCTCCATAATAATGTAAGAATTAATAAAAGGAACTATTCCTAACGCAAAAATTGTACCGTTGGAGAAAGCTGAACCAGTAACAGTTGATAATAATTGTAGAAAATCATTGTTAGCTATCGTTGTTAAACCCATAGCCTGGACATCCAAACCAGGAATCGGAACAAAACAACCAATCCTATACATTAATAAAAGAGCAAGAGTAAAAAGAATCTTCTTTCTTATTTCTTTGTCTTTAAAAGCGTTTATAATAGTTCTAAACATCAAAGTACCTCTGCTTTTCCGCCCGCCTTTTCAATCTTTTCTAAAGCTGATTTCGAAAATTTTGCGGCTTGAATTGTAAGTGGCTTAGTTAACTCTCCATCTCCAAGAACTTTAACTCCTGATACCGATAATTTACCTATAATTCCTTTATCCAGTAAGATCTCAGAATTTATTAGGGTCCCTTCTTCAAAAACATTTAGATCACCCAAGTTAACAATACTATATTCAACTGAAAACTGGTTGTTAAAGCCTCTTTTAGGGATACGTCTTGTCAAGGGCATTTGTCCTCCCTCAAACCCAGGACGAACTCCACCACCACTTCTGGCCCATTGTCCCTTGTGTCCCTTTGTACTTGTCTTTCCGTGTCCTGAACCTATACCTCTTCCTATTCTTTTAGAAGATTTCACTGCGCCATCCGCAGGAGCAATTGTATGTAATTTCATAATATTCTCCTATTTATTTTACTTCTTCCACCTGAACCATGTGTTTTACTTTAAAAATCATGCCTCTAATTACTTCATTATCTTCGTGAATCTTAAATTGACCAATTTTATGAAGTCCAAGAGCCGTAACAGTATCAATTTGGTTCTTCAAACATCCAATTGTGCTCTTCATTAAAGTTACTTTAATTTGCGACATCTCTTACCTCCCTAGCCCAAGATCTCTTCAACTTTTTTGCCACGTAGCGCTGCAACTTGTTCAATTGTACGCAAACTCTTTAAGCCTTCAACCGTCGCCTTCACACAATTGATTGGATTGTTAGTGCCAATAGATTTAGTTCTTATATCTGCTATCCCGCAAGCTTCTAATACCGCACGAACAGGACCTCCAGCAATAACACCAGCCCCTTGTTCAGCGGGAATCATTATTACTTTCCCTCTGCCATATACACCAATTACTTCATGAGGAATGGTCGAGCCCTTTCTGGCGATTGAAAACATTTCGCTAGTAGCCGCTTTTTCAGCTTTTTTTATTGCTTCTGGAACTTCCTTCGCTTTTCCAACTGCGCAACCGACTCTCCCTTGTCCATCTCCAACTACGACTAGAGCAGAAAATCTCATGTTTCTTCCACCTTTAACTACTTTAGCGACACGTTTAATATCCACGGTCTTCATAATCAACTCGTCTTTGGGTTCTTTATTGAATCTCTCTTTATTATCATTCCTTGCCATATCAAAATCTCCTAAAAATTAAGTCCGGCTTTTCTTGCGCCGTCTGCAAAAGCTGCAACTCTACCTGTATAGAGATATCCGCCTCTGTCAAATACTATTTTATTATATCCTTTTTCAATAGCTCTCTTGCCTAATATCTCTCCAACAAGAGCAGCCTGCTGAACCTTGTTCTTATCCTTCAGCTGAACAGATAATTCTTTTTCAACAGAATTAGCGGAAATCAATGTATTTCCGGACACATCGTCTATCAACTGTCCATATATGTGAGAAGTTGATCTGTATACATTTAGGCGAGGACATTTTTCTGAGCCATTAATATCCTTTCTAATCCTAAGATGGCGTTTCTGCCTTATTGCATTCTTATTTGGTTTATTAATCATAAGTCCTCCTATTTACCCGCAGCTTTAATTTCTTTACGGAGAATAACTTCATCTTTGTACCTAATTCCATATCCATGATATGGTTCAGGTTTTCTTTTTGCTTTTATGTCTGCAGCACATTGACCCACTACCGTTTTATCGCATCCTTCAACAACAATCTCCGTAGGTCCTGCCACTGAAATTGTAATGCCTTCGGGAGTATCAAAATTTACTGGTTTGCTGTACCCTATATTCATTACAAGAGTTTTTCCCTGCATAGCAACCTTATATCCTACACCGTTAACGATGAGTCTTTTTTCAAAACCCTTTTCAACCCCCTTGACCATGTTGGCAACAAGAGAACGATAGAGACCATGCATAGCATTTTGTTTAATTCCCTCTTCCTTCAAAACAAGGTGTAACAATCCCTCTTTATTTTGGAAGTCAATCTTTGCAGCGTCTGCAACTTGTTGCTTTAATGTCCCCTTCGGGCCCTTAACTGTTATCAAACCCTCTTCACTAATATTAAAAGTGGTATTAGGGCCTAATTTGATACTTTTTACACCTATTCTAGACATTATTTACCTCCTACCAAATGTAAGCTATAACTTCGCCGCCAGCTCCGATTTCTCTAGCCTTTTTGTCAGTCATAACGCCACTAGAAGTTGAAATCAACGCTACACCCATTCCGCCCAAGACCTTTGGAAGAGCAGTCGCTTTTGCGTAAACACGCAAGCGCGGTTTACTGATTCTCTTAAGTCCCTTGATTGCTTTCTCTTTGTTAATGTACTTAAGTACAACATGTAAGGTGTCTTGAATCTGACCTTCAGTTTGAACAACTGAAGCTGATTCCAAATAACCTTCCTCCACTAATATATCTGCAATAGCTTGTTTAATTTTGCTAGAGGGCATATCCACGAAGTGGCTTTTAGCGGCCAATCCGTTTCTTATACGAGTAAGCATATCTGCAATTGGATCTGTCATTGTCATATTTCTACCTCCTACCAGCTGGCTTTACGAACACCGGGGATTTGCCCCTTGTAAGCAAGCTCTCTAAAACATATTCTGCATATACCGTACTTACGCAAAACGGCATGTGGTCTTCCGCATATTGAACAACGTGTATACTCACGAGTGGAAAACTTTTGTTTCCTCTGTTGTTTATTGATCATTGATTTTTTTGCCATAATTACCTCCTACTTCGCAAAGGGCATTCCAAGAAGAGTGAGAAGTTCTTTTGCTTCCTCGTCTGTCTTAGCTGTAGTAACAAAACTTATATCAAATCCACGAACATGTTCGATTTCGTCATATGATACTTCTGGGAAAATAAGTTGTTCCTTAATTCCAAGTGCATAGTTACCTCTTCCATCAAAAGCTTTAGGGGAAATTCCCTTAAAGTCTCTAACACGGGGTAGAGCTATTGAAACCAATTTATCAAAAAAATCCCACATACGATCTGCCCTAAGAGTGACCATAGCTGCGACCGACTGTCCTTGTCTAATTTTAAAGTTTGCAACTGATTTTTTAGCCTTAGTAACTACTGCTTTTTGCCCAGAAATAGTTTCTAACTCTTTTATTGCAAGTTGCATGCTCTTTGCATTATCTTTTACGTCACCCAAACGCATATTTAAGACAATTTTTTCAAGTTTAGGCACTTCCATTACAGATCCGTAACTAAACTTTTTCATCATAGCCGGGATAATTTCTTCTCTAAACTTGATTTGAAGTCTTCTTACTTCTCTTTGCGCAGGAGCCTCTTTTACAACTGCTTCTTTTTTGCTAGCCATCTTGCGCCTCCTTATTTATCTTCAGCGGAACCGTTACTTTCCGAATCGGTTGCTGTTTTCTCAATTTTCTTTCTGGTTTTTACCGTTGTTTTAGTTTTGTTCTCTTCTTGAATTCCCTCTGGAGCTAGCACAACATCTTGAGTATTATTATTTGTCGCCTCTAAGTCCGTTTCGGATTTCTTTACTGCGACCTTTTTTCTAACTGTTGCTTTTGCAGCAGCTTTTGCAGCTGCTTTCTTTGTAACTAAAACAGCCCCACATTTCTTACAAACGCGAACTTTCTTCCCATCAACAACTTCCATGCCAATTCTTGTAGGTTTTCCACAGGAAGCGCAAACAGGCAAAACGTTGCTAATATCAATGCTTCCAGGTCTCTTGATTAACCCACTCTGTTCACTGGCCTTTCTTGCTTTTACAGCTTTAGTGTTTACCGAAGCCAAATTATTGCCTTCTACAAAAACTCTATTTTTATCCGAATCAACAGAAATAACTTGGGCAGTCTTACCCTTATCTTTTCCAGAGATAATCATAATATAATCATCTTTACGAAGTTTTGTTTTAGCCATCATATGCCTCCTATATTACTTCCGGAGCAAGAGAAATAATTTTCATATATCCCTTTTCTCTTAATTCTCTAGCGATAGGTCCAAAGATATGAGTTCCCTTAGGTTGTTTTTGAACGAGATTATCTATTATTACAGCTGCGTTATCATCAAATCTTATAACTGTCCCATCCTTGCGTTGCAACTCTTTGTGGGTTCTTACTATAACCGCTTTGATTACATCGCCCTTTTTAACAATTCCTCCAGTAGTAGCTGTTTTTACAGAAGCTACTATTACATCTCCAATTCCACCGCTTCTAACAAAAGATCCGCCAAGAACACGTATGCACATTATCTCCTTAGCACCAGTATTATCAGCAACTTTCAATCTTGTTTGAGGTTGTATCATATGTATTGCCTCCTATTTTGCTTTCTCAACTATACGTACAAGACGCCACCGCTTATTCTTCGAAATGGGCCTTGTCTCCATTACTTCAACTATATCACCAACAGTACATTCATTATTTTCGTCATGAGCATATAGTTTCTTGGATCTAACAATGTACTTTTTGTAAACTGGATGCTTGGTTCTCTTTTCAATTTTAATTACAATGGTCTTATCCATTGTATTACTTACGACTTCACCAACTCTAGTCTTCCTTAAATTTCTTTCTTCCATTTCAAACTCCTCCGATTATGCCTTAGACTTAGATGTCTTTTTCTTTACTGTCTTCGTAGGTTCTTCGGAAATCCCGAGTTGTCTTTGACGAAGAATTGTAAGAGCTCTAGCTATATCTTTTTTACACTCATTTATGCTTAACGGGTTTGACAACTTAGATACGGATTGTTTAAAGCGCAACTCAAACAGTTGTTTTTTTAACTCTTGAACTTTATTGTTCAATTCCTCATTGGTCATTTCAAAAAAAGTATTTGATTTCATTATGCTTCACCGCCTTGTTCCACTAAATCAGTCTTCTTTGCAAACTTGCATTTTATTGGAAGTTTTTGTGCAGCTAATCTTAAGGCCTCTCTTGCAAGGGCTTCAGTTATTCCACCCATTTCAAATAAAACTCTGTCTGGCTTAACTACAGCAATCCAATATTCTGGGGTTCCTTTTCCACTTCCCATACGAGTCTCTGCAGGTTTCTGGGTTACTGACATATGGGGGAAAATATTTACCCAAACTTGTCCTCCACGCTTGATATACCTTGTCATTGCAACACGAGCTGCCTCGATTTGGTTACTTGTGATTCTTCCTGGTTCAAGTGCGATCAATCCAAATTCTCCATAAGCTATTTTGTTACCAACAGCCGCTCTTCCCTTAGTTTTTGTAAGGTGTTGTTTTCTTCTTTTTACTCTCTTAGGCATTAACATATTAGTTATTACCTCCTTTTCCTGATTTTTCGAAAATCTCTCCCTTATATATCCAAACTTTTACTCCCAACACACCATATGTGGTCTGGGCTTTCGAAAAACCGTAATCTATATCAGCTCTCATTGTCTGTAAAGGAATGGATCCTTCATGATAACTTTCAGATCTAGCTATTTCATTTCCATCTAATCTACCACTGACCATCGCCTTAATTCCCTTTGCTCCAGCCTTAAGAGTCCTGCTCATAGCGCCCTTCATGGCTCTGCGAAAAGGTGTTCTTTTTTCTAGTTGAGCAGCAATATTTTCGGCCACTAACTGTGCATCAAGATCGGTGTTTTTTATCTCGTGAATATTAACATTAAAATTTCTCTCTTTTCCCACTATCTTTCTGATAGCATTGTTGATATCATTAATGCCTTTTTCAGTAGTTGTGGTCGATTGTGAGGAAGTCTGATTTTGATCTCCAGCGTTACTTCTTGCATCAAGCTTCTTACCAACAGCAACACCAACTCTTCCACAATACACATCGATTTTTATATTTTCAGCGGCTCTCTCAATAATTATTTTTGAAATGGCTGCATCATAATAATTTTTCTTAATATATCCCCGAATTAAGTAATCCTCTTTCAGAAATTTGCCAAAATCCTTCTTGCCAGCGTACCAAGTACTATTGAAAGGATATATGACACCAACTCTAAAGCCTGTCGGATTAATCTTTTGTCCCATTTCTCTCTATCCTCCTATCCTTGTATCTCTGCAAGCACAACTGAAATGTGGCTTGTACGTTTCAATATTCTTGCTCCTCTGCCCTTCGCCCTAGCTCTAAATCTTTTTAGAGTAGGACCTTGTTCAGCTACAGCCCTTGCAACAACTAATGAGTCCTTATTCATATTAAGATTGTTTTCAGCATTTGCAGCAGCAGAATTCAGGGCTTTTAAGACCGGTTCGCTTGAAGACTTATTCATGTTGTTAAGAATAGCAACGGCTTCGGTATACTTTTTCCCACGAATTAGTGCCAAGGTCGCATTTACTTTATTTGCAGATATCCTAATATACTTTGCTTTTGCTTGAGGTCTGATATCTTTAGCTTCCTCGCGCGTTTTTGTTTTCTCTCTGATTCTTGTAGCCATACGTCCCTCCTACTTCTTTGGCGCCGGAGCAGTTGATTTTGCTCCTCCGTGCCCACGGAAAGTTCTTGTTGGGGCAAACTCACCAAGCTTTAGCCCAACCATATCTTCTGTAACATACACTGCAACATGCTTCTTTCCATCATGCACTGCAAATGTGTGGCCAACAAATTGAGGAAAAATCGTGGAAGAACGTGACCAAGTCTTTATTGGTTTCTTTTCTCCAGAAGCATTCATGGCCTCAACTTTCTTCATAAGATGATCGGCAACAAACGGGCCTTTTTTAATAGATCTGCTCATACTTATTCCTCCTAGTTGATACGTTTAATAATCATTTTATTTGAGCGTGCTTTCTTATTCCTTGTCTTGTATCCAAGAGTAGGAACGCCCCAGGGGGTTACTGGTGAAGGCATTCCAATAGGAGATTTGCCTTCTCCACCACCATGCGGGTGATCACAAGGATTCATAACAACACCTCTAACTGAAGGTCTGACACCCATATGTCTGTGCCTTCCGGCTTTACCCAAGCTTACATTCTCATAATCAAGATTGCCGATTTGACCAATTGTAGCTCTACACTGTACAGGCACGTATCTCATCTCACCACTTGGCATACGAAGAGTAGCCTTTCCTCCCTCTTTAGCCATAAGCTGAGCGGAAGCTCCGGCAGAACGTGCAATTTGTCCTCCTCTTTTGGGTTGAAGTTCAATGTTGTGAATCATTGTACCCACGGGTATATTAGCCAAGGGAAGTGTATTCCCGGTCTTGATGTCTATTCCTTCTGTCCCGCTTATAATTTCATCACCAACACTAAGTCCCAAGGGGGCCAATATATATCTTTTTTCGCCATCCGCATAATTCAAAAGCGCAATATTAGCAGTGCGGTTTGGATCATATTCAATCGTCGCAACTTTTGCTGGTATAGCATCTTTATCTCTTTTGAAATCAATGATTCTATATTTAACCCTGTTGCCACCACCTTGGTGCCTAACGGTGATTCTACCGTTTGCGTTTCTCCCTGCCTGACTATTTTTACTTACTAGTAAACTTTTCTCAGGTTCCGTAGTAGTAATGTGTGAATAATCCAACACACTCATTCCACGACGTCCGGGGGTTGTTGGTCTATATCTTTTTACTCCCATCGATTCTGCCTCCTATTACGCCAAATTCTCAAGTAACTCTATAGGTTTACTGTCAACACTCAATGTCACATATGCCTTTTTAAAAGAAGGAGTCCTTCCAGAAGTACGGCCTCTCCTCTTTACTTTGCCATCGTAGTTTACTGTATTAACCTTGACTACTTTAACACTGAAAATCTCTTCTACCGCCATCTTAATCTGAGTTTTAGTCGCTGACTCGGAAACTTCAAACGTATATACTTTGTTTGGAATTCCCGCATTACTTTTTTCAGAAAGAATAGGCTTAACAATAATATCGTATGAATTCATTATGCGTAAACCTCCGTGATAGACTTAACAGCTTCCGCGGTCAAGACTAGTTTTTGAAAGCGTAAGATATCATAAACGTTTATCGTGTTTACATTAATCATGCTTATACCTTCTATGTTCCTAGCCGCTCTCAGCACATTTTTATTGTCTTGAATAACCATAAGAGCCGTTTTTTCTACTCCAATATTTTTTAATATCTCAGCCATCAGTTTTGTCTTAGGTTCGCTGATTTCCAATTCGTTAAGAATAATTACATTTCCATCCCTTAATTTTTGGCTTATAGCACTGCAAAAAGCAGAGGCCTTCATTTTTATGTTAATTTTTTTGGAAAAATCTCTAGGCTTCGGAGCAAACACAACCCCACCATGATACCATTGAGGGGATCTAATACTACCCTGTCTTGCTCTACCAGTACCCTTTTGTCTCCATGGCTTAGCTCCACCTCCGCGAACTTCAGCACGGGTTAATGAACATTTAGTCCCCTGCCTTTTGTTTGCAAGTTGCGCTACTACCACTTGATGAATGAGAGACTCATTGTAAGGTTGATTGAAAACATTTTCATTCAACTCAATGTTTCCAGATTCATTACCTTTTGTATCTATTAGTTTGTAATTTATCATGACTCTACTCCTCGCTATTATTTAATCCATCTTGAGCCTGAGGCCGATTTGCATGAAGATTTAACGAATACTATAGAACCTTTAGCTCCAGGTATTCCGCCCGAAATCAACAGTACATTTCTTGCTTCATCCACTCTTACCACTTCCAGGTTTTGAATAGTAACTTTTTCGTTACCATATTGACCAGGCATTTTTTTATTTTTAAAAACCCTTGAAGGACTGCTATTAGCGGAAAGAGATCCTACTCCCCGATGATATCCCGAACCATGAGCCATTGGCCCTCTGTGGGTCCCCCATCTTTGTATGGTTCCGGAAAACCCTCTTCCTCTTGTATTTCCAGTAACATCTACATGGTCACCAACGGAAAAAATAGAGCATCCGATCTTATCGCCGACGGAATAATCAGCGCTATTGTCCAATTTCATTTCTCTCAAAACTTTTTGCACTGCTAAATTGGATTTTTTAAATTGCCCAGCATTTGGTTTGTTAACTTTATCAGGCGCAACCTCTTCAAATCCAACTTTAACGGCAGAGTATCCATCTTTCTCTGCAGTTTTTACTTGTACAACTGTACAAGGCCCAGCGAGAATAACGGATACCGGTATAATTGTGCCATCTGGCGTAAATATTTGGCTCATGCCAAGCTTCTTTCCAATAATTGCCTTTTGCATAATGAGCCTCCTTTACAACTTGATTTGAATATCAACGCCACCAGGAAGATCCATTTTCATTAACTGTTGGACCGTTTTCGATGTGCTGTTATATATATCGATAACGCGCTTGTGTGTACGCAACTCGAATTGTTCTCTGCTATCTTTGTGCTTATGTGGCGACCTAAGAATAGTGACTATTTCTTTTTGTGTCGGCAATGGAATTGGGCCAGATACGCTTGCTCCAGTTTCCTTTGCAGCCACTACAATTTTCTCGCATGATGCATCAATTAAATTGTGGTCATAAGCTTTCAACTTAATCCTGATCTTTTGACCTGCCATGATTGTCTCCTCCTGAAATTAATCAATTTGTTATACACTAGTCCGTGTGTGTCAAACTGCCTTCTAAATAAAAGGCTTTTCAGCCTTATATAAGTAAACCATTCTTTGATTCGGAATTAACATTCAAGCGGAATGCAATATTCCATAGTTACCTCTGGCATTTTTACGCAACTGACATATAATATCAAGTACAATTACCCTTGTCAAACAAAAAAATATTAGTTTTTGTTTTTTTTCTATCAATTGCAAGTCTAATACATTATATGGTGTATCCCGGATAACTAAACCACAATGTTTAAATAATAATTCCTTGTCTTCTCAAAACATAGATCAAGGATTTTTAAATAGAAAATTTAAAACGGCTTCTTTAAACTGCCCAGGATATTTTACCATAGATCTGGCATGAATACTGTCAGTAAAAGAAACGAAGTCCGCATCTGGCTTTGCTTCTTTAAGCAAAAGGGCATTTTCAAACCCTACAACACTGTCTGCTTGACTATGCATTATCAATACAGGAATACTAACTTTTTTCATTGCACCCAGTGGGTCACTGTCTCCAAAATCAAACCCATAGATAATCTTGCAAAGTAATCTCATTGCAGGCCAAAATAATTTTTTCGTTAAAAAATCATTTTTGACATGTTTTCCTATTAGAGTAGGAATATTAGCAAAACCACAATATTCCACTAAACTCTTAATCCTTTTATCTTCAGCAGATACCATAATCCCCGTAGCTGCGCCCATACTTTCTCCAAAAACATAGAACTCAGCATTTGGATATTTTTCCTGAAGAATATCAATCCAGTTTATGACATCGGTTTTTTCCTTAACCCCAAAGGTTACTGAAGGACCCTCACTGAAACCACTATGTCTATGGTCCGGGATAAAAACATTAAATCCACCTTCGAAAAACATCTCAAGATATTTCATTTGAGAAACGGAGCAGGAATTGTGTCCATGTAAAGATATCATAATTTTGGATGAATCAGGATTGTTTTCGTAAAACCGTCCAAATAAATTATATCCATATATAGAGGTTGTTCTCATCTCCAGAAAAGGTATTTCTAACCACTTACGATTAAAGTTTTTTTCCTTAACCTCGTATTCCACTAGTTCTTCGAAAGTTCTCTTTTTTGGATTAACTAGCTTTTTTAGGTAATAAAATACTAAAAAATAAAATGATAAAAAACAAAGCGTTAAAAAACCGACAATTCCTAATAAAACATAGATAAACACTTCTAATTCAGGTCTCATTTTGCATTAACTATGGCCACAATAGCATCAATGTTCTTAATGGTGATTTTATCCTTCCAAAAATCAAACATCCCTTCTTCTCTCATTTTTATCATCTCGCGAGACATTGATGGTCTTGAGACATTAAGATATTCTGCCATTTCATTACGATTTATTCCCAAAGAAACATTTGTGGTTCCTTGTTCCAAATATTTTTCATATATTAGCTTCGCAATTTTTAACCGCATACTCTTTATGGATAAATATTCGGCGTCTTTCCGCATACCTAGAATCTTTTTTGACATATACTCTAAGGTATTTTCAAGTAATTTTTGGTGAAACGAACAAGTTTTTTCACACTGTTTAACTATTGTTGATACAGTGATGTATAAAACAGTGGCATCTTCTGCGGCAACTATTGAAAATCGAGAATTCCTTTCAACGCTGTAACCATCTATCTCTCCGAACATATCCCCAGAGTTAAGTACTTCCTCAACTTCCTTTGAGCCATTAGCTTTTGTGAAAAATTTCACCGCAGAACCTTCTAGAATAATCCCTATTTCTTCAACTGCAGATCCCTGCTCACAAAGAATTTTCCCTCTGGAGCACTTGAGAATCCTGCCCTTCAGACAATCAAAAATAGCATTTATTTCTTTATCATCGAAATTACTAAACAGCTCGTTCTTTTTAATTAATTTAAATATATTCATCAAAAAATCCCCTAAAAAAAGATGTATCCGAGGCAACAAAATTTAGTTAATTATACAATGTAAAAACTTTAATTGCAAGACTTTTGAAAAATTGTATGTTATTATTTATCAATCACTTAATAATGAGGTTTTAGGAATGGAAACAAAGAAAGACCTTATATTGTTTCAAGAATCTATTAATTTATTTTTCTCATCACGCCTAATATTAGTTGAGAAGCCAATTTCAAATATCCTGAAAATATTAGTTTCTAGACCAGATTACTTTTCTATAATTGGGGAGTGTGCCAGAACAGCACCTTTTAAATCCGAATATAAAAAAGCTCTTTCCCACAGCAATTCCAACGAAGTCAGATTTTCCCTCCCTAAAACGGATATGCAAATCGTTTCTTTGATTGTTGGATTACTTTTCGAGTTTGACAAATCTACTATTTCGCCCACCGATTTTATTACTAATTTCTTCCCCGGGCCAAAACCGCACGATTCCTACATTAAATTTTGCGATAACATAATAAGGCCCCTTGAGATTAGTTTCAAAAACTTATATCTGGGAGTATTTGTTACTCCTCCTAACGAGTCCCCTTCCGCGCCTGCAGTAAATGCTACCATCCCTGATAAGACAAAAGAGGAATGTTCCTACTGGATAAATATAATGATTGACTCGGTAATAGGAGACAATTCAATCCCTGAGACAATTCGGAAGGATTGTTTGAAGCTTCTCAAAGGTTTTCTTCACGTTATGGATTATAATGATCCTATTGTATTGGAAGCCATATGGATCGGGCTTTATCATACTCTTGTAAAGTCTAATAATTGCTTGCGCGAAATAAAGGAACTAGAGCTTATTCTAGATAAATTTGGAGTTATAAAATAATGTTGTTCAAAGCTAGTTTCGAAAGCGTTTCACTACTCTTGTTTATGGCTATTCCTGGGTTTATAATTGCTAAGCGGCATATGATAGTTAAAGAGCAGGCTGTTTCTTTCATTTCAATCCTATTGCTTTACGTATGCACCCCATTTGTTACTATTAACTCTTTTCTCAAGCAAAACTATGATCCTTCAGTCGTTATAAATTTGGTTGTCGTTTTTGTGTTTGTTTCATTCTTAATTATTTCACTTGCATACATAGGTAAAATGATTGTTCATGTTCTACTTAAAAAAGTTGACCCTGAGGAAAAACGCATGATTTCTTATGCAGGGGCTTTTAGTAATGCCGGATATATGGCTATCCCTTTTCTTCAACTATTATTCCCCGGAGATCCTTTAGTTCTTCTCTACGCAACAGCAGGAATCACTGCTTTTAATCTTGTTTCCTGGACCTTTGGTATCTATCTTCTAACTGGAGATAAAAAAACCATGAATATAAAAAAGGCTTTTTTAAATCCTGCTACATTATCATTCCTTTTTGTTTTACCATTATATCTTTTCAATATTAATTTTGTTAAATTCCCTCTTACTGGGCTTCAAAATACAATCCAATTCTTCTCAACTATGGTTGGGCCACTTGCAATGACTCTTGTGGGAATCGAATTATCCGACATGAATTTTAAGGAGCTCTTCACGGATATAAAACCCTACCTTTCTTCCCTTATTCGTTTAATTATTTCCCCAATCCTGGCTTTTTGCTTAATTCTTCTTATCTCATTATTTTATGATATGTCAGCCGTAAAAGTTAATTTGATAACTATCGCAGCTGTACCTTCTGCGAATAATATAATGATGTTTTGCTCAAGACTCGGAAAATCAACAAAATTACCCGCAAAAATGGTTATTATTTCCACTATTATTTCTATTATTACAATACCCGTAGCCTTGACCCTATTCACTTAGTTGTTTGATGGAAAAATAGTTGTCAATCAAAGTAGACATGTTATATACTACGAATACTGTTATTTATTGGAGGAAAAAATGAAAATTACAAAAGATACTATGCTAATTGATGCTTTAAAAATGGGTAACACTCAGGCTATGGCTGAAGTTCTCTACGGCTTTGGGATGCACTGTTTAGGGTGTATTCTTGCAAACAATGAAACTGTCGGGGAAGCCGCTGCTGCACACAATATAGATGAAGACAAGATGATCAAGGCTTTAAATGAAGCCTGCGATAAAAAATAGTCAACGTTGGAGCATGGTGCAATGGTAGCACAAAGGACTCTGACCCCTTTGATGTAAGTTCGATTCTTACTGCTCCTGCCAACAGGGCTGTCATTTGACAGCCCTGTTTTTATGTAGTTTAATATGCTTAATGTACAAAATACTGGAATAATAATGGAAAGCCTAAGAATAAAAAGAACTATAAAACACTTACTTGGTGGAGTAAGAAAAGCAATAGAAGATTTCTCTATGATACAAAATGGAGAACATATTGCCGTGGGTGTCTCCGGAGGGAAAGATAGCCTCACACTCCTTTATGCGCTTAACGAGCTAAAAAAATACGGAATTTATGATTTCAAACTATCAGCTATCACTATTGATTTAGGGTTTCCAGGTCCCCCTCTCCCTACTTCTGCCTTGAATGAATTCTGCTTAGATAATGGAATAGATTTCTATTTAGAAAAAACTTCCATAGCTTCAATTGTTTTTTTAGCCAGGGAAGAAAAAAATCCCTGCAGTCTGTGTTCAAATATGCGACGAGGCGCGCTTGCAAATAAATGCAAGGAAATTGGGGCCACTTCTCTTGCTTTAGGTCATCATAAGGAAGATTTAGTGGACACGTTTTTAATGTCACTGTTTTATGAAAATCGTCTTAATACGTATCAGCCTGTTACATATATGGATAGATCAGAAATAACCGTTATTAGACCTTTTATATATGTAGAAGAAGCAGATATTTGTTATATTCGCGAATACCTACAACTTCCATTAATTGAAAGCCCTTGTCCAATAAACAAAAAGACAAAGAGGGAAGAGGTAAAGCTCCTCCTAACTGATATTTCTAAAACCATCCCCAAGGCGAGGAACAGTATTTTTTCTGCAATTATGAATCCCGAAAGTGCTTTTCTATTCCATTCAAAATACAAATCATCTGAAAATAACGAACACGAATAAAAAAAGGATCTAGCACATGTCAAAAAATATAAAGGTTAAATTAAAAAACTTAATAATTTTAGCTTTTACCTTTCTTAAAATCGGGGCTCTTACTTTTGGTGGTGGTTATGCGATGATTTCCATCATTGAGCGGGAAGCATCAGCAAAAAGAAAATGGTTAACGTCGGAAGAAATGTTGGATATTGTTGCGATTGCAGAGAGCACTCCTGGTCCTATAGCTTTAAACTCTGCCACCTTTGTTGGGGCAAAAGTAGCTGGATTTCTTGGAGCATTTGTTGCATCTATTTCAGTAATGCTACCACCTATCGTTATTATTACCCTCATTTCCTCGTTATTAACCCGGTATTTTGATAACCCATATGTAAATTGGGCTTTTCTTGGAATGCGAGCTGGCGTAGCGGCATTAATCCTGAATGCCGTAATCAACTTAGGTAAATTTTTAAAAACTGAAAAACGGCCGGCGGTCTACGCTGTTTTCTTTTTATGTTTGGTGTTTGGTTTGCTCTCAGTCTTTCATATTATTTCTTTTGATAATATTTTCATCGTTTTAGGAACAATCGTCTTTGGGATTATATACACTTTATTTGATTCTTTTTTCAAAAAAAGAAAGCAGAAAATATTGCCAAACAAACTTGATGGCTCCATGACAGAGGACGATCGGGAGAAGAAATGAGTATATATTTAGATCTTTTTCTCAGTTTCTTTAAAATATCTCTTTTCACTGTCGGTGGGGGATATGCAATGATTCCCTTCATACAATCGACTGTTTTGAGCAAAGGGTGGATATCTCCGGAACTACTAATCAATTTTATTGGCATTGCCGAAAGCACCCCAGGTCCTTTTGCCGTCAATATCTCAACCTTCATAGGATACAATTTGGGTGGATTACTTGGAGTGTTTTGCGCTATTTCAGGTTTATTTATCCCGCCCTTTTTAATCATCATCTCAATATTTTATGTTGGAAAAAAGTTCTCTTCAAATAAAATTGTAAAAGGGGTTTTTATTTTTTTAAGGCCAGCAGTTTTGGCATTAATTTTATCAGCATTTGCGTCTGTTGCGTATTCAACTGTCATAGTTTCAGATGGAGCCACAACATTTTTCAACTGGTTTGGAATAATTTTGATGGTTGTTACCTTCATTGCCATGCGGTTTTTAAAAAAGATTCATCCTATTGTCTTTCTATTTGCTTCAGCAGGACTTGGCCTTATCTTCTACGGTTTTGTCCTATGACATTAAAAATATTCCTCTCCAGGAAACAAATTCACGCTCAAAGAGATCTACTAAATGGGATGTACTGAACAAGGTAAATAAACCCACCTAAATAGTCTTTCATATACCAATACAAATATCTTATGAGAAAAGACTAAATAACCATTCAATACAACCTACAAATAGTTGCTGAGGTCCATTCTATATCCAATGATTTGTCATAGTAATTTACTCAAGATATAGTCTTTGACAATGTTTTTGCCTTATCAACCGTTTCATTTTTATTGAATAAAAATCCAATGGGGGTCAAAGTCATTGACAAAACCATACATATAACACCTATTACTTGCGCCCTTTTCATTCCCGTTTTTAATAAACCTAAAAATCCTTGCCCGCCTTCTAGTGCGCCAAAAACAAAAATCAAAGTAAAAGTAACTACTAATGTAGTGATCATTGATATGTATCCCCCAACTTTATTAGCCTTTTTAGAATATAGTCCGTAAACGTAGGGTCCGAGAAAACAACCAGCCAATGTGCCCCAAGATAAAGACATTAAGGTGACTATGGCATCGACCTTAAATATTGCTAGAACTGCGGAGATAAGCACAAAAACTGCACTGCTCACGCTCACAACTAATTTGATTTTTTTCTCAGGTGCAATTTTATTAATATATCCTTTATATACATCGACTCCAATAGATGAGGCAGATGTTAAAGCTATGGATGAAAGAGTAGACATGCTTGCAGCTAAAACCAGTACGCAAATCAAACCCAGAATCCCATAACCCATGTATTCATTTTGTAAAAACATGTTGGGCACAATATTCCCTGTTCCTTCAGCTGGTATATCTGGGAAAAACAACCTTGAAAAAGCTCCGTTAAAGTATGCGCCTACGCCAATAACTACAGCAAAAACTGTGGCGATAACGGAACCTCTCATAACTGATTTTTTATCTTTAATCGCATAAAACTTTTGTACAGATTGTGGAACTGCCCATACACCAAAAGAAGTTAGTAATATATTGAAAAATAATACTACCGCAGGTTTATCCAGAAAATAACCTGTGGGAGATACTGAAGATGGAAGAATTCCATATCCGCTTTGTGTAAGTTTTTTTAATCCTTCTATGCCGTTGACCTTTTCTGATGAGAGCATAAGAGCTATTATAATGACAATTCCTACTATCATAACAATACCCTGAAAGAAATTGCTGAAGGTATTTCCTAAATACCCTCCAAATACTATGTAAACTGCAGTTAAAACAGCCATTATAATAACGCAGTATTCAAATTTTAAAGAAAAAACCGCTTCAAAAATATAGCCTATTCCCTGATATACTGATGTTGAATAAGGAATTAAAAATATAAATATTAAAATCGATGAAAAAACCTTTAACCCAGGGGAAGAGTATCTCTTTTCAAAAAAATCCGGCATTGTTTTTGCATTAAGTTTTTGGGTTACAACCCTGGTTTTTTCCGCCAAAACAACCCAGGCAAGAAAGCATCCAATTAATGCATTAGCAATACCTATCCATATCCCAGCAAGTCCCAGACTCATACCAAAAGTTCCAGCATAGCCAATAAATACAACGGCAGAAAAATATGTTGTTCCATATCCAAACGCACTTAGCCACCCACCGATTGAGCGATTCCCCAAAAGAAATCCATCCAGTGATGAAGACTTCTTTCTTGAGTATATGGAAATTCCAATAATTACCAATATGTAAGCTACTAAAACCAAAATGGCTTGCCATCTCCCTGAGTCACCATTTATAGCTGAAATAAAAGTCATATTAACCCCCAATAACATTTATTTTTCATAATCTATAATATCTATCTGCGTTCCTTTTTCGTTGGATTCTTCTGAAGATGAACCATATTCCTCTTCAAAATACATATCATCTTCATAGAGATCGCAATCAGCTAAACTATCTTTATCCGAAGGACCCGAAAGAGAAAAAATCGAATCAGCAATTTTAATATAGTCCGATATGCTTAAAGCTTCTCCTCTAACGTTTTCGTCAAAATTTAGCTCGCGTAAAACATTTAATATTATTTCTTTTGATAACTCTGGAAAAGAAGCAATTATATTATTGACAAAAGTCTTTCTTCTCATATGAAATCCCGATCTAATAAGTCTCTTTAGTGTTTTTTCATCTTTGTACTCATATTTATCGTTAACCATTTCTAAGTGAATAACTGCACTATCAACTTTTGGGACAGGATAAAAGACATGTCTATTGACCTTCCTTAATACACTTACATTAGTTTTAAGTCCCAAGCTCAATGTTATTGCCCCATATTCTGGAGTGCAAGGGTTTGCAACAAGTCTGTCAGCAATTTCTTGCTGTACCATAAATGTTGCACTTATTAAAGGTAATTTACTCTCAACAAATCTCATTATCAAAGGAGTTGTTATATTATACGGTATATTTGCAACAATTTTAAAAGCTCCATTTGTATAGGATAAGATCTCATCATCAGAAAGCTTCATAATATCTCGAAAAATTACTTGGACATTGTCGAGGTCGGCAAGAGTTTCTCTTAGAACTGGTTCGAGGGAACTATCAATATCGAAAGACAAAACTCTAGCCGCGCTACGTGAAATCGCTCTCGTTAATGTTCCTGCTCCTGTTCCTATCTCTAAAACCACATCTTCTTTTGAAATACCTGCCTCCGTAACAATGGCTTCAAGAAGATTGGTGTCAGTTATAAAGTTTTGTCCTAGAGATTTTTTGAACCTAAAATTATTTTTAATTAATATTTCTTTAATGTCCATATAGCCTCCAAAACTATTCAGTATAATGTCTAATTCGAAAATCTACACCAATTTCTTTTGCAATTTCTGCGGCTTTAATTTGGTCTTCGATTGGAATTACATCTACGACGGATAAAACGACTCGAGGAATGTACTTTTTACATTCCTTTGCAAAATCAATAATTGCGTCAAAAGCTTTTTCACCCATAACAGGATGACATAACGTATTGTATTTTTCTTTATCTACGGCGTTTAATGATATGCTGACAGTATCAATAAATCCACTTAGTTTTTTGGGTACATGTCCCCCAAATAGCAGTTCTGCTTGACCATTTGTGTTTAATCTAGTTTTTTTCCCACAAGAGTGAAGATACTCGGATATTTTTATAATATTTTCAAGCTTGTAAGTCGGCTCCCCATATCCGCAAAAAACAACCTCCTCTTCTACAGAAGACAAATCTGGGAAAGATTCAATAACTTTGTTAGCAGAAGGTTCTTCACTGAGCCACAAATCTAAATCATGGAATGCATCCGTATTCCTGATACAAAATTCACAGGAGTTACTACACCTGTTTGTTAAATTAATATATAGTTTGTTTCCAACTAAATATGAATAGTTGTTCATTTATCTCCTTTATTGTATTTTCGCAAAAATCCTAAGAGCATTCTCTGAGGTTGTCCTAGCTATATCCCTGTAGGGAAACCAATACGCAAGCTTCTCCCCAACGTATTTTATGTATTTAGGATAATTAATTTCTCCTCTTTTGGGAACGGGGGTCATGTATGGGCAGTCTGTTTCAAGCAATAGCCTTTCTTCGGGAATCTCCTTTGCAACCGACTCTTTGTTTGCGTTTTTAAAAGTAATGGCTCCTCCCAGACTAAAATAAGCATCAAATTCAGAAAATCTTTTCACCATCTCTGCTGAGCCGCTATAACAATGTAATATCAAGCCATTAGTTAAAAACTTACTCATGTCTTTCAAAATATCGTATGTTAATTGGTAAGCCTCTCGTACGTGTAAAATCAAGGGTAATTTTGCATCAAACGCGATTTCTATCTGCTCTCTAAATACTCTCTCTTGAATGTCTTTTGGACTTAAATTATGATAAAAATCCAAGCCTATTTCCCCATATCCAACTACATTAGTATTCCTTGAATAATCATATAACAATTGATAATCCTTTTCTTTCACTTTGCTACTTTCGTGGGGATGAATACCTATTATTGCATACATACGTTCATATTTCTCAGATATTTCAATTGCCTTTTGGGAAGAATCTATATCCCAACCAACGTTAATAATATGGGATATTTGATCTTTTTCCATATCCGCAACGATTTGCTCTGTTTCAGCTAGCAGTCTTTCATCATTTAAATGAGCGTGTGTATCAATATACATATCCATTCACTATTTACTATTAATCATTTTCGCATAAACAAATTTAAGAATTATTATGAAATGATGCTTCCACTTTCCATAGCTTTTTCGGGAGTCAGCAGAACTACATTTCCTTGGGTGTCTTCTGCACATAACAGCATTCCTTCGCTCATCACCCCTCCAATTGAAGCAGAAGCCAAATTAGTTACAACAACTACATTCCTTCCGACCATCATTTCGGGGGAGTACCACTTCGCTATTCCGCTTAATATAGTCCTGGTTTCTCCTCCAATTTCTACAGTTGATTTCAAAAGTTTACTGCTATTTGGAAGTTTTTCACATGCTAGTATTTTTCCGGTCTTCAACTCCACTTTTGCAAAATCCTGAATATTTATTATATCTTTTTTCTCTACAGAGTGTTTCTTTGTAATCTCAGGCTTTTTTTCAGTACTCTCTTCTTCACCTTCCATATTCTGCAACTCTTTTTCAATATTAATACGAGGGAAAATAGGCCCTTCCGTTCTTTTTACGGTCTCCCCTCCTTTTAATTTACCAAAAGTAGTATTTTCTTCAAATAACTTCGGTTCCTTTAATCCGAAACTCTCTAAAATAATCTTGGAGGAATTTGGAATAAATGGTGAGAGCATTACGGCAATAACCCTGATTGCCTCAGAAAGGTTATATAGCACTGTAGCTAGCCTTTCCCTGTTATCAGGATTTTTTGCCAGCGCCCAGGGTTTCGTCTCATCGATATATTTATTAGCTCTCTGAACTAAGGTCCATATATCGCTTAAAGCTTCTGGGACATGCAATTCATCCATCTTATTTTTTACGGAAATAAATAAGTTGTTTATCATGCCAATGATTTCATGATCCATATCAATACTATCGTATGGAGTTGGCAACACTCCAGCAAAATTTTGCTCAATCATTGCCGTAGTGCGACTAACTAAATTTCCAAGATCATTTGCAAGGTCACTATTCAAACGAGAAAGAAACGCCCTGTTCGTGTATAATCCATCGCTTCCAAAAGGAACTTCGCGAAGAAGAAAATATCTCACTGAGTCGACACCGAATTTATTACATAATACAAAAGGATCAGTGACATTACCTTTAGATTTGCTCATTTTATCCCCGCCAAACAGCAACCAACCATGACCGTATACTTGCTTGGGTAGAGGTAAATCAAGAGCCATTAAGATAGCAGGCCAAATTATAGAGTGGAATCTTACTATTTCTTTACCTACCATATGAATATCAGCCGGCCAATACTTAGTGAAAAGAGAATCCTGCACATTCGGATACCCAAGAGCAGTAATGTAATTAGACAAAGCATCTATCCATACATATATAACGTGAGAATCATCAAAAGTAACTGGTATGCCCCATTTAAAAGATGTGCGGCTGACGCATAAATCCTTTAATCCAGGTTTAATAAAATTATTAACCATTTCATTCATTCTGCTTTTTGGAGAAATGAAATCTGGATTTTTTTCGTATAATTCCATTAATTTGTCCTGATATTTACTTAACTTGAAAAAGTAGCTTTCTTCCTGCATCATTTTCACTTCTCTTCCACAATCAGGGCATTTACCATTGACTAGCTGAGATTCAGTCCAAAAGCTCTCGCATGGCGTACAATATAGTCCTTCGTACTGAGCCTTATACAGATCACCTTTTTCATATAATTTTTTAAATATCTTTTGAACAGCTTCAACATGATAATCATCAGTAGTTCTTATAAATTTATCATAACTAATTCCTAACAAGGACCATAAAGAAACAATCTGTTCATACAAAGCATCAACAAATTCCTTTGGAGTCTTGTTTGCTTCTTTTGCTTTTTGTTCAACCTTTTGTCCGTGTTCGTCCGTTCCCGTTAGATAAAAAACATCAAAACCCTCGAGTCTTTTAAACCTTGCTAAAGCATCACAAACCACCGTTGTATAACAATGGCCAAGATGGAAATTGCCACTACTGTAGTAGATCGGAGTTGTGATATAGTATTTTTTATTCATGATATGTAGCCTCCCAAATATCCAGCAAGATTTTTCTCGCGTGCGCAATTAGAAGATAGAATAACATAAAGTATATAAAGTGTAAAATGATTGAGTAAACCAAAGGGAACTCAATCTGATTTTATAAAACATTCAAAACTATGATTAGGATTCAAATTCCCTAAAAATTAAATATATACAAGCAAAAAACCATATTTCAGTATCTAAGGATACAAATAAATTGATTAGTCATCTCCCCTAAATTTATTGATTATCGGCATAATTATTTCATAGTCATATCCTTTAGCCATTAAAAATTTATATAATTTGTCTATATTCTTAAGATTAGTTTCCTTGTCTGACATATATTTGATCGCAAATTTTAAGGCTGTAACACTCTGTCCTTCGGAATATTTACCTAGTGCTTCTTCTATAAGATTGTCCGAAATTCCCTTCAATCTTAATTCATAGCGGATTCTATGTTCACCCTTCGTTTTTATTCCAACTTGAGTAAACTCGTATGCAAATTTTTTGTCGTTAATATATTCGTATTCCTTCGCAACCCCTAAAGCGTATTCGACTGCGACTCTAGAAAAACCTTTCTGGTATAGCTTAATTCTTGCTTCCTTTTCAGACTTTTGATTTCTAGTTATTGACGCCAGTAAAAATTTTTTAGCATTTAGCTTTTCGCTATGGGTCAATAGATTTTTTATGTCCTGTTCTGAAACCTCCCCAGCCTTTAGCCCACTCTTTAACAGTGCCTCTAAATTAATGTTAGAAACAGTTTCACCGTTCACAGAAATTTCTGCTGAATTTTTCTTAATTGTTATGTAATCAATTTTGTCCATATATCAAAAAACCGCACTTTCATGCGGTTTGTGATTTTTAGTTAATTGCTGTAACCCAATTAAATATATCTTTCTCTCTTCCACACTGAATACCCGTAAGCCGATCATACAAGAGAGAGGTTATTCGCCCCATTTCAAAATTATTAATGATATATTCTTTTCCGTGCATTCCAAGTACTCCTACTGGGGATATAACTGCCGCAGTTCCGCTTCCAAACACCTCGTTAAGTTTCCCATTTTTATAAGCATCAGATAGCTCTTCCACGGAAATCCTCGTCTCTTCAACCGGAATTCCCTCGTACTTAAGTAGTTTTATGACGCTATCGCGTGTAATACCTGCCAATATAGAGCCAACCAAAGCTGGGGTCTTAACAACGCCATCAATTACAAAGAAAATGTTCATTGCGCCAACCTCTTCAGCATACTTTCTTTCTTTGGCATCCAACCACAACACTTGTTCAAAGCCCCTACGTCTTGCAAGATCGCCGGCAAGCAAGGAAGCAGCGTAATTTCCCATGCATTTAACTTCACCGGTTCCTCCCAACGGGGCTCTAACATATTCTTCTTCAACAAGTATTTTTGTTGGTTTTAATCCGGTTGAATAATAAGCGCCCACTGGAGAAAGGATTATAAAAAACCTGTAATCATGGCTGGGATGGACCCCTAACATTTCATCCTTTGCAATTAGAGTTGGTCTAATGTATAGGGATGTCCCAGGAGCGGATGGGATCCACGACTCATCAATTTTTAATAGTTCCTTAAGAGCAGCCATTACTAAATCTATGTCAAAATTCGGCATACACATCCGAGTAGCTCCCTTATTCATTCTAATAAAATTGTCTCGGGGACGGAACATGGTTACTTCGCCCTTTTCATTTTTATATGCCTTAAGTCCTTCGAATATCCCTTGTCCATAATGCAGAACACATGTGGAAGGATCTAAGGAAAATGGGGCATATGGCACTATTTCTGGGTCCGCCCATTTCCCACCGATATAATCCATTACAAGCATATGGTCAGTAAAATACTTTCCAAAGCCAAGAGAGGACACGTCTGGCTTATTTTTGGGATTTTTTGATAAAGTCACTTTCATTTATTTCTCTCCTATATCCGAGATATTGTTTCGAGCATATCTCCATATTTACTTTTCCAGAAGTAATGTCTTCCATTATTCTATAGAATACATCTTTTTTCTCAGAAGGTATACCAAATTTGACTTTTACTTTCTCAAAATATTGTGAACCTAAGCAAACAATTTTTTCTTTTTGCAAGCGGTTTGTCGCCTCTATGGCTTCACTATACGAAAGAATTACATCAAAAATTTCCGACCAAATCATTTCGACAACGCTAACCCGAGCAAGACTTTCAACTACACTATTTGCATACGCAGAACTTAATCCTGAGGCGCCTAGTTTGATACCGCCAAAATATCGCGTCACTATACATGCTATTCCTCTAAGTTCATTTTGTACAAGAATATTCTTTATTGGCAAGCCCCCAGTTCCAGCTGGCTCTCCGTCATCCGACGTTTTTTCTTCGTTTGATTCAGGTAATCCTAGAATTGAATAACAATTATGTGTTGCATCTGCATATTTTTTTTTGACTTCTTTTAAAAAAATAATTCCCTCTTTCAATTCACATATTGGCTTTAGCGAACAAATAAACCGACTTTTCTTTACAATTGTTTCGTGAGTACACTCTTTTTCAATAGTTAAAAAAGACCTCATTTTTTCTCCATTAATATCTGAATATTTTCATGTCCGTGTAAAATACTTAAGTTAGGGATAACTCTTCAATATCTATAAGACTAACCTTCAAATCGATCTTATATGGGCGTTAAATATAGTATAAACACTTTAAACTTCTTCAAGTTAAAACATAAGAACAGAATAAAAATTGAATAGTAGAATATATTCCTTCATTGAACAGAAACAAAAATATGGATTTTCTTTCCCTTATGGATAACAAAACCATTTTCTTCCTTTTGCGCATCAATGCAATAGTCAAATGATTCAATTAGTTCTTCTCCTATTCTTATCCCAGATCCTTGAATTAATCTTTTTGCCTCGCTACGGCTTGGGGCAAGATCTAGCGCTACAATTATTTCAACTATATTTTTTATGCCTGGGGGGATTGTTTTCTGTGGCATTTCACCATCACCCGAAAAAGCCGCCCTTGACAATTCCTGAGCTTTATTTGCTTCTTCAATTCCATGAACAATTCTAGTCACTTCGAAAGCTAATATTTCTTTTGCTTTATTTATTTCTTTAGAAAAGAGCCTAATTCCCTCTTTTTCGGTATAACAAGAAGTTAACTTATCAATCTCATCTACAGATAAATAAGTAAGAAACATCATACAATTCCTTACATCGTTGTCATCTATATTTCTAAAGTATTGGAAAAACTCGTAAGGGGATGTTTTTTTTGAGTCTAGCCAAAGAGCTCCCTTCATCGTTTTTCCCATTTTCTTTCCTTCAGAGGTCAATAAAAGTGAGAAAGTTAAAGCGAAAGCGGGTTCTTGTTCCTTTCTTCTTATTAAATCAGCCCCCGCAAGAATGTTTGACCATTGATCATCTCCGCCACATTGTAAACGGCACCCATACTTCTTGAACAGAACTAAAAAGTCATAGGATTGCATCAGCATATAATTAAATTCTAGAAAAGAAAGCCCTTTTTCCATTCTAGACTTAAAACACTCCGCGGAAAGCATTCTGTTTACAGTAAACTGTGATCCTACCTCTCTCAAAAAATCTATGTAATTCAGATTTAAAAGCCAATCGGCATTATTCTCTATGATAGCTGCGTTTGGACCTTCAAAAGTAAAAAACCTTGACATTTGCTTTTTAAAACATTCAACGTTATTATCTATCGTTTCTTTCGTCATAATTGAACGCATATCCGTTCTTCCAGAAGGGTCACCAACCATTGCGGTTCCCCCGCCTATTAACACTATAGGTTTATGTCCAGCTAGTTGCATATGACTCATTGCCATTAAAACTAAAAAGTGTCCCACATGCAAACTATCTGCGGTTGGATCAAACCCCACATAAAAAGGAACACTTCCTTTTCCCAAATATTCGTAAAGATCATCCTCGAAAACAGTTTGTTTAATAAAACCCCTTTCTCTCAAAACATCAAAAACATTATTTTTCATTAATCCCTCCGGGAGCACATTTATATCAGTATAAGACCAATTCTAGCATATGGCACCCCTAACCGCAATAATTAGAGCATTTTAGTCCAAATATCATTTAACTACTGATTTGTTCAAACAATCTCTTCTAGGTCTCAAAATAGATTTAATCTTAGTATTTATATAAAAAAGAAAGAGCATTCCTTAGAATGGGAGAAGATTTAATGTTAGAGTTTTTCGATTCTATGATATTTCTTATGTAAGAGTTCTGCTGCTAGATTAAAACCTGCTGGCTCTCCCTTTTCCTCAAAAATAAATCGGTATATCCTGTAGTCCACAAAAAAATCAATATGTTTTCCTAATCGAACTGTTATATATGGTGATTCCTTTATACTTATAGTCAACCCTTGAAAAACATCTCCTTCAAAACAAAAACCATTTTTATCAATAGTAAGTATCCCTGAATCAACTTTTTCAAAAGCGAATTTCGATTCATCGTTTATTAATAAGTCTACCTTTGTCGATCTAGAATAATTCTCAGAATCTTCTATTTTCTTCAACAAGGATTCCCTCTGAAAAGCATACCATTTATCTATGCGATCATAACAAAGGTCTCCATCTTTAACGGGAGAAATATGCCCGAAGGAATCAATGGATATGGTATTGCCACATTTCTTACATCTCATTTCTGGCCCAGAGGTTGCATCCATCGAACATTCAGCAAGGCATTTAGGACACTGGTGCAACAAAAAGTCTAGTCCATAAGTCAGTGAAACCTTTCGAGATTTGGGAATAAATGAAAGTTGATGCTTCTCTTGATATTCCATCTCATTATAGCAAAATGCTTCTCTGACAACTTCTCTGATTTCTGATATTTCCATTTGTTGGACTTGCTCTTTGCTCAAGATAAGTTTCGAATAGGAATACAATCTATTTCCCTTCCGCATTTTATTTGCATATCTAGGTCTCTGCAAATATCCTCCTGGAGTATATGAAAACACTACGGGAACTCCCAAGTATTTTATTAACTTAATCGTTGAATCTGCTACATCCCCGGATTTCCCATCAATAGAAACTCTGCCCTCCGGATATATGCCAATACTTATCCCGTTATCGATAAAAAATTTCATAGCTTTAATACACTCAAAATCCGCAGAAAACTGCTTCTTTGGTATGATGTTTCCTAAAAACCTAACAAACCCAGATATAAACTTTTCATAAAATAGGCTTGCAGAAACAACAAAAGCAATACGTTTATTCTTAAGAGTTGCCATCATACCTGCAAAATCAATGCCATTTACGTGGGCACCAAGAGCTAGTACTGGGCCTTCAATATTATTCATTTGAATAATTGATTCTTTGTCAGGCGAAATATTTAACAATCTTGCCCAAACTGTAAGGAATATACGCCAGAAACCATACGAAAACCTTGTAGGAATTTTATATTTAGGTCTAGTCCTACGATTTGATTGTTTTGAAGATATATTCGAATCTGTCTTTTGTTGTTTTTCAATAGATTTTTGTTTCCCCATTTTTACACCCGACTAATTTTTCTATTTCGTTTGAGGGAGGAATTTTTGAGTATGAATTTCCCCTTTCGATACCCTATCGTAAGACAATGTTATCATATTCTAATTTTTTACTCAACATAAGATGCCTTTAAAGAATCTGTCCTGAACATCATTCCGAGGGTTTCTATTAGAATAATTTATATAAACAAAACTTTGCATAAATATCTAAACTAAAATACTGTAAATATTAATTATCAAGTAATCTATTCTAAAATTCTTTCATTGATACTTGTTATTTTCCTTTTACGATTAATGGCCCCGATTAGAGTCCAGACTCCCGAAAACATCACAAAACTAACGCCAAAAATTAGTAAAAGGCTATATGGCAAATAGTTTACACTAATATATTTGTCAATTACTGAGGCAAAAGCCGGAAGAATTAAGTTAACAACATAGCTAATGATAAAGCCTAAACTGCTTCCCGAAATAGCAATTACGAGTCCCTCAAAAAAAGAAAAGTGGACATTATCGGAATTAGACATTCCTGAAATCTTATATAATTTCATTTCATTTCTTCTGTCATACCCAGTAACAATGGATAAATTAAGTATACCTACAATTCCTACAAAGTAGAAAACAATTTGCAAAATTTGAATAAGTAAACTAACTCCGCTAAGATTCTCGTGCTTTGCCAGTGCCCATTCTTTATAAGTTAATGAATAACAGTTTTTCAAAGAAAAATCTTCAATCTCTGACCTTAGAGTCACAAATGTGTTTCCTTCGGAGGTTCCTTCCTCTGCTTTGACTAAAAAAACCGTTTCTTGGCTCATATGGTCAATTTGATTATACCTACAATATCCGATTCTATCATATTCTGTTATAGTATAATCCACTCCAACAACAATAAATTCATAGCTTACTTCATCATAATCGGTTCTAATAGGATTTGCCCTAAGAGTATCTCCAATATCAAGATCCAGTCGAATCAACATATCATTGGAAAGCACTATCGCATTTTCGTTAGTTTCCCAAAGATCCAAAATATCTGAATCGTCTATATCCGCGCACATTTTTAAAGTATCAAATCTATCAACCCCATAAACAGTCCATTCCTTTTTTTCAGTCCCGGGAACAATAAAATTTACTGAATTGAAATATCCGGAAGTCTGAACTCCGTTAACAGCATCAATCTTTTCTTTCATTTGCTCTTGCGCTGTATTATCTCTCTCAGTATTTACTACAATAAAGTCTGCCTTATACCTTGAACGAAATGGAACGACAGCATAATTCACTATATCTAGGACTTGAAAAACCAAGAATGTAAAAACAGTGATTACCGAAATCATTAAAATTACTGTCCGAATCGCTTTGTTCCTCTTGATGCTCAATCCGGCCATATATAACAATCCTGTTCCGGATACCTTTCTTCCTAAGAAACTAAAGAATCTTATCACATAAGAAGTCGCTGAATATAGCCATAAAATTAAAGCTATTACTAAAAGAGGGGCAATAATCAAGAGATATATATCTTTCATAATAGAATAAGCAACTGTAAGACCCACTAAAGCTACTGAGCTTATTATGAAGAGAGGCAACTTAACATCCTTTGCAAATTTATTTGAAATGGAAGTTAACTGTCTAATGCTTTTCTTCGCAACTGAGATTATTGGGAAAATAGCTCCTATGTAACTTACAATAAGAGAGATTGCAAAAGCCGCGATGTACTTCCAAAAAGCATAATTTACAGTTTGGTGAACTAATGGAATTAAAACATATGCAGCAAGACCCATGGCGGCTCTTCCTAACAAAAGCCCAAGTAGGCCCCCGCAAAAAGCATACAAAAGCACTTCTAAACTCATTATAAGGATGACTTGCCCTGGAGTTGCCCCAGCTGCCTTAAATATTGTCATTTCAGCGACTCTATTTCTTGCTACAATCAAATACGATGTAACCAGTATCAACATCATAGTTGCGACCAAGAAAACAAGCCCCACGACAAGAAGCATCGTATTGTTTTTAACGATTTGAATTACCTTAGTATAACTGTTCCCCTCCCCGAGTCTTATCGCAGGGAATTCTTCTTCAAAAATTGAGTAATACTTATCATAAAGTTCGGAAGATTTGAAATCCAAATATACTGCGTTTACTTGGCCTTGATTTCCAATGCCTGAAAAATCTACAAGGATGTTCATGTCAGCTGGAGAAGAAAAAATACCTTCATTTAGAGCAATATACTCAACTACCATTTTTACATACTTGTTATATGTAGGGACATAAACTTCAACCAGCTGCCCCACTCTTAAAGAATTTTTCTCAGCAAAACTTTCTCCAACTATAACCGTGTTATATCCTCCGAGAAGTCGGTAGTCTATATCCGGATTAAGCGTTGTTTCAGTAAATTTACCGACATAGTTTAAAGGTCTTTCTTCGAAATACGAACTTAAGTCAGTCGCCTCTAAAAGTACCGTTATGGAATTTGTATCGGTCTTTAAAATTGTATTGAACTTAGCAAAATAGAAAGCACTTTCTATATCCTCAGGATCTATCTGGCCTCGAACCCTTGCCTCGCTAAAGAATTCATTGCTTCCTAGATTGTCCCCAAGAAGCATTTCAGACCCTTGTGCTATTCTATCGTATTCTGCCATATTTAAATTATAGAAGATGTCAAACATTGAAAAGGAAATAAAAATCATAGCAGTTACAATCATTATTGTAAGCACTATAACAAAAACCTGACCTCTGTTGCTTTCAACGCTTCTGAAAGTGTTTTTTAAAAGGATATTCAATATCAGCCCCTCTTCCGCATTGACGATTTCTTTCTTGCTTTAATCATCTGATCCTCAGTAAAAATAAGCAAATCGTTGTTTGATTTAATCATCCATTTCTCTTCAAGAATCCCAGGTATTATAAAATGTATTTTAGCCTTCAACCCCATCGTTCCCATTTAGAATTATGCCATCTTTTATTACTATTTTTCTATTCCCATACTCTGCGTTTTCTCTACTGTGTGTAACCTGTATGATAGTTGTCCCTAATTCAAGATTAATTCTCTTCAATAGATCCATTATTCCCGCGCTGTTAACACTATCTAGATTTCCTGTAGGCTCATCAAGCATTATCACATCAGGGCTGAAAATCAGTCCTCTTGCAATAGCTACTCTTTGTTGTTCTCCTCCGGAGAGCGCTGCGGGAAGTCTATCTTTATATTCATATATTCCGAGGTCTTTAAGTAAATCTAGAGCTTTGTTTTCATATTCTGAGACTTTCTTTTTATCTAGAATTATGGGTAGCAAAACATTTTCAAATACTGTCAAATATGGGGCAAGATTAAAAAACTGAAAAACAAACCCAATTTTAGTTCTTCTTAATATGGCAAGTTCCTTTTCCGTCATTTTAGCAATATCTTCTCCACAAAATAGTACTTCTCCAGAATCCGGGCGGTCAATACCTCCAAGAATTGTTAGTAAGGTTGACTTTCCCGACCCAGAGGCACCTTCTATAGAAATGAAATCACCCTTTTGCACAGTAAGAGAAACCCCTCTTAAAACCTTTATATTTTCGACAAAACTTTTTTCAATATTTTTTGCTTCTAACAAAATCATTCCTTATTTCTCACTCCTCAATTCCGACCATCAACTCATATGCCTGCAAATACAGGTTAAGAGCTGAATTAACAAAAATTGTACTAATAACACTATTAAAACTATCCGTAAACTTATCATCGTAATCAATAAAAACTGAATAGTAATTCTCTAGAATCAGAACGTTTTCTTGGGATAAATCATTAATCATTTCTATTGAACTCACGCCGCTAAAGTCAGAAAATACATCCTCGACAGTATCCAAAAACAATAATAACTCGTTAAATGCATTAACTTCATAAATGTTTGCTTCCTCCTCGCTCCCGAATGGCTGATCGATGCCTCTAGCGCGAGTAAGCAAAAGCGCTAAATTATTTGCTAAATCTTCATTATTCTTAATGAGCAAGTTATCTTGATAGGCGATATTTAAAGCTTGTTTCAATGTTCTTGAAAAAGATATCATACTAAGATATAGGTAAATCTGAGGATTTTCCGTTTCCTCCGCTTGAGCGCGAGCAAGGCTCTCAAACGCCATATTTTCGATTCCGATCATAGAATTAACTGCCAAAGTGATCATGAATCGGGCAGTATTCTGGTTGTCTTGAACAACTGATCTTATCTCATCCAGCTTCTCTATTGCTTCGATCCAATCAGTGCCCTCAACTAATTCTAAAAATTTAGGATCATCTGCAAGGGAAGGAAATGGGGAAGCAAAGCCGATAAAATTCATCAGTTCCTCTATACCATTTTCATCAATGATTTCTTTTAGTTCGGTTCCCGACTGGAAAATTAATTCGGAAATTAATCTTGCTTGTGTCATAGTTCCGCCGTTTTGCTTAAAGTCTGATAATAAAGATCCAAGGTATATATAAGTCTGAAAAATTGCAACGAAATCTTCCCTTTCGATAGAAGTTTCTGTACTCAACGACTCTGAAAAAAACACCTCAAAAATTATTTTTGCTATTTCATCATAAGTTAGCATCGTATTGTTTGTAATTGAGATAAAACCCGCCGAATATATGTTCGTATCAAAAATATTCATAATATACTTTTCGGGGTTAAAAATTAGTACCTTTAGCTCTTGTCCAGATTGTTCATCGATTCTTGTTTCTACATCTGAAAAAAAAGCTAGTAGTGCAAATATCCCCTTTAAATCTTCTTTATTATCAGCGTTTTGAAGGTCTAAAACTTCATCCGGGTCAACAATATTTCGTAGAAAATTAGAAAAACTAAGTGCTTTCTCTCCAGATATCCCAGCCCGTCTAAAGCAATCAAGTAGTTTTTCTGCGCCAGCAGATGAAATTAAAGAGGGGTCTTTCAACCCTAAAAAATCTAATATAAACTCCTTTATTCCAATTTTAAATTCATTTTGTGTCTCAAGCGCGTACAAGGTTTGCCTCTCCGGAACATAATTCTCAGCTGTTATTGTCCCCAAGGGCGTCTTTTTTGAACTCTCCGAAATTACGCCTAACATTACAGATAATAGACTAATCATCAGCAAAAATGAGATTAATACAATTCCTTTGCTTGAGAAAATAAACTTCATTTTTTTATTTATTCCTTTAAGCCTATTTCAAGATGTAAAATATTGTTCTTTACGCATAAGAGGCTTTATCTATATTCTTCTAATATCCCACAAAAAACAGTCCTGATCTCAAGATATAATAAGCAAAAGAAAAAAATCAGGAAAATATTCAACTAATTTGACTTAAATTATACATTACACGCATGTACATTGCAAGGAAGGGCCTGTGTGCATTGTGTGAAAGGGAATCCCGGTGTATGTAATCATTTAATATTTAATGAATATGCCTTCTCCTTTCTGCTTATTCAGAATGTTTTTACCTTTTCATTTATTCAATTTTCTTCATTTCGTATACATAATGCTTATATTATGTGATCCAACCTATATTGGGCATTTCACTTTACATTTTATTTCGCACGCGTGTATAGTATAAGGCATAAAAATATGGGGTGGAGAGCAAATGGCAAAAGATTACGATTTCAAAGCAATAGAAAAGAAATGGCAGAATTACTGGTATAAAGGCAATATTTTTGAGGTCACTGAAGACCCCAATAAGGAAAAATTTTACTCCTTGATTGAGTTCCCTTATCCAAGCGGATCTGGTTTGCATGTTGGCCATATACGTGCATTTTCATCGATGGAGGTAATTTCCCGAAAAAAAAGACTCCAACAGTATAACGTTCTTTTCCCTATAGGATATGATGCATTTGGATTGCCCACAGAAAATTATGCAATAAAAACCAAACAACATCCAAGAAAGGTAACCGACTCAAACATTAAGAAGTTTGAAGAACAGCTGAAATCAATAGGTTACAGCTTCTGTTGGGACAGAACTGTAGACACCACAGATCCCTCTTATTATAAATGGACACAGTGGATTTTTATCCAATTATTTAAGAAAGGGTTAGCTTACAAATCAAAAACTACTGTAAATTTTTGCCCAGAGTGCAAAGTTGTACTTGCTAATGAGGAAAGTCAAAACGGAGTATGTGACAGATGTGGTTCCGAAGTAATTCAAAAGGAAAAAGATGTTTGGTTCTTAAAAATTAGAGATTATGCAGAAACTCTTCTTTCTGGACTATCCACGGTAAATTTCCCTGAAAGAATAAAAACCGAGCAGGAAAACTGGATTGGAAAATCTACTGGGGCTGAAGTCACTTTTCAAATCATATCTGGTGATGATCAGCACCCAGTTGTGGTCTATACAACCCGCCCAGATACAATATACGGAGCTACATTTTTAGTCCTATCTCCGGAACACCCCATAATCCATGCAATTGAAGAAAATATCCAGAATTTGCCCGAAATACTTGATTACCAAGATAAAGCTCGACATAAAAAAGAGTTCGAAAGAGTTCAGCTTTCAAAGGAAAAGACTGGAATTATTCTCAAAGGAATTAAAGCAATTAACCCATTAACAAATAAAGAAATCCCTGTTTTTGTTGCTGATTACGTTATGATGGACTATGGAACCGGAGCAATCATGGCTGTTCCCGCCCACGATAAGAGGGATTGGGACTTTGCAAAGGCGTTCGGTCTTCCTATTATTGAAGTAATAAAAAGTGATGTAGACGTTCAAAAAGAACCCTATGTAGAGAAGAATGATAAAGGCATAATGGTAAATTCCCCCCTCATAAATGGGTTGCCAGTCCCTGAAGCGATTTCAAAAATGATTCACGAAATGGAAATATTGGGAGTTGGGAAACCAAAAACTGATTATAAAATGAAAGACTGGGCTTTTAATAGACAAAGGTATTGGGGAGAACCAATCCCAATAGTTAATTGTAAAAAGTGTGGTCAGGTCCCAATACCCGAAGAACAATTACCTTTATTGCTCCCTGAAATGAAAGATTTTAGCCCAACAGATGATGCAAGTTCTCCTCTTTCTAAGTGTTCTGACTGGGTTAATACAGTTTGCCCAATCTGCGGAGGCCCCGCCACAAGAGAAACGGACACTATGCCTCAGTGGGCTGGAAGTAGTTGGTATTTTTTACGTTATATGAGTCCAAAAGATGATAATTTTGCAGTTAATCCAGAAGCTTACTCCTACTGGGGCCAAGTAGATTGGTACAATGGAGGAATGGAACACGTAACTAGGCATTTGATTTATTCAAGATTCTGGAATCAATTTTTGTATGATATCGGAGTTGTAACTAATAAAGAACCTTATGCTCGAAGATCTGCACAAGGATTAATCTTGGGAGCAGATGGAGAGAAAATGAGTAAATCAAGAGGGAATGTAGTAAACCCCGATGATGTTCTTAAGGATTATGGTGCGGACGTACTTAGAACCTTTATCCTTTTCATTGGAGATTATGAAAAACCTGCTCCTTGGTCTCCGGATGGGATAAAAGGCTGCCAAAGATTTCTTTCGAGATATTGGGCCTTGCAAGATATATTGAAACCAGATAAATATGTAGATAATAGCGATTTAAACCTTGATTTACTTATAAAAAAAGTAGATGGGGATTATGAGAACTGCAAGTTTAATACTGCAATAGCGTTCCTAATGACTGCTTTAAATACCATTTTCTCCAGAGGATGTGTAACAAAAAAAGAAATTAATACGATTTCTCTTTTATTAAACCCTGTTGCGCCACATATCACAAGTGAACTTTTTTCGATAATAAATGATGGGGCTATGATAGATAAAGCTGTTTTCCCAAAATACAATCCTGACAAGCTTGTAATGGATTCCGTGGAAATTCCTGTACAAATCATGGGAAAACTTAGAGGAAAAGTAGTAATCCAGACCGGTTCTGATGAGGAATCTGTTATGGCAACAGTTAAAGAACAAGGATTGTTAGATGGAAAGACGGTGCTAAAAGTCATCTATGTAAAAGACAGAATTATAAATATTATAGCAAAATAGTATTTTTTTATAATGCGCTTAATCCTGTGTATAAACTATTCTTTTTCCTTTTGTCCAAATAACCATTTGGTATTAAGAATATTCCAATCTATTATTACTATTTTATTTATCTTTTTCAGAGCCATTTCTTCTGAAAAATGTATATAAATCTTAGTATTAGACCCCTCAAACAGTTGCGTAAATTACGTTCAAATAGTAAAATTAGAGATAATAAAAATCATACTATATTATAGTTTTCGGAGGTAATACAATGGCAAAAAATGTAAGAGTAGCTATCAACGGTTTCGGAAGGATCGGAAGACTAGCTTTTAGGCAAATGTTCAACGCACCCGGATATGAAATTGTTGCGATCAATGATTTGACCGATGCAAAAATGTTGGCACACTTATTAAAATATGATTCAGTACAAGGAAGATACGCCCTTTGTGATCAAGTATCAGTAAAGGATTCATCTATTGTTGTAGCTGGAAAGGAAATTCCCATTTTTGCAATGGCAAAAGCAAATGAGCTTCCTTGGAAATCCTACAATGTAGATGTAGTTCTTGAATGCACAGGTTTTTACACCTCAAAAGATAAGGCACAAGCTCATATTGATGCTGGTGCAAAGAAAGTTGTAATTTCTGCCCCTGCTGGCAACGATCTACCTACTATTGTTTTTGGGGTAAACGAAAATATTTTAAAAGCTTCTGATACGATTATTTCTGCTGCATCTTGTACCACTAATTGTCTTGCCCCTATGGCTTACAATCTTCACAAGCTTGCGAATATTGAAAAAGGATTTATGACAACTATTCATGCTTATACTGGAGACCAGATGGTCCTTGATGGCCCCCATCGCAAAGGCGATCTCAGAAGAGCCAGAGCAGCAGCAGAAAATATTATACCTAATTCAACAGGTGCGGCAAAGGCAATTGGCCTTGTTATCCCTGAACTTGCTGGAAAGCTTGATGGAGCAGCACAAAGAGTGCCCACTCCAGCAGGATCTATTACTGAATTAGTAGCAGTTACAACGAAAGCAGTAACTGCAGCGGAAATTAATAGTTTCATGAAAGCAGCCGCAAATGATTGCTATGGTTACACAGAAGATGAAATCGTTTCATCAGATGTTATCGGCATGACATTTGGATCCCTCTTTGATTCCACTCTTACGAAAGCTACAACCCTTCCAGATGGAAAAGGCTTTGTAAAGGTAACTAGTTGGTATGATAATGAGAATTCCTACACATCCCAAATGGTCAAAACCATTAAGTTTTTCTCAGAATTGGTGTAATTCTACTCATAAATAACAACATAAAAACCCGCCGGTAACTGCGGGTTTTTATTTTACTTCTTGGAAAATTAAGTTGTATTCAGTTTATATATTTAGCTATATTATTCTTTTTGAATCGGAATTTCCTTTTTCG